>Ga0256833_1002484_pt1 | contig 12927 bp, 10 predicted proteins | sample 356284metaG_FD_190535 | JGI IMG/M metagenome (GOLD analysis project Ga0256833, IMG submission 190535) | Hydrothermal vent microbial communities from Mid Atlantic Ridge, Atlantic Ocean - 356-284 | ecosystem: Environmental > Aquatic > Marine > Hydrothermal vents | place: Atlantic Ocean: Mid...
ACTGGTGGAGAGTCAAATCCTTCTATAAGCAAACCTGCAACACTATTCGTGGAAAACGAAAGTGGACCAAGTATCTGCTCCATCCCTCGTTCTCTTAACCACCGGGATGCTGTGTCAAAGAGCGCCTTGGAAACTGCATAATCGTCTATCGTTTCGAAGAAACCAAATTGCCCTGTCTTCTCATCGTGGAATTCATTATAGTTGTGGTCGATATGCGCCGTTATCCTGCCGACAGGTTTTCCATCCTTGTAAGCAATAAATAGCTGGACTTCTGAGTGATCGTAGAAAGGATTTTTTTCAGGGTTGAATGTCTTTTTCTCCTCCATTATGAGTGGAGCTACCCAGTTTGGATCATTTTCGTAGAGCTTGAATGGTAGTTTTATGAAAGTCATCAACTCTTTTTTTGTTTTTACAGGTCTTACTTCTATGGACATAATCAAAGCCTCCCATCAAAAATTATTGATAAAACATCCTTTAATCTTCTCACTTTAAAATCGGCGAGCTCACTATTTGCCTCGCCGACAAGGATTGATTTCAATCCGGATTTTTTGGCACCTATGACATCGTGACGAGGAGAATTTCCAATGTAAATCGAGGAATCGGGTGCCACACCGGCTTTTTTCAATGCCGCCTCAAAAATCAGCGGATTAGGCTTTCCAACCCCTACTTCTTCAGACGTAGTCACCGAATCAAAGTATTCTCTAAGGTCAAATTTATCCATCAATCCATAAATCAAATCATCCACTATATCTGAGATTATTCCAATGTGGCCTTTAAAATTTTTCCTTACAGAGGACAGGGTTTCGATAGCATCTGGGAAAAGCTCCATATATTTCACATGAAGCTCAATGTAAATCTTTGAAAACTCCTTTTTCTCCTGTTCAGATACTGTTTTTCCATAACTTTTCAAAAGCTTTTCAAAAGAATTCTCTATCAATTCGTATATGTCAGGCCATTTCTGATCCGCTGTTTCTATAGCCTTCATCAAATCTCCTGTGATGAACTTATCGACATCCTCATGGGGAAGAGGGATCGAATACTTCTCCTTGATGAAGTCAACAATATGGTAATGTGCTAATCTATCCGATTCTTCGGTAACAATGGTTCCACCAAAATCAAAAAATATAGCTTTAATCATTTCGAAATTGAAAAAAGAGCTTTTGTTGTGGAAAACCCTGTCTTTAACAACAGAATGTAGGTACCTGCCGACAAATCCGGGAGCTTAATTCGATAGAGGTTTTCACCAATACCTGAGGCACCGAGAAACTGCTTTTTTACAAGTCTACCATCAAGGGTGTATATTCGGAGCACAACGAGTGTTTTATGGAAAGAAAGATAATTGATGTTCAAAACATCTTCGCTCTTTAAAGGATCAGGATAAATTTTCAAAATTCTGTCCTTATCTCCGGGGGGGTGTTTCTCAAGTGGCTCACACATCAATAAATTGTATGCATTAAATAGGCCGTATCCGGAGATGTTATTGGAATCGGGTAAATTCGCAATCTTTGAAGCAGTTTGTTTGATGAGACTGATTGTTTTTGATGCATCCCATGAGTGGTGTGCTTCAAGAACCGCACCAAGTCCTCCAGCAACAATCGCAGTAGCAATAGAGGTTCCACCAATTATGTATATAGTTCCATCCGTATCCGGCCATGAAATTCGGTAAGGGGCAACAATTTCAGGCTTTATTCTCCCATCGGAGGTGGGTCCAAAGCCGCAGTTTGGCTCGATACTGTCTGGAGAAATGACACCTCCAACCGAGACAATATTTTTTGCATCGGCAGGTGCATCAAGACTCGTATCTCCAATAACAGGATCGGGCAAAAGACCATGGCTAACGTTACCCATTGCAGTTACAACAATAAGGTTGTATTGACTCGCTTTTCCAGCAGCTCTTGAACTATGTGCAAATTCACCATTCATCCTGCTATCACCGTACCAATCTCTCCCCTGAGCATAGCGATATCCAAGGGAGCTTGATAGAATATCAGCACCGTGTCTAATTGACCATTCCATTGCTTCAACCCAAAAATCTTCCTCTACCACGCTCTCAAAAGTCCCACCGGTTGGACCAGTTACAACTCTCTCCGTCTTAGCTATCAGATAGGTAGCTCCAGGAGCACCACCGACAATGCTTCCCTCCATAAATCCACCAATGATACTCAACATTTTGGTCCCGTGTCTTGTTGGGTCATATGGATCCGGCGAAACGTCCGAGTCACCTCTTTTTCTGTAAACCACAAAACCGTTACAACCATCGACGTAATCAACAAACTCAGAATCTACCAGTGTCACATTTCCATTCAAAATGTTGTAAACAATGTATTCTCCATCTGATACATGAAGATTGTTTTCATCGATATAAAACTTATAGAAAAAAGGGGTCTTTACTGTTAAGAGTTCACCTGTAACCGACAGAGTTTTAGTAAGCTGAAAAAGCTTAACGGAATCACCATCGTGTAAAACCAAATTCACGAATTCACCAGTAATAGAGAGCGCAGGCATAGTCCCCTTTAAAACAGTTGTAGAAAAAATGCCGTTTGATGTAACCCCTGCGATAAAGGTTGAATCACTGTTTGAATACGCCACGAACAGGCTATCATTTACAATCTTTGCATCATAACCGGAGATATATTCTCCAATATTGAAAAGTGTATCAAGAACATTAAAAGACCTTCCACAGTCATTTGAAAAATCTACAAGGACGTAGCCAGTGTTACTCTCATAGTACGAAACATAGACAGTGGATGAACCAATTAAAATCTTCGGACAAATAGCCCCATTGGTCGAAACCGACACCGGGGTTGAAAAACCAGTTAAAGAATCATAAACGGCAAACTTAACCCTATAATTTCCATCATACTCCTGCCATACAAGGAAGAGTGTATCATTTCGCGCCGCGACGTCTGGTAGATTTCTTGAGGGTTCGTAATCGCCAAGAGTAAGTGTATCCCACGAGACAATTCTTCCCCCACTCAGTTCTCCTATTGTCAATCCAAGAGTCCACTTTCCATAAAGGTAAGAAAGGGCAAGACTATCCGTAGGGGAGACGCTATAAACAACGTAGAGATGATTTGAATCTGATGTGACGGAATAGCTGTTGATGTATTGAGTTACACCATGGTGAATCAATGGAATCTCACTTGATAATCCATTAAGGAACAAATGGTCTCCAGAATTAAAATCGTGTTCTGCAGCAATCCCTCCTCTGAGCCAGATATGCTGTACAGCTGGGTGCGTTGAATCTACCCCTACATCCAATAAAGCAATTTTAACACCGGTACCAATAAATCCCTTTTTATGAACTTCAGGAATTTTTACCATATCAAGGGAAGATTTTGCATCCCCGTAATTAAATTGGTCGACTCTATAAATTTCTCGGCCATCTATCTCTGTTTTCATAACAGGAATTTCCTGAATATTAACAGACCTCTGTGCCAGCTTCATAACTTTTAAAACTGGAGCTGGTGACGTGAAATAAGAGGATGAATTTAACAAATTTGAGCGCGTTCTTAACCTCGCCCCATAAAAGTGCATCAAAGCATTTAATTCAGAAAATTCTGTCCCCCTTTTCCAATCTACCCAGATTTTTTTAAATTCATGAGGGTTGTTAGATTTTAACCATATATTAACAGGCTGAGAAATACTCAAAAGAACGAGAAAAAATAGCATCCAATGATACCTCCTTCAGTACTCGGAGAGTTTATTCAAATGTTCTTCGGCATCTTTATTTGAGGGTTGTTTATCTACAACTTTTTTGAAAAACTCGCGGGCCCTATCTCTGTCATTGATTATTTCATAAAGAATACCAAGATTATACAGGGCCTCAATATTTTCAGGTTCTTTTTCTAAAATCTGTTTTAAAATCTTTTCGGCCTCTTCGTACTTCTGCGAAACTATGTAAAACTTCGCCTCTTCTAACATATCTTTGATTTCAAATTCGTTATACTCCATGTTCTTTAAACCTCTCTATATTTTCTGTCGAGCCAAGAACAACAAGAACATCTCCTTTTAGAATTTCCTCATCCGGATCAGGGGCAACCATTATTTTCTCCTCGTACTCAATTTTTCCATCAGGGGACATCTCCGGGATTTTCCTCTTGATTGCTATGATATAAATCCCGTATTTGGAACGAACTCCAGACTCACGAATGGTTTTCCCCTCCAGAAACGTTGGGGCAACAATTTCAACAATAGCATAATCTTTCGAAAGTTCAATAATATCGAAAATCCTGGGAGATACAAGACTTTCGGCAATTTTCTGCCCCATTTCACGTTCAGGGAAGACAACTCTGTCAGCACCGATTTTCTTTAAAATTCTTGCGTGGACATCTGACCCCGCCTTTGATAAAACCTTTTTTGCCCCGAGTTCTTTAACGAGCAATGTCGTTAAAATAGAAGACTCGATGTCGCTACTAATAGCAACGATAACCCAATCAAAATCCTGAACACCTATAGTTTTCAGGGCCTTATCATTTGTGGAATCCATGATCAGAGCCTGAGAAACCTGCTCCTCTATTTCAGAAACCCTGGACTCGTTACGGTCTATCGCTAATACCTCGTGTCCGGATTCCGCAAGAGCAATGGCAACCGAACGCCCGAATCTCCCAAGACCTATAACGCAAAACTGTTTCGCTTCCATACCTAACCCACTATGTATTTACCTTCAACATGTCTTACCGGCTCAGGTTTTATCTCCGAAATCAATGCCACTATTGAAAGCACCCCCACTTTTCCTATTAACATGAGACTAATAATAATCCATTTACCAAAAATTGAAAAGTCAGCAGACAGAGAGACATTATGATAAATTTTTGAGCCGAGAGACAACCCTACAGTACCAAAAGCTGATGCAATTTCAAAAAGATACGGTAAAATGCCATTTTTCTGAATCCCCGCAACTTCGGAAATCGAGAGCAAAAGAATAGCAAGGAGAATCACTATTGTTGTGATGATCAAGATCGTTACCGATCTTTTGAGAGATTCGTCAGGTATCCTGTAGCCGTGGAAAACCGGTTCTTTCCTTTGAAAATAAGCTCTAATCCATGCAAGATAGGCGTAGAAAGTCGTGGTTTTTATCCCTCCAGCTGTCCCTCCCGGCGATCCTCCAATTATCATCAGGATAATCAGCAAAAAGATTGATGCCGGGTGATAAAAATTCAAGTCTATAGTGTTAAATCCAGCTGTCCTTGGAGTCACAGCCTGAAACAGAGAAGCAAAAATTCTCTCTACAAAACTGTAATTTCCATAACCATAAATGGATTCGTAGATGAAGAAGAACAGAGATGATACTAAAATCAAAATGGCAGAAATAGACAGAGCCGCCTTTGTGTGCAAAGAGAGCTTCTTCTTTTCCTTGGTCACAAACTTCTCATAGAGTTCCATGATTACAAAAAACCCAATACCACCTATAAAAATCAGGACCATAACAGTGAAATTCACAATGATGTTTGCCTTAAAGGAAACGAGGCTATCAGAAAAAGTTGCAAATCCTGCGTTGCAGAATGCCGAAACACTTATAAAGATTGAGTGAAGGATGGCCAGAGCCGGCTTAATCCCATGTAAGACAAAGCCGATAAAGAGCAAAAAAGCTCCAAAGAGCTCAAGAACAAAGGTTATCTTGAGCACATTAATTGCGAATCTCCAGATATTTCCCGGGGTCAGGGCAGGGAAACTCTCCGCCGCAATAAGTCTAAGCCTCAGGCTACCCCTTCTGCCAAGTGCAAAGATGAAAACTGTCGCAAATGTCATGTACCCTATTCCTCCAATCTGAATGAGTATGAGAATAACCAACTTTCCGAAGAATGTAAAAAATACAGGTGTGTCTTTTACAATTAGTCCAGTTACGCATACAGCAGAAGTTGACGTGAAAACAGCATCAGTGAGTCCGAGGGGTCCCCTCCGTGAGAATGGAAGAAGCAACAGGAGAGCTCCCAATAAAATTATAGAAAAATACCCCAGTATGAGTATTTTCACCGGTGTGAGTTTTTTCATCTAACGATAAAAACTACAAGTTCGCGCGGGCCATGAGCTCCTTTCACAAGAATTTTCTCAATATCCGCCGTTTTTGACGGCCCCACTACAAAGGTTATATCAGGCAATGGCTTTTCAATGCGTTCAAAAACATCAGAAAAATCATCTACTATATTTTCCTCCCTGATCAGAGCCACATGTATATCAGGAAGTAAAGATGGTAATTTATCCTCCGCATTTTTTGCAAGTTCTACAAGACCACCGGAGTATGCAACTCCAAAATTTTCCTCGGTTATTCCAACTGGTATGCCCTCTTTAAACTCTGTATAAATCTTTATGTCCCCCAGATCAAGACTAAAGCTGATCCCCTCCTCTTTTAAATAAACTTCCTTAACCCTCCGATCATCTAAAAATTCCTTCAATTTCTTGCTCAGCTCTCTCCGTGAAACTAAAAAAACAAGGGCATCAACTCTTTTTAATTCTTCTATGAATTTTTCTGTCTTTCTTTCCATAGTTCTCTAAAACTCTTTCCCGGGATTGGGTCTATATCTTTCCATTCGGTCCATCTGGAAAGAATCCAGGGTAAACAACGGATTTTTCTGTCCCTTTCAAAAAACACTTGAGCCTTTGAAGCAATTCTAAAGCCAAATTTATTAACAGTTGGATGAGTCATGACTTTTTCCCATAGCTCTACGAGCAGCCTCTCAGCAAATGGACCACCCTCTTTTTCTACCACCCGGTGTCTCAGATGGAGAAGTATTTTAGGTATATTTATCCTGACAGGACAAATTTCATGGCAGGCTCCGCAAAGAGTAGATGCAAATGGAAGGTCCCTTGCGACACTGTGTCCAAAAATTGCATAAGTCCAGATTATCCCAATTGGGCCTGAATACACACTCCCATAGGCATGTCCACCGAGGAGTTGAAAGATTGGACAAACATTAGAACACCCACCGCATCTAATGCACATAAGGGCCTCTCTCAAGACAGGATCAGCCAACATCTTTCTTCGACCGTTATCAATCAAAACAATATGAACCTCACGGCCCCTTCCTACGGTTGAGAAAATGTTGGTGTACACCGTCTGGTGCTGTCCTGTACTGCTCGGAGCCAGAATCTTTATAAAATTTGGGAAATCCTTAATTGATGGGATTAGTTTCTCTATACCGGTTACAGCAACGTGCAACTTCGGAAGGGTCGTTGACATCCTTGCATTCCCTTCGTTCTCAACAACAACGAAGGAACCTGTATCCGCAATGAGGAAATTGGCACCTGACATTCCGGCATCCGCCTTGAAGTATTTTTCCCTCAAAAATTGCCTCGCAAAATAGGTGATTTCTTCTGGGTCTTCAGTATATTCCATTCCAAGCTTATCGTGGAAAAGCTGGGCAATCTCCTTTCGCGTCATATGGATGGCTGGTGCTGTAATGTGGGAAGGTTTTTGCTTTGCAGTCTGGATTATAAATTCACCAAGATCTGTTTCGTATTTCACGATTCCTTTAGATTCGAGGAAAGGATTTATCTCAATCTCCTCCTGAGTCATGGACTTGCTGGAAACGACCGTTTTAACATTGTGGTTACTGAATATTTCATAAACTATGTCTTTAGCTTCTTTAGCGTCTTTTGCTTCATGGACAATAAACCCGTTCCTTGTCGCATTCTTTTTAAATTTTTCTAAAAAGTCTTCAAAATTAGAAATGATTTCTTCTTTTGCAGCTCTTGCCTTATCCCTTAAAGATTCGAAATCCGGGATCCGGGAGATCGTGTCGAGACGCTTGGCAAGAGCATGGGAAGTTGCCTTCTGAACTGCATTTACAATTACAGGATTGGCAAGTATCCTTCTCGCATTTTCATAAAAATCAATCCTTTCCATTACCAAGATCCTCAGCAAGGATTTCAACTATGTGAATGGGCTTTACATTAATATGGAGTCGGGACAAAACTCCCCCAAGATTCATTAGACAACTCAAATCTGAGGATGTAAGGTACTCTGCTCCCGTCTCCTTTATGCTTTCAACCTTCCTCTCTGCCATTCTGTATGACACGTAAGGAAACTTGACCGAAAAGAGCCCACCGAATCCACAGCAAGTTTCCTCTAATTCCATTGGGACAAAATTTGCACCGGGTATTTTAAGTAAAAACCTCTTTGGTGGCTCTTTTACACCTAATCCCCTCAAATAATGGCATGACGCATGGTAGGTAACTGTCCCCTGAAATTTTGATGGAATCTCTTCAACCTTTAGCACCTGGGTTAAAAATTCCACTATCTCAAACAGTTTCTTTCGCATACGTTCCACTCTTTCGAGGACGTCGGGATCATTTTCAAACAGTACAGGGAAATTTTCTCTAACCATATGTACACATGAACCCGATGGTGCGACTATATAGTCGTAACCCTCTCTATCGTAAACATCCAACCACGATAGGGCCATTTCCTTCGCCTGTTTCCAATATCCAACGTTGAATGCAATCTGGCCACAACATGACGGATGCTCAGGTACATCAACGTCTATACCAAAATATTCTAATATTCGAACGGTATCAAAACCTATCTTTGGCTTAATATGATCAACTAAACATGTTGGAAATAGTAAAACTTTCATTTGAGGAAATTTTAACTCTATCACAGTAAAGGGTCAATTTCCTCTTTGAAAATGTTCGAAAAATTTAAACAAGGTAAAAATCCCTGTATCCCCTTTTTATCAAGGGTAGTTTTCTGGTAAATGTCCCTTTGCAAGAAGGGTAACAACAAAGGGGCATGTCAAATCCGCCTGATTATGTGCAACTTATTTTAACGATTCAAGAATTTTCGAACAGCCTCATTCTTTTTTAAATACGCTTTATCCTATTCCCATCACAATCCATACAAGCAGAACAAAGGAAAGTACTTCTTTAATATTTTCTGGGATAAAAAACATTTCAGTGGTATGGAATCAGACTATCTCATCATCTAAGATTGATATTTTAGGCTAATGAATTATATAATCCCCCTAAAAAGGAGGTAAAATATGAATCTTGTAGTCGTTGCTCTGTCCATATTGTTTATCACTACATCTCATACCGGCGTTGATTCGTTCGGTTATAGATTTGTTGATTCGGACACAACTGGAGGACCAGAATTTGTGTGGATTGATGCATCACGGGGAGACACTATTGAACTCGCAGATGATGATAACAGGCTCGTAAATCTTCCGTTTCCATTTCCTTTTTACAGGCAGACTCTAAGAGACCTCTATGTAGTTTCAAATGGTTATCTTACTTCGACAAATACGAGAGCTGCATCAAATATTCCGTTTCCCGTACCCAACTTAAATAACCTTATTTCTCCCTGGTGGGATGATCTCAATCCTGTTACAGGTGGTAGAATTTACACGTTTTACGACACCACATCAGATGCCTTTGTAGTAGAATGGGACTCCGTAATGCATTACAGATCAGGTGGCCCATACACTTTTGAAGTTGTACTATATCACTCAGGAGATATTATCTTTAGTTACAAATCTTTAAACTCTCCTCTAAATTCTTCAACGATTGGTATCCAGGGTGACAACGGAGACAATGGATTTTATTTAGAATATACCGTCAATGGAAATCCAATTATACCTCATGATAGCCTAACCATCCTATTTACAAGACCTACAAATGTACATGTCGTCGATGTCTTACCAACAGCGATTATCGTCCCCAACTCACCTATTGTAAATGCAAATGAAAGTTTCATCCCGTCCGTAGAAGTACTGAATGCGGGCTCAGACACGGCATCTTTTTCCGTATACCTTGAGATAAGTTCTGATACAACTATTATCTCCCAGAATGCAAATGCCGTTGGTATCCCGCCCTACACAATCGATACAGTTTACTTTACTCCGGTTTCAATCGAAACAAGTGGCATCTACAAAATGACCGTTAGTACTTCAATCTCCGGCGACGAAAATCCTCAGAACGATACACTCGAATTCAGATTTATGATACCTGCATCTCACAATGATTTTGAATCAGACAGCGGTAATTTTTACTCTGAAGAGGGCTGGCAATGGGGAGTACCTTCAGCCGGACCTTCAGGGGCCCATTCCGGTACCAGAGTGTGGGCAACTTATCTTGACGGAAACTATCCTAACTATGCAAATTTATGGTTAATTGGAGACTTTGTTGTCGAAGATTCAAATATAGCTTTCGGCTTTTATCAATGGTTTGATTTTGAGAGGAGGATGGACGGTGGTAATGTCCTTTACACAATCAACCATGATACCACTGCATGGAGTCTGATCTACCCTGAAGATGGATACACGAGTTTTGTATTTGCATTGAGTGAAGATGGTTTCACAGGTACTCTTGATGATTGGGAACCTGCTTTGTTCGTTTTACCATCTTTAAGGGTTAATGATACAGTAACAATAGCATTTCATGTAAAATCAGGAAGATCAAACACAGGAAATGGCTGGTATATTGACGATTTTTACTGGACAGGCTTCACCCCTATTCCCACTCTTGGTGTGAGTGAAACCAATTCCCGTTTCTCTGGCATTATCAATTTCAAAAACAATATTGTCACAAAGTATCTCGTTCTGAATTCCAACACGTGGAACAAAGTTATTAAAGCAGAAATCTATGATGTGACTGGAAGATTAATTAAAGAATTCAAGATTCCACCAGGGGATGCAAAGATTTACGTAGGTGATTTAAAGAATGGAATTTATTATATTAGGATAGAAGGGGAGAAGGTTAATTGGGTGAAAAAGATTATGATTTTGAAGTGATTTTTTGGGAAAAAAAGAGAGGGGGTGCCTCGCGGAGCGAGGCACCCCCTCTCTTTTACTAAGCCTTTTTAGAATTCAGATACGCCTGCACCACCAGGATATGGAAGAATCTCTGTAGATTCGTCTGTTCTTCTGAAGGTTGCATAGTTGCCATCGCCATCCAGGTCGCCTGTCGCATAAATCGTTATGTCAACCGTTCCATCGTGTACTGCCTGGGCATTTCTGAAGTTTCCATTGTTGTCCATTGAGGTGTAGGTTCTGTACCCAACTCCACCGTGAATTGCACCTGGATTTCCAGCTCTAACCGCATAGCTGTAGTAAACATCGCCAGCAGGTTTGAAACCAATCAGGCTAAAGCTCTGACTGTTGGGCGGAGTCTGCCATGCTCTTTTTCTCGGACTTGGCCGTGTGCTTGGGTCGGATGCGCAGAGGACGTAAACTCCATGCTCACCAGCAAAGGCCTCTTCTGCTGTTGCAATGGCCCCGATATTCGTTTTCGCCTCAGCAGTTTTTGCTCTCAACTGGAATTTCCGGTACTGAGGAATTGCAATGGCCGCCAGAATAGCAATGATGGCGACCACAATCATGAGCTCCACCAAAGTAAAGCCCTTATCTTTTTTTGTTATGCGTCTCATCATTCAACCTCCTTTTTAAATATTTTGTTTTCTCTACTCTAATATACGGCAATTTCCCTGCCACATAAATTAGATCACAAGAATGGCCTAAATCAAGCATTTTTCAGAGGGAATCATCCTCATCTGTATTGTAAATTCCCAGACAGATGAAAATTGATTTGCAAATTGCAAAATGTAGCTATAGAGTTGACAGTGGAGGGTATCTTAAACGATAATAAATATCACAAAAATGCCGGAGTGGCGGAACTGGAAGACGCGGCGGATTCAAAATCCGCTGGTACCAAATACCGTGAGGGTTCGAATCCCTCCTCCGGCATAAAAATTCTCTCCAAGGAGGGGAAATACTGAATGTGTGGAATTGTTGGATACATTGGAAATAAAGATGTTGACTCTGTCATCCTCGTAGGCCTCGAAAAATTAGAATACAGAGGCTATGATTCCGCGGGGATCGCTGCAATACACGAGGGTAACCTTTTTCTCAGGAAGAAGAAGGGGAGAATCGTCGATCTGTACTCACTCGTCAATGGAAAACCTATTAAGGGGAATATCGGCATAGGTCACACAAGATGGGCAACCCATGGAAAAGTTACAGATGAGAATGCCCATCCCCATACAGATTGTACCAATACAATCGCGGTAGTTCACAATGGAATTATAGAAAATTACATCGAATTGAAAGAAGAATTGATTTCAAAAGGGCATGTATTTAAATCCGAGACCGACAGTGAAGTTATTCCTCATATAATTGAGGAATTTTACAGAGGTGATTTCTTGGATGCGATTTTAAAAACAGTGAAAAAATTACAAGGAGCATTTGCATTTGTTGCTATCTCAACGAGAGAGCCAGACAAAATAATAGGTGTAAGGATGGCCTCTCCATTGATTCTTGGTGTTGGTGAAAACGAAATGCTCTTTGCATCTGACATACCTGCCCTTCTTTCTCACACTAAGAAAATAATTCCACTCGAAGACGGAGAAATTGTTGTTGCAACACAAAACTCATACAGAATTTATGACTTCGACGGAAACGAAAAGAAAAAGGAAGTTACAGTTGTGACCTGGGAAGCCGATATGGTTGAGAAAGAGGGATTTCCTCACTACATGTTGAAAGAGATACATGAACAGCCCAAGGTGTTCGTCAAAAACATTGCAAATTACATCAAATCAGGTGAGCCACAGATTCTTAAAGATTTTAATCTTAGAAGGATTCTCCTGAATAAGAATGAATTTTTTATTCAGGCATCAGGAACATCTCTCCACGCTGGAATGATCGGCACTTATATGCTGCAAAATCTTGCAAGAATAAAGAGTGTCGCCGAATATTCCTCAGAATTCAGATACAAAAATCCAGTTTTTGATCCGAGAACCCTCGTGGTAGCTATAAGCCAATCAGGAGAAACAGCGGACACACTTGCAGGTGTTAGACTCGCAAAGGCAAACGGCCTCGATGTGTTATCTATAGTCAATGTCCAGGAAAGCACGATTGCGAGGGAATCAGATTATGTTGTTTATATCAATGCTGGCCCGGAAATAGGAGTTGCATCCACAAAGGCATACACGGC
>Ga0256833_1002485_pt1 | contig 12921 bp, 17 predicted proteins | sample 356284metaG_FD_190535 | JGI IMG/M metagenome (GOLD analysis project Ga0256833, IMG submission 190535) | Hydrothermal vent microbial communities from Mid Atlantic Ridge, Atlantic Ocean - 356-284 | ecosystem: Environmental > Aquatic > Marine > Hydrothermal vents | place: Atlantic Ocean: Mid...
TAGGGGCTGACACTTTCATAAGGGTCGGCTCCACCGGTGCAATCCAGCCCGGAATTGAGATAGGCGACCTGATTATAGCGAAAGCAGCGGTGAGACTCGAGGGGACTTCAAAGCAGTATGTAAGGGTTGAGTATCCCGCGGTAGCTGACCTTGAGGTTACGATGGCGCTTATTGAAGCGGCGGAAACCCTTGGCGTTAGATACCACATCGGCATAACTGCATCGACCGACAGCTTCTACCTCGGCCAGGGGAGGCCCGGTTTAAACGGCTACTTTCCAAGTTTCGCAAGGAACATACTCGACGACCTGAGGCAGGCCAAGGTTACCAACTTCGAGATGGAGGCGGCGACGCTCTTCACCCTTGCAAACATCTATGGCCTCAGGGCAGGTTGCGTCTGTGCGGTCTTTGCAAACCGCGTTACAAACGAGTTCGGCAAGGCCGGTGAGAAGGAAGCCGCGATGGTTGCCAGCGAGGCGGTAAAGATACTCACCGAGTGGGATGAGGAGAAAGAGAAGGCCGGAAAGAAGGTCTGGTTCCCGGGACTGAGGGGTTGAGATGGACGAGAGACTCTTACTCGTCAGACAGCTCCTCAAAGAAGGAAACGTTTCGGGTGCAGAGGAAGAAGCAAGAAAAATAAAAGACCCTTACTGGAGATCCTATGCGCTTAAATGGGTCGCCGAAGCCCTTGGGGAGAATCCCGAGAAAGCTCTCCAAGTGGCAACCTCCATAGAGGAACCATCAATAAGGGACGAGGCTCTTCGTTCCCTTGCTTACATCTTTTCAAGAGATGGAAACTTCAAAGTTGCCCTTGAAACGGCGAGAAAGATTGGGAACTCGTTCCTCAGAAAGAAAGCTCTCCGGGTGGTGAGCAACTTCCTGGCAAGGGCGATAGCAACGAAAGGCATTCAAATCCGGTTGAGCGACCTGAAACTTGACGAAAGAGACCTTGAAGACCTCAAACCCCTTCCCTATGGAGTCGTTTACCGGGACGGCAAGCTGATGCCGGGTTCCGTGCTCCACAGGATTAGGGGAAAAATTGCCAGAGAGGTTGTTGACAGATCGAAGGAGGGACCAAAATGGACACCCCCAAAGCCCGTTTTTGAGAGGGAGTCTGAACCCGAAAGTTACGTTTTTGACTACATCTGGAAACTCATCGAAGAGGAAGAACTAAAAGAGGCCGAAAAACTGGCAAAGGGCCTTCCCGAACCGTTCAGAAGCTTTTATTTGGAGGAGGTTGGAGTTAAATACCTCGAAAGGGGAGATTTAAGAAATGCCGAGGAAGTATTTCATAAGCTCAAAGTTTCCGAGGTTCTCGGGTCACTTCTTGCACGAAGGAACACAGACAGGCCTGACATCGTTCTGAGTTACCTAGAAAAGACCTACAATCCCGTTACCAGATTGATGACTGTGTATGATGTCACCAGAAAGAGGGGAGTTGATTTGGAATTCATCACAAATGCACTTATGTGGGCAACTGATGAGTGGAAGATGGGAAGGATTCTAAAGTTTCTCGCCTTTGAAATGCTGGAAGAAGCCAAGAGAGAAGACGACGAAAGGCTAAGGAGAATTTCAAAGGAGCTTTTCGAGATTGGGATGAATGTTGAGAGAGCCCGACGAGAGTAGAAAACAGCTGGCGCCCCGGCGGGGATTTGAACCCCGGACCTCGAGGTCCGCAGCCTCGCGCCCTATCCAGACTAGGCCACCGGGGCACGCCCGCTAACCCTTCTGGAGGAGTCTTTATAAATTTAACCATCTCCGCTGACCGAAAGATTTATAAAGCGCCCGAGGGTGAGTATTCTACGGGCCTGAACTGCGGTGGTAGTCTAGCCTGGCTAGGACAGCGGCCTGCCACGCCGCTGGCCCGGGTTCAAATCCCGGCCACCGCACCACACAAACTTTTCTGAAGAAAAGGTTTGATCAAATGTCCTTTTTACCTCTTGGAGAGAAAATATTCCGGCCACCGTTTTCCAGGAGGCCAGAACAAAAAAAGAAGCTGTAAAATCCCACAAAGCCCCTCACGTTCTCAGCTTTGCCAGAGCGTCTTCAGCTGCCTGGAGTATCTGATAGCCGACCGGCGAGGCCGTGAGGAGAGGGTGCGTCGCTATCTGGAGAGTATACAGCTCGCTCGCGGTGAGCCTCTTCTGTATCGCCAAGGCAAGGATGTTTATCATCTCGCCGACGCTCTTTCCACCCGCTATCTGGGCACCAAGTATCGCCCCCCTGTCGCGGGAGAACACAAGCTTAACGGTAACCATTGAGGTGTCCGGAAACTTAGCGGGGTGCCTGTCAGGGCCCCTTCCGTAGCCGACTATGACCTCGAAGCCTTCCTTTTTGGCGGCTTCCTCTGTCAGGCCAGCGGCCGCGAGAGTAAGACCTGCGATGTGGGTTGAGTAAACGCCTATAGTCCTCCTGTTCTCCCTGACTATCTGAAGCTTGAAGAGGTTCGCGCCGGCGATCCTGGCTTCAAAGGTGGCCGTTGAGGCGAGCATGAGCGGATATGGTTTACCCGTGAAGAAGTCCCTGTGCTCGACGCAGTCGCCAACTGCGAAAATGTCGGGATGAGATGTCCTCATGTACTCATCGGTGTATATGCCATAGCGCGTAACCCTGAGGCCGGCTCTAACGGCCAGCTCGACATTGGGACGGTAGCCAACTGAAAGTATCACGAGATCAGCAGGAAGTTCCGTCCCGTCAACGAGCTTAACCTTCTCGACTTTATCCCCGCCTAAAAGTCTCTCGACTTGGCCGTAGACAATCCTGATGCCCCTCTCCTTAAGCCTTCCCTCTATCATCTCGCTGAACTCCCTGTCGAAGGAGCTCCTTAACAGTCTGCTCCTGACGACAAGCGTTACCTCTTTGCCGAGCTTCCTTATCTCGTCGCCCACTTCGAGGGCTATGAAACCACCACCGACTATGACAACCCTCTCAGTGTCTTCGATTCTCTCACGGAGCCCTTTAAGATAGTGGTAGTCCTTAGGAACTGTGTAAACCCCGTCCAGCTCGGAGCCAGGAAACTCCGGCTTCACGGGTTTTGAACCGGTCGCTATGACGAGCTTCTCCCAGCGAATTTCCTTACCTGACTTCGTCCTAACTAGCTTCGTCCTGGGGTCAATCTCGATGACCTCATCGGTCAGGATTTCGACGCCAAGTGGCTCAAGAAACTTTTCAATAGGAAGGACGTCATCCTCAACGCTCCTGAGGGTTCCGAAGATGTAGGGAATACCGCATGGAATCATTCCTACTTCCTCTCTTTTTATGACTAGAACGCTCTTGTCCGGGTAGAACTTCTTGGCCGAGATGGCGGTGGTGATACCGCCCGCAGAGGCTCCAATAATCACGACGTCGTACTCCATTCCCATCACCAAAAAGCCCGGGTGAACAGGGTATTAAACGCTTTCCTTAACCCAGAGTTTAAAACACAAGCACCTCTAAGGGGAGAGAAGAACTGAAGAGGGCATCAGTCTCCTGTGGCGCCCTTGAGGGCATCCTTGCACGGACAGCGTCGCTCCTTGGGAATGTGCTCTACAGCTTTCATTAGGAGGAGCTTTATCTCTTCACCCCTCTTGGCCATTAGCTCAACCACCTCGGTGTGGGTGAGCTTCTCCCTGCTTATTCCGGCGGCGTAGTTGGTAACTATCGCCACGCTGGCGTAGCACATCTCGAGCTCGCGAGCGAGAACCGCTTCGGGACACTGGGTCATACCAACAACATCCGCTCCAAGTATCTTGAGGGCCCGTATCTCTGCTCTCGTCTCAAACCTAGGCCCCTCCATGCAGGCATAGGTTCCAGTGGGGTGGTAGTTGAAACCGAGCTCCTTGGCGGCCGTGATGAGGGCCTTCCTGAGCTCGGGGCAGTATGGCTCCGTGAAGTCCACGTGGGCGACGAACTTCCTCTCGTGGGGGCTTTCCTCACCGTCGTAAAAGGTGTAGTGTCTCGTTTTCGTGAAGTCCATGAGCTGGTCGAGTATTACGAAATCACCGGGTTTCATATCTGGGTTTAGGGAACCAACCGCTGAAGTGGCCAGAATCCTCTCAACACCTAGCTCGTAAAGCGCCCATATGTTCGCGTGGTAGTTTATCTTGTGGGGCGGAACAGAGTGCTTCTCGCCGTGCCTCGGCAGGAAAGCTATCTCCTCCCCCCGGTATTCGCCTATCTTGACCCTGACTCTTCCATAGGGTGTTTCAACGAATTCCTCCCTGACGTTTTCCAAAAGCTTAGGGTCGTAGACACCGGAACCCCCGATAATCGCTATCCTCGGCATGGTATCACCTGAGAATAAGAGGGAAAAAGCCTTTTAAAACGTTAGCTTCCCTCCCAGAGTCTGCGTTGGACTTCAGCTCTCTCTTCGATGTCCTCCTTGAGCTCGCCACCCACCTGAACCTCGAGGATTTTTGCAAGAATTTCGCTCAGTAACCATGAACCCCAGCGCGGGTCCTTGACCTCGAGGGAAGCATCTATAGCCCCATCAACGTCGTTCTCCTTGAGCTTCTCAACGGCTATGCTACCAAAGGCGAGGGAGCGCAGGTAGGGGTTAGTAATCTTCGATGCAAGCCCAAAGGCGTTCTCGTAGGAGTGAAGCTTTGAGAGGTAACGGACGGCCTTAACGAGAGTCCTCTCATTAGTAGTCAGGTAACCTATTTTCTTCACAAGTCTACTATACTCACGATCCGGTGGTTTCTCAAGTAGTGAATCAAGAACCAAACCCATCACAAGCTCCCTCTCATCCTCAACGAGCTGGTCAACTAGCTTCTCAAGGAGTTCAGGGCGGTCTAGGACTGTCTGAACTATAGATCTCAGCAGACTGGGACGAAGCCCGCGTGGAACCCTAGGAAGAACCCGGATTACAAAGTCCACATCCCCCTGGGCAGCAACACCCGTTAAGAAAGAGACAAGGACCTCAAAACCTACCTCCGAAGAGATGCCAAGGGCTATGTCGACGAACTTATCATAGGTTCCCTCCGGAACATTGGCCTTTTTAAGATGAACCGCAACTGCCTTCATAGCCTCACCAAGCCAGTACTCGCTCTTGAATTCCGAGAGCACTTTAATGGCACTGCCGAACTCCTCCCTCTTAAGATGCTCCTTCAGAACTTCATAGGCCGCTATTGAATGCCAGGGTTCGTCCTCGATAAGCTCAAGGATGAGCTGTGCCTTTCTCAGGTTGCCACCTTCTATGTAATGGTGAAGAACCCGGAGAAGAATATCGTTTCGTTTAACATTATCCTCAATGTCTTTGGCATAAAAAAAGGCGTCATTAACACGTCCAAGCTCCAACAACCTTTGAACAAGCTCTTTGAGCATCTCGTCCCTTAGGGGCTGGGGAAGTTCCCCAACGGCCTCATATGCCTGAGTAAAAATCTTTGTTGCACTTTTGGAACCGGCCTTTCCAAGAAACGTCGCGACTTCAATAAGGGCCTTTACTATGAGGATTGGATTATCTATAGAAGCAATCGCATTCAGTGCCCTTTTAAAGGCTTCTCCGTAGACGGGTTTTTTCGTCAGATACGTATAATAACCGATTCTCGCATACGTTATGGCCCGGAGATAAGGGTCATTAATACTTCCCGCCAGGCGGAGCACTTCATTGTAAACGTCAACTTTTTTCATTACCTCCACCAGACTATGTAAACATAGAGTCCTATTTATGGTTTCCGACCAACACTACCAGCGAAGAGGGTTTACACAACACGTACTAAAAGGATAAGTCAAAAGACGAAATCATCCAAGGTCGTCGTAAACGATTCCAACGACCTCACCGTCGTCAAGCGAGACGAAGCTCACCTTGGTTTTTCTGCCCGTTCTCGGGTCAATAACGATGAAATCGGGCTGAAGAAGGTATTTGCTCGATGGCATCCTCCAGACGTCCCCATAATGAACTTTCATCTCTCTCAAAAACTTTCCGGGGTCGCGCTTAATAAAGGTAGGCATAGGTATCACCGTGAACATATACAACTTTAAAGTATAAAAACCTTTCTGATAGACATTCGTTAAAAATAATATCGACAATCAACGGAGAGAAGTTTAAGCACAAGGGCGAGCCTATGAGCACACCAAGCTCTAGCTATGGCAGGACGAAGCCTTGAGCCCGTGGAAACAACGTCCATGACTTCATCGAAGCCCGCGTCTAGGAGGTCTCCAACGGTTGCGTCGTTTATCATCCGCCACTTGATTCCAAGGTTGGAAAACGCCCCTATAAAGGGCCCAATAAAAAGCAGGTCGAAATATATCTCACCTCAGTTATCAACGAGGTAGAGCAGAGTTTTTGAGTTCTTAAGCCCCTCAAAAAGCTCGTCACTGCGGTCGATTGGAAGTTCTGTCCTAACGACGCCTCTGATGTCTTCTTCAAGATTCTCCGGGTTGTAGCCAGGGGAGAAGTCCACGACGTTACCGCTATGTCGCCTCTCCACGCTTTACAACGTCAACGGCGCATTTCCATAATCTTTTGGCATTGATTTACGGTGTAGGAGACACACCCATGATGAATTCTCATAACACCACCGTAGAAATAGAAAAGGGACTTTATAGGCTCACCCGAGCATCTCAACGTACTCGAGCTCCTCGGGAACGCGTCTCTTCTTCTCCCTCTCGCGCATGAGCATGTACTCATACATGGCCATCGGCCATATCATCGTCCCCACCTCCTTTTCTTTCTCTCCAAATGTACGTGGCCCTATTATCACTTAAAAACTTTTTTAGCTCTGTTTTCAGCAAGAATGAAACGTTAAGCTCTATAATCGCTCAAAAAAGGTCTCAGGACGGTTTTTGACCTTTAATGTACATATCTGTTCGATTAAAAGGGCTGTAACATTGGCGTTTTAGAAAAATGATTGCATCAGCACATAGAGCCAACCACCCAACCGTTTATAAACTTCCCGGCCATTCTAGTAACGGTGGTGAAATGGCGCTAGAGAAGCTCGGAAAGGCCCTTAACAACGCCCTCCGAAAGCTCGCGCGCTCCGGAACCGTTGATGAGGCAACGATAAAGGAGGTAGTGAGAGACATCCAGAGGGCACTCCTGCAGGCAGATGTCAACGTCAAGCTCGTCCTTCAACTCACAAAGACCATACAGAAGAGGGCCCTCGAGGAGGAGCCCCCTGCGGGGGTAAGCAAGAAAGAGCACATTATCAAGATAGTCTATGAGGAACTAACGAAATTCCTTGGAACAGAGGCGAAACCCCTTGAGATAAAGGAGAAACCAACAATACTGCTCACCGTTGGCATACAGGGGTCCGGAAAAACCACGAGCGTGGCTAAACTTGCAAGATACCTTCAGAGAAGGGGCTACAAGGTTGGTGTCGTCTGCTCGGATACCTGGCGTCCCGGAGCGTATCACCAGCTCAGACAGCTTCTCGACCCCTATGGAGTAGAGGTCTTTGGAGACCCCAATGAAAAGGACGCGGTTAAGCTCGCGAGGGAAGGGGTAAAGTACTTCAGAGAAAAGGGTGTCGATGTAATAATCGTGGACTCCGCGGGAAGGCACAAGGAGGAGAAGGGGCTAATCGAGGAGATGAGGCAGATAAGCGAGGCCATAAAGCCCCACGAGGTCATACTCGTCATAGACGGAACCATCGGCCAGCAGGCCTACAACCAGGCGTTGGCCTTCAAGGAGGCAACCCCAATAGGATCTATAATAGTGACCAAGCTCGACGGTTCTGCCAAAGGTGGTGGTGCGCTTTCCGCGGTAGCTGCAACGGGTGCGCCGATCAAGTTCATAGGCGTCGGCGAGAGAATTGACGACCTGGAGCCCTTCGACCCCAAGCGCTTTGTGTCCCGGTTACTTGGCCTCGGAGACATTCAGGGACTCCTTGAAAAGATAGAGGAGCTTCAGAAGCGACAGGAGTTCAGGGAAGAGGATGTAGAAAAGTTCCTCAGGGGCAAGTTCAACCTCAAGGACATGTACGCCCAGCTGGAGGCAATGCAGAAGATGGGCCCGCTCAAGCAGATACTCCAGATGATACCGGGTCTTGGTTACTCCTTACCAGACGAGGCCATTAAAGTTGGCGAAGAGAAGCTCAAACGGTACAGGGTGATAATGGACTCGATGACCGAGGAAGAGCTGGAGAATCCGGAAATAATCAACTATTCGAGAATCAAGAGAATAGCCAGGGGTTCGGGAACCTCTATAGCCGAGGTGAGAGAACTTTTAAACCAGTACAACCAAATGAAGAAGATGTTCAAGAGCATGAACAAGAGGAAACTTGCCAAAATGGCAAAGAAGTTTAACCTCGGGGGGTTTGGGATATGATTGAGGCATTTGTTTTGATAGTTGTGAAACCCGGAAACGAGGAGAAGGTTTATGAGAAGCTCAAACAGGACCCGCGCGTCAAGGAGGACTACAGGGTTTACGGGGAGTATGACATAATACTCCGCGTGGAGGTGCCAACGATAGATGACCTTGACAAGTTCCACGACGAAGTCCTCAGGAAGATTCCAGAAATAGAGATGACGGAAACGCTGATAGCGAGCACCTACCGGGGGTAGAGCCTTGAGGTGGGTCGCGACGATCGACCTCGAGACCCTTGAGGTGGAGTCCGACCCATCCTTTAAATTTAAATGCCTCGAAAACTGTGGAAAATGCTGTTACGAGCTGGAGATTCCCCTGAGAGACGAGGACATAGCCAAAATCGAGGAGCTCGGCTACAACACCTGGGAGTTCGTTGACTACGAGAAGCTCTTCTACCGTGGCGACAAGTTCCTCGGCTACGCGATAAAAAAGAGACCCTTCGACGGGGCATGCATCTTCCTCGACCCAGAGACTAAGAGGTGTAAAATCTACAGCCACAGGCCCTTGGCGTGCAGGCTTTATCCCTTCGTCTTCGTCAAGCACGAGAAGAAGATGGAAATCTACGTCAAGGAAGACTCGTTCTGCCCTGGCATAGACCATCCCGATGGGAAACCAGTAACCAGGGAGTTCCTCCTCAGGGAGTATGGGGATATTATAGAGGAATACCGTCAAAAAGTTCTCGGGTAAACCGAAACGTATTTATACATTTTCTTGTTAAACATCGGGCACATGGAGGTGAGATAATGAGTCAGCTAAAGTCTGTCCAGGAAAAGCTCAGACTCATCAGGGTGTTGAGGCTACTCAAGAAGAGCTACACCTACGAGGAACTGTCCAAGATAACGGGCCTGCCGATTACAGTTCTCAACAGGTACGTCCGCGGAAAAGTCCTTCCAAGTGCCGAGAGGACGAGGGAGCTCCTCGAACTACTCCTACCTTACATAAACCTAGAGGATGAGGTAAGGAAGAGAATAAGATTCGATGAGAGGGGCTTTTTTGACAACATGCCAGTCCTCAGTGACACTGCCCTAATGAGCCTCATAGCGGAGGAGGTTGCTGGGAGGTACATGGACAAGGACGTTGACAAGGTTCTAACGGCCGCGACCGACGGCATAGCCCTCGGTGTTCACATAGCGCGGGAACTCGGCGTTGACATAGTCTACGCCAAGAAGAAGAAGGAAGTCGGCGTCGAGAAGTTCTACGAGGTAAGCTACGTTCCCAGCGCCTCGGGGAGCGTCATGACGCTCTACCTTCCACAGTGGGCCATCAAGAAAGGCGATAAAATTCTCATCGTGGACGATGTTATAAGGAGCGGAGAAACCCAGAGGGCACTCGTGGAGATGACCAAACAGGCTGGGGCAAAGCCAATTGGCATGTTCTTCCTTGTAAGCGTTGGCGATATCGTGGAGAAACTCCAAGAGGAGTACAACTTTCCTGTGGAAAGCCTCATAAGGTTGGATTGAAATGAAGGGTTTCATCTACAACGCCGAGGGGCTGAGCCTGCCCATAGAGTTCGCCCCCGGCGTTCCCTTCAGGTTTAAGTGCAACAAGAAAGATTGCGGAAAGAGAATTGTCATAGAGGGTGTCGTTGTGGAAGTAAGGGAAGAGGAATTCACCAAAGTTCTTGAGAGAACAATCAGGGAGAATCCAGAGTTCGAAAAGATAAGAGAGATCACCTCAAGGAGGTATGTCTTCAGAGGAAAGGTAAACGGAAGAGAAGTAGAGCTCCCAGTCGAGAGCCTCGAAGACTTTGCCAAACGCTTCTTCGAAGAGGTCTTAGTCCTCAAGGGGTAACCTCGGCTCTTCTTTGACCACCTGCATGGCAACGCTCGTGTTGGTCTTCTCGACACCGTCGAGCGAAAGAAGCCACTTGACAAAGCGGTTCATATCTGCCCTGTCCCTGAACTTCGCTATTACAAAGATGTCAAACTCACCCGTTATATCGTAGACCATCATTGCCCTTGTTTTCTCGGCAATTTTCCGTTCTATCTCGGCTATCTTTCTACCCTGAGCCTTAATTCCTATAAGTGCAGTCAAGCCGAAACCAAGTCTCTCGTAATCTAGAACCGGGCTATAACCTTTAATAACACCCTCCTCCTCAAGCTTTCTAATCCTGTTGTAAATGGTTCCAACGGCAACGTTAAGTTCCCTGGCTATTTCCCTGTAGGATAGCCTCGCGTTTTTTTGAAGGAGGGAGATTATCTTCAAGTCCAGTTCGTCAACCATATCCCCTCACCGCATAAAGTAAACCGTAAACTTTAAATATCCTATCCTTGAGGGGATTAGCGGGCAGTGGACCGGTAGCCTAGCCAGGATAGGGCGGCGGCCTCCTAAGCCGCAGGTCCGGGGTTCGAAGCCCCGCCGGTCCGCCATCAGTCTCTCTCGCAAGCTGGCAAAATACGAGGTGCATTTCTTGGGCGTGTCCTTATTCCAAAAGAGTCTTCCCTCTCTACCCCCTTGGATAGTGTTTCACTCAAGAATGCACCCTTTAGGTCTGATAAAAATGTGAAACCCTTTGCGTTGATGTTAAAAACCCCCTCAAAGTCGCATTAGTCTGTGCACGATTGATTATTGCCCTATTACTCAAAAGCCGACCTATCGAAGTTCAAACAAAACCAAAAGGAGGTGAGATAGATGATAGAGGATGCTCTCCTGCTGTATCTGGTCAGCATGCACAGGGAGAAAGAGAGTAAGAAGAAAAGGGAAAGGATTCTCCCCCTCTGAACCTTAACTACTTAGTGTATCATGAGTTTCTTATGGGTTATGGAGACAATCCGAAACGTTTAAATACTTTGAATTTTTTAGTTTCCTTTGGTAAAAAAAAGGAGGTGATAGTATGGTGTACGTAGCGGTTTTGGCGAACATAAACGGTAACTTCCCGGCTTTGGCTAAGGCCCTCGAAAAAATAGAGGCCCTCAAGGAGGAGGGTTATGAGATTGAAAAATACTACGTCCTCGGAAACGTTGTCGGACTGTTCCCGTATCCACGGGAGGTTCTAGATGCGCTCGACGACCTGATCAGGAGCAACACGGTCAAGGTCATACGCGGAGAGTTCGACCAGGTCATAGCGGCAAGCGATCCGCACGCGGAGGGATCTGAGTATATTGGCAAGCTTAATTATCCAGACTATATTAAGAAAGCCCTCAAGTACACGTGGGAGAACCTCGGCCACGAGGGCAGGGAGTTCATAAGGGACCTACCGATTTACCTGGTTGACAAGATTGGCAAGAACGACATCTTTGGCGTCTATGGAAGCCCGCTCAATCCCTTCGAGGGACAAGTTTTACCAGACCAGCCAACGAGCTACTATGAAGCAATTATGAGGCCAGTCAAGGACTACGAGATACTCTTTGTTGCTTCGCCAAAATATCCAGTCAACGCAATGACACGTTACGGAAGGGTCATCTGTCCGGGGAGCATTGGCTACCCGCCGGGTAAAAACCACAAGGCCACCTTTGCACTGGTCGATGTTGACACGCTCCACGCGAAGTTCATAGAGGTGGACTACGAGAAAGAAAAGAGGCTCATCGAAGAGAAAATCAAGAAGGAAAGCCTGCCGGAGGAACTCATCAGGATTCTCTACCGCGGTAAGGTCTGATATTCATCCTTTTTTGAATCCAATGTAAAATCCGGCAACGAAGGCACTAGTCCCAGGAAGGATGCCCATGACCTTTTGACCCAAGCTTATCACCTGCTGGGTGAGATTGCCTGTTAGGTTGAACAGTTTGTCCGTGTTGATTGTTATCACGCCCTTCTGCTGGAGATAGAAAAGGCTGAGCACGTAGGCTCCGATTATGGCCATCGCCAGTTTCATGAGCTTCTTGAGAGCGTATCCTGTTACGAAGCCGACGATGCCGCCAACCCCAACATCACTCACCATGGCATTGATATTAAACTCCATAGCTATCCCCGGATGACTATCAGAGAAAACGGTAAAAAACCTTTTTCCCCAAAAGGCTTAAATTACATATTTCCAAAATATTTGCAAGATGTAAAACAGGTGAGACCATGACGACGCCGATAGAAAGGTTGAAGAATAAGGTTACAAAGGAAGTCCTCTGGTTATACATACTCCGCCTTCTTCAGGAGAGGCCGATGTACGCCTACGAGCTGAAGGAGAGAATAAAAGAAGCCTTTGACTTTGAGCCGGCAACGGTCAGCTCGTATGTGGTTCTCTACAAACTCGAAAAAGAAGGCTACGTTACAGCCGAGTGGCAGGAGAGCGAGACGGGAAAACCGGCCAGAAAGTACTACAGGCTCACACCGAAGGGAGAGGAACTGTTAAAAGAGGGAATAGAGTTTCTAGAAGAAACGCTGAAAAAGTTGAAGAAAACTTAGTCAGCGACCGCCACCGCGCGGTTCTCTGGCCTTGGGGCGAAGTCCCTTATAACCACATTTCCTGCACTTCTTTGCACCCCATGGATTCGTTGCCCCACAGCGCATGCAGATAAGCTTCCTGAAGATTCTTGCCTCCGCCTCGGGAAATCTCGCCATCTCAACCACCTCAAATGAATCTGACGGGCTTTCATTCAACGCCGGATTTTTAAAGGTTTGGTGCGGGGGACGGGATTCGAACCCGCGAAGCCCTACGGCACCGGATCTTAAGTCCGGCCCCTTTGGCCAGGCTCGGGCACCCCCGC
>Ga0256833_1002486_pt1 | contig 12919 bp, 10 predicted proteins | sample 356284metaG_FD_190535 | JGI IMG/M metagenome (GOLD analysis project Ga0256833, IMG submission 190535) | Hydrothermal vent microbial communities from Mid Atlantic Ridge, Atlantic Ocean - 356-284 | ecosystem: Environmental > Aquatic > Marine > Hydrothermal vents | place: Atlantic Ocean: Mid...
GGGCGGCAGCCGTTTTTCCAACGCGGCGATCTGGCGGGGCGAAAGCGAAGCCAGAAACTCCTGCCACCGGTTCAAGAGATCGCGCTCGGCGACGGCTTCTTCCCACGAGGAGGCCGCAGGCACGTGGCAGGCTTTTTCCAGTGCCGTGAGCCGTTGAGCGGCTTTTTGCAGGCGGTAGACCTCGCGGCGGGCGATGGTGAACACCCACCGTTGCGCGCTGGCAGCGGCAAACTCGCCGCGATATTGATGCGCCTGTTGCCAGGCGATCATCAAGGTATCGCTGGCCACGTCTTCGGCTTCCTCCGGGGTAAGGTCATCGAACGAGCGGAGCAGATAGCGGCATAGGCGGGGGTGCATGAGGGTGTAGAAGGCGGCGAAGGCTTCCTGGTTGCCTTGTGCCATTTGCTTCAACAGGGTGTGAAGGTTTTCCGAATGCCCCTGTAAGAAAGCTATACACCTTCCTTGAGGGGTAAACACCACGGCGGGTAATGTTGGGTTCCCATGATGACCTCCTGTTTGGGCAATGCGTAGACGGGTTATTCATAGTATAGAGGCAATTTGGGGAGAAAAGTTAAGGGTGAAGCCTTTCACATGGGAGCGGATAACGTGCGGAAACAGCGCATGGGGGTGTGCGGGCGTGGGCGGCGGCGTGCGGGGGCGAAACGGCTTTGCACAAACGACGCACAAAGCATAAATTATGTCGGCTATGCGCGTGGCGCAAGGATGGTGCGCAGGGGGCTTCACAAGCGGGCGCATGGATGTGCTATAATGAGCATGACGGCGATTCAGGGCGTTTTTTTCGCCACTCTCCCAAACCCCCACGCCCCGCTAAGGGGATTCAGACGGTAGGTGCCCAGGGACCAAGATCACGAGCTTGCGGACTCCCAAACCCCCACGCCCCGCTAAGGGGATTCAGACATTATGTTATTTTGCGAAAATATTACTCCCAGTCCGGCTTCCAAACCCCCACGCCCCGCTAAGGGGATTCAGACATTTTGCATTGCTTGAAGCGCGGCATTGAGATCACCCTTCCAAACCCCCACGCCCCGCTAAGGGGATTCGGTGGCGGCTGCGCCGCCGGTTACTTCGTTACTTCGTGCGTGGTTACTGGGTATTGGTGCGTTACGGCCAAACGCCTTTTGCAAGCGCCGGTGCCTCGGCCTGCCGGTGACGACGCGACTCGCCGACCACGCGACCAAAGCCCCCACGCCCCGCTAAGGGGATTGGGGCGGCCCGGCCTGAACGAAGTTGAAGGCCTGACGCCGCCGGTTGCTTCGTTACTTCGTGCGTGGTTACCGGGTATTGGTGCGTTACGGCCAAACGCCTTTTGCAAGCGCCAGCACTCCGGCCTGCCGGTGACGACGCGACGACACGACTCGCCGACCACGCGACTAAAGCCCCCACGCCCCGCTAAGGGGATTCGTGGCGGCTGCGCCGCCGGTTGCTTCGTTACCTGGGTACTCGTTACTTGGTTTCAGGACGTTACGGCCAGTGTGCCTTTCGTCATCGCTCGCGCTCTGGCACGACCAAGCGACGACGCGACTCGCCGACCACGCGACTAAAACCCCCACGCCCCACTAAGGGGATTCGGGGGCGGCTGCGCCGCCAGTTGCTTCGTTACTTCGTGCGTGGTTACTGGGTATTGGTGCGTTACGGCCAAACGCCTTTTGCAAGCGCCGGTGCCTCGGTCTAGCGGGGACTACGCGACCAGGCGACCACGCGACTACCTCTCCATTACGGCACCTCACACACCGCACAAAAAAAGCCTCCCCTCGCCCCTGGGGATAGGGATAGGGAGAGGGGGGGGAGACAGAGAAAGGGCCAGGGACGCTACGCCAGAGGTCGCGTTTGCCCCATACCCACCGTGGTGTGGTGCCCTGTGCCGGCGTAGAAACTGAAGGCGGCCAGGGTATGAAAGGCCTGGGCCAGTTCGGGGTACAGGGAGCGCAACGAAGGCTCCACCGCTTGTGCCCGTTTGAGGCGCAAAACCACCTGTCCGGTGAAGCCGATCATTCCACTTCCCTTATCCGCCCGTTGTTGCCAGCGTGTGGTGGTGATGTTTTGCAGTTTGACGATTTGCACCCATTTGCTGGCTATCTGCAACCATAATGAATCCAGGCGCAACGCGACAGGCACGGCTGCGTTCCAGGAAGCCCACCACGAAGCCAACAGGCGCTCGGGGGCCGGAAGGGGAAAATCTGCCCCACTGTTTCGGAACGAGGTGGGGGAAGCAAACTGCAGGGGCACGGGTTGGCCCACATTACGGCGTCCTGTTTCCATCAAGGCGCTCAAGGTGTGGCTGCCTGCCCAGGGGTGTTCTTTCGCACGGGCGAAGACTTTTTTCAAATGGAAGGTTTTTCCGCCCAACACGACCTGCCTTGCCCCGTCTGCGCGCTGGCCCTGACGCCATTTCGGCATAAGGCGCTCCCACAGCAGGGACTCCAAAGGCTCTGCCAGGGCCGTGACGCGCAACCAAACCGGCTCGGTCGAGGGATAGTTGAGGGGTAAAGGCCGCCAATCTCTGGTCATCAGTGCAGAGACCGTGTAGGGGCGTCGAGCGTTCCCACTGCCTTGGGGCTCGCGGTGCAGCGCGTCGGCCACCGCGGCATCAACCTGACGCGCCTCGTTTAGAAACCAGCCGCGCGCCTGCCAGCCACCAGGCAGGGGCCAGGGAACAGTGTCTTGCGGTTCTAAGGCAAGCACGACGGCTAAAGGCATAGTTCACCGTAGAGGCGGCAGTTCACCCTTGATAATTTCATCAAGCGTTTTTCGGATCAGGCCCCGCACCCAGCCAAAGCCGTCTTGAATACGCTTGGCGCGTTTATTGGAGATGGGAATATCTGCCATATCCGGGTTCTCTTCAACCACCGTCATCATATAATCACGCGCCGTAAAAATCGCAACTCGGATGGCAGGGGGAATGTAAGCGGCATCGCTCTTGCGAAAAAATTCGGCGATGTTGCCCTGTAGTGATTTCGCAGCAGCGACATTGAGATAAGCCTGCCCATCCTCACCACGCCACAACACAGTGTTTTCGCCCCGAGCATCGGATATCTTGAGGTGAGGTGTTACCTCCCAAAGCTCTCCGCAGGCTTTTTGAATCCGGGGGAAGATCGCCTTGACCATCTCCTGCTTAAATTTATGTTTTTGGATATACCAGCTGACGAGGCCTCCCACCAAACCGCCAAGAAGTCCAATCAACGCGGCCTGTACTTGAGGATCCAAAGCACTCATCTTCTTCTCCTTAGGATGTTCGAGGCTCCCAGACACCGTATGAGCCAATTCGGAAGTCAACAGGTTGTACCTTAACCTTCGCTCCAGGCTGAAAGGCCAGTTGCGCTTCCAGGGGCAAACTTTTTCGCCCATCAGGCAACATTTCCCAGCCCATCAGTGGTTCTACCGGCCCTTGCAACCTTGCAGCAGCCTCCCCGGTGGCCAAAACATGGGCCGGTACGCGGTCTTTTCCCCAGGAAAATGCCTCGGGGTTACTGATGTCCGGGTGGGGCAAAGGGTCCAAGGCTTCCAGGTGCACCCGCCCCCAGCCGTAGTGCCACTCCCCGCCCAACAGTACATGGGGCAAAGCCTCTTTCCAGGGCAACCCGTTTCTTTGCAATACCTCTTCGTCTGCCCACAAAAAGCCCACCAGATACACCGGAGCGCCATCCGGCGCGTATGGGCGCAGGTATTCCGCTTCGTGCAGGCTGCCTTCTTCTGCTGAAACGCTATCATAGTCCAGGGCCGTGCTCATCATGCTCGCCAGGAAGTCGTAAGCAAATTGGGCCGGCTCATCCCAGGGGTAACGGGGAGTCGGGGGAGCCGTCGTAGGCCAGAAGTAACCAAAGCGCATCGCCTCTTGCAGGCGCTGGCCCACGGCACGATAGGCTTTACCGTCAGCACCGTTGCCCAGGTCACGGGTCAAGCGGGCGGTCAGAGCCCCCCAGATTACCTTGCCCGGCACATAGGGGCGGGTTTGCTGCAAATTGCCCACACTACGCCACCCTACCCTCAGTGGGCTACGCAGCCGCCACACCACGCGGTAACTCTGCCAGGGCATCTTACCCTCCTTTGGCGGCCTTGGCCGCGTAGCGCGCGTAAATCAGCGTTTGCTCGTAGAGGTCGCGCAGAAGGAGCAAGGCGCGCAAATTGCCCAAAAGATGTTGGCTGAAGATCTCCAGAGCACGCTCAGGGCGAATTTGGGGCGACAGGTCTTCCACCTCCCTGGGACTTCCCGGTAAGGCTTGCCAGGCAGCAAACAACTCGGTGCGGATCCATTGGGCAGCGGTGGCTTCATCACCTGTGCGCGAGAACAGGAACAAGATCAGGGCATAAACGCCCTGTTCCTGCAACACGCCCAGGGCTTTGGTGGCCAGGCGTTCCAGAGTTTCCACTTTTTTCTCGCCTTGCGCTGCCGAGACCATCGCCTGCGCCCGCTCGGCAGCCAGTTTTTCCAGATTGAGGGATGCCGTGTTCATCCTGCCGCCTCCTGCTTCCCGCACGAGAGACAACGCACCCGGCCAAAGCCGCGGGTGCTCATGCCGCCCACGCCCAATGCTGACATCCATTCAAAGCCGGCTTCCACAACTTCCAGCGGCGAACCCCATCGGTGAGGATTGAACGCTTTGGGTGCATCGGCAGGAAACTTGCCACGGAAATCGTCTTCGATGACCTCGGTCCAAAGATAGGTGGCGCGAGGAATGGCTTCGTAGGTGAACAAAGCGCCATCTTCAGCCGCGCCAGTTTCCGGGTCAATGCTCACCGAGGTGCGCACTTCCAGGTTGCTGTTGACCACCTGAGAAAAGAGCATGTCGGCAATGATAACGACCCGTTTGGCAACCTCAGGGGGGATTTCTGCCGGCAATGTGGGGGCTTGTGACCAGGTTTGCGTCGGCAGCATCAACCACCCGAGGTTGAGGTGCCCATCGGCGCGCAGATCGGGTGAGATCAGCGCGGTTTCCTCACTTTCAGGGACTGGCACGACGGCTGCTCCCCAATCCTGGAGGGTGGCGGGGCTGGTCACCCAGACCGGGCCGTACATGGAATAGACCGGGAATAGCAAAATGCGGGCATCGCCGACGGAAACCACCCCCCGGTAGCCGCCCCCGGCATCGTTAGCCGTGCCAAAAGTGTAGCAAATGGGGCATTTTTCATCGCCACAAGGTGAGGTTTTTCCCGCACACTGCCGCCGGCCGGCGCGAAAGGCGGCATAATGCCGCAACGCGCCGCTCAAGCTGGTGCCGGGGATTTTGGGAAGGTGGGTGCCAGGTTCGCGGGCAATGCTCAGGTCAACCCTGCCCAGGCGGTTGCCGCCCGTGCCGATATGCACCGGATCGGTGGCCACCAAAATATAACGAGCGGTACGAAACGCTACACTGCTCATCAGGGCTCTCCTCCTTTCAGGATGTGCAGATAAAGGGTGACGGCGTCAGTGAGCCAGCCACGGGCAGCGTAATCGGCCCATGTGTCGAGATTGCCTTCATCCCATTTGAGGTTTTGCCACTCCGCGTTTGCGAGGGCCTGGCGGCAAAACCGCCAGAACACCGTGCCTCGGTCAGCCTTTCCCCAGGAGGCTTGCCAGCGTTGCCGACGGTACTCGATAGCGTCGCGCAAGGCGTAGATCTGACTTTTGTTCAGGTGACTGTCCAGCGCTTCCCAAATCCGGCGTAGTGTGGCCGCTTCATCCAGCAAATAAGGGCGCTGGGGAAGGCGGTGCCGCAAACCGTTTGGGTCATAGATCACTTCAAACCGTTTGGCTGCGCTGCCCAACCAGACAAAGTCGAAGGTGGAAGGTAAGAAGTGAATTTTGTCTCCCCGATAAAGTTCGCTTACATGCACCCAAAGGGTTTTGGGTGTCCCCGTCCAGGGATTGGGGGCCGCAAACGCACGCTGCCGATCTTCGGCAGGATGCTGTTCAGCCGGATGCACAAGGCACGCATAGGGATACCAGACATCTTCAACGGTGCCGTCGTTCCGCCGCAGCGGCACGCGCCAGGCGATCTGCCGCGCACCGTTTTCAAGGATAAGCGTACGAGCAACAGTCTGTCCATCGTGTTGTTTTTCCTGAATGTCAACGATTTGCCATTCTTGCGCCTGCAAGCGCGGGGCGGCAAGAAAACGGATTCCGGCCTCAAGCAACGCACGCAAAGGCTGCCGCCGAGGGGCAAACACCACACCCAACTGGATAGGCAGGCGGTTGCGCACCAGGGCCATTTCGTGGTGATAGCGTTGGGCAATCCAGTCCACAATGGCCAACGCCCGTTCAGCCGGCGCCAACACCATGAAGGTGCGTGGGGTGCGCATGATGACGCGGATGGGCAGGTAAGGCGTCTTGGTTTCTTCCGCCGTGAGGATGGTGATTTCCCCAAAATGTTTGTTGGCGGCACCGTAACCTTTGGGTTCTTCGATGACGAAGCTCTGTTCAGGAGCGAAAAAGGTTTCCAGCGATTCATCACCCAGGCGGCGAGAGAGCATATCCAGGTTGAGGGTTGTTAGGAAAGCCTCACCGTCCCAGACCACAGGGATTGCTATTTGCCCTTTGCGCAGCACATAGGCGTGGGTGCGTACAGGGCTTCCCGAACTGATGGTTCCTGTCAACCGGTATCGGCCTGGGCGCGGCGCAATCACCTCTTTGATTTCGGTATTCAGGCGATGCCAAAAATCCTGGGTGGTTTCCCACAAGCGCCGGATACGGGCGGGTGAGGGGCGCTGCCGGGCCATGGATAACACCAACCGCCAGGCTCCCAAAGGCTCATTGGAACTGTCCTCAGTCGTGTCCACGAGGAAACGGTAGAGCGCCTCCGCCGTAGGATAGGCCTCCACAAGGTGCTTCCACACCCCGCCCACGGGCAGCAATCGTTTGGAATCGTCCAGGCACCTATCAGGGCGATTGACAAGTTCCTGCGCGCCGCTCAGTAACTGGGCGTAAATTGGATGCCGCTTTACCGGTTCCACCGTGGTAATCGTGTCGAAAGCCCTGCCTGAAAGCCATTCATCCAGAGGAAAGCGCCCAACGATAAGGGCGATGCGCCCGTTTTGGTCTGCAATTTCGTCGAGCCAGATGGTGGTTTCAATCTTTGAAAACCACATCTCGACTTGTTTCAAGCGACGATTAAGGCATACATCGCATACCTGGCGGTCGAGCGCCTTGGGGCTAGGGCCTTGAGGGCGTAGGCCACATACCGAGCACAATTCTCTGGTGTTGGACTGGCCTTGCGGCGGGCGCGGAGCCTGGGCCCAGTGCTCTGCCAGCCGGTTGACATCGGGCGTCAGCGGCGCGGGCGGCGCGGCCGTCATCCGGGCAAAAGCGGTCAGCATGGGCAACATGCGCACAGAGGCGGAAAGGCTCAAGTTGAAAAGTAACTCTCCCTGGAAATCCTTACGAGCAATGGCCTGAATCAGGCTTTCCAGGGTATTCCCCTGCGCATCGTTTTTCTGCAGCAAGTCTTCCAGGTCGGGCATCAAAAAGATACTGCCATTTTCGTCGCGGTAAATTTCCATCCCCAACGGGATTTTCCATTCCAGTAAATGCTTTACCTCATCCAGGGCTGCGTCCAGCGTGGCCTTACGGGAAAGCACATCGTTGAGGCGCACGGCCTGTTTCCACCAGGCGATACTATCCACACCCACATGAAGAAAGCGCCAGTGGTAGCGTGGTTTCTGGTTGGGTGGGTGCCACTTTCCTTCAAGTACCACTTGTGCCAGGGCAGCCTTAAACGCAGCCACGGTGGTAAACGTTTGGTCGAAAAGCGTGACGTCGTTCAGCGGGATGCGCGAATCGGCCAGCGCATGGCGAAAGGGGACACGCACTTTCTGGATAAAATCCGATAGCCAGACATCCCACTTTGGGGGCGTTTTACCCTTTCCTAAAGGTGCCAGCAAAGTCTGGAGGTGTTCATAGAGGTTGAGGCAACTGGGCTGCAAATTCTGATATGTCACAGGTAGTGGCAATTCCCGACCCAACGCATTTGCCCGATAGCGTGCTGAGGGGTTGGTTTTGAGCGTGAGGTGAGGTTTTTCCGTGCCCGAGCCAACCCCATGGGCATCTTGCAACAAACCTGGCAAGCGCCCCCCACGTTTGCGGTGCTCTTTCATCAACCGGGCAATGGATACATGCTGCGTTCGGCAGGGGAAATCTTCAATGTCCTGAAGAATCTCCCAAATCCTGCGCCCCCACCATTCCTTGCGTAATATATCCTTCAAAGCGTCCGGTGCTTCGGCAGGGACTTCTATATCTTGGCCATGGTCCCCTTCGATAAAAGCCCTGGAGCACTTTCCCAGCATATGCAGCCAGGCAGCGACTTCGGCCAGGTAAAGGGCTTCCCGTTTGGCTTTCAAACGTTCCAAGGCGTTTTCGCTATTGGTCATTTTCCCCTTCCTGGTATTTCCGGTATTTATCCGCCAAAACCTGGGCTTGCCGTTTGAGATGTGTGATGGATACTAAGGGCAAGGGCAACAAACCTTCAAACCACTGCATCCGCAATTGTCCTTTTTCAGGAAGCTTATCCCTGGTGATACCATAGCCACTGCTTGTTTTGGCGCCAAAGCCGTAGGTAAGTAACATGGCATGGATGCCTGACACGACCAAAGCCATATCTCGGACCGCCTGCTGGATCGTTTCTCCTGGGGAGCAACAAACGTTGAGAGGAATATATAAAAGATAAAAGGTCGAGGTAGCCCCAATCGGCACGCTTTCGAACAAGATGGGCAAAGTGCCTGCCCCGCTCTCACGGTCATGGGGATTGATGACCTCCAGGTCGGCTTCGGAGAAGAAGGACGAAAAGAAATACAGGTTACCGCGAAAGCCAGTCTCATCGTCTCGGGTCTCCCCGAACAAACGCTTTTCTGCTTCAGCGTCCATTTCCCCAAGACGGCGCATAGCAGACCGCAGCGCACCTTTCCAGGAAGTTGAGCGCACCATGGGCCAGCGGAAAACTTTTTCCCGTTGCACAGGATTGTCCACTATGTAGAACTCATTATCATCTCGGGAAAGATAAGGCCTGGCCAGGGTAAAAGGGATTTCGATGTAAAAACTGCCCGGCGGAAAAACTTCCAGGTGGATTTCCGGCACGGTAAATGGTTTTTGCCAGGCTGGCATAGACGATGGCTGCGGTTTCCATTGTTTCCTAAAAGCGTCTGCATTTGCCGTTCCCGTCGCCTTCATGTACAGATAAAGCCCTTCTGGTGAATGGGCTCGTGAGAGCACCCTGCGGATGCGGTCCGCCTGCCGTCGTAATTGCTTCTGGGGTTCTATCTCGCCCAGGTTTTTCATTTCCCCCTGGTGAGCATGAATTAACCAGGGAGTTGTCTCGAAAAATGAAGAAGGCATTTTCTTTTCTCCTCAGACTAAAAGGTGGGCGAGAAAAGACGGTATATCTACTGCAGGGGAACGCGTCCCCCCCTCGATGGGGATAAAAGACCTCCATAATTGGATTTCCCCATGCTGTTGTAATGTGTCGCGGATAGTTCCAAAAACCTGATGTTGAGGAAGATTGCAGTATCGTTTCACGTCTTCCGGTATCCATCCCCACACATGCATCTGACCATTGACAGCGACCGTCATTCGGATTTTGCTCGCCCAGCGTCGCTGTCCTCTGACTTCCCCCATAACGAAAGATTGCAACCCAGGGCATCGTTCATACAGTGCCTGTCGCAAGGCGTAGCGCAGGTCGGCGACAGGTTGCCAGTCAGGGCTGTTGGCACTATTAACCTGGAGATGAACAAAAAACATATTTGTCAATGCTGGCAATCTTTTGAAATGTCGACGCTCTTGTTCAGGCCGCTGGGAGATGTTCTCTTTCTGAAGGCTTTTTTCCCATTGCTCGATTGTGGTGCTGATGTCAAAATTGGGCATTTCAAGGATGTCCACCTCCCCGTACCCCAACCCCGTTTTAGCCCCCAAGGCACCGTATAGAGCGATAAGTTTTAGGGTCAGGAGAATCTGTTCCAGAGGCATCTCGGCATCCCACGGTATGAGGTTTAGGGTGAATTTTCCCATGTATCCGGGGCCAGGAAGATACCATTTGCTTTGATGATGCTTGATGGCCTGAATGCGTCGAGGCACTGATACCGACGCCCCTTTTTGCACCTCAGAAACGATAACTCGAAAGCGACGCCGCCATCCCGTTGCGCCAAACATGCGGCAGGCATCGCACAGGCCGGCTTCCAATGAACATGTATGTCTGGCAGGATCGCAGGCCCAGCCTCCCAGTCCTCGCACAATGACTTCGTACCACCACCGCCAGGAACCCAGGAGACCTGTTTCCAACACGCGGGGCATAGTTTTGTGCATTCCCCCCGTCCAAAGTGGTGTGCGGGTTTGCAAACGAACACTCACTTGAGATGGTGCCACGTTTCACCCCTTGACATGGTAAAGGCGAAAGGTTGTTTATAGTGTAGCACAAGAAAGAAAAAAACAAGAGCAGCAAGGTTTGCTTTTTTTGCTTTTGTAACAACGCGTCTCTCAATAGTCGGAGGGAAAACCCTTCCTGAACGCCCCAAGCACAAAGGAGGCATTGAAAAGCCCAATCTTGTGACACCATTCACAACGAAGTGCATAACGTGTCAAAACAGCGCATAGCGGCGTGCGAGCGTGGGCGGCGGCGTGCGGGGGCGAAACGGCTTTGCACAAACGACGCGCAAAGCATAAATTATGTCGGCTATGCGCGTGGCGCAAGGATGGTGCGCAGGGGGCTTCACAAGCGGGCGCATGGATGTGCTATAATGAGCATGACGGCGATTCAGGGCGTTTTTTTCGCCACTCTTCCAAACCCCCACGCCCCGCTAAGGGGATTCAGACTTGTCGGCGCATTATGCCAGGCAGGCACCCGTCTGATCTTCCAAACCCCCACGCCCCGCTAAGGGGATTCAGACTCAATTTGGCGCACCAAGGAGTATCTCCAAGGGTCAACCTTCCAAACCCCCACGCCCCGCTAAGGGGATTCAGACGTCAATAGTCTTTTTTCCTCCTGTCTTCGTAGTCAGGGCTTCCAAACCCCCACGCCCCGCTAAGGGGATTCAGACTCACCCTTGAAAACATAAGTCTGCCGATTTCCGCCTTCCAAACCCCCACGCCCCGCTAAGGGGATTGGGGCGGCTGCGCCGCCGGTTGCTTCGTTACTTCGTGCGTGGTTACTGGGTATTGGGGCATTACGGCCAGACACCTTTCGCAAGCGCCAGCACTCCGGCTTGCCAGTGACTACGCGACCACACGACCAGGCGACTAAGCGACGAATCACCCCCGCCCCGCTAAGGGGATTAGGGCGGCCCGGCCTGAACGAAGTTGAAGGCCAAGCCGCCCATTACTTCGTTACCTGGGTACTCGTTACTTGGTTTCAGGACGTTACGGCCAGTGTACCTTTCGTCATCGCTCGCGCTCTGGCACGACCAAGCGACGACGCGACTCGCCGACCACGCGACTAAAGCCCCCTACGCCCTGACTTGTCAACGATGAAACAACTGGCCTGCGCCAGACTCGCCAATGCCCGTCCGGCTACGCCAGCAGGCGGGCAGGCATTACCCATTGCCACCGCTCAGGTGCCCAGTGATGCCCCGGCACCTGTCCCTGCAATACCGGATCGAGGAAAGCGCCAATTGCCCAGTGCATCTCGTCGAGCGAAGCGTATGTCAGCCCGCATTCCCGGCGTAAGCGGCGCGAGGATGCCCACCATGCAGGGGGCGGCGGCGGAAGCACTTTGGGCAGGGCGTGCGTGCCGCGATGAGCAAAGGTGGCTTCCAGGGATTGACGCAGGGCGTCTGCCTGAATTTCGCCCAGGGTGCCCAGCAAGGCCAGATCCACCCAATCCTTGACCCGGCTGGAAACACGATGGGGGTAGGTATAAGCATGAACCTTTTCGGCAATCTGCTGAGCAAGCGGATACACCCACACTGCTGTCGGCTCGATGCCGGCAAAAGCCAGCAAGGCTGGCGGCATGAGCCTTTCGGGGTGCAGGATGAGTGCATCTTCGGTGCCGACATCCACATGAAAAGTCTCAAAACGCCGCCCTGCCAAAGCACAGCGCACGGTAAACCGTCGGGGGTGTTGCGCCGAAGGCTGCACTTCAAAAGTGAACCCATCCCCGAGGTCGCGCAAAGCCCCTCGCACCAGCAGAGCGTGTAAATCCTTCTCGGTCTGCATGAGCAACAAGTCAACATCCTGCCTGCGTGGTGCGAGCGCGTGCCCCCAGGCGCCACTGGAGCGCCAAGCCGCCCTTGAGCACCCACTGGCCCGGCTGATCGGGCATCAAGCGGGCGAGAAAACGCTCAAAGGCCACCACCTTGCGCAGTCGCAGCAGGGGAAGCCCCGTCGCGGCGCTTTGTTGGCGCAAGCGCGCCTCCAGCGCGGTACGAAAGGCATAGGCGTCTTTGTATTTCATCCTTGCTCCTGGAGTTTCACCGCGCGGCGCAGCAACTTCGCCACCCGCCCGCCGCGCCGCTCGGCCTCGGCCAAAAGATCTTCCCGCCGCACCAGCCCGCGTGCCAGGGCCTGACGCACCGCCTGGAAAATCAGGTCTTCGCTCACGCCGTCCCGAATGAGGTCGGTGAAAGTGCGGGGCAGGGTGGTCACCGGCAGCCCTTCGCGTTCGGTCACTTCGTCGGGAAGCAGCCGCGCGGTATGCAGCCGCGCACCTCGCCGCCGGCGGGAGGCTGTGCGCGGGACGGTCAGGTGAATCTCGCCGGGCAGCAGGTCGGAAAGCCCATACAATGAGAGGGCGCTGTCGTGGGAGAGCACGGCTTTGGGGCCGGCGCTCAGCCAGGCCACGAACAGGTCGGCATGGGGCATTTCAGGGAAAGCCGCCCAGCGGTACACGCCGCGCCGCACGCGCTGGAATTTACCTGCCTTCGTGTGGTAGGTGAGCAATGAGTCGCTGTAGCCGGCTTCGTGCGCCTGACGGGTGGTGAAATACCCGCCCTGGCGTTCGGCAAT
>Ga0256833_1002487_pt1 | contig 12919 bp, 8 predicted proteins | sample 356284metaG_FD_190535 | JGI IMG/M metagenome (GOLD analysis project Ga0256833, IMG submission 190535) | Hydrothermal vent microbial communities from Mid Atlantic Ridge, Atlantic Ocean - 356-284 | ecosystem: Environmental > Aquatic > Marine > Hydrothermal vents | place: Atlantic Ocean: Mid...
AGATGTTACTTTTACTTGTTCCTACGATTTTTTCTAAATCCAAATAGTCTTGAATTTCATTGGGTTCAATGTTCATTAACTTACTAATATCCAATAGAAAAGCGGTTTCATTTTCAACGATTTTATTATCGGCTTTGATGATTTTTGCCAGTTGTTTAAGAAAAAGTATTTTATTGCTTGAATTCATTTAATTATTTTTAAGAGAAAAGATATCAATTAGGTCTTCGTCAAATAGCATTCCGCCTTTATTTTCTCCCATTCTTTTAAGCATAATATCGACCAGACTGGGGTCAAATCCCAATTCAATAGTGTATTCTTTGAGTAATTTTACTTCCTCTTTGGCGACAACACCGTCAACAAGCATCATAATTGCCAGCCTGTATAATTGCTTGGCTCGTTCCAGTACAACTTCTGTTTTTTTCTCAATTATTTCAGAATCAATTATTTCTTTTAAAATTTTTCTTTCTATGTTTAGCGTGTCAGCTAAATCTTGCAGATATTTATATTCTTCCATTTTAAAAATAGAGTCTGCTTTTGCCATTTTGACTAATCTTCGTAAAATGGTCAATTTTTCTTCATAAGATTTATTTTGATCAGGATGTTGCATTATGATGAATTTTGATGTACAAAAGTAAAAAAAATAATTGATATTTTTTTTCAATAACTTATATCGAGATTATTGGAGTTTAATGTTTCTTAATGGTAAAAATTATTTGTTTGTTTTTCAAATATGCTTCCATTATTTTTTTATCATTAAGACAATTAAGACTTTACGTTATTAATGCCCTAATGATTAAATACTTATCTTTCATTTCTTACTTACGCTTTCGTTATTTTTTTGAAAATAAAAGTCAAATTTGAAATCAAAAATCTGAAATCACAAATCGTATTATTTTTATAAAATCAAGCACTTTATAAACAAACATTAAATAGAACTTAGCCAAAAATAGCTACTCTATATTTTCCTCTTTCTTTTCTATTGCAGGAGCTTGGAATTGGTCAGCAAATAGTTTGTTGTTTTCGAGCATTGCTTCGGATAACCTGTTTACATTTCTTACCATTGATAAGATTAACAAGAACAGGGATATGATTAAAACACTGACAAAACCATAAGCAATTCCTTTGTAACTCCACCAACGGTATTCTTTTTTTTGTCTTAATTTGGATTGATATTCCATGTTTGCTTGTTCTACTCTTCTTCTGAAATCACTTTCCCAGTTGGCAACTTCATTTCTGTACTCATTGTCTATTTGTTGGATTTGTTGATTTAATTCTTTATTATTTTTTCTGTAAAGTTCATAATAAACTTTTAGGGCAATTTCTTGTTTATCAGGTGATATTTTTCTGAGATATGGTAAGAAATGATCTGTCGCTTTTGTCAAAGAGTTGATGTTATTGTTATAATAATTTACATATTCCTTTTGTATTCTACGCAAGAAAAGACTGCGTGCGGGATAGGCAACGCTATCTATTATTTTACTTTCGTAATTCAACAGAGGTAATCCGTCATTGGGATTGTTGTAAGCAAAATTAAATAAAGTTTGAAACATTTTGATTTGTTCACCTTCGCTCAGTTTCCTCAATACTTTACCAATTTGTCTATACATTGAAGTCGCTTTATTAAGTCCTAGACGACTTACGTGAATATCTAATAATTTTTGGTTGATAATTTTTGTGCGATTAACCGAACTGATGTTTTGTAAAATGGAGTTAATGGCTTTCAATAGCTTAGTTTTATCGTTGTAATCATTAATATTTTGCCATTTTGTGTAAGCTAAATATCTTTTTTTAAATCCGGGGGTATCATAAATCCATTTGGAATATTTAGGGTTATGAGTTTTTTTAAACATTTTTCTATCTCTTTCGCTGGCAAAACCTCTATGTCCTGTACCTTGCCAAAAGGCTTTATTTTGTTCTTCGGGGATCAAAGATTTTGTTGTTCCCAGTTCATTTTCAAAGTTGTAAATTGCCGTTGAATCAACTTTTTGTGTAGGAACACTTCCGTAATCAATGGGTGGTTCCTCCTCTTGGTCAGTAATATCTTGCTCCTGTGGTTGGGTATTAACCACCGGCATTGCATTATATATTTCATTTAAATTGATTTGTTTAAGAGCAGGATATTCTTTTTTGACGGGCTTCATTCCTTTTGCTACGTGTTTTTTTCCGGGTGGAATTTGTGTCCACACATATAATAATATGCCAAAAAAGACGGCAAGTACACTCAATCCAATGATAATATGCCAAAAATATCGAGATATGCCATAATAATATTGATTTTCTAATTTTGAGAGTTTAGATTGTTTCATAGTTTTGCGTATTTTAGGTTAATAAGTTTCTTTCATAGGTATTTCGGTATGTGTTGATGTGTAATTTTTTAGCCATTGTTGTCCTTCAATGACTCTACAAATCGCATTGTCGAAATTTAATTCGATAACTTTGAGTTTTGCTTTTCCAAAAATTTTATTGTCTTCATCATACACTGAAAAAATCATTTTTTTATGTATATTATTGATTTTGCCTTTGTTTATCATCACTTTTTTAATACGAGATGATGACGACGAGATAATATTTTTAACCGTAGCTTGAATTGGGAATAACATTGCATTGATTTTTCCTAATGAAATATTACCTAATAATATTCTAAGTGCTTCCTCTTTTGTTTTTGGTTTTTTGTTGAGTACATTTGTCAATAATGACATTCCTAGACTTTGTGAGGAGTCAGCTGATAAATTTAATTCTCTGATTGTTTCAAAGTCTGTGTTTATTAATTTTATATTATAATCACAAGTAGCAAAATAATAAGGAACATAATATTTTTGTTGTTTGCCATTTACTATTCTAATACGTTCCATTTTTAATCTCTGGTATTTTATTTCAATAGGAGTAATTAGTATGATTAAATCTAATACTTTTTCGCCCTCATAATCAGTTTTGTTTATCAACATTCCACGATTATGAAATTTTGTTCTGATGATTTGATTTATCTGTGAAAAACCCTCGTGATAAGTTTGAGGTTCGTTAAAACGGAGGATATAATAGCGATGGTTAGTATGAAAATTCTCGTCGTAGTAACTAAGTACCTCATCATCGGATTTCATAGGGAAATTTTCCAAATATTTATCTGCATCAATTTGTTTTGTTTTTATCAATTTTCCATCTTTATAAGTTTCAACTGTTTTCGTTTTAAAATTGTTTGAAAAACTTACCCATTCACCTTCTTTTTTATTGTTTTTATATTTGCCGTATTTTATACGCTTGTCATTTTCGTAGGTAGTTTCTTCATAAAGATTGCCCTCGCTATCGAAAGTTTTCCATACGCCTTCTTTTATAACGCTTCCTTTTTTATAACCTTCGACCACGTTTTTTTTGCCATTTTTGTATCTTATGAGTTTTGTGTGATTACCTTCATAAAATTCATCACGTTGTTTTTCATTGTTTTTAAAAAACGATTCTTTTATAATTTTATCATTTTTATATTCAACTTCTTGTTCTAAATCTCCTGAGTTAGAATAAATTTTTGAGATGCCTTCTTTTTTGTAATTTTTATAGGGTATTTCGGTTTTAATTTTTCCATTCGGATAATAAATAATTTCCTTGATGGATAAGCCATTTTCAAATATTTGTTTTTTTTCTACTAGCCCATCTTTATTGTAGGTTATATGTTCGTTGACAGGCAATCCGTTTTTGTATAATCCTGAAAATTTGAGTTTACCATTGTTATACCATTCCTTTTTTTGTCCGTTTAGTTTACCATTTTTGTAGCTGGCTTTGAGTGTACATTGACATTCATTTGGAATTTCAATTTCATCATCGCTGTATAATGTGCCACTTAATGGCTTGTTTTGGTAATAAACAGTTCCATTTCTACTTGTAACTTCCGAAGCAAAGGCATCTGTTTGAGCATAAATTATATGGGTTGCAATCAGAAAAATAAAATTCAACAGGTATTTCATATTATTTATGGGTTTTGGATATTTCAATTAAATCTTCTTTATTGTTTGTGAGGAAGTCTTTTAGCCACTCACCGCCTTCTACTACCTTAAATAATATTAATCCGTTTTGCATTGATACAACTTTGGCTTTTGCTTTTGTGTTTTTGCCTTTGTCTTTAAATGCCCAATATTGGTTAGGTATAAAATTTAAGGGTATAGCAACAGTTAATATTATTTTATCCACGCGTTTATTGCTTCGCAATGTTGCTTTTACTACACGGGCTTTTAACGGAAAATATTGATAAAGTTTATCTTGAATTTTCTTATTTATATTTGTTAGTGATTGGTTAAAAGTTTTTTGTTTGTCGGAAGTATAGTAGTCATTGATATTTCTACCATTTTCAGGAACAGGAATTCCTGCAAGGTTATTTTCGGTTAAAATATCTTTGTCATAATCTTTGACTTTAAGTTTTGTAAAGGTTTGAGCGATAAATCTATTGCCGGATTTATTTTTCGGCACAAAACGATATTTAACCTGTTCAAATATTAAAACTTTTGATAATTCTTCGTCTTGGATAGAATCTAAATTTTTAATAGGTATAAGTGTCTTTTTGACGGCATTGATTATTGTTGATTTTAATTGCTTTGTATTGACGTCATTTGTATCTTTTGTTTGAACTCTTGCCAAAATATATTTCTGTCCGTTGTTATTTTTTAATGGTAATTTATAGCTAAAAATCAAATCATTGTCAAGCAAGTTATTTTTTATTTGTTTGGTATAAGTAATGATTTTTGAGTCGAGTAATTTCCCTTCTTTATAGGTTTTTAATGTTTCCTTGACTTTATTGCTTTGATAAAAATGCCATTTTCCATCCGGTTGATTGTTTTTGTATGTGCCTTCTCTGATTTTCCTCCCTTTTTTATAAGCTATTTCCGACAATTTATTTCCTGTTATACTGTCATACTTTATCCAAATGCTATCTTTTGTTCCGTCGCCCAGTTCGTAACCCAACAAAATAAGTTTGTTTTGTTTGTTGTATTTTTTTATTTCTTTAATCTTATTTTGAATATGTATGGTTTCTTTTCCTGTTTTTGTAATTTTTTCCGATTTTATCAAAATACCTAACTTATATTCTTCAACACTTAACGGTTTCCCTATCTTATCATAAATTATTTGGGGTCCATCTTTTTTGCCATACTTATAATTTACTTCTGATACAGGCGTGCCTTCTTTATTATATTCTTCGCGGTGTAATAATTCACCATTTTCATAATCTTCCATTAACACAGGATAACCATTTTCTTGAAATTCTTTTTGTTGTCCGTTTTTCTTATTATTTAAAAAGTTTTTTTCATATTTTAGTCCACCATTTTTATAATATTCTTCCAAATGTGTTAATTCGCCGTCTGAATATTTCTTTACGATTTGTATTTTTCCTTCTTCAAAAAACAGAGAATCTTTTACTAGTAATCCATTCTTGTATAAACTGATTTGTTTTGGTTTGCCATTTGGGTAATATAGCTTTTGCAATCCACTACTTGTTTGTGAAGTATTGTTTTTTACAAGAACTGTCGATTTAACAGGTTTGTCTGTTGTTGTCTGATTCACTTGTGTGCTTTGATTGACTTCGCTATTGTTATTTGTTTGTCCTTTTATTGTCCCATCTCGGTTGTAAAGAGTAGATGAAATTAGTGTGCCTTGTTTATACTTTTCTTCCTTTTTTTTCTTCCCGTTTGGATAATACAATATTTTACTTTTGATGACTCCATTTACATAAACTGATTTTTCCTTTGGTTTGCCACTGGAATAGAAAACTTGTTTTGTGCCGTTGAGGTAACCATTTTTATATCTTGCCTTTAACAAACAATCACATTGGTTAGGAATGCCGTCTTCTTCACTAAAAAGCCAGCCGGATAATGGTTTGCCATTAAAATAAACCTTGTTTCCTTTACGTGTTATTTCATTGGTAAAAGCATCGTTTTGCGAATAAATATTGGTAATATTTAAAGAAAATATTATTAAAAGAAGTAATCTATTTTTCATATTATATATTTTACGAGAATGTCCCTCCAAAAATAATAAATTTTTATCATAAAAGATTAATAGTTTTGTGTTTTTTTATAAAAAATAGAATTTGCAATTAGGTAAACCCAACTTGCAAATTCTATTGACAAACTTTATAAATCTTGATATTACCTTATATTTTTTCAATACTTATAAGGCATTGGTTTTAAAAAGTCCACCCCAGTCTAATATTTCCTGTTGCAAGATATGGTGATGCACCTATTGAATAACCATTTTTATACTCAGTATCCGAGCTTGAATCATGCTCGTCTTTGCGGGTGGTATTCAATAATTTTGAGTATTGCAAACCATATCCAAGTTCGACGCCGATATATAATTTTTTAACAAAATAATAATCCACTCCACTAAACAATCCGACGCCAAAAGCCATATAGCCTTCGCCTAGTCCCGACGCATCATTTTTTATAGTTTCGGTATAAATAGAATTATTATCTTGATATTCCACACTTAACGAAGTTGTTTTGTAGCCTAGCATACCTTGCATGCCTACATAAGGTGATATTTTTTTAGAACCGGTAAAATGTTTTTCAATTCCGGGCATAAATGTTATTCCCATAATAGAGCCGCTTGATTTTAATTCTAATAAATCTGCATCGCTGTCTGCTTGTTGAATGATGTCAGTGGCATTTTTGTAAGACAAATTTACAATCATTCTGAAAGCTTTTTCTTCGCTTGAAAAGTGGCGGTATTTAATACCTCCGTTTAATAAGCCGAATTGTGCTCCGTTATCCGATCCGAATATATTGCCGGGATTAAAATTTAGTTCCAAACTGTGTTCACCGGCTTCTTGTTTGTAGTCAGATGAATCGTTTACTAATAAACTATTGGCATCATTGTTTTGTGCTTGCATAAACATTGCAAACATTGTGAGTAATAAAGTAAATGTAATTTTTCTCATAATATTTATTTTTTTAAATTTGATTTTGATTATAAATTCCTCTTTGAACATTTATCCAGCCAAGGATAATGAAAATGATGTATAGAATGGCGACAAAAAACACCAAACTGTCTCCAACGACAGGTAAAAAGCTTAATATTCCTTGTATCAAACCTAATACAACGGCTATTAAAATATAGTTTATTCCTTTAACGCCTTCTTTTCCGGTTGATTTTGATTTTTTGATTTTTAATAATCCCATTAATTGAAGGATAAAAGCGGCAAAGTAAAAGAAAATGGATACAACACCAACGATAGGAATAAAGTCTATTACAACGGCAATAATCCCTAAAATTATTCCCATTTTAAGATTTTTAGCTCCTTTTTGTCCTATTTCATCTAAACCTGAGATTAATTTGCCAAGCCCCACGAAATAAAATATGTAACCTATTACGACTAATAACTTTCCCATCCAACTATCGCTAATATCATTAAAAACCAATAGTAATGAACCCGATAAAATGTAGGTAATTGATAAAACTGTTTCTTTGTTTTTCATAATGTATTATTTTTATTTGTTGATAGCAAGGCTTTACCTTTTTAATTAAAAAGAAGGGTCTTGAAATCGTCTGCAAGTTAATACAGATTGTTTGAAAAAAATAAGGAAAATGAAAATCCAAGTATTTTATGTGAAAATTGCTTGATTTTTGATGAAATTTCAAAAACAAGCAGCCATCAAATTTTTGATGACTGCGAGTTAATGATTAGGATATCAAAAATGATTATTCTTTAATAAACTTAAACCTTGCCTTGTTTTCTTTTTCTTCTGTTTGCAATTCAAGTATATACATTCCTTTGGGCAAGTTAGATACATCCAAATGTTCAAGATTATCATTAAATTTCAATATTTGTTGTCCTTGTAAATTGTATATTTTGGCTTGTTTGATTTTGTAATTATTAGGGTTTTCTATGTTTAAGATTTTATTAGTGGGGTTGGGAAAAACATTGATATTATTTGTAAAATCAATATCATCTACGCCCAACGCATCACATTCCGCTTGTGTTTCAACAAAATGAGTATTAGCATCAATATTTGTCCAGTTTTGTGTACTGTAATTAGCGTCATCAACGAATATACAGGTTAGGTTGGGGTTGTTTTGTGCGTTAAAATGGTTTATGTTTGAATTATTTCCATTTCGTATATCAATAGATGAGATTTGCATATCACTTAAATCAACCTGATAACCCAAATTAGAATTTTGAGATAAATTAACATTACCTGTAAGCGGATTATTTCCTATTGATACAAAATATAAATTCGGCATATTAACGAATATATCAGGAATATCTCCTGTTAATTGATTTGAATAAAGAAATAAATCTTCTAAATTAGTCAAATTACTCAATTCAGTGGGAATGTTACCTGTTAATTGATTTGAAGAAAGATATAACCATTCTAAATTATTCAAATTACCCAATTCAGTAGGGATATTACCTGTTAATTGATTTGAAGAAAGAGATAAAGATTTTAAATTATTCAAATTACTCAATTCAGTGGGAATGTTTCCTGTTAGCTCATTGCTTGACAAGTTTAAATATTCTAAATTAGTTAAATTACCCAATTCAATAGGGATATTACCTGTTAATTGATTTGAAGAAAGAGATAAAGCTTCTAAATTAGTCAAATTACTCAATTCAGTGGGAATGTTACCTGTTAATTGATTTAAATAAAGATATAAAAATTTTAAATTATTCAAATTGCCCAATTCAGTAGGAATGTTTCCTGTTAGTTCATTTCTTGACAAGTCTAAATATTCTAAATTAGTTAAATTACCCAACTCGGTAGGGATATTACCTGTTAACTGATTTGAACGAAGATACAAATATTTTAAATTATTCAAATTACCCAACTCAGTAGGAATGTTTCCTGTCAGTTCATTTCTTGATAAGTATAAAGTTTTTAAATTAGTTAAATTACCTATTTCACTAGGAATATTACCATGTAAACTGCCTCCGTAAGAACTATTATTTCTTCCTATTATTAAATATTTGAGACCTGTTAAATTTCCTATTTCTGGTGATATTTGACCATTTAAATTATTGCTAGAAATAAATGAAATTTCGGAGACTCTATTTCCTTCCATTTTCACACCATGCCAAGTATAGACAGGGTTGTTGCTTAACCAATTATCATTGTTTGTCCAATTGGCTCCATTTGTAGCATTATAAAAAGCAGTAAGCGCATCAATATCAGATTGAACACAAGGCGCATAAATATGAATAGTTTTTCTTCTTATATCTACATCGTCTAATATGGGACTAATGGCTTTACAGTAATAATTAGCCGCATCACTAAATTGTGTGTTATTCAGATTATATACGTTGGAAGTTGCCCCTTGAATAGGCTCATCATTTTTGTACCATTGGTAGGTTACATTGGTTCCTGCAACAGGGCTCATTGTAAATGTATAATTATTTCCAGCTGTAAAATTATATATAATTTCATTGTCTCGTTTATTTTGGAACGTATAGCCAAAATATCCGTTATTATCATTTACAACGTGATCTTTAATGGCATATAAATTAGGTTCCAAATCATCAAAATCAAAATCATTGTTTGAAATATGAAAATATTTAATCACATCCATTCCGGTAAGGTCAGGTAATGTGTCTGATAAATGATTGCTGTAAATATAAAATCTTTCTAATTTATCTAATTGGTTGCAGGTGATAGGAATAGTCCCTGTTAGATTGTTATTGTCTAAATATAAAATTTTTAGTTCGGTTAAATCTCCTATTTCATCAGGTAATTGCCCTGAAAGATTGTTGTTGGATAAATAAATTTTTGTTACATGTTCTACTCCATTAATAGTTTGAGTGGTTACACCTTCCCAAGATGAAAGCGGTTGTGAAGTATTCCAGTTATCATTACGGTTCCAGTTGGTTCCGTCTGTGGCGTTATATAAAGCTATAAGCGCATTTCTTTCTGATGTAAACGCATCACATTCCGCTTGTGTTTCAACAAAATGAGTATTAGCATCAATATATGTCCAGTTTTGTGTACTGTAATTAGCGTCATCAACGAATATACAGGTTAGGTTGGGATTTTGATCAGCTCTAAAATATGAATTTATCATAATTTGATTATTACCATTTCTTAAATCTATTGTTGAAATATCAGTATCTTCAATCCATATACCGTGAATGTTCGGGTTATTTGAAAAGTCAATATTCCCTGTAATCGCTTGATGCTGAATGTCCCAAAAAGCTCCAAGCGAAACATAGTATAAATCCGGCATATTGACAAAGAGATTGGATACATCACCTGAAAGTTGATTGCCATTTAACCAAAAACTTTTCATTTTTGTACAGTTAGCAAAACTGGGAGGAATATCACCTGTTAAATTGTTATCTTCTAATGTCATTCCTTCCAAATTAACTAAATTTCCGAGTTCAGTAGGGATATTACCGGACAAGTCAGAGTCCCATATATCCAAATCTTTTAGGGCAACACAATTACCTAGTTCAGGCGGTATATTTCCTGTAAAATTAGTAAAGTCTAAGTTTAATTCTTCTAATTTTGTTAAGTTACCTATTTCACTAGGAATATTTCCGTGTAAGTCTCCTCCCACACTATAATTAGGAGTATTGAAGGATAAATCCAATTTTTTCAGTTCCGTTAAATCGCCTATTTCAGGAGGAAGTGTTCCTATCAAATTATTTCCTTGCCCCCATTCTGAAAGGTCTATTCCAATTACGCGATTTCCTGCCATTTCCACACCATACCAAGTATAAACAGGGTTGTTGTTTAACCAATTATCATTGTTTGTCCAATTGGCTCCATTTGTAGCATTGTATAAAGCTATCAGGGCATCTTTGTCTGATTGCAAACAGGGAGCGTATATATGAATTAGGTTTCTGTCAATAGTTAAATCTGTAATAATAGCACTTGATGCTTTACAGGTATAATTGGCCGCATCGGATAATTGTGCATTGGTTATACTATAAGTTAAGCCTGTCGCTCCTTGTATCGGGTCATCATTTTTGTACCATTGATAAGTTACACCTGTTCCACTTACCGGCGACATCGTAAATGTATAATTGTTTCCTATAACAATATCATAGCCATCTTCCGTATCTATTTTGTTCATAGGTATATACGAAAACCACCCATTATTATTTTGAATTATATTTTGTAACGTAACAAATTGATTTTCAAAATCTACAAATTGAAAATTATTATTATAGATATATAAACCTTTCAATGCTGTCAAAGAAGTTAAATCCGGCACCAATCCACTCAATTGGTTTCCTGAAAAACTTAAAGTGATAAGATTAGTAAGATTTCCAATTTCAGTAGGAATGCTACCTGTTAATTGGTTACCACTTAAACTTAAATAAGTTAATTCTGTAAGATTTCCAATTTCAGTAGGAATGCTACCTGTTAATTGGTTACCACTTAAACTTAAATAAGTTAATTTTGTAAGATTTCCAATTTCAGTAGGTAATTGTCCTGAAAGATTATTGTTATATAAATAAATTTCCGTTACATGTTCAACTCCATTAATAGTTTGAGTGTTTATACCATCCCAAGAAGCAAGCGGTTGTGAGGTATTCCAATTATTGTGACGGTACCAATTGGGGCCGTCTGTTGCGTTGTATAAAGCTATAAGCGCATCTTTTTCGGATTGTGGTACTTGTGCCAGCAAGCCTAAATTTAAACTTAATAAAAGTAATAGTAATGTTTTTTTCATAATTTTTTGTTTTTTTTAGTTACTGCCTACTCTCCAATTTTTTAACCTTGGCGTTTCGGCTTATTCCCAAGGAATTTTTCTTGAAATCGCCTGCAAGTTAATACAGATTGTTTGAAAAAAATAAGGAAAATGAAAATCCAAGTATTTTATGTGAAAATTGCTGGTTTTTAAATGAAATTTTCATTAAAAAACTTTCTGATATCTTTTTTAAAACTATCTCCTATTTCAATTTTTTCTCCCAGAATAATAATGTTTTTTCCGTTAATAAACCCATTCATAAATTCTGTTTTTTTTGTAATAATATACGAATCGCCGGCACGAATAAAATAATCGGGTAATACATTTTCCAAAGCAGATAAAGAACTGTTGTAAAAAAGTGTTTTTCCATCCTTTGTTTTAAATCTAACAAAGTTTTTTTTAATTTCTATGACTTCTTTTTTTCTTTGTTCGTTTGTTTTTGTAATTGGCGCAGTTGAAAAAAAACCTATTTCATCAAAACGAACGGGAATGCGAGAGATGGTATTCTTAGGAAGTTTCTTAATTTTATTGGGATAATCGATCAGTCCGATAATCCCGATTTTTTCCAAATCATTGTTTGGTTTGTCATTATAATATATAGCATTGTTGTCGGTTGATAAATTATCCTTTTTATACAATAACATATTTATTGCCCTGATGACATCATCTATATTTAATACAGGCTTTGTTTTGACCACATAATAATCCGCTCCGCTTTGCAAACCTTTGTGAAATGTGTATGCATCGTCAAAATCGGTAACGTAGATAAATGGAATTTTATATTCCTCGTATAAAACTTTCCCTAAATCAATGCCGGTTTTTTTGCCTATGAGTTTGATATCCAATAGCGCAATATCCGGGCGGTTTTCTTCGATACGTTCAATGGCTTCCTCATAAGACTTTGTGTATTTGTCCACTTCAAAATTTTCTTCTTCTAATGCCATTTTCATATTTTTATAAATTATGGCTTCGTTTTCGACAACTAAAATTCTTTCGTTCATAACTTATTATTTTTTATAGGTATATTTATTTCATATTTAACCCCTCCGTCATTAAAAATCTTTATTCCACCATCAATTTGTTCAGTTAATAATTGAACGATACTCATTCCAAAACTATTGGTTTCTTCTATATCAAAATCCTCGGGTAATCCCTTGCCGTTATCGGCTAATTCTATTTCCAATTTTTTTCTTCTTTCACGCATTTTTATTTTTATGATTCCGCCTGCTTTATCAAAAGCATATTTAAAGGA
>Ga0256833_1002488_pt1 | contig 12917 bp, 10 predicted proteins | sample 356284metaG_FD_190535 | JGI IMG/M metagenome (GOLD analysis project Ga0256833, IMG submission 190535) | Hydrothermal vent microbial communities from Mid Atlantic Ridge, Atlantic Ocean - 356-284 | ecosystem: Environmental > Aquatic > Marine > Hydrothermal vents | place: Atlantic Ocean: Mid...
GACGGCGCCGCCGACATTTGCCGTTATTGCCAATGCGCCCAGGGGAATTCATTTCTCATATCAGCGATATCTGACAAATCGCTTCAGAGAGGGACTGGGGTTGGATCAGGTGCCGGTTCGGCTGATATTTAAAGAGCGCAGCGGCAGAAAAAAGAGGTAGGGTCGGGAAAAAAGCAGGATTAGGAGGAATTTTTTCTTTTTTTATTTATTCAAGCAGGCGTTTGCCGTATTCGGCCAGCCGTTTTGTTAATAACCGCCGTTCATTACTATTAAGTTCCCTTTCCCGGGCGACAATTTCCATGTAGTATCCGGTAAGTCCGGAATACGAGCTGGCAGGATGGATGGTCAGCCAGTGTTCGGCATCGTCATCGGCAAAGGCTCTTTCCACGATTTCGACGATGATCTCGTCATTATCCTCACGTGCCCAGTTGATAACTTTTTTAAACAGGTCTGCTTCCTTGAGTTTGCGGTATTCGGCCCGCTTAATCATAAATTCCAATCCCTGCATACCTCTTTCCCTTTGTCCGCTATTTATTATATTATCCTCAGTCCTCTCCCAAAATAATCCATTTTAAGAAAATTAATCCATCATACCATAGAGTTGCCGCCACGCCAATCACTAACCGGGGATATTCTCGTAACTTGGCCGTATCCGGCTTTTTTGATGAATAAGGAAGATGGTGGAAACACCCAAAAAGAAATTCCTGATACCGGAAGTGGATAAAATTGATGGTCGTGCATTTTTTTTTTGATTTATGATTTTTCCTGACGCATACTCCAGGTAGGAGATGCATCGAAGGCACTCATCAGGGATGTTGCCCTCGAAAGTTAATTAGAGTTTAGAGTTTGTTTATCATGTTAGGCGGGATTTCCCGTCAAGAGGAACCATTATGACAGTTAGAAAAAAAATTATACTTCTCTCTCTGGCATTGCTTGTTTTGTTGGGGATTACCGGTTTGCTGCAATATAGGGCGGTTAAGTCCATTGCCCGTGAATGGAAGCAATATCAGGATACGGCGCTGCAACGACAGGTACAGCTTGCAGATATCAAATCTCAGTTTGGTTATGGCGGATTTATTCATAATTTTAAAAATCATGTCCTGCGGGGAAAGAAAAAATATGCCGACCGCTTTCGTATGAACAAGGAACGTATGGATCAGGCCTTTGCCGCCTATGAAAAATTGAATTTGTCCGGAGATGAACGTTCGGCCCTGTCAAATATTAAAGATGTTGCTGCCCAGTATGCCCGGGCCATTGATACTTCGATATCCATGCATAATCAAGGGGATGACCCCAGGACAATTGATAAGGCCGTCAAAATTGATGATTCACCGGCCTTTAGCGGCTTTAAAGTTCTTGAAAGTCATGTACGAAAAATAGAACAGGCCACCAGCGCCGCTTTAAATAAAACCATCAGTTCAATTTTTATCCTGATATTGGTTGCCGGCACGGCCATGTTGATCTTTTTTATCCTGTTTTTTTCAGTTATTGCAGGTGTCGGTAAACGGCTCGGTCGTTTGCATAAGGCTACCGAAGCGATCGGGAAAGGCAATTTCTCAACGCCGATAATGATTGAAGGCCGGGATGAGATTGGAGCCATTGCTCAGGCCCTTGCCGACATGTCAAGTAAACTGCAGAAAGTTATCGCTCAGATCCATCAGCAGACGGAAGTCCTTGGAGAATCGTCCAGTTCTCTCTCTGAAATTTCTTCGGATCTTTCCGAAGGAACAAGGATTGCCGCCGAGCAGACCGACAGCGTTGCCGCCGCCACCGAGGAGATGAGTTCCAACATGAATTCCGTGGCTGCCGCCAGTGAGCAGGCCTCCGCCAATGTTGGTCTGGTTTCCGAGGCCATTGATGAAATCCTTGCCTCGGTGGACGAGGAGGCGAAACAGACAACCAAGGCCCAGGAGATTACCAGTCATGCCGTAAATCTGGCAACCAGCTCGTCTGCCAAGGTGGATGCCCTTGGTTCGGCGGCTGCGGAGATTACGAAGGTTACCGAGGTTATTACCGAGATTTCCGAACAGACGAATCTCCTGGCTTTAAATGCCACCATTGAGGCTGCCAGGGCAGGAGAAGCCGGCAAGGGATTTGCCGTTGTTGCCAACGAAATCAAGGAACTGGCCAAGCAGACGGCAGAGGCCACCGGTGAGATCAAGAGTAAGATTACCTCGATCCAGAAATCAACCAATGAGACCGTAGATGAGATCCGGCAGATCAGTGATGTCATCGGCGAGGTCGATTCCATCGTCACCGAGATCACCATGTCGGTCCAGGAGCAGAGTGCCACCTCCGGTGAGATTTCCCAGAATGTTACCCAGGCGGCGGACGGGATCTCCGAGGTGAATGAAAATGTATCACAATCATCGGCCGTTGCCTCGGAAATTGCCCGGAATATTTCTGAAACCAGTCAGGTCGTCTCCGATCTTTCCGGCAGTGGTGATAAGATTAACGAAACAGCACGTAAACTTGCCGGCCAGGTTTCTTTGTTACAGGATTTGACCGGCCAGTTTCAGACAGCGAAATAAGTCCCGGGTATTTATAGTATCCTCCTGCTATGTATCCTCCTTTTATCCGGTGCGACGGCCGCACCGGTTCCGGGCAATAAAAAGCCCCCGCATGAATTTGCGGGGGCTTTTTTTCTTGTTACGTCCAGAAGACCGAATATTCGGTTTAGCCGAAAACACCTTTTAAGAAAAAGAAAAAGGCAATGGAAAGCAGGGCCCCGGCAGGCAGGGTAACCAGCCAGGAGATGATGATATTCATAATTACCCGTAAGTCAAGGGCTCCGATGCCGCGTGCCATACCGACACCGAGCACGGACCCGACCAGAATATGGGTGGTGGAGACGGGCAGGCCCGTGCGGGAGGCAAGGACCACTGTGCTTGCGGCTGCCAGTTCGGCACAAAAGCCGCGCGAAGGGGTTAACTCGGTAATTTTTGTGCCGACCGTCAGCATAACCCGGTAGCCCAGGGTCACCAGGCCGATAACAATGCCCAGGCCGCCGACCATCAATATCCAGGATGGCATGGCCGAGGTCTGCATCACTTCTCCGCCGGATTTGACAATGGAAATAACGGCTGCCATCGGGCCGATCCCATTGGCCACATCATTGGAGCCGTGGGCAAAGGCCATGGAAGAGGCAGTAAAGAGCATCATGGGGGTAAAGACTTTTTCAACACTGGCAAAATGGAAATCCCGATCGGCCTCCACATCTTCCTTGATTTTTCTTATCAGCAACCAGCCGATAAAACCGGTCAGCAAACCGATACAAACGGCAATGGCAAAGCTCTGCCCGGAAGAAAGATTGATGTGCAGGTGTTTGAGTCCTTTGAAAATGGTTACCAGGGAAATGATGAATCCAACCAGAAAAATATAGGCCGGCGCATATAGTTTGGCATTTTTTAATGGATTTTCCGTGTCAAAGATCAGTTTACGGGTACTCATTACCAGCAAAAAGGAAATGGTGCCGCCGATTATTGGAGAAATTACCCAGGAGGCAACGATTTTTCCTATTTTTGCCCAGTTGACGGCGTCCGGTCCAATGCCGACCAGGGCAAAGCCGACCAGGGCGCCGACGATGGAATGGGTTGTTGATACGGGCCATCCCTTGGCTGAGGCAATCATCAGCCAGACAGCGGCGGCAAGCAGAGCGGCCAGCATCCCGTAAATGAGAATTTCCGGAGAGTGAACAATGTTTGTCGGATCAATAATGCCTTTACGTATTGTTTTTGTGACATTGCCGCCGGCCAGCACCGCACCGGAGAACTCAAAGACAATGGCAATAGCGACCGCCTGTTTTATGGTCACGGCACCGGCCCCCACTGAAGTGCCCATTGCATTGGCAAGGTCATTGGCACCCACGCCCCAGGTCATGTACAAACCAAAGATCACGGCCAGCACGACCATGATTGTTCCGTATGCTGCTATAATTTCCATGAATTGTTTTCCTTATGTTCTATTTGGAGAGAAAGAGGAGCAGGCGATCTGAAATATTTTCCGCCTGGTTGGAAATATCGCCGATTAACTCAATGATCTGATACCAGAAGATAACGGAAACCGGATTTATCGTATCTTCAATGGCAAAGAGTTTTCGTCTCAGGTTATGGAGAATGTGGTCAATATTATGCTCACTCCTGCGGACACCGGAGATCATGGCAATGACCTTGTCGTACTCTCTGCCGCCAAATCCTACCTGTACCAGTTCATCAAGCTCTTCGACGATCAGTTTTGCCTCCGAACTTATTTCCATGGTTGCGTTGAGCAGTTCATCAAGAAGTTCGCGGATAGGCTCCGGTACCTTCATGACCCGGCTGCTTAAAATCTGGCTTATTTTTTCCGTGGTATCTGCCATGGAATCCTGGTCGCGAAGAAGCATCAGCAGGTCTCTACGATCCACAGGGAGAAAGAGCGTTTTCGGCATGTGCAGGCGAAACTCACTCTTCATTTTATCCGCCTCGGTTTCCAGCCCGCCTATTTGCGCGGCAATTTTTTCAACCTGTTGCTGATCACCCTGGTACAGGGCATCAAACATGGTGGGGAGAAGACAGATACAGGCAAATACCTTGCGTAAATGTTCCTGGATCGGTTTGAACGGAGATTTTCTTAACAATCCGGCCAGCGGGCTGGTTGACTTTATGGTCATGGTGGTTTTCCCTCCTGTTGATGTGGTACGGATACCGTTGCGGCTAATCTTTTTCCTGCTCCACTACCTACTCAACTTATTTCAATTTACCAAGAATATTTATGAGTGGTTCCGCCGGATACGAAAGCGGCACCATTCTTTTGTTGATTTCTATTAATAATCCAGGGCCTTCAGGCCGACCACCGTATACAATAATATGATTTTTTATCTCTCCGGCATCAAGCCAGATAGAACCGGTTCCGTCAAGCGGTGTATGACCGACGATAAACGGGGTTGTCTTGGCAAGTTTTAGACTTTTCCTGAATCGTTTGACATCAGCCTTTCCATAACCGGCAAAGTAGTTTGAACGTTTCAGGCGGCTGCTGATCAGTTCCTGGGAGATTTCCGGGTGCATGCGAAGATTAATAATCTGCTTGCGGCTGGTCTTGCGGGAGGGCGGACCGGCATGACAGGCAAAAAAGCTGTCGGACGCGATTACATACGGCAGTCGGCTGTATAATAATTCCATCTGTCGGACATACTCCTCCCCTCGCAGTTCCAGGAGACGTTTTTTAAAGAGGGTTGACTGGCAGATTCCATTTTTGCAGATGCCGGCATCAAAGGTGTCGTGATTTCCCCGCAGGTAGAACACGTTGGCCGGAAAGAGCTGCTTGAGTCGCAGGATGAGGTCCATAATCAGTACCGAACTGTCCATTTCTTCCATTTCACCCGGCAGTTCGGAATGAACGGCATCACCAAGGATGATCAGACAACAGACCTTGCTTGTCAGCCCTTCCAGAAATTTATTTTCACTGAGTATTTTAAGGAGGTTGTTGACCTGGGCATGCAGGTCGCCGACGATTATCGGTATTTTTTCAGGAGGCAGTTCAACCAGTCCGCCGGGAAGACCGGTTTTGTCGACGGGACGGCAGGGTTCGGCGGCCATGATTTCATTGACCGCCTGCAGCGTTGCCAGTGCCCTGTCCGGCGTCATCAGTTCCATAGGTCCTCCGTACAGCTTTTTAATCTCCACCAGTGCCTCATAACGGCGAGCCTCAATGCGGCTCTTTCTGTCGGAATCTTCAAATCGGATGACTTCAAGGGGGCGTTGTTCAGCCAGCGGAATGATTATCAGGTCACCCCGTTCATTGGTGATACCGGCGTGTCGTTTGCCGACGCTTTTGTCAAAAGTAAAAAGAGTTTTGTATTTTCTGTTGGCTCGACCGATCATCACCGTTTCTCCAACCCGCAGGCGGGCGAATGCACAGAGGTGGGAACCAAAGGTGGACGGGTCGGTAATCAGCCAGTTTTTCCGGAGGTCTTTTTGACGGATACCCAGCGGGATTTCCGGGTAAAAACGAAGTACCTGCCTGCCTAATTTTAGTTCAAGTGGTTTACCGTCATAGGCGATCCTGCTTTCTTTGGTGATGGATTGCCATGTATCGGTGGGTGTCAGCCAGTTAACCGGCAGCTTTCGCAGCAGCAGCCATTTCCAACCATCAATGGTGGTCAGGCTTGGCCGGGAAATTGGTTGGCCGCTCAGCCATTCAGGTTTGCCGATATCCTCTTTTTCGGCAATATACAACGGTGGCTTGTCCAGAGTTTTTCTTATGTATACCTGCATCTTCTGTCGATGCAGATAGAGAACCACCTGTCGATAGACGTCAAGTTGTGCCTCCACCATCGCCATTGTCAAATTTTCATCCACCGGGAAGTAGCCTTCATTGCTGCGTTCCTGTCTCCTTTTGAAAATGATTTTGGCTGAAGGTAATAGAAATTCAAAAACATAGCGATGCCGCCAGTCGGTCTGGAATATGTTGCCGCTGACTGGTGGAATTTGTATTCTGTCCAGCTCAAGTTGCGGCGGCTCGGTTGCTTCAAGCCACTCCCTGTCAAAGACGGTGAGGGCCTCGGGAAACCCGGCAAACGGCAACCCGAGATGGACCTCCCTGGGGCGATAAGTCAGGGCTTTGTCCCGCCACCAGCCTTTACGGGTAAGATCCAGATATCCCTCGTTGGGCCAGCCGTGAATCTTGTTGATGTAATAGGTCTTGCCGGCACCGGGCGGGCCGGTGACTACCAGTTGCACAAAGGTGAGTCCGGCCGGTAGCTGTACACCCCGCACTTCCTGCAGGGAAGTTATTGTTTTGAGCTTTTTCTTTAACAGGTCAATCATCGTCAGTCGGTGATGTGGTTGTTAAACAATCAGGATGCCTGGCAGCTCTGCCCATGGCAATGAGCGGGAAATAATGGCGATACATGTTATAGTTAAGCATGAATCCCCGGGCAAGTTCGGCTCCCTGGCTGTATTGGTCGCCGGTTTTTTGCAGATTGATACGTTCGCCGACGCCGTAGCCGGGAAAACCGGTACCGGTATACCAGGGTTCGTCCCAGGTCCCGTCCTGCCGTTGACTGTTGCAGAGAAATGCAAGCCCCCGGTTGATTGCCTGATCAAAGTCGTGGCTGTCGGCGGCCAGCAGGCCCATCAGCGCCCAGCCGGTCTGGGAGGCGGTTGACGGCCCTTTGCCGCGCAGGCTGTCATCCATGTAGGAACCGCAGGTTTCACCCCAGCCGCCGTCTTTGTTCTGGTGATCAACCAGCCAGCGGCAGGCCCGCAGAATATAGTCGGCCTGCATGTCTTCGCCGACAACTTTCAGGGCCGGGAGGACGGCGGCCGTCCCGTAAATATAATTTACTCCCCAGCGACCGAACCAGGAGCCGTCTTCTTCCTGTTGCCGGCGGATATAGCTGCAGGCACGGGCGACGGCAGGTGCGGTGAGAGCCTGCCCGTACAATCCCAGGGCCTCGACCACATGGGCGGTGACATCAACGCTGGGCGGGTCAAGCAGCTCACCGAAATCGGCAAAGGGAATACGGGTGAGGAATTTGCTGGTATTGTCCCGGTCAAAGGCGGCCCAGCCGCCGTTTGGATTCTGCATTGCCAGCAGCCACTGCACGGCTTTATCAACAGCGGTCTGCATATTCCGCTGCAATTCCGCATCATTCATCATGGGAAGCAACCTGATAAGCACCATGACGGCAACCGCTGTATCGTCCACATCCGGGTATTTGTCATTTTCAAATTCAAAGGCCCAGCCGCCGGGTTCGGCACCCTTGACAAACACCTGCCAGTCGCCCCCGACCAGTACCTGTTCCTTGAGCAGATAGGTAACGGCTTTTTCTGCAGCTTTAAGGGTGCCGGAGGGCATGCCGCAGTCAAGCAGGGCAAGCAGACTGAGTACGGTATCCCAAATCGGCGATTCACTGGGCTGCAGGTAGGTTCCACCATTGCGTTGGTATGACCAGTGGAGATTGAACCCATGCAGACCGGCGGCCATGACGGGATGGTCAAGGGCATAACCCTCGGCATGCAGGGCCATCAGTGAATAAATCCATGGTGGCTGGATTCCACCCCAGGCACCGTCGGCATCCTGGTGATTGACGATCCATTCCCGGCAGGCACGTATTGCCGCTTCCCGAAAGGGATGTAAGGGGAAATTCACGTACCGGTTGAGCAGGTAATCGGTGGTCAGAAAAAAACGTTCCCAGGACAGGAACCCTTTTTTACGCGGCAGGCGAAAATCAAAATTACTGCGGCCGTCGGGGAAAAGTTCATCAAGTCTGCGTCCGGCATCAAGGGGACGGGTCGGTCTGCGCGCGGAAAGGATGGTCAGCGGCAGCATGGTGGCCCGTGCCCAGGAGGCGAATTTATAGAGATTAAACGGCGCCCAGGTGGGGATAAAAATTATTTCCGGGGGCAGGGCCGGTGTCTGTTCCCAGGGCCATTCGCCAAGCAGGGCCAGCCAGTAGCGGGTAAAGACCCTGGTCTCGGTAAGACCGCCGCTGTTCAGAATCCATTCTCTTGCGGATCGGAGAACAGAACTTTCAGGGTCAAGACCGGCAATCCGCAGGGCCGTATAGGATTCGACCGTTGTATTGATGTCGCCGGTCGGGGCATCATAGTATACTTCCCAGGAACCATCAGCCCGCTGATCGTTGAGGATGGCCTGCACCACACCCTCATGTTTGGGATCATCGTCAATGCCCATGATATACATGGCCATGATCCATTCGGCCTCCATACAGGAATTGGATTCGAGCCTGCCGACCCAGAAGCCCTCTTCCTCCTGATCGGCTAACAGCCAGGACGTCGCCCGCTGGATGGATTGCTTCAGTTGCTGTTGGTTCATTAATTGATTTTTTTACTTTTTTTTCGTATCAGTCGGCCCGTTCTTTAATAGAGTTTGACGTGTGTCGGCAGAATAGTCGCTTCCCGCATAAACCTCAATATGGTAATAGACAAAACATGAACAATTTCCGCACCCGGTTTTCAGGAGTGACCATTGTCGCCGCTCTTGCCGCCGAACGAAAAATACTCGCCGCTCGGGAAAAAAGGTTACAGAAGGAGGTGGCAGGGCGAAAAGCATTGTCGGGTCGGCCGTCGGCGGAGGCAACTTTTCTGCAGAGCGGCATGGGATGTGCGGCTGCACGGGAGACGGCATTGCGGGCCGCTGCGGGAACCATAATCGGCAATATCGGTGTCTCCGGTGCTCTGGCCCCTGATGTAATGCCTGGAACCGTTATTCTGGCTGATGCTGTTTATGCTCGTGGTCACCGGCCCGCTTTCATGCAGGCCATGTATCGGCCCAATGCGCAACTGGTGAAAATGCTGGAATCAGTTTTAATGGAGCAGGGGATTGGGTATCGGCGCGGCCGGATTCTCTGCGTTGACCAACCCCTGTTGACCCGGGCAGACAAGGCAAAAGCCCATGACCACTCCGGCGCTCTGGCCGTGGATATGGAAAGTGCGGGTGTTGCGGAAGCAGCTCTGCAGATGGGACTGCCCTTTTTTTGTCTGCGGGTGATTTGTGATCCGGCGCAACGAGGTTTTGAGGAGGAGTTACTTTGCGGTGTCGACGACAGGGGAAACAGCAGGCCGTTGTCTCTTATTGCAGCTGCTTGCCGACGTCCGCGGCTTGTCGGTGGTTTGTTGAGGATGGCCGGTGATTTTTCGAAGGCAGCAGCAGGGATGCGGCGGACCTGGGATGCGATCCGGCAGCCCCTGTTCGATTTTGTTTCGGCAGGATATTTCGCAGGATCAGCGGCCCGGCCCCAGCATAGCAACGATCAGGGCCTGTAATGGATGCTTGACGGTTTCCAGCACTGCCGTTGGTTCAAATCCGCAGTGGACCATGCAGTCGGCGCAACGTGGGTCATTGCCGACCCCATATCGATCCCAGTCGGTTTTTTCCATCAACTCCTGAAAACTTTGCGCATAGCCGTCGTTTAAGAGATAGCATGGATGCTGCCATCCCTTGAGACTGCGGGTGGGGTTTCCCCAGGGGGTGCATGGGAAATCACGGTTGCCGGCAAGGAAATCCAGATACATTCCCGAATGATTAAAGGTCCAGTCCTTTTTGCTTTTCTGCAGTATTTCCCGGAATAATTTTCTGGTACCGTCCCGGCCTAAAAAATTGTCCTGATCATCGGCATTCTCATAATTAAAACCGGCGGCAACGGTCATGGCCTCGACACCAAGAGCGGAAAGATGATCAAAGAGGCGGGCCGCATCTTCGGCGGTCTGCCCCTTAAAAAACGTGGTGTTGGTGGTAACCCTGAAACCACCATTGACGAGTTTTTTTATGGCGTTTGTTGCCTTATCAAAGGCACCTTCAAGGCAGACTGCCGCATCGTGCCGCTCGGCCAGACCGTCAAAGTGGACGTTAAAAGTCAGGTAGGGACTGGCAGAGAACTGTTCTATTTTACGTTCAACCAGCAGGCCGTTGGTGCATAGATAGACAAAACGTTTTCTTCGGATAAGTTCTTCGATAATAGTAGTAATTTCCAGATGCAGCAGCGGTTCACCGCCGGCAATGGTGACAACCGGCGCCCCACATTCTTCGGCAGCGCCGATGCACTCATCAACACTGAGAAATTGTTCAAGCATCTCTTTGGGCTGGTTGATCTTGCCGCATCCCCTGCAGTGCAGGTTACAGAGAAAGAGCGGCTCCAGCATCAGTACCAGGGGAAAGCGTTTTTTCCGTGTCAGGAGCTGTTTAATGATATAGGCGCCGATGCGCCTTTTTTGTAATGCAGGAATTCCCATTGTTCGTTCACCGGAAAGCCGGCCGCAACCTGATGGTCATGCCGGTTTTTATTATTGTTTTATATTATTTTGAAAAGCCAGGCCGGGAAATCTCAACCGATATTTTTTGTCTGTTGTTCTTCCCGGGAGTGATCGCCGCTTTTTATCAGGCGCATTTTATTGAGGGACACAGGTCTGTTCTCCGGATAGTGGCGGGGATCCATAAATCTGCGTATTGCCTCTTCCAGGACATCAAGCGGCAGATTGGTGTCCAGGCAGGGACCGTTGGGCCGGAAGTTGAGGATGCCATATACCGGTAAAGGGTAGGTGTCCTGGATGCCGCTGGCAAGGTCGCGCTCGCAGGCCACCGCCAGGATCAGTTTCGGTCGCCGCTGAACCACGATTCTTCGGGCAATGGTGCCGCCGGTGGCAATGGCCAGGTGAATACCGTAATGCTCACTGAGATCTATCAGTTTGTCAATGGGACATTTTCCACACCGTTTGCAATTGTTTATGGAATAGGTGAGCCGCATTTTACACTTGGAGCGCTGCAGACAGTGGGGCATGAGCAGCAGCAGTTCTCTGGGCTTGAAACGCTTGACCTGGGACTCCACAAGGTCATTGTTGACCTTGACAAACGAGGAACGAATCCGATCTTTTGGAATATTGAACAGGCGGCCGACCAGGGTCATGAGCGGCAGGAACAGGCGGATGGTTAAACCCCGCATCTTGGCAAACAGAAACAGGGAGCGGCCAAAGAGAATATTTAATATAAGTCCTGCTGTGGCCCAGGCAACCAGCAGGATAAGGCTGCCTATCAAGACGCTGAAGATATAGGGCGCCCACGGATGAACATTGGCAAGGCCGATAACCGGCAGGATGAGAATGAGCAGGAGAAAAAGAATGACAAAGGTGCCGGCACTGGCAACCAGGCCGATAAAAAGACGTTTTTTGGCCTTGCCGACCTCCACATCTTCCCTGTCGAACTCTTCAACGGTGGTTAATTTAAGTTCTTTCATAATATTTTTTCAGTCGCCTTGCTTTTCCTGTCGTTTTTATGCAAAATCAGGCAATACCGGCAGGGCGAAACGGGTGGACTCTTTGGTTCCTTCCATTTCCAGGATCCTGGCCGCGCCGAGACCCCGGAGTCGGGCAACGACCTTTGCAACGAGAATTTCAGGGGCCGATGCGCCGGCGGTGATACCTATTTTTTGTGTGCTCTGTAACCAGGCTGGATCAATTTCATCTGCCGTGTCAATGAGATACGCTCTTACTCCAAGGTTGGAGGCAACCTCACGTAATCTGTTTGAGTTAGAACTGTTTTTTGATCCTACCACCAGAAACAGATCCACTTTTTTTGCCAGCTCCCTGACCGCAGACTGGCGATTCTGGGTAGCATAACAGATATCCGTGCGATCGGGGATGTCAATTTTCGGGTACTTTTGTTTCAACTGATCAATCAGCCTGCCGGCATCATCCATGCTCAGGGTTGTCTGGGTGACATAGCCGACCTTGCCAGGGTCGACGATATCCAGTTGTTCAATATCCTCAGGGGATGAAAGAACATGTACCTTACCGTGGGCCCTGCCGTAGGTTCCTTCTACTTCAGGATGGTGCTTGTGGCCGATGATAAGGACATCGTAATCAATTTTATTGAGCCGGGCAACACGCCGGTGGACCCTGGATACCAGCGGGCAGGTGGCGTCAATGGTGTGCAGACCGAGTTCCCCGGCTCTGTCTTCGACGGCTTTGGCAACGCCGTGGGCACTGAATATGGTAACCGAGCCGCTCGGAATATCTTCCAGGGATTCAACAAAGACAGCTCCTTTGTCAGCAAGAGAACCGACCACATGGGTATTGTGGACGATTTCATGCAGGACATAAACCGGGGCGCCGTATTTTTCCAGGGCCTGATTGACGACGGCTATGGCCCGTTTAACACCGGCACAGAAGCCGCGGGGATTGGCTAAAAAAATTTCCATAGGTATTTTTTTGAATATTTTGTTACAAATGATGGCGTTGTAAAAACTTCGGTCTGCCGGGTTGTGGGTCGGTGGCGATTTTCAACATACTACATGTCTAAAGCCGGTTTCACCTGCAACCCAATAGAACAATGGACATCGAATTTCGAACTGCAGAATTTCGAACCGCAGTGTGCCCTGAAATGTTCGCTCTCGTCACACCGCTCTGCGGTGTGACGCAATC
>Ga0256833_1002489_pt1 | contig 12915 bp, 10 predicted proteins | sample 356284metaG_FD_190535 | JGI IMG/M metagenome (GOLD analysis project Ga0256833, IMG submission 190535) | Hydrothermal vent microbial communities from Mid Atlantic Ridge, Atlantic Ocean - 356-284 | ecosystem: Environmental > Aquatic > Marine > Hydrothermal vents | place: Atlantic Ocean: Mid...
ATAGAAATATATTCCGCTTGTTAAATTACTAGCATCAAAATTTACTTTATATGTTCCTGCTGATTGTTTATTATTTACTAATGTTGCTATTTCACTACCAAGAATATTATAAATTTTTAATGTTACAAATTCAGAATTTGGAATTTGATAACTAATTACGGTAGTAGGATTAAAAGGATTCGGATAGTTTTGATTTAATGAATAATCATTAGCAACTTTATTATTATCTTTGGTTATTCCTGTAACAGCTACTTCTCTTCCGGTTTTATAATCAGCTAAAAATAGATGTTCTTCATCATTTGAATTTAACGAAACTATTTTACCTAACGCAACACTTCCTGAATCTTCCATTTTATTACGGTTATGAATTCTATATCTCAGTCCCCAATAAAATTTTGAAGTATCCGGAACTAAATTCCAAAATCCATCATGAGCAATATCTCCAAGACTTAATTGAACTTCCAGTTCCAAACTATCAGGCAAATGTCTATGTCTTAAAGCTCTACCAATTCTCTTTTCAACTTTTGCAACAAATGAATCGGGTACTGCAGCAAATGCAAGGGAATCACCTAATGGTCTAAAATTCCTCATCCAATTTGCAAAATCCATTCCTACTTCCTCCATTCGGTAACCTTCCCCACTAACTACTACTCTTGTAACATTATGGGTAAATCTATTCATAAGAAGGAATTGCCATTCATTGGCTCTACCGCTGGAATCTGTTTGCCAGGTGGTTACATAAAATAGTTTTAAGTTGTTAAATAACACACCTTTTTTAAGACTATCAATAATTGCTTTAGCTCTTGTAAAATTAGGTCTTACCATTTTCTTTAGTAATAAAGTTATTCCTGAAACATCAGAACCATCTACAACAATTGAATCACCTTTCCCCAGCACATCACCTTTACCCGGGTCTATTCTTCCGTCACCGTTTACATCTTTAGCTGCCAGTGGATAATAAGTCCCGTTAGGAACATGCTCAATAGTATAACTTCCGTCACTACCGGTAATATTTGCAAATAGTAATTCCGGTCTTTGTCCGCTAAATTTATTTTTTAGTAATGCAACTATTGTATTAGCAGGATTAATAGATTCGTCTTCAAATGAGACACTTCCACTAACAGTGTATCCGGAAAATACAGTATCGGTTGTAAATTGAATGATGAAAGGGGAATCTAATTTAGAACCATCCGCAGCAAGTGCATCTGTAAATAGAATGAAATAGGATTTGTTTTCTTCTAGGGTCGGCGTAAAATAAACAGTACGAAAATCTTCACTCAGCCACATGTCTGTTTCCGGGCTAATGTTGGTTAAAAAAGTTTCTCCAAAAACTACTCCCATATTTGTGTCAAGTGCAGCACTAAAAGTTACACTTAATGTGTCATTTAGGCCAACTCCTGTAGCACCATCAGCCGGATTTGATGATACAAAGCTTATCTGAGCTTGAAGGGAAAGTGTTAAAAGTAAAAAAAGTAACGCTAGTTTTTTCATGACATCTCCAATGTTTGCTTTAAAAAATCATTTTTGTAATTGTATTATCGAAAAAAATACTAATTGTTAAATGTGATTTAAATCAACAATTGTTCCAAATTTGAAGGATAGAAGATTTATTCTAAATTTTAGTATAAAATGATAAGATGTAGGTATTTAATTGATTTGCAATAAATTTAATTATGAATTTTTATGGGAAGAGTTTCTTTTCTTTGCATAATTAACTTAGCGTGTTCACTCATGTTTAATAAATTAAAATTGGAAGTGAATTTTTCCATAACAATATCGAAAAGTTCCGTTTTATAAGCTGTTGATAGGTCCATTCCCGGGAAGAAATCAAGCTCCGGAACCAAATCACCGCCAATTAAATCAAGAGGATGAAGGAGAAAACTCGGTTCGGTATTTGTAATTTTACACATTGTTATTGCTGTTTGTAAATACGCTTTCATTAAACTTACCGAAGCACCGGCAAGGTAATGTAAATAACTGAAATGAAACGGTAACTTAAAAACAGGTATTGTACTTACCGGAATTTCGAGCAATTGTTCATTATTATCCAACTTCCACAAGAAAGGTTTTATACTTTTTAATCCTTCGGAAAATGAACCGAACAATCCTTCTCTTGTTTTCATTTCTTCTTTTGTTAGGTCCGATTGTCTGAAATAATACCAACGAGCTAAAGGACCAATCCACGTTGGCAGTGTAGAGGCATCGTATAAATAATTTTTTTCTTTTAGAACTTCAAAAAGAGTTTTACTTCTTGTAAAACCCGGACCTCTAAAACCTTGGGGCAACAAACCGGTAACTTTTTCAATTGCTTCTTCCGTTCTATTTAATTCATCTAATATTTCTTCTTTGGAATAAGAATTAAACATTGCTTCATGATTGTAAGAATGGTTTCCAACTTCATGTCCGCTATTTGTAATTTCTTTCATTACATCTAAGTTCTTAGGGTCATCCGCATCTTTGCCTACAATAAAAAAAGTTATTTTCAGTTTATATTTATCAAGCATTTCCAAAACATGAGGTAAAAATTTATTTAAGTAAGAAGGATATTTTTCCCAACCTTTATCACCGTGCACTTGCATGTAAGCCCATTGATTATCAAGGTCTAAAGATATGCTTGAGTTCATTTTGGATTTATTATTCATATTTATATTTCATACCACAATTTAAACTTTACTAAAATTAATATTCGTAAATATAATGAAGAAATGTAGTTTGTAAAGATTCTATTATCTTTAGGTTGAGAAAGTTTATAAAAAGTGTAGTGTTAAAATTAAATAATAAAAAGCCCGACTTTTAAAAAAGCCGGGCTTTTATCTTTTTACATTTAATTTATATTTCTTGCTGATGTGTACCATTCACTTGAATCTTCCAAAAGTGAATTTACTCTATCTACCAATTTATGCGGATCGGTTAGAAATCCTTCCAACAATAAGGATGATTCGTAAAGTTGTTCAACCGCTGTTTTTATATACGGATCATTATCATTTGCTTTGAATATTTTTAATAGATTTCTAATCAGTTTATGATTTTTATTTACTTCCATTATTTTGGTGGGAACCGTTTGTGTTTTACCGGTTATGTTCATTATTTTTTGCATTGTAGATGAAATTCCATCTTCCGGTGTAACCAACACAATCGGACTTCCGCTTAATCTTTTGGATTCTTTTACTTCCTTTACTTTATCTCCCAGAATATCTTTCATCTTTTTAAGTAAACTTGAAAAATGTTTTTTATCTTCTTTGGATAATTCTTCAATATCTTCTTTTGTATCATCATCAACGCTCTTCATCTTATTCAATTTTTTTACATCTGCTTGTTCAACGGATTTAATATCGTAATCTTTATATTTTCTTAAAGCTTCCATTACAAATTCGTCCATCGGATCATAAAGATAAAGAACTTCCAAACCTTTGCTTTTAAATATTTCGAGATGCGGATCAAGAGCAACTGCTTCCCTACTGCTACCGAAAACATAATAGATTTCTTTTTGAGATTTCTTCATCCTCTCTATATATTGATCAAGTGAAATCATATCGTTTTCATCTTTAGATTCCGATGAATTAAAACGTAAAAGTTTACTAAACTTTTCTTGATTGGCATAATCCATATATCCCAACTTAAAAACTTTACCGTGTTCTTTCCAAAATTGTTTGTATTTATCTTCTTCTTTTTCCGCCATTGTTGTTAGATGAGAAAGAACTTGTGAAGTAACGCTTGTAGATATTTTTGTAAAAATTATATTTTCTTGCAGAGTTTCCCTCGAAATATTTAATGGTAAATCTTCAGAATCCACAACACCTTTTACAAAACTTAAATATTCCGGCAGCAAATCTTTATTTTGATGTTGAATTAAAACCTTACGTACATACAAATCCAAACCGTAATCTTCTCTATTATAACCAAACATATCCATACTTCGTTTTGGAATAAATAACAGACTTGTAAATTGTATAGGCGCATCAACGCTTCTATGAATTACTGTCAGCGGTTCTTCTTGATCGTAGGTTAAGAATTTATAAAACTCGGTGTATTGTTCAGGTTTAATATTGGATTTCGGTTCACGCCAAATTGCTGCTTGTGTATTTACTTGTTCTCCTTCCACTTTAATAGGAAAACTTATAAAGCTTGAATGCTTTTTAACTATTGATTCCAATCGGTATTTTTCCAAAAATTCATCTATATCATCTTTAAGATGAACTTCAATTGTTGTTCCTCTTTTAATTTTTTCTTCAAGCGGTGTAATTGTATAGCTTCCCAAACCGTCGGATTCCCATTGCATAGCCGGTTCATCTTTTCTAAATGATTTTGTTTTAATTACAACTTTTTTGGCAACCATAAATACGGAATAAAATCCAATTCCAAAACGACCGATAATATTACTTGCATCTTCTTTACTTTCCGCCATTATTTTAAGAAATTCCGAAGTACCCGATTTGGCAATTGTACCTATATTATTAACAATTTCGTCTTTGGTCATTCCAATTCCGGCATCCGAAACGGTAAGGATTTTTTTGTCCTTATCCGCTTTAATATTTATTTCAAGCGGTAAATCATTATCGGCAATTTCCGTTCCTTTTGTCGATTCAAATTTTAACTTATCCATTGCGTCCGAAGCATTGGAAATAAGCTCACGTAAAAATATTTCTTTATGAGTGTAAAGCGAATGAACTAAAATATCCAACAGTTGTTTTATTTCCGCTTTAAATTCAAATTTTGCCTCGGCAGTTTTTGTCTTTGGCATAATTCCTCCGTTTATCTTTTTCTTAGTTTATTTTTTCTTAATTAAATTTTTCGTTTTGTATGACAAATATACTTACAAAAAAGTTCCTAATTTTCCATTATTATTTGATGCAAAAGTAAGTAAAAAGTTTTAGAAAATAAAAAGGATGGAGAGTGTTGTATTTTAGAAACAAATTGGTTTTCGGATTATTATTGTCATACCGGTTTGCCTGTCCGCCATCTTGTTGGGCGTGGCGTTTTTTGCAATACTAGTTTACCCGCCGTATTTTGGGCGGGGTATTTGTTAGGTCAATAGATTCCGGTATTCCATCAAAGAACGATGAAAACCGGAATGACAATTTGATGTGTTTCATAAACCCGAAAACCAATTTCAATATTGTATTTTAATCGGCATCATAATAATAACTAATAAATAATTTATTTTTTTCAATCTCTATTGATGTTGTTGACGATAAACTAAAGCTATAAGTAGTATGAGGAGTAATAACTATTAAATAGCCGCTTTCGGCATACGCGTCAACAATTTTTCCATCTCTTTGATCAGACCCTCTTGAAAAATAGTAATTCCCACCGGCAACTCTACTATAAATACGTATCATACTAAGAGGTCTCTGAGCATTAATTTTTTCTTCAACTTTAAGATACGAACTTACCGGATCTTCATTACAGCCAAATATATTCAGTAGGATGATAAAAAATACTAAATAACTCAGACTTTTTTTTATTCGCATATTTCCTCCTTTTAGAAAAAATAATACTGTCGTAATAATTTTTACGACAGTATTATAAAAATACAAATATAGTTAATAAAAGTTTAGCTCATTTGAAAGTTATTTGATATTATTTTGGGAAATAGAAAATTTATAGCGCTGCTGTATTAAACTTCTTTAGCGGAATTTTTATATTTTAAACTGTGTCTAATCTATTTTTGTTACAATCCTCTTAAAAAATGAAAACAAAGGAGTAAAAAATGTCAACAACAAAAGAAAATCTGGAAGCTGCATTTGCCGGTGAAAGTCAAGCAAACCAAAAATACAGAGCCTTTGCCGCTAAAGCGGAAAAAGAAGGTTTTGTAAATATTGCAAAACTTTTCAGAACAACTGCCGAAGCTGAAAAAATTCATGCGGAAGGACACTTAAAAGCACTTGATAAAGTAAACTCTACAGTTGAAAACTTAAAAGAAGCAATAGCAGGAGAAACTTACGAATTTGAAGAAATGTATCCGCCAATGTTAGAGCAAGCCGAAGCTGAAAATCACAAAGCAAAAAAAATGTTTAAATGGGCTGTTGAAGCCGAAGCAATACATGCTAAACTTTACAGTTTGGCTCTTAAGGCTGCTGAAGAAGGTAAAGATTTGGAAGTTTCTAATTTTTATCTTTGTCCGGTTTGCGGACATATAGAATTTGGAGAAGCTCCTGATAAATGTCCTATTTGCGGTGTTCCCGGTGATAAGTATGTAGAAGTTTAATTCTTTAATTGCGTAGTGAATAAATTTTATTCACTACGCTCTCTTTAATTTTTATGCAGTAATTTATTATAAACAAAATCATCATTTAAGATATTAACCGTAGTAGCAAATTGGTTATCATGTTTAAGTGATTCTATTATTCTTCCTTTTCTGCCATTGGCTCTTGCAGCAAGTTCTTTTTTTATTTCCGCAATAATATCTTTTTTATATTTTGTCAGTTCTTTTTCTTTAACATTTACAAATTTACTTTTTAATTTTTCAATTTCAGTTAGTAAATCCGAATCATAACCATCATCTTCAAATGTATCTTCAAGTTCATTTAAAAGTTTTTCGGAATTAGATTTATATTTAAATTTTTCTTGTTTCAGATGTTCCATAAAATCATTAAATAATTCATCATCTGTTTTTGTATTAATAATATCTTCCGTATTAGTATTAAAAAATCTTGTGGCAAATCTAAAGAACATTCCTTTAGCCAATAATACTTTTACAAAAGGTGATTCGGAAGAATTAATAACTATGGAATCAGGAGTAATTCCGCCACCGGCAAAAACTTCCCGTTTATTATCGGTAAAAAATGTTTTGTTGTTTTTTTGCCTTGAACTATCAAACACATCTTTTCCTTTGGAATAATCAATCTTTTGAATACATCTTCCGCTTGGTGTGTAATATCTTGCAGTAGTAAGCTTTAACGATGTATTAAAAGAAAGCGGAACAACAGTTTGAACCAAACCCTTACCAAAAGATTTTGTTCCTACAACAATTGCTCTATCATGATCTTGTAAAGCACCGGTAACAATTTCGGAAGCGGAAGCGGAACCATTATCAACCAATACTGCAAGTTTTATATCAGGAGCAATAGGTTTTTCTTTTGCTTTGTAAGTTTGTCCTTTTTTATTGCTTCTACCTTTAATGGAAACTACAACTTGATTTTTCTTAAGAAATTTTTCACATACATCAACAGCAGCATCTAAAAGTCCGCCGGGGTTTCCTCGTAAATCCAGTACAATAGATTTAATATCTTTTTGACCACGCAGCTCTTGTATAGCTTTTCGTATTTCGTCTCCGGCACTTCTTGTAAATCCGCTTAACTTTAAATATGCATTATTGCTTCCGGCAGGAACAAACCCATAATATGTTAAATTCTTAATTTCAATTTCTTCACTTACCAAATTAAACACAAGTTCGTCTTTTAAGCCTTCTCTTTTTATTGTGATTGATATTTCCGTACCGGGTTCTTTCTTTAAATAATCTCCTAATTTATTATAATTTTTTCTTGATATTTCAATACTATCAACTTTAACAATTACATCACCAATTCTAATTCCTTGTCTTTGAGCGGAATATCCTTCTATTAAATCTACAACCGTTACTTTATTATTTTGTATGCCAACAGTTGCACCAATACCGCCATATTTGCCTTTTGTAATAATTTCAATATCTTTTTGGTGATTTGCATCTATATAAACCGTATAAGGATCAAGTGTGGAAAGCATTCCTTTTATGCCTTCAAGCATAAAGGGTTCCGGTTTTACTTCGTCAACGTAATTTAATGCTATTTCTTTATATACTCTGCCAAAAATATCTATGCTCTTTGACATTTGAAAATATATATCGGAATCGCTATTAACAAAACCGACTAAAATTAGTAAAGTTATTACTGCAATTATTTTATAAAATTTTTTCTTCATTCTTATTTTTCTTCCTTCAATAAATCTTCAATTTTATTTACTATTACTTTATGAATTTCTTCTATCTTCATTAAACCGTTTATTATAACAAAACGTTCCTCTTTTCCGGCTAAAATTTTGTAGCCGTTTCTAACTTTTTCATAAAAATCATTTTCGGAAATTTCTATTCTATCCAGTTCTTCGTGTGTAAGCTTTGCTTTCCTTTTAAGTACTTCTTCAATCGGAATATCCAAAAAAAATGTTACGGTTGGAATAGCTTGACCGATAGCAAATTTTTGCAAATCCATTACAAATTTTGTATCTATTCCACGGCCAAAACCTTGATAAGCAATTGAGGAATCGTGAAAACGATCTGAAATAACAATTTTATTATTTTGCAAAAAAGGAATAATTTTTTCACGGACAAGTTGGGAACGACTTGCCGAAAATAACAACACCTCGGTTTCAATTGTCATTTCCGAATTTTTTTTATCTAATAAAATCTCTCTGATTTTTTCCGAGATTTTTACACCGCCCGGTTCTCTTATTAACTTTACTTCTTTGTTTTGTTTTTCAAAATAATTTTTAAGTAATTTTACTTGGGTAGATTTACCGCAGAAATCTAAGCCTTCAAAGGTTATAAACATATTAGTATTTTTTTATTATGTATTCTATTTTTTGTGGTCTTTTATAAATAATTGAAGTAAAATTCGGAATATTTATTATTGGCTCAACTGCTCCTGTTGTATCATTAATAACTTGTATAAATTTAACATAAGAAGTAATATCTTCTTTCTTCATTTTACTTAATAAATTTATTCCACCTCTTAAAGCAACAGTTATTCTATCAGGTGAAAGAATAACATCATATCTTGAGGGAACTCCTGTAAGACCTACTTGAATATCTTCAAATGTTTTATCAACTATTTTTTGCACATCAAAACTGACAGTACACTCATTTATATTATATGTTAAAAACGGAATCTTTTTAAGTTTAATTTTTTCAGTAGTATGTTTTTCCAGATCGGTAAACTTCCGTTTTTTGGTATTTATTACTTTAATTTTTTTTACTAAACTTCTTGGTCCCGATACTTGTACGGAATCCGGATGAACAGTTATTTGCGAAACAAGATTATAACCCGGTGAATATTTCAAATCTAAAATAGGAACAATTTTTACTTTTTTGCTTATCTTTTTTTCCAGTTTAATACTAATTTTTTCGGGAGTAATTTTATCTAATTGAAGATTTGAAGATAACCATTGATTAGTATTTAAAACTTTAATTGTAGAAACTGTGTAAACACCTTTTTTCTTTGGACTTGGAATATAAAATTTTGGAGTTCTACCAAAAGTTTGCTTGGCTAGTAACCAACCTTGTCCTTTAAGGTTAACAGTAACTTCATTGGTTGAAATTGAACTGATAGCATATTCTTTAGGAATATTAATAACCTTTACGGGAAGGTTCATTGTAATTGAAAATACTCCGGAAAAAGATACAAACGTCCAAAGAAGTATTGAAAAAGCAATAACGAAACCAATTGTAATAAATTTTCGTTTCATGTGTTTATGTTTTGTTTTGCCATTTATAATCCTACTCTATAGGATAAAACAAACTGTATTAAATTATTCTCTCAATAAAAAATATACTTAAAAAACGAATTCCCTATCTTCCCTAAAAGTCTAAATTGTAATAATAAAATTTATAAACACTCCCTTGCATTTACTAAACTATAAGCGAGGCATTTAACTATCAAATATAAAAAACTCCACAAAATAGTGGAGTTAAATTTAAAACATTTATTTTGAAAAATAAATTAACTCATCGTTTTGAAATAATCTAATAATTTAGCTCTATTAGCTTTGGATATATCTCTACCTTTAATAGGAAAATTATCGAAGCTTCTAGCCATTTTTCTTAATGAATGAACATTAAGAATTTCCAGGTCTTTCATTGGAGGAATTTTACCGGATGATTTTCCAACTGTTTTAGTAATATTCTTAGATTCTTTTTTTTCAGTTGAAATATTTTTTTTGGGTTTAGGTGCTTTTTTAGCAACAGGTTTTTCCGGTTCTTGTTTACTAATAGCTGATTTAAGTTCTACTTTTTCCTTAACCTTTATATTATCTTTTGGTAACTCACTTTTTAGAACAATATCTTTTTTTCTTTTGTGTTTTTTTCCTTCGGAAGAAATTAAGATATCTACTTGGTCATCCGGTCTTGGAATTACGTGTGCAGAAACCAATTGCCCAACTCTTTGTGCGGCAACCGAACCGGCATCTACAGCAGCCTTTACAGCAGCAACTTCGCCAAGTATTTTGATTACCATAAGAGCGGCAGAAACTTTTTCTTTTCCTACTATTTTTACGTCTGCTGCTTTTGCCATAGCATCGGCAGCTTCAATAGCACCAACAAGCCCTTTTGTTTCAATTAGTCCTAAAGCTAAATTCATTATTGTTCCTAATTAAGAACGTTTTGGTAAAATTACTTCAACATCAGAATGTGGTCTTGGAATTACATGAACGGAAACCAGCTCTCCAACTCTTTGTGCAGCAGCTGCTCCGGCATCAGTAGCAGCTTTAACTGCTCCCACATCACCGCGAACCATTACAGTAACATAACCGCCGCCAATTACTTCTTTGCCAAGTAATTCTACTTTGGCTGCTTTTACCATTGCGTCAGCAGCTTCAATAGAGCCGACTAAACCTTTTGTTTCAATCATTCCAAGTGCGTCAAGTGTCATAAAATTATGCTCCCAATTTGGTTATTAATCAGTTGAAAAATAGCTTATAAATAGAAAAATGTCAAATAGAACTTTAATTTAATTTAATTATTTTAACCGGTTAATTAAGTTTTAATTATTATTTAAAAAATCATTAAGTATAACTGCAGCTGCATTTTTATCTATAAGAGATTTATCTCTTCGTTTCTTTTTTGATTTTACACTTTCAATAATTTGCTCGGTAGCAATTGATGATGAATATCTTTCATCAACAAATTCTATTGGTTGTTTTACTTTGTTTTTTAACTTCTTTTTAAATTCTTCTACCTTTAATGTTATCTTGGATTTTGTTCCGTCTTCTTTTAACGGATATCCTAAAACAATTTGTACAATATTATATTCATTAAAAAGAGAAAGAAATTTTTCCCAGAATTTATTATTATTTTCAATTGTTATTAAAGGAATAGCAAATATTTTTAAAGGATCGGAAATAGCAATGCCAATTCTTTTTTCGCCATAGTCTATTGCTAATATTCTTTCTGTATTATCTGTTAATAAATCCATAGCCTATCATGTAGCATCAAAACGGTGAACTGCATAAATACCCTTATTTTTTTTTAGCTTTTCTATAAGTTTATTTAATTGCGGAACATCTTCGATGTAAACTGTAATTTGTCCGTTAAAAATTGAATCGGTAGAAGTAATATTAACAGATTTAATATTTGTATTTTGAAAACTTGCAATACTATTGGAAATATCTTTTAATATTCCAGGTCTATCCTCGCCTCTAATTGAAATACCTGCAAGAAAATGTGCTCCTTTGGTTTGAGGCCATTCAACCGGAACTAATCTATTTTCGTTATGCTCCGAAAGGGCAAGAAGGTTTTTACAATTTCTTCTATGAATTTTTATTCCTTCTCCAATAGTTATATATCCAACAATGGGATCACCAGGTATCGGGTTACAACATTTGGCATAATTATAAACTAATCCTTTGTGCTCCCCTGCAACAACAAGTTCGCCGGCATCTTCGCGTGCGAGTTTTGCAAAGCTGTTAAACTCCAAACTATGATCAACTTCTTCCTTAGGTTCTTCGGGAGCAAGAATAGAATCCAAATCCAATTTTTCTTGTGCAATTGCAATAAAAAACTTTGATTTATTTTCAAACTTAAGTTTTGTAATTAGCTTATTAAAATCATCCGCAGATAATGTTATTTTTAATTTTTTAAGTTTCTTTTCCCAAATATCCTTTCCGGTACTAACAGCAATATCTTCTTCTTTTTTAATGTATTTTCTAATGTTAGATTTTGCTTTGTGAGTTTTAACAAATTGCAACCAACTTCTATTCGGATGTTGATTTTTTGAAGTTAATATTTCCACTTGATCTCCACTATTAAGCGGAGTGCTGAGCGGAACAATTTTTCCGTTAACTTTTGCTCCTATACAATGGGAACCAACTTTACTATGAATTTCGTAAGCAAAATCTACAGGTGTAGAGTTTGTAGGTAATATTTTCAAATCACCTTTGGGAGTAAAAATATAAATTTCGTCTTGATATAAATTAAGTTTAAAACTTGCCAGAATTTCGTCGCTTGCTTCTCCCTTAGAAGATACACTTTCAAAAATATCTCTAATCCAGTTTACCCAATCTTCAAGGTCAGGATTATTAGAGGAAATATTTTCTTTGTATTTCCAATGTGCTGCAACACCTTTTTCTGCAATTTCGTGCATTTGTCTGGTTCTTATTTGTATTTCAACCAGTTTCCCTTCCGGTCCAATAACCGTATTATGAATAGATTGATAATTATTTTTTTTGGGGACTGAAATAAAATCTTTAAATCTATCCGGAATTGGTTTGAACAATTGATTAAAAATCCCTAAAACATAATAACAATCGTTTACATCATTACTTTCAAGAATTATCCTTATAGCCGATAAATCATAAATATCTTCAAGCGGTTTATTTTGTTTTATCATTTTTCTGTAAATACTATAAAGATGTTTTGGTCGTCCGTCTATTTCAAAGACAAGATCATGCTCCTTAAGTTTTTGAATAATCGGTTCCGTTATTCTTTTAATGTAGGCTTCTCTTTCTTTTCTGGTTTCCTTAAGTTTTTGTGCTATTTCATTATATGCTTCTTTATTTAGATACTTAAATGCTAAATCTTCAAGTTCCCATTTTACTTTTGCCAATCCGAAACGATGAGCAAAAGGAGCATAAATTTCCAAAGTTTCCGTTGCAATTCTTCTTTGCTTATGCGGACTAACAAATTGCAATGTTCTCATGTTATGCAGTCTATCTGCAAATTTAACAAGA
>Ga0256833_1002490_pt1 | contig 12905 bp, 10 predicted proteins | sample 356284metaG_FD_190535 | JGI IMG/M metagenome (GOLD analysis project Ga0256833, IMG submission 190535) | Hydrothermal vent microbial communities from Mid Atlantic Ridge, Atlantic Ocean - 356-284 | ecosystem: Environmental > Aquatic > Marine > Hydrothermal vents | place: Atlantic Ocean: Mid...
GCTTGCATCAACAAAAACAAGCTTTTCTTCCTGGATATAATACAAAAGATCTTCCCAACCCATATCAAGCGCATCTCTGATAATCTGCTCCTTATTTTCATCTAAGCTAATAAATATGCATTCTTTTCCTTCTATTAATCCACGCCTTATAAACTGGGTCGCAAATGTTGTCTTTCCCGCACCAGTAGATCCTATCACAACCACGGAAGAATTCTCATTTAACCCACCATCTGTAATTCTATCTAGACCGGGCACTCCACTTTTTACTTTTCTTACCATTGGGTTATAATAACTGCAATAGTATTTAAATTTTCACTCAAATTTAATCATCCAGAATCTTCGGGAAAAAATTAAATAAGTGCTTACTATCAGCCAATAGGGCGCGTGGCCTAGCATGGATAGGGCACCAGCCTTCTAAGCTGGGAATCCCGGGTTCAAATCCCGGCGCGCCCGCTAATGAAATGTATATTTATGGATTCTGAGGGTATCTGTCATGGAAGATACAGTGGATTTAAGTGCATTATGGAAAAGTGCGAATACTATGGGAAATACATGGTACCCAAAAACATATGCGTTTATTGGAGAGATGGTTTTTGTAAAAAATTGGGAGTGCTCCATTGTGATGGTAAAAACAAAGAATGTCCGGAATACAAAGAATACATTGATGAAAAAGAATATATCTCTTTTATAAAAAAATAGCATCTACCTCACATTTATACAATCGCCTGGCTTGCCCCTTTCTATCGCGTTGAGTATATAATCTGCAACCTTATCCGGTGGATCGGCAAACATACTTCCATGATATTTTCTAAGCATATCGGTATCCGTGGGTCCAGGCGCCACACATAGCACCTTTATTTTAGGGGCCAATTCTTGGGCAACAGCTTTGGTAAATGCTATAACCGCAGATTTTGAAGCGCAGTATGGGGCGGCATTGGCCATAGGATGCAAACCGATTACAGAGGATATGTTAACGATTACCCCTCTTTCCATATAATCTAGGACAGCATGAGTCATATTCATCACACCGTAAAAATTTACCTCCACAATTCTCTCCCATTCACTGGGCATCATTCTAGAAAATGGGGATACCTTATATACACCAGCATTATTTACAAGCACCCTAATCTCTCCATAATCTGCGGCTGTTTTAATTATATTCTTAGCATCTTCATATTTAGAAACATCTCCCTTGACCGCAATTCCCTTCCCACCCATTTTTTCTATCAAAGCCACAGTATCCAGAGCTTTATTCTCATTACGCAGATAATTGACTACTACAAAATAATTTTTAGATAATTTTATAGCTGTACTTCTTCCTATACCCCTTGAAGATCCAGTTACAATTGCCACGTCCATAAACCCAAAACATATGCATCATACATAAATCCATCGCCTACATACCACAAAAACAAATGTTTATATCTCATACAGAGATTTACCTCACGGTGATAAAGATGGGGGAAAAAGTAACCATAAGCCTGATAAAAGCGGATGTTGGAGGTTGGCCTGGACATGCCACAGTGCATCCAGAATTGATTAAAACAGCGGAGAAAGTCCTTAAAAAAGCACAGGAAAGGAAAATAATCTTGGACTATCACGTAACTGGCGTGGGAGATGATCTACAACTTATAATGACACATCGTAAAGGTGTAGATTCAGAGGAAATCCACGGTCTCGCATGGAATGCATTTGAAGAGGCTACAAAAATAGCAAAAAATCTGAAGCTATATGGAGCAGGACAGGATTTACTTAAAGATGCATTTAGTGGAAATATAAGAGGCATGGGGCCAGGTATTGCCGAAATGGAGATAACTGAAAGAAAAGGTGAGCCTATTGTTGCATTTATGATGGATAAAACTGAGCCAGGTGCTTTTAATCTCCCCATATTTAGAATGTTCGCAGATCCGTTTAACACGGCTGGACTGGTAATTGATCCCAGTATGCATGATGGTTTCATTTTTGAAGTCTGGGATATAATGAAACATAGAAAAGTGATGCTTAAAGTTCCGGAGCAAATGTATGATCTCCTTGCTTTGATAGGAGCAAAATCAAGGTATGTAATTAAAAGGGTATATCCAAAACCTACAAATACCAAGCTTAAAAGCGATGAGCCTGTGGCAGTAATAAGCACTGAAAAACTATATCAGATTGCCGGAGAATACATTGGTAAAGACGATCCAGTAGCATTGGTAAGAGCCCAGAGCGGTGCACCAGCTCTTGGAGAAGTACTTGAACCATTTGCATTTCCACATCTAGTTTCTGGATGGATGCGTGGATCCCATAATGGCCCTCTTATGCCCGTAAGCATCAAACAGGCACACTGTACAAGATTTGATGGCCCACCAAGAGTTGCGGCCCTAGGATTCCAAATAGCAAATGGGAAATTGATAGGTCCTGTGGATCTATTTGATGACCCTGCCTTTGATGAAGCAAGAAAAACTGCTGCACAAATAGCCGATTACATAAGGCGCCACGGACCATTTGAGCCTCATCGCCTGCCGCTTGATGACATGGAATATACCACGTTGCCGGCAGTTCTTAAAAAACTAAAAAGAAAATTCAAAAAAATAGAGTAAAAAATACATCCTTATTATTTTTCTATTCTTGTGCTATAATCGCCAGATCTGAACATCTTTATTAAGAAGGGCACGATGAGCAATGCCATTGCAATTGCAAGGCCCCACGCAAGAGTTTGTAATACTGCTAGGGTGGCTGGATACTGGCTGAATATAGCTGCAACACCGATTGTTATAAATACTATATATATCAGGAACTTTGCATAAGGTGCTGCTTCTTCAAAGTTACTATGTTGTCTAGTAAGTGAGTCAATCATTGTGCCTCCAATTATAGCACCTGCACCAATTATGACTGTACCCAATATAAGTGGATATACGAGATCACCACTTAGAAGCATTATATTAAGTCCAAGAGTTATGGTAAAAGCCACCAGCCCAATCAGAATTAAATTTGCTATCAACTTAGAAAGTTCCTTGTTTTTATCCTCAAACACACCATAAAGGAGAGTCTCTATATACTTTGCAAGGAGACCTACAAGAATTATTCCCACAGTGAGTACAATCACACCGCCTATTAATCTAGGCAAATAGTTGGCCACTTGAGCAATTACCGAGGTGGCATCACCCATATCTGGGAGGTACTGAATAGCCACTATAAACGCTATGGACATAACAAACACTAGAACCAAACTACCTATTAAAGAGGCTATATCCACCCCTGATCTGGCAACATTCTGACCCAATTCTGTTTTCTCCAGAGCAGGATCAACAGTTCTTCTCAATGCAAAGACTGTGGCTTTTTTAGCAATTATTCCTATAAGATAGCCCACCAGCAAAATAACTGCAATAGCCAGTGCGATCATAAGCCCATCCACAAGCTCGTTCACTATTGCGTTCCAATCAATTTCAATTTGGGCCATTGTAGCAGCCCTCAATACATCAATCATTTTTTCACCTCCTTACCCCCATAGGGGGCATCCCTACATACATCTATAAGTATTTTAATCTTTTGTTTAAAAACACCATATCCAAAAAGAATCAAAAAATATTTAATACTTTACTTATTGCCAAGTTTTCTAAGAGTAACAGTGAATCCTCTCATATCAACGATCTCAGCTCCCAAATATTCTGCAATTTGATTAGAGATTTCTCTAAAATTTTCCCTATCGCTGTTCTTTAAAAATTTTATTTTTATGACCTTTCTATATTCTAACTGAGAGGCAATTTCGTTAAGCAATGATTCCGTAATTCCGTTTTTACCCACCCATACCGTTGTTTTTATATTCATAAAGCCACCGGGGGGATTCGAACCCCCGACCTGCTGATTACGAATCAGCCGCTCTACCGGGCTAAGCTACGGTGGCAGTCAATGCCTACATCTAAAATGTGTATATTAAATTTTTTGTAGAGTTTTTGGGCAATTCTCCATTTAAATGGGGATAAAGTTTAAATATAATTCTACTGTATAGTTAGTTTGGTGGCTGGAGTATGAGGAAAATTTACACCAAGGAGGAAGGTATAGCATCCACAGTAGGCACTATTTTCGCGCTGATGATATTTACAGCATTACTTGGAATGTTTATGACCCAAGTAGTCCCCGTAACGATGAAAGAGAATGAGGCACATCATGATCAAGAAGTATTGTCCCAGCTTTCTAATTTGAGAAGTGTGGTTGATATATTAACTATGACAGGAGATACCAACTACACAGCATATGTACCAATCAAGCTTGGCGCTGACGGCATCCCCTTCTTTGCTTCCCCCACGTATGGACAGCTCGGATTGTATCCATCACTCCCAGATGGCTCAAGCTATCTCCTAAGTATGAAGTTTACTGATAAATTTGGAAATATAATATGGAAAAACTCAACTGGTAGCTTACAGTTTATTGCGCCAAATAAGTATTATGTATCCGAAGTGTTTGAATATGCAAATGGAGCAATTCTAAGATATAACTATCAATCAAAAAGTGCAGTGTTTTCAATAGATCCCAATATAAGATTTGAAAATCAGGCACTAGGATACGCGCTTAATTTTACGGGAAGCAGTGGAAATTACGTGAGTGTACCACATGATTCTCGGTTAGATATCACAGGACCAATTACAGTGGAAGCATGGGTGTACATAAGAGGGAGTGGAACTGCTCAAAGAATCGTAATGCACAATCAGCAATACATACTCTGGATAAAAAGCAATAACGGGATACGATTTGCGGATACACATGGTCACTATGTAGACACACCGCCACTAGATGCAAGCTATAGAAACAAATGGATACATATAGCAGCTGTTTTTAGTGGAAAGGCCGGAGACGTTTTATCCTCATCAAATGCGCAAATATACATAAACGGTAGGCCCATGGGTGCCTCATGGGGTGGTTCTTGGTCTCCGTCATCAACAACTTCTGATCTTCGCATAGGTCAGAATTTTGATGGATATATTGACGAAGTAAGAATCCTAAACCGAGCCTTAACGCAAGAGGAGATATACGCAGATTATTATGCCGGACACCATTATAGTCCGGTATACGGAACAGCAGCTTGGTACCACTTTGATGAAGGTGCAGGCAATAGCGTTGGAGATAGTAGCGGAAACAACCTAAATGGAACAATAAATGGTGGAAGCAATTGGATCCTCCTTAAGGGGGTGAATATAGCAGCCACAATGCAGAACATATATGGGACACCTGCAATCATTACAGGAACTGAAACAAGAAGCATTGGTATATCAATGCAGGGGATCTCGGAAGAAAAGTACAATGTAGGGGGTACTCTCACCATATCAGTTAAAGATGTTTATAAGTTTTCTACAGGATTCTCTTTTAATTTCACAAAATATTGGATCCAATATATGTGCAATATGCTTAATCGCTCTGGGCTTTCTATGGGCATAGATTACACCGTTTCAGGAGATACCATAACGATATTCTATGTAGAAAACGCAAACCTAAGGATGGTATATGTGGTAATGGATATAGAGAGGTGAAAAAGATGACAAAAATTGCACCTCTTAAAAAGGTGAATGCCGCGATTTTTCAGAACATAGTCAAAGAAAAAGTGAAAATAAAAATACCAAAATATATGGTTAAAAAAAGTGGAGAAATAACACCCATCCCCCCCCTAGACAATCCCAATTACGAAGAGGTTGAGACATATCCAGTATACCCACCCTATGTATACGCAAGGATAATATACAACAAGGAAGAGTATGAATGGTTATATCAGCTAATTGAACCCCCTCTGAGTGAAGAGGAGGAAAATCTAATTTATGAAATAAAAGACATGCTGGAAAGAACACTAACTTATTCATGGCAGGTAATGTCAAATAGAGACAAGGAACAATATCTAATTGAATCCGTAGAAAGTTTCTTGAGAAGCAGGGATATCCATATTGATAGAATTTCCAAGCAGAGAATCCTATATTACATCACAAGAGACTATGTAGGCTACCAGAAGATTGACGGGCTTCTTAAAGATGAGTATATAGAAGACATATCATGTGATGGGGTCGGAATCCCACTATATATATACCACAAAAAGTATCAATCAATAAAAACACTACTAAAGTATAATGATGACGACGAACTTAATTCATTCGTTGTTTACCTTTCCCAAAAGTGTGGTAGACAAATATCTGTGGCAGAACCAATTTTAGATGGAACTTCTAAAGAGGGGCACCGTATACAAGCCACATATGGACGAGAAGTTACTACAAGGGGTGCTACATTCACTATACGTAGATACAAAGAGCGGCCATTCACACCAACAGAACTTGTTCTTTACGGTTCGGCATCACCAGAAATGGTTGCGTATTTGTGGCTTATGGTTGAACAGGGTGAGAGCGCAATTGTAATTGGTGGTCCGGCTTCTGGAAAAACTTCAACCCTTAACGCATTTGCAATGTTCATACCTCCAGCTGCAAAGATAGTTAGTATGGAAGATACTAGAGAAATAAATCTTCCACATCAAAACTGGATACCCGGAACCACAAGAAGCGGTACAGGAGAAAAAGGCATTACTGGAAAGGCAGCTGGAGAAATAGATATGTACGATCTAGTTAGAGCTGCTTTGAGACAGAGACCAAATTATATAATTGTAGGAGAAGTTAGGGGCAAAGAGACATATACAATGTTTCAAGCTATGGCCACAGGACATACCACATATTCCACTATGCATGCTGATTCAATAATATCAATGATTCATCGCCTTGAGAATCCCCCAATAAACTGCCCCAGAATATTGATGACTGCTCTAAATGATGTCATAATTCAGAAAAGTGTAAGGATAAAAGATGAAATCGCACGAAGAATCACACAAATTGTGGAGATTGTAGGATTTGAACCAGAAACAAATGAATTAATAACAAACGTAGTGTTTGAATGGGATTCGGACAGGGACAAACATAGGTACAAAGGCCACAGCTACCTGTTTGATAAAATAATGACCATGAAAAATCTTACCCATGACGAAATGATGGAAGAATTTGAGAGGCGTGCTGACATAATACGGTATTGGGTAAGAAAAAATATGACTGATTATAGAGAGCTATGGCATACAATCTCTGACTATTACAAAGATCCACTAGGTACTGCCGAGAAAATAAGGAAGGAGCTTCAGGAGGTGACCAAATGAGTCTATTTGCCAAACTTTTTGCTAAATACTCACCAAAGCCTGTAGAGGGAATGAAATATAAAATAAAGCTTCCAAAAGGCAGTTTACCATCGTATATCACCTTATCACCATATTACAAACTTGCATGGAAAGTTATGGGAAAAAAGGCAGAAAAAAATATCAAAAACAAAAAATACACTAAACTTGAATCGGATCTTATAAAGGCACATGTTTTGTTAAGACCTCAGGAGTACTTGGCTTTTGTGTACTTCACAGTGCTCATCGCCGCTCTGGGATCATCCATAGGTGGGGCGATCCTGATCCTATTATCTCTAATAAAAACAACCGGAATTACACAATTAATCCTTATTATCATGGGGCTTGCAGTGGCAATTATGCCGCCTATGTTACTATATATGATCCTGCCAGGATCACCTGCCTCTAAAGCAAAAAAGAGAGCAAAAGATATAGATGCGCATCTTGCTGCAGCAATGAGCTTCATTGCCGCCTTATCATCTGCAGATGTTACACTTGCAACGATTTTTAAAGAACTTGCAACAAGAAAAGAATATGGGGAGATCGCAAAGGAAGCTGAATGGATCACTCGAGATACAGAACTCCTGGGAAAAGACATCCTTACCGCAGTTGCCGAAGCCTCCAAAAGGAGCCCTTCAACCAAATGGCAAGAATTTCTTCAGGGGGTAATTACAACAGCAACCTCTGGAGGTAGGCTGAAACCATTCTTTATAACAAAGGCAGATGAGTATGAAAAAGAGGAAAAGATAAATCTAAGAAAAAAGATGGAAAATATGGGTCTATTTGCAGAGATATACGTTACCGTTGGTGTGGCATTCCCGCTTTTCCTAGTGGTTATACTTGCAATAATGGCTCTAATAAATGCATCTAGCAGCGGGATGGTGGTGATGGTTCTTGAGATCACTGTGTTAGTTATGATACCCATAATCATTTTTGTGTTCAGCTATTTCATATACAGCACAAGTAAGGAGGTGGGATAATTGGCTGAGGATAAAAATGATGCTACTAAAAAAGGAGAGACTATCACATACATCGCTTTGGGAGTTGGAAGCGCGATAATGGCTATAGGTATAATAATGTATTTTCTCCACATTGAATTTGCAGGAATAATGTATCTGGATCTGGTGGTAATTGGATTATCCGTTGCACTTGCCCTTCCAGGAATATATGATTTCACATATATGAGAAAAATAAAAAAAGTAGAAGAGAGACTTCCGGATTTTCTAAGAGATCTTGCAGAAGCAGGTAGATTTGGAATGACACTTGCTGAGGCAATAGTAGTCGCATCCTCAGGAAGATACGGTGCGCTTTCAGATGAGATTAAGAGGATGGCTGCAAAAATACAGTGGGGTGTGCCTGTAAATCAGGCACTTGAAGATTTTACACGTCGTGTTAATACGCCGCTTGTAAACAGAATGGTTGCCATAATTATAAAAGCCAATCAAGCAGGAGGAAATGTTGCAGATGTTCTAAGTATGGTTGCCCATGCAGCGAGAGAAACGCAGCTTATGGAGAAAGAAAGAGCAATAGAAATGTCTACCTACGGTTTTGTTCTAGTAACTTCATTTTTTGTATTTCTGGCAACAATAATTATACTTAATACGTCATTTCTTCCACAAATGGCCAAAGCGGGAAAGGCTGTGGAGGAAAGCCTTTCACATCTGGCGATGCCAAATGTACCTGTGAAAATAGCGTATGAAAACATACCTACAATTAAATTTATGTTCGTTTTAGCAACAATAATGCATGGTGTTGGAGACGGAATAATGATGGGAATACTGAGAGATGGAAGAATAAAAGGCGGAATGCTTTATGGATTCGCATTATTGCTATCTGGGTATATGATACTTAGAATTACCGGCGCTGTGTGAGGTGATAGGATGGCAATGAGTGGTAAGATAGATTCAAAATTAAAAATATATAACGTATTGAAACCGCTTCTAGGAACAAAAAACCTTAAAATTAAGCCCCCCAGCGAAAGAAAAGAAATCACAGGCTCCGTTACTCCAATTCCTGAGATAAAAAGCCCTCATATGAAGGAAATAGAAATAAATCCTGTAGAGGAGCCATACTCATATGTAAGGATTTTGTACGATAATCTGAACAGTGAATATATATACGAAATAATAGAACCACCTCTTACCAAGGAAGATGTTGAGCTGCTAAATGAAATAAAAGAGAAACTAAAAGAAATGTTTGAAATTAAAGAATTTGATAATCCAGAAGAAAGAAAAGAGTATCTATTCAAAATGGCCGAAGATGCAATAAAAGAAATGGGTATCAACGTAGATCCCTTGATCTGGGAAAGATATAAGTACTATCTTTATAGGGATTTTCTGGGATACGGAGTTGTACAAGTGCCAATGATAGACGGTGAAGTAGAAGACATATCCTGTGATGGCACAAATATACCAATATACATATATCACCGAATGTACGGATCTATAAAATCAAACCTTAAATTCCAAAAAGAGGAAGAATTAGATCACTATGTAACTTGGATTGTGCAAAAATCCGGCAAACACATATCAATATCAAATCCAATGGTTGATGCAACTCTTCCAGATGGTTCAAGATTACAGGCAACACTGGGTACTTATGTAACAAAGAGAGGTTCTTCATTTACAATTCGCCGGTTTAAGCCAAATCCATTTACACCCATAGACCTGATAAGGTTTAAGACAATGAGCCGGGAAATGATGGCATATTTATGGCTTATGGTTGAAAATGGTATGAGTATGATCGTGTGCGGGGGTACTGCAAGCGGAAAAACTACAACACTAAATGCAATTCTTTTATTTATTCCTCCAAACATGAAGATAGTAAGCATTGAAGATACCAGAGAACTGAATATACCCCATGAAAACTGGATACCTGCTTTAGTGAGGGAAGGAGTAGGTGAACCTAATCCCATAACAGGCAAAAAACCAGGAGAAATAGATATGTTTGATTTACTTAAAGCAGCATTGAGACAAAGACCACAGTACATAATGGTTGGCGAAGTTAGAGGAGCTGAGGCATATACTGTATTTCAGGCTATGGCCACAGGAAAGACATGCTATACAACATTTCACGCAGAGGATGTTAAAGCTATGGTGCACAGATTTGAGAATCCTCCAATAAATCTTCCTAGAGCGTTAATAACCGCACTAAACGTAGTACTACTTCAAGGTCAGGTAAAAGTAGGAACCACCATGACAAGACGGGTTAAGGCTATAACGGAGATAGTGGGTTTAGATCCAGAAACTAACGAGATAATCACAAACAATGCATACACATGGAACCCTGCAGATGATAGTTTCAATTTTAGCGGGCATAGCTATGTATATGAAAAAATAGCCACGTTGAAAGGTTGGTCACAAAGAAGGATGGAATTAGAGGTAAAAAGAAGAGAAAAAATATTGAAATATATGGAAAAACTCGGAGTGCGTTACTATAAAGATGTTGCAAGAGTCGTTTCAGCATACTACAAAAACCCAGAAGAAGTTATGAAAAGAGTTGAAGAGGTCCTTTCAGAATAATAAATAAAAAGCTAAAATATATAAATTGATTTTAACTTTTTTCTTCTTTGTTCACTGGAATTACCTTCTTTATAACCTTCTTTTTAACCACAGGTTTCGCAGGATGGGCACTTTTTGGTGTCTTCTCTTCAGTTGTTTTTTCCAATGGAGATCCGCAAACAGCACATACCTTAGAATCAGGCTTATTTAAGGCACCGCACACGGGGCATTTTATATAGCCCTCTTTAATCTTTTCTTCCACTGTTTTTTCTTTTCTTTCACCTTCTGATGTTTCCTCTTTTTTAGTTGTTTCTGTCTTTTCAGACTTTGGACTCACAGTCTCGGCGGATTTTTCTTCTTTTTTATCTTCTCCTCTCTCTGCCTGCTTTCTTCGTACCCATTCTTCAAATGAAACTACGCCAGGATGCTTTATCTTCTCATACTCTTCTTTATATTTTTTCATTATACTCTCTTCTTCTGCTAATGTTTCACCCTCTACTGTATGCTCCTCTTCCTTTCTTTTTTCTTCCTCCTCAGACTCCTCTACTGGTAGAGGTGAACCACACACACGGCATATCTTAGATCCTTTTGGATTTAAAGCTCCGCACACATTACATTTCACCGTTTCACCTTCAATTTCTTCCTCCTGTCTCTTTATCCATTCCAAGAAGGATATAAACTCTGGATGCGTCTTCCACCACTTGAAGAACTCTTCACATGTAAAGTCTTCACCAATATACTTCCTAGCCTCTTCTTTGTACTTAGACAAGTACTGATCATACCTATCTTTCAAGGATACATACTTGTCATACTCTGGATCATCTGTAGACATAAATATACTACCGCAGATTGGACAATATTTAGAATCCTCATCGATCCAAGAGCCACAATCAGGACACTTAACCTTCTCCTTCTCAAATACGGCACCACAGTATGGACACCTTTCTGCATCAGCCGGTATAAGATGACCGCAGTTTCCGCATATCATGTACTCTTTAGCCTCTCTCTTAAAGCTTAGATACCCATAGAGGAAGAATATACCCACGCCAAGTGCCACTGCACCAACAATAACCCATAACCATGGTATTCTCTCAAGCAAAGGTTTTTCCTGAATTGAATATGTAGTTCCCGCAACCGACTGCGACGCACCATGATAGCTGGCCGTTATAGTGGGCGCAAATTTTCCAGATCTCTTCGCTACAAACTCAATCCTAGCAACACCAACATTGTTAGTAACTTTCCGATACGTTCCAAGTGCTCCAAAATTGACCTCAACAGATACTCCGGACATAAACACATTCTTACCCTGAGATTCTGTTGCATTCCTATTAATAACTCTCACAATAACCACAACATGATCGCCATCGTATATCTTGTCACCATGCTCCTTGGAAGTAACAGAGTACGTAATATCCATTACTGGTGGAACAACATTAACAGTAGCTGAAAGAGCGTTATCCGTATAGAGTTTCTCGCTAACATTCCTCTGAGGATTCACAGTTACCGTAATTGTATGAGCACCAATGCCCGTAATTGTATAATTGAAGCTGATATTGGTAGTTTCCCCAGGTAGGAGAGAGGATATCACCCCCATTTTAATAGAGGTGTTTCCATCCACTACAGAATAAGTAACATTACTGGGCACTCCACCATCATTTCGTACCATGAATTTAACCTTTACAATAACACCTTCAGCTACATTTAAATTATTAAGAACCTTATTGTTTTCTTCAATTACAAGGGACCCAGGTACAACCTGGAAATTAGGCTTTTCAAGAAGCACAAAGTAGAATGGCCCAAAGGTATTATTTGTGGATGTAAGATTGGATGCAACTTTAATGAAGTACATCACCGAATATTGATTGTGGGCCTTAAGCAGATCCTGATACATTTCAGGTGCCAGATTAAACTCCACCATAACCTTTCCATTCTGAGGCATCTGCACGGGATTATGGATATTGCTTGGGTATATAGTAACATTTAGTGGCTGAACAAACATTGAAACACTTATTGTAGAATCAGCCATGCTTGATACGGTCACATCAACCTTCACAGTAGTACCGTTCACAAATGAATATTCCTTAACAGGTGAAACACTGTACGGTGTTGGTTTAACCTCAAAAGGCATACTCATATAATCGTTGCCAGAATTATAGTCCTCATCACCAGAAACATGTACATCCACGTAATAAATACCATTTATTGAAGGAATGAATGTTACGGTGTACTCTGCAGGGCCA
>Ga0256833_1002491_pt1 | contig 12903 bp, 8 predicted proteins | sample 356284metaG_FD_190535 | JGI IMG/M metagenome (GOLD analysis project Ga0256833, IMG submission 190535) | Hydrothermal vent microbial communities from Mid Atlantic Ridge, Atlantic Ocean - 356-284 | ecosystem: Environmental > Aquatic > Marine > Hydrothermal vents | place: Atlantic Ocean: Mid...
AGGAGTAAAAAGATACGACGGACAGATTGTAAAAGCTGGAAATATATTAGTTAGACAAAGAGGAACTAAAATATATCCCGGTAAAAATGTAGGAATGGGAAAAGATTACACGCTCTTTGCTTTAATTGATGGTAAAGTAAAATTTGAAAGAGCTAAAGGAAAAAAAGTAGTTAGTGTATATCCTATAGATGCATAGGATTATTTCCCCTCGGGGAGTTTTTTATTTAAATATTTTCTTTTAAATTTCTCTAGCTCTCTTTCTGAGAGATAACTCCACTTTCCAGATTTTAGACTTCCAATATCTATATTTCCAATCTGAACCCTTTTTAATCTTAATACAGCATAACCAAATAATTTCATAAATCTTCTTATTACCCGCTTTTGACCTGAATGTATAGTTATATCCAAAATTGTTGAATTTCTTTTTTTATTTACAATTTTTATATCATCAGGTTTTATAAACTCTCCATCATCAAGGATAGCTCCCTTTTTCATTCTATTAAATCTATCTAGATTTACCCTACCTTTAACCTCAACTATATATCTTTTAGGAATTTTATTTTTAGGATGCATTATCATATTGGCAAACTCACCATCATTTGTAAGTAGCAGTAGCCCTTCACTATCATAATCTAATCTTCCAACAGGAAAAACTTTATCCTTTATACCTATTTCTTCCATTAAATCTGATAGCGTTTTTCTTCCAAACTTATCTTTTCCAAGCTGAGTTAAAATTTTTCTTGGTTTGTAAAGTTTTATATAAACCTTCTTTTCTATAGGTTTAATAATTTTATTTTCTATTTCTACTCTATCTTTATTTGGATTTATTTTCAAACCTAAATCTGAAACAATTTTTCCATTAACTTTAACCTTACCTTCCTTTATAAGTTTATCAGCCTTTCTTCTTGAACAAAATCCAGAAGAGGCAATATATTTATTTAATCTAATTAGGTTAGTCATAAAACTCTCCTTAAAACATTAAAATTTTTTCTTTTGAAAATTTAACAAAAATTTTGAATTGATGAAAATAAGTTAAAAGAATAGTCCTAAAAGTAAAAATGCTTTAAAATGGCATTAATTTTGCTTTTAAAAATATCAAAATTCTTGCTAAGAGGTTTATTGAATTGAAAGTTGCTGTTATCGGCGTAGGGAATATGGGTTCAAAGTATGTAAAAAAATTAGATTTGTTAAATATAGATACAGTATTAATTGATAAAGACCAAAATAAACTGAAAGGGCAACCAGATAAATTTAAAAAATACACAGATTTAGATGAAGCATTAAAGGAAAATAGGATAGATTATGCATTTATAGCAACAGACCCATTATCACACATACCTATCGCTAAAAAGCTATTAGAGAGAGAAATAAATGTAATGATAGAAAAGCCACCTGCTATAACACCTAAGCCACTTGACGAAGCTATAAATTTAGCCCAAAGAAATAATGTTTTTCTTTCAGTCTCAGAAATAGAGTTAAAATCAAATTCTGTAAGAAATATAGAGCTAGACAGTGATATACACTTAATAGAAGCATATAGATTAAATTTAGGTAAAGGTTATATAAATCCTTTTTATGATTTAGCTTGGCATGATTTATACATCTTGCATTATTTATTTGGAAGATTTATCTTAAATAAAGTAAAAAGCTCAGAGAAAGTAATAAAGGTTATAGGTAATACAGAGAAGCAGGAGTTTAAAATAGAGGTAGCTTGGGAATATCCTTACATAAGAAGAGAGTGGATTTTAAGAAAGGGGAAGGAGAATATAAGGCTAAACTTTGTAGAGGATAAAATAATATATCCACAGAAAAAAGTAAAATCCTCCGATAAAAAAGATAAATTAGAGCTTATGATTAAAGAATTTTTACAAAATCCAAATTTTGATAGCTCATATAGAGCTTTGGAGATTTTATATCAGTTTGAAAAGAATAAAATAACTGTATAGAAGCAACCCCCTGAGCCCCCTTCTTTCTTTTTTCTTTTTTTCTTTTTTTCTTTTTTTTATCAAAATTTTATAATGTTTATAAAACGATATATTCCTGTTAAAGAGGTCTGCAAGTGATTGGAAATAACCATTTTAGGAAAACCCTTATAGCTGGAATGGTTGGCAATATTTTAGAGTGGTATGACTTTGTAGTATATGGATTTTTAGCAGGTATTATAGGTAAACTTTTCTTTCCTTCTGGGGACCCTACAGTTGAGTTATTAAAATCTTTTGTTGTTTTTGCAGTTGGATTTTTAGCTAGACCTTTAGGAGCAATTTTTTTTGGTTTTTTAGGAGACAGAATAGGTAGGAAAAAAGCTTTAATGCTTTCAATAGTGTTAATGGCATTTTCCACAACAACCATTGGTTTACTTCCAACATACTATCAGATAGGAATTTTAGCTCCAACACTTTTGGTTATACTTAAAATTTTACAGGGACTATCTGTAGGTGGCGAGTATACAACATCTGTTTCATTTGTGGTGGAGCATGCTCCTAAAAGCAAAAGGGGACTTTTTGGAAGTATAGCGATATTGGGAGCAGTTATTGGGATTTTATTAGGCTCAGCTTCTGGAGCTTTAATAACAAAAATACTATCTGAAGATGCTTTATACTCTTACGGTTGGAGATTACTATTTTTAACGGGAATAATTTTAGGTTTTCTGGGATATTATGTAAGAAGAAATATAGATGAAACTCCTAAATTTGAAGAGATTAAAGAGAAAAAAGAGATAGATAAAAATCCAATATTAGATTTAATAAGAAATGCTAAGTCTGAATTTTTTAAAACTTTCTCTTTAAGTGTATTCCAAGCGGTTGGATTTTATACAATTTTCGTTTATCTATCTCAGCATTTAATAAACTTTTTGAAATTTCCAAAACCTATTGCTCTAAGTATAAACACAGTTAGTATGATTGTTTTGGCAATTTTAATACCTATCTTTGGTTATCTATCTGATAAATTTGGAAGAAAAGTATTTATACTGTTTTCAACTGGAGCAACATTTATATTTGCATATCCTATATTTAATCTAATATCTTATGGAGATGTATTCTACGCTCAGTTAGGTCAGATTATTTTCGCAGTAATAACTGCCGGTTTTATGGCTGTTTTACCTACAACACTTGTTGAAATATTTCCAACAAAGATAAGAAATACAGGATACTCAATAGGTTATAACTTACCTTTTGCAATATTTGGAGGAACAGCACCTTTAATAGCAACATATCTTACAAAAACAACAAATAATTTAGCATCACCATCATTTTATCTTATGTTTGCCGCTGGGATTGCATTTATTGCTGGTTTAATGTTAGAGGAAACTGCTAAAAAGCCTTTAAAATAGTTTAATTTGGAATTAAATTAAAAAGGGCCCCCGTTATATGGGGGCAACGGAGAGGGGAGGAGGTTTGGGGGAGAGAGACAGGTTTTTTTGTTAAATTCTTTTTTTATCTTTTCCTTTATTTGTTATTCTAATATAATAAACTGTTTTTTTTCATTTGTGAATTAATCGTGAATTTTAACATTATCTTTGACTTAACTCTTTTACAGTGTCAACTAAATATTTTACTTTATCCTCTTCCATATCGGGAGATAAACCATGCCCTAAATTGAAAATATGTCCACTTTCCATTCCCCATTTATTTAAAATTTCGTAAACTTTTTCTCTAATAACTTTTTTATCTGCATATAGAACAGTTGGGTCTAAATTCCCTTGAACTGCAAATCTTCCATATGATTTGTCTTTTAAAACTTCTAAATCTATCATCCAATCTACACTGTAAGCATCTGCCCCTGAGGTAATTAAATAATCAACAATCCCAGCAACTCCCTTTGTAAAGTGTATTATTGGTTGATAATCCCTTTTAACATTTTGAATAATCTTCTTTATAGGTGGTAAGGCAAACTCTTTATAGTCATCGGGGCTTAAATAACCTGCCCAACTATCAAATATCTGAATAGCATCAGCTCCACTTTCTATCTGAAAGTTTATATAATCTGTAAGCATATCTGCCAGTTTGTCTAACAACTCTTTAAACTTATCTGGATAATTAAACATAAAAGTTTTTGCTTTTTTAAAATCCCTTGATGTTCTACCTTCAATCATATATGCGGCTAATGTAAAAGGTGCTCCACAAAAACCTATAACTGGTAATTCTCTGTTAAGCTCAATGTTAACTCCCTTTATAATTTCTCCTACAAATGATACATCCTCCCTGTTAAATTCCCTTAATCTGTATATATCTGATGGTTCATTTATAGGATTTTCAAAAACAGGTCCTTGCTTTTCTATAAAATCAAACTTCATTCCCATACTTTCTAAAGGTGTTAGAATATCTGAAAAGATAATTATCGCATCAACCCCTAAAATTTTTTTCGGTAGTAAAGAGGCTTTTACAGATAATTCAACATTTTTATAAAAATTTTTAAAACTTCCTGCCTTTTCTCTAAGCTTTCTATACTCTGGCATATATCTTCCTGCCTGTCTCATTAACCAAATTGGAGTTCTCTCAACCTTTTTCCATCTTATAGCCCTTAAAAATAAATCATTTTTTGGTAAATTCATTTAAAGCTCCTTTAAATTTTATTATTTGTTTGATAAACCTAATTTTAAATGCATTTAATTTTTTCTATTAATTTTTCCCCATAATTCATTAAACAGTTTTTTCAGTTCCTCTTCGTAGTCTTTGCTCCCATCTGCTATTTTATCCATTATAAGCTCCAGTTTTTTTGTAAACTCTTCATTAACAAATCTGTATAATTCTTCTTTTGATTTTATTAAACTTAAAACCTTCCTACCTAGTTTAGTTGGAAAAAGATAACCTTTTCTTTCAACTATATAGCCTCTGTCTAAAAGTTTCTGAACTGTTATAGCGTAAGTAGAAGGTCTCCCTATTCCTTTTTCTTTCATATCCTTTATCACTGTGTCAAATGTATAGTATGGAACCTTTGGTTTTTGATAAAAATTCTTTTTAGTTATACTTATCTCACCTTCAGGAATTTTATATGTCCTAATAGGCATTATTAGATTATAACCATCTTGAATAATATCTGTAATAATACTCTCCTCTATTTCTTCTTTAAAGGCTTTTATTGAATACTTACTTTTTTCAACTACAGTTTCCCTCATTTGAGATGCTATAAACTGTTTAAAAATTAATTCATAAAGTCTTATATGTTTAAAAGTTATACTCTGTAAATTCATTACATACTGGAGAGATTTTAATTCTTCAGCATCCATAGGTCTTGTTGGTCTTATACACTCATGGGCTCCTTCGTATGATGAAAACTTTCTAGGATGGAAGTAATCTTCTCCAAAGTTTTCCTTTATATACTCCTTTGCTATATGTATTCCTGTATCTGAAACTCTAAAACTGTCTGTCCTGTGATAGGTTATAAGCCCCTCTTCAAATAAATCCTGTGCTAAATTCATAGTTTCTGATGGAGATAATTTTAACTCTTTAGCTGAAGCCATCAATAAGCTATCGGTAGTAAAAGGTTTAACGAAAAGTTTTTCCTCTTCACTTTCCAGTTTTTTAACTAAGACAAACTGTATATTTTCATAAAACCATTTGGCTGAATTTTTATTTTCAAATATAAACTCAACAGGATAATCTCCAATGAAAACTTTTACAACATTTAATTTTTTCTTTGCTTCATCAGACCTGTTGACTATCCACTCTAAAACTGGGGTTTGAACTCTTCCAGCTGATAAATGGGGATTTTTTAGTAATTTTTGAATGTACTGGGATATTAAAAAACCTATCCATCTATCTGAAACTCTTCTTATAAGTTGAGCCTTCACCAGATTTTTATCAATTTCTCTATATTCAGATATAGCATTTAAAAATGCTTTTTTAGTTACTTCGTGAAATTCAGCTCTTCTTATATTAAAGTTGAATGGTTTAGAGTTTAGATATATATCAAAGCTTATCTTTTCTCCCTCTGTGTCAGGGTCTGTTGCAACGAAAACTTCCTCAACCTCTAAGTCTAATTCCCTTATACTCTCTATAATTTCCTTTCTTCCTTCGTCTATAGGCTCAAAAATAGGAATGAATTTTTCTTTTAAATCATTACTTTTCTTTAAAACTCCAAAGTATCCCTCATCCTTATTTAAATCAAATATATGTCCTTTACTTGCTACAATAGTTAAAAATCTATTTCCTATAGCTATTTCGTATGCATCTAAATTTTTTAACTTTCTCCTTAAAGGTTTTCCAAAAAAGTTAGCTATGGTCCTAGCTTTATTTGGACTTTCAACTATAACAACTGTAGTTTTAAATGATTGTTTCTCCTCAGGAATTATCTTTCCTGCTAATATTTTTTTTACCTTTTCTCTATCTTCGTCTATCTCTCTTAATAATTTTTCTAAATCAATTTCCTCAACAGGTTTAAACTGTATGTCTTCACTAAACCATTTAGCTTTTTTATTCAATGAATAAAAGGCTTTTTCATCATCAACTAATAGATATGCCAATCCCTTAGTTAAACCACCTGCATACAATCTTGATGTTCTACCTGACGCCTGAATGTATCCAGTTATATCTGCAGTTATTAGAATAAAACTTCCATTTACCTTTTTTAAGGTTATTTCAGGAGAATTTTTAATTTGAGTATAAATATTTTCCTCTTCAACTAGATTTTTAACAAAATCCTTAATTCTTAAAAGTTTTTCCTGTTTATTTTTATCAAGCTTTTCAAAAGGTATAAAACTGTAAACTTTTAAAAATCTTATATATTCGTAAAGCTCCTTTATCTTGTTTTCATCTAAAAGTTTCTTTTTAACTAAAAATGGAGTTAATGTTAGAAGGAAATAGTATAAGTGTATAAACTCCTCTTCAAAACGGATATTAAACTGTAGTTTTGGAACTCCAACAAATAAGGCATATCTAATAACATCTGGTAAATCTAAACCTCTTGCTATTGGATTTCTATAACTTGCAAATCCAACAACTACAGGAAATTCTCCCGATTTAAACTTTTCTAAATTATCCATTAAATCTTCATAAGATATGGCATTTATTCCTTTTTTTCTTAAATAATCAACATATTCTTTTAATTTCTCTACAGTTTCAGAGGAAGATAAAAATACTAAACCACCTTTTCCAAGTTTATTAATTTTATCTACTGAAACTTCCCATAATTTTTCCTCATCTACCTTTTCATAAGTATCAACAATATTTCTAAGGGTTAACGATGGTTTTCCAACCTCAAAACCTAACAATTCTCTAAACAAACTTACTCTCTTTGACCTAGGGTTAGATGTGGCAGAAGAGACAATTAAGGCTCCCTTTCTTTTCTTTGAAATGTTGTTTATTTCCTCTTGAAATTTTCTATAGCTTTCTAAATCTTCCTCTGTTAAATTTTTTCTACTGAACAATTTCTGTTTAAAGGATATAAATTTTAAAGTTTTCTCTATGTCCTCCTCTGAAAAACCTAACAACATTAAAACTTTATCTATATTTTTTGCACTTTTTAAGATACTATCAACATCATCAACAAAAACTAAACCGTAAATCCCTTTTGGAATAATATCTATATTCCTGTATAAAAACATAGTTGTAGTAATAAGAATATCAAAATCTTGAGTTTTTATTCTCTCTTTTAACTCTATCTGCTTCTTTTTTGACTTTGTAAATCTATCACTGTAAGCAACAATCCTTTCAGAAGGAACATTGAAGTTTATCAATCTGTCGTATGCCTGATTAACTAAAACTTGTGTAGGAAAAATTAGATAAACCTTTTTATTCTCTTTTTCTGTTAAAAATTTAGATAGAATTAATCCAAAGGTGGTTTTACCAACACCTGTAGGAGCTAAAAGGGCATATGATATATTTAGAAAATATCTTATAGCCCAAGTTTCTTGAATACTCCATAAATCATTTTTGATTAGCCCTTTAAAGAGTTTTTTAAAATCTTTTAATCTATCCCATAAATCACATATATTTCTAAACTGTCCATATCCTAAAAAATCACAAACTTCATTTTGTGAAACTTCTTCAGGTAGACAGTTTTCACATGGAAGCCCTTTCTCAAGCCTATCTGAGGTTATATCACCTAAACAGTTTGGACACATACTTTTGTATACAATCGGTATGATTTCATCAATTTTTTTTGACAATATACCTCTCCTTACCTTTTTTTATAAAAAATTAATCTCTAGAAATATATTTTGAAATAAGTTTTGCACCTATTAAATCACCCCATACATTGGTTGCGGTTCTTAACATATCTAAAAACCTATCAACAACAAGTATTAAAGCTATACCTTCCAATGGAATACCTACAGCAGAGAATACAAGCGTCATCGTTACTAAACCTGCACTTGGAATTCCGGCAGCACCAATAGCAGCAAGTGATGCAGTAAAAAAGATTATAATTTGCTGAGTTAATGATAAATCTATACCGTAAACTGAAGCCACAAACATTACAGCTACAGCTTCATACAATGCTGTCCCATCCATATTAACAGTTGCACCTAAAGGTAAAACAAAACCTGCAACCTTTTTGTCTATACCTGCTTTTTTTTCAGCTACTTCTAAAGAAACAGGTAAAGTTGCCGAGCTAGAAGATGTAGAAAATGCTATTAAAATAGCCTCCTTTACCTTTAAAAAATATTTATAAGGATTAAATCTCCCTATGATAAAACCTATAGCTGGTAGATTAATAAAAGCATGTATAAATAAACCAATAACTACAGCTAAAACATACTGCCATAGAGAGATAATTGCCCCTAAACCTTTTTCTGCAACTATATATGAAATTAAAGCAAAAACTCCTATAGGAGAAAGATTAATAATCCACTTAGCCATTGTTAGCATTGCATCATTTACACCATCAAAAAAGTTGGTTATCAACTCTTTTTTTGTTTTTTCTAAAGTTAAAACTGCTAGAGCAAATAACATAGAAAAGATAATTACATGTAAAACTTTTCCCTCTGATAAACTTTTAAATATATTTGATGGTATAAAACTTTTGAGTAATGCTTCTAGAGTAAAAGGTTTATGCTCCACAGTTCCAGAAAAACCGATATTTGATATTGGTTCAAAATTTATAATATTAACAATTAATAAACCTGTTAAGACTGCCAAAAAGGTTGTAGAAAAATAATATGCTAACGCTTTCAGTCCAAGATTTTTTAAATCATTTATAGAAGATAAGGAAGCTATACTTACAAATATAGAGGCAAATATAAGGGGAATTGTTATCATTTTTAATAAATTTAAAAAAGCATCTCCAACTAATTTCAGATGTATAACTACATCTTTCAGATAAACTCCTGAGATAATACCTAAAACTATTGCAATTAAAGTTAAATTTTCTACATTAAACAACTTGTTTCTAACATTTTTATTTTTCTCTTCCATAATTTAATCTCCATAATCTTGATTTTTATTTTTTATTAAAAAATTCTTGTTAGATAAATTTTTATATTATAAACTACATTAAATTAATAAAAGTTTAGTTAGAGGTTATAAAGATGGAGAATATTGTTAAAACACTAAACGGAGAATTAATGGAGGATACTAAAAGACCTTTAAGAACAACACTATACGGTGAGGGAGTATTTGAAACTTTTAGATATAATGGAGGATTTCCAAAAAGTATAACTAAACATTACGAAAGACTGGTAAAAGGTGCTGAGCTTTTATCTATTCCAAAAATATCGCAGGAAGATTATATATATTTTATTGAAAAATCTTTAGACATAGCAGAAGAAAATAATCTAGGTAATGATTTATATATAAAAACGGTCCTATTATCTGAGGGAAGAGATTACTATCCATTAAAGCCATATAAAAGTCATCTTTTAGTTATTATAAAACCTTACAAAGAGCCAAAAAAAGAAATTGTTTTAACTGTTTCTCCATACAAAGTTAACAGTTCAAATCCACTATTAAGATTTAAAACTACAAACTATATGTTAAATGTTTTAGCTAAAAGATATGCAATAGAAAAAGGTTGTGATGATGCCATTCTTTTAAATGAAAATGATGAAATAACAGAGACAACTTCAGCAAATATTTTCTGGATAAAAAGAGATATTTTGTATACTCCAGCTTTAGAGTGTGGATTGGTTGAAGGTATAACAAGGGAAAAAATAATAAAAAATGCTAGAGAAGTAGGTTTAGAGGTTAAAGAAGGTAGATACGGTTTAAGAGATTTATTAGATGCAGACTATATTTTCGTCTCAAATTCTCTAAATGGTATAATTAAGGTCAAAAAGGTAGATATTATACAATCTTAAAATCTCTCATAGAGGAGGAAAAATATTGCCACTTATAGTTCAGAAGTTTGGGGGAACATCTGTAGGAAGTATTGAAAGAATAAAAAATGTTGCAAAGAGAATAAAGAGAGCAGTAGATAGCGGTAATAAAGTTGTTGTTGTTTCGTCTGCAATGTCTGGGGAAACAGATAGATTAATAAATCTAACTAAAGAAGTTTCAAAGAAACCTGACCCTAGAGAGTATGATGTGGTTGTATCAACAGGGGAACAGGTGGCAATTGGTTTACTTGCCATTGCCTTAAAAGATTTAGGTGTTGATGCTGTAAGTTTAACAGGTTGGCAAGTCCCTATATTCACAGATAATGTTTATACAAAGGCAAGAATAAAAAAGATAGGTATTAGAAGAATAAATAAAGAGTTAGAAAAAGGCAGAGTTGTTGTTGTCGCTGGATTTCAAGGAATAACAGAAAACAGAAATATTACAACTTTAGGAAGGGGAGGTTCTGATACAACGGCAGTTGCTTTAGCAACAGCTTTAAATGCTGATTTTTGTGAAATCTACACAGATGTTAAAGGTGTATACACTGCAGACCCTAGGATTGTTCCAAATGCTAAAAAGATACCTGTAATAAGTTATGAAGAAATGATGGAAATGGCTTCACTAGGTTCTAAAGTAATGCAAATAAGGTCTGTAGAGTTTGCTGCTAAATATGGAGTAAAAATACATGTTAGGTCAACTTTTTCAGAAGAAGAAGGAACTTGGATACAGGAGGAAAATGAAGAAATGGAAAAGGTGGTTGTTAGAGGAATAAGCCATAATTTAAAAGAAAGTAAAATAACTGTTGTAAATGTGCCTGATAAACCGGGTATAGCAGCTAAGCTATTTAAAGCATTAGGAGATGCGAATATAGTTGTAGACATGATTGTTCAAAATGTATCCCATAAAGGACATACAGATATATCGTTTACAGTGGAAAAGACAGATGCAGATGAAGCAGAAGAGATAGCAAAAGAAGTTGCTAAAGAAATAGGAGCATCTGCAGTAGAAAGAAATGATAAGATAGCTAAAGTTTCAGTTGTGGGATTAGGTATGCGAACTCATTCTGGAACAGCAGGGAAAATGTTTAATGTTTTAGCTAAAGAAGGTATTAATATATATGCTATATCAACTTCAGAAATAAAGATATCCTGTTTAATAGATGAAGATAAGGCTGAGGATGCAATAAGGGCACTACATAAAGAATTTATAGAAAATGGGAAAATTGAAATTATTGAAGAGTAATTAATATAAGGAGCTTAAAATGGTTGTTAAAAAGAAAATAAGAAAAGTTTTAGTTGCAAATAGAGGAGAAGTAGCTACAAGGATAATTAGAGCTTGTAAGGAGCTTGGAATAAAAACTGTTGCCATATATTCTGAAGTTGATGCAAACGGTATATGGGTAAAAAAAGCTGATGAAGCCTATATGATACCGGGAGACCCTATAAAAGCATACTTAAACTTTTACAAAATTGTAGATTTAGCAAAACAAACAAGATGTGATGCAATACATCCCGGTTATGGTTTTTTATCTGAAAATGCAGATTTTGCCGAATACTGTGAAAAAAAGGACTTAATCTTTATTGGACCTAAACCAGAGCATATAAGGTTATTTGGTGATAAGATAGCCTCTAAAAAAGCAATGAGAGAGGTTGGAGTTCCAGTTTTACCGGGAACTATAGAACCTATCACAGATATAGGAGAAGCTAAGAGAATAGCTAAAGAAATCGGTTTCCCTGTAATAATAAAAGCCGCTTTCGGTGGTGGCGGTAGAGGAATGAGGGTTGTTGAAAGAGAGGAGGATTTTGAAGAGTTATTTAAGTCTGCAACTAGTGAAGCTGAAAAGTTTTTCGGAAAAGGTGATGTTTTTATAGAGAAGTATGTAAAAAATCCAAGACATATTGAGATACAGATATTAGCTGATAAGTATGGAAATGTTATTCATCTTGGGGAGAGAGACTGTTCTATACAGAGAAGACACCAGAAGATTATAGAGATAGCTCCATCTCCCAGATTAAATCCAGAGGTTAGAAGGGAGCTGTTTAGAGTTGCAGTTAAATCTATGTTTAAACTTGGTTATGAAAGTGCAGGGACACTAGAATTTTTAGTTGATGAAGATGATAACTTCTACTTTATAGAGATGAATACAAGACTTCAAGTTGAGCATACTATAACTGAAACCATTACAGGTGTTGATATAGTTCAAAGGATGATAAGAATAGCTGAAGGAGAAAAATTGCCATTCCTACAGGAGGATATAAACTTTAGAGGTTATGCGATAGAATTTAGAATAAATGCAGAAGACCCAACTAAAAATTTTGCTCCATCTCCCGGAAAAATTACATCCTACTACTCACCAGGCGGACCGGGAGTTAGAATAGATGCGGCTGTTTATAAGGATTATATAATTCCACCTTACTATGACAGTATGATAGCTAAACTTACAGTTTGGGCTTTAACTTGGAAACAAACTGTAAATAGGGCTAGAAGAGCTTTAGAGGAATTCCAAGTTAGAGGTGTTCCTACTAATTTACCTTTATTGAGACAAGTCGTAAGAGACAAGGATTTTATGGAAGGTAGATTTGATACAAGCTATTTAGATAAAAAATTACCGACATTTAAACTGAAACCAAAAGATGAAAGCCCTGAAGAT
>Ga0256833_1002492_pt1 | contig 12903 bp, 13 predicted proteins | sample 356284metaG_FD_190535 | JGI IMG/M metagenome (GOLD analysis project Ga0256833, IMG submission 190535) | Hydrothermal vent microbial communities from Mid Atlantic Ridge, Atlantic Ocean - 356-284 | ecosystem: Environmental > Aquatic > Marine > Hydrothermal vents | place: Atlantic Ocean: Mid...
TGCCTCATGGAGGGATGTTGAGAAATCTCTGCCCTGGGGTGTTGTTTTACTGTATGGAGGTGCCATGACCCTCGGAAGGGGGTTGCAGGTAACGGGGGCATCACGGTGGATTGCAGGCATGATTCTCGGTTTGATTGGCCATAACCCATATCTTGTCCTTGCAGTGCTCATTGGCATTACCATTCTTATGACCGAGATAATGAGCCATGCCGCTGCCGTGGCTTTGATGTTGCCCATTGGTACTGGCATTGCAGTTTTATCCGGACTAAATGTTTCTAATGTGGCCATGGCTATAGCCATATCTGGCGGATTTGGATATGCGCTGCTACTTGGCACACCTGGAAATATCCTTACTTACAGCACTGGATATTTCAAGCAGCGAGATATAGTGAAATCTGGAATAATTGCGGATATGGCTGGATGGGTAATAGTGTTCCTGTTTTCAGCGTTTATATGGAATGCAGTAGGGGTGGTTTAGAATGAGATGTATAATCCCTGTTCATCAGGAATACTATCCAGGTAATTCCCTTGAAAGATCAAGGCTTGTATGTCAGGAATTAACAATTCTTTACATTTTTGATGCGAACCTTCTGGAAAAAATAAGGAGTGAAACTTCTTACACGCTCCCCTCTAATGCGATTGAGGACATGGAAAACTACATTGTGGAAATCCAGAAAAGGGAGGCGGAGAAACTATCAAGAAAATATGATGCTAATCTGAAATTCGTTCTTTCGGATTATATGGGGGCTATTGAGGATGAAGTCATCAGGGGATCTTACGATTTACTGATGACGGATCATATGCGAAGAAGATTTTTGCACTTATCTCTGCCTGTATGGATCGATCGTGGAGAGCCTGTTGATAGGATAGGTTTCTATGTGGGCGATGCCACAAAAATAAAAACTCTTGTGCGTCAGATTGATTTCTTAAGAAAGATTGCAGAGGTGTGTGATGCAGAGATGTGTATCATTCCAAAAAGCAGTGATATATTGAATATACTTTCCGAGAAGGAATGTGGGAGATTGGGTGGCACGGTGGCAGTTCAGCGCCCTTATTTCTCGCAATGGAAAAAATGGTCCGGTAATCTGATCTTGATCTGATATTTTCCCAATTTTAAATCTTAAAATTCATAACGCGAAAATTTAAAATAAAGTTCAAAATATACAGCTACCATGCAACTACGGGTTATCTACGATGGAAAAAGGGGCGCATACTGGAATATGGCGTTTGATGAATCCCTCCTTGTTCATCTGGATGAGATTGGCCCAACTCTCCGTGTTTATGGATGGAATCCGCCAGCTGTAAGCATTGGTTACTTCCAGAGTATGGAGGAGGAGGTTAATGTAGAAAAAGCCAGAGAGATGGGTGTGGATCTTGTCAGAAGGATTACAGGTGGAGGTGCAGTTTATCACAAATATGAAGTTACCTATTCCATCACCCTTCCAGAGGTAAAGGGGAGGATACTTGATTCGTATCTCGTGATAGATATGGGTATTATTAAAGCGCTTCAAAATCTCGGTTTGAATGCAAAACATCACGGAATAAATGATGTGGTGGTAAATGGAAAGAAAATATCTGGAAATGCCCAAACACGCAAGTACGGAGGTCTTCTCCAGCATGGGACCTTGCTTATGGATGTTAATGTGGATGAGATGTTTGAAATTCTGAGAGTTCCAGAGGAGAAGTTGAGGGATAAGGTTATAGACAATGTGAAGCATAGAGTAACATCTTTAAAGCATGAGGGGGTAAATATTGAGTTTGAGGAGCTTCAGAAGGTCCTTGTGGATGGGTTCAGAGAGGCATTGAACGCTAAGATTTACGAAGATGAAGTTCCAGATAAGGTTTATGAATATGCCAGAAAACTGGAGGTGGAGAAGTATGCAACCCCCGAGTGGAATTTCAGAAGGTAGAGCCGCATATAAAAGCGGTAAACTCATAAAAGTTCATGCTCTTTTCAGAGATGATGAGATTGTTGATATAAAAATAACCGGCGATTTCTTCATATATCCCGAAGAAAAGATTGAAAATATTGAAAGAAAATTGAGAAACAGAAGACTTAACGATGCCATAGAGGTTATTGAGGAGGAGATGAAGGATACTGAGTACGAGGGCATATCTCCTGAGGCACTGTGGAATGCAATAAGAGAGGCCTGGATGAGGAGAAAATGAAAATAGAGGCGTATAAAGACATAATTCCGGATTTTGAGGAATTTAGAAGGATAATGGCTACCCCCCAGCCCTACTGGATGCGGGTAAATACACTCAAAATCTCAGAGAAAGATCTTATAGCGCGGTTGGAGAACAAGGGTTTCAGGTTTGAGCGATACAGGGACTGGAATGCTTATATGATCGTAGAATCCCCCGTGAAGCATCCTGGAGCCACTTTTGAGCATTCTCTTGGGTATTACTATATACAGGATTTTGCATCTATGATACCTCCTATCGTACTGAAACCCAGGAAGGGTGAGAGGATACTTGACATGGCTGCTGCGCCGGGTAGCAAAACAACACAGATCGCTGCAATGGTTGATGATTCAGCTACAATTGTTGCAAATGATATTAGGGATGATCGTATACGTGCGCTTGCGGGTAATGTTGAGAGGGTGGGGGCAACCAGTGTTATTATTACGAGGGGAGATGCTAGGGCAAAGAGATTTGGAATGACTTTTGACAGGATTCTGCTGGATGCACCCTGCACAGGTGAGGGTGTTGTCAGGAAAACGCCCCGTAAGAGAGAGCCAGATCTGCGGGAACACATAAAATTTTCAAAGATGCAGATGAGAATGGTTGAGAATGCCTACAGACATCTTAAAGATGGTGGAGTGATGGTTTATTCTACCTGCACATACAATCCCCTTGAGAATGAGCATGTTGTGCAGTACGCGGTTGATGAGGTGGGATTTGTGCCGCTTCAAATTGATATAGATATCCCGTATGAGAGAGGTGTAAGGGAATGGCGTGAAAGGTCTTTTGAAGGTATTTGGGATAAGGTAATTAGGGTATATCCTCACAGGATCAACACAGGGGGTATGTTCATTGCACTTCTTAAAAAATAATTCATACAGAGAATATTTCGTGGAGAGATTTGGAATACCTGTCAGAATAGTGGGGGATTTTGACTTCTACGAATATGGAAAAGGCGTGTGGGCAACTCGTGCCACGACCATACCGTCTGTAAAAATTGAAACCCTTGGGATACGTGCTCTCAGGATCTCGGGATCTCTAAAACCCACAACCGCATTCTTGAGGATTGTGGGTAAATATGCATCAAAGAATGTTGTTTATTTGAATAAATCCAGCGGATTATCCTTTTTAAAGGGTTCAGTTATTCAAGGTGTGTGCGGAGATATGCGAGGATATGTGGTGGTTAGAACTGAAAATGATATACTTGGCTGTGGTATGTGCAAGGAAGGATCTCTTATAAGTCAGATTCCAAAGAAGTACCGTCCAGATAGCAGCTGGATTTAACTTATTTCCAGTTTTTTCAATATCTCTTCAAATTTTTCAGGTTTGCTTCTCGTAACCACATGCCTCGGTCTGAACGGGCATTCCTCTTCCTTTTCCGAGATAAAGATGTCGTATGTACCTATCTCTTTTGCTATTCTCTCTATATCCACCTTATCCATGCCTATTAACGGACGATAAATTGGATAATCGGTAGCCCTTGTCTCCAGCATCATGTTGTGAAGCGTCTGAGAGGCCACCTGGCCCAGAGAATCACCGGTAACGATTCCAAGGGCACCTACCTTCTTTGCTATTTTATCTGCCTCTTTAAGCATAAGGTACTTGCATAGCACACAGGTCCATTCATCTCTTTTTATGGTCTTTAACATTTTCCTGTATTTATCAAGGACCGCTGTGTGTGGTATGATCATCAGATTTATTTCTCTTGGAGAGTACTCACTGAGAGCCTTTACATATCTTCTTACTTTTTTTTCTCCAACAGGTCCCTGGGAGAAATGCAACGCGTATATTACTGCGCCTCTTCTCATCATCATATATCCTGCGACAGGAGAGTCCATCCCAGGAGATAGAAGAAGCAGAAGCTTTCCAGCTGTTCCGACGGGCAGCCCCCCGATTCCAGGCAGTGTTTCAAAGAAAACATACGCCTTGGAATTTATGATCTCAATACCAACAACCAGGTCCGGGTTATTAAGGTCAACCTTCCATCCGAATTCTCTAACTATTCTTTCTCCAATCTCAGCATTTATTTCAGGGGATGTTTTTGGAAAGTTCTTATCAAGCCTCTGTGTGTGAACTGCAAAAGATGATGGTTTCAACCCCTTAAGAGATGAAATAAGGTATGGTTCAACCTCCTCGTATTCCAACTCCTTAGCAGGGGAAACTGAAACAACTCCCGGACATCTGGATATGAGATTCGCGGATTTTTCAGAGGCATACACGAATATCCTGCCCCTAACAATTTTCGTATGCGATCTGAATCCATATCTCTTTAGTTTCTTCTCTATATTTTTTGCCAGGGTCTCCTCAAATGCACTCCGATTTTTTCCCTTAAGGCCAATTTCACCATAGCGAACCAGAAGCATTAACTGTGAAGATTTAAAAAACTATAAAAACAATGCGCCCCACATCTGTGGATGCCAATCCACAAAATTAATTATATTGGTTGCATATCTGTGAGCTAATGCGATACAAATTGCCCATTTTCATAGTTGCTACAGTTCTGTCATTTCCACTCTACTTTATGATGGGAGCCCACTGTAAAGATTTGCCTTTTTTGGGGCTCTCTTTTCTGGTGGGTATTTATCTTCTGGTAGATGGAAGCGATTATTTTGTTGAGGGTGCTGCGAGTATTGCAAACCATTTAAAGGTTAGCGAGCATACCATAGGCCTTACGATTGTTGCACTTGCAACTTCCCTTCCGGAGATGGCAGTTTCTGATATTGCCTCTTTTTATGGGCATCCAGAGACAGCGTGGGGTAACGCTGTTGGAAGTAATATAGCCAATATAGGCCTGGTGCTGGGTGTGGCAGCAATACTTATGCCTCTATCCCTCTCAAAGTACATTAAAAGGGATTCAATAACCCTTGCTCTTGTTACCCTTCTGCTTCTACTTTTTCTTGTTCTGTTCAATGCCATATTCTGGTGGATGGGGCTTGTGTTCCTCATAATCTATCTTATTTATTTGAACGACATAAGGGGGCGTTCAGAGGATATTGAGGAAATTGAACCTGAAAAAAGCATGGTTATTTCAGTAATTCTAACAATCTTCGGTGCACTTGGAATTGTATGGGGTGCAAATGTGCTTGTTGATTCTGCCATTAACATCTCGCTGGTTCTTGGAATACCCGAAGTTGTAATAGCGACAACGGCTATTGCAGTAGGCACTTCTCTTCCAGAGCTGGCCACAACAATCTCTGCAACAATAAAAAAGAGGCATGGCATCGCAGTTGGCAATGTTATCGGCAGTAATGTGTTCAACACACTGGTTGTTCTGGGCTCTGCATCGGTGATCCACAGTATCCCTCTTCATTCAGAGGATTTGTTTGTCACCACTCTTTTTCTCGTAGTTCTGACATTCCTGCTGGTTATTTTCTCTCTACGTCAGAGACTCGGAAAGATGGAAGGCATCTCCTTTATTTTACTCTATGGACTTTTCCTGTGCGCACTTCTCCTGCTATGATTTGCTAATACCACTAATATTTTACAACGCTAATGGAAATTTTTATATATCTAAATTCACTTCCTTATCTGGAGGCCTGGATATGAAAAAATTAACCCCCGATGGAAGTTTTGTTGGTGATAGACGGATTGTAAGACGCAAAAGCGAGAGCGTGGGAATGAACAGATGGGGAATCGTGGTGGCAATTGTGATATTTATCTCGGTAACAGCGGTTTTTACAGTGATTATGGGGAGCGGTACAACTTCTCATAGTGCGGCTCCATATTTCAGGAGCGTTAGTAATGATCTTGGAATGGGAAACAACACACCTGCGATTACAGTGGATACCAGGCATGGTGTTTTCGCCATCGCATGGTATGGGTATGACTCTCACAAACATACGTGGTATTTAAATATCACCCTCATAGGCTCTAATGATGGCTCAATACTTGGCAGGGAGACCATAACCTCTGACATAAATATTTATTATGGGAAACCGTTCAAATATGGACCGCAGATAGCATACGACCCTGATGACAACGGGTATCTGCTTATCTGGTACAGTGCCAATAAATCGCTGGATGGAGCCCTTCTTACCGATCATGCTCAGTTGGTTTATGGGCCCTTTGTGATAAACAGAACCGCCACCCATGTGAGCCCAAATGCATTCGGCCTTAGTTACGCGGGGAATCATCAGTTCAATGTGGTGTGGAGCTCAACAACATACAAAAGTTATTTTAGGTCTGTAAAAGTTGATACATCAAGCAATCCTCCTGTTACTCTTGGTACAGAAGTTCAGATTTCCGATGATCCAATAAGGAGCCATGTTAACCATGAAGTTGCAACAGATATTGGTGAAGGTACCACTATGGTGGTATGGAGAAATTCCACAGGTGATAACACAAAGTACAATATAACTGGGAAGATATTTGATGCAGAAATCACAACTGTTTACAAAGAGGACTTTACTGTTGCAGATGGCTTTAAGGATGGAAAGAAGTATGATTATCCAAATGTGGCTGGGGGTACCGGTCTGTTTTTCGTGGTTTATGCCAATTCTAACTCTCCATACGATGTACATGGAAAAATATATGCCTCCGATGGCACACTTGCGAAGGAAATTGATATTATAGATTCCAGCTATGTTCTCAAATACTACGGGATTGGTGTAGCATACAATGGAAGCGGTGGCTTCGTTGTGGTATGCCCAGATTCAAGTAAAAATATAGTGGCCCTGCTGTATGACACAGATGGAAACCTAGTCTGGCATAAAACTATAGTTGAGGATGGAGATTCCAATGAAGGTGCTCGGGTAGCGGTGGATCCAAGCGGAAATGGTAACCCCACATATCAGTTTGTGTGGTACAGTTACACAGATAAAGTGGTGAGAACTTCTTTTTGGGCTGAAAGCGAACTCGTGCCAGAGTTCTCAGCTGCGATACCAATGCTAGCGGTTCTCCTCGTATTTGTGGCAATCTGGCGGAGAAAATAAAAACCAATCCCTTTACTTTTTTTCAAAATTCAGGTATCCGATGAATTTGTTGAGTGGCATTCCTTCCTCCCAGTGCATTATGTAGTTCCCATCGCGAGTTATGGGTATTTTAGGCAGGATATCATATACATATCCGGGCCAACCTTCAAATTCAATATCCATGGGTAATGTGAAAATGCGCCACGGATCTCCGCGCACAGATTTCAGGCGGAACGCATAAAGAGCGATTATTCCCGCACGTTCACATTCCCTCACAATTTCTTCTGCCTGCTTCTGTCCACGTCCGCGATTCTGAGTGAACCTCAATTTTTTCTCCTTTGAAGATTTTACCTCTATGGGGAAGGAGAAATCTCTGCGAATGGCTATAAGATCAACGCCGAAAGATCCAGCTGCTCTAAGTACAAGAAACGGTCTCCTGATAAGTGTTTTGTAGTTCTCCCTCTCCTCCTCACTCATCGTTTTTGTTATTCTTGCTATTGTTTGCTCGTCTCCAGAGAGGATATTTTTCAGTTCCCTTTCGTATATTGCACCCTTTTTGGCCATAAAAATCACAAAAAATTAGTATAGATTAGATTAATTTCAGCTTCTTTCCAGCCTTCTCATAGGCATTCAGGGCGTGGTCCAGATCCTCTTTTGTGTGTCCAGCACTTACCTGATTCCTTATTCTCTCCAGACCTCTTGGAACCATTGGGAACACAATTGGCAGGGCGAATACACCATCCTCAAATAGCATATGAGCAAGTTCCTTTGCTTTCTTTGAATCACGTACCATAACAGGCACTATGGGTGTCTGGCTCTTCCATGTGTCAAATCCAAGTGATTCAAGTTCCTTTTTGAAGTAGTTGCGGTTGTCCCACAGGCGCTTAACACGGTCTTTCTCCTGCATAACGATTTCAAGAGATTTAATGTTTGCAGCTGTGACAGCTGGAGGATACGCAGCACTCAGAAGCCATGTACGGGCTGTGTTGTAAACGTACTCAATTACATATTCCTCTCCAGCAAGCATTCCACCCATGGAGCCAAGGGCCTTGGAGAAGGTACCCATCTGAAAGTCAATCTTTTTCTGAACTCCAAAGTGATGTCCAATGCCTCTTCCCTCACCAAGCACACCCTCTCCGTGGGAATCGTCCACATAGGTCATTGCACCGTATTCATCTGCGAGTTTCACTATTTCGTCCATTGGGGCTATATCCCCGTCCATACTGAAAACGCCGTCTGTAACGATCAATATGTGCTCGTATTTATCATGCACTTCCTTAAGTTTCGCTTCAAGATCACCCATATCAAGATGCTTGTAGATCACCTTATCCGCTCTGGAAAGACGTATTCCATCTATTATGCTCCCATGATTGAGTTCATCGCTGAGTACAACATCCCCTTTTCCAACTATCTTTGCAAGGGTACCTGCATTCGTTGCAAAACCAGTCTGAAAAGCAAGTCCTGCGGCAGTCTCCTTAAATTCTGCAATCTTCTTATGAAGTTTCTCCTGCAGGTCTGTGTATCCTGCGATACTCCAGTCGCTTCCAGCACCCCATCCGTACTTTTCAATTGCCTCTTTGGCGGCCTCTTTAAGGCGGGGGTCATTTGCCAGATCCAGATAATTGTTGGAGGCGAGCATCACCGCTTCCTTTCCCTCCACCACAACTCGGTTTGTGGATGGACCAAAAAGGCGAAGAAGTTCCCAGGTCTCCCCGCGGGCTTTCATCTCCTCCAGCATCTTTTTCAAATGCAGGGTTTTTTCACTCATACCATCACCTCCCTAAATGATGTCATTATGCGATAAAAAGATTTTGCGAGGATGAAAATCACAAAGGTTAAATAGCACAATCCCCATGATTTGGCGTATGAAAGAAGAGGGCGTTGTGGACATGCCTATGCGCCTGATGATCATCGCAGCTATCCTCGTTATCACGGTGCCAATAGTTTTGGGTATTGTGCATTATTATGCGGCTGTATCCTCTGAAGATCAGCTTATAAACGGGGTGAATTATCTCAAAAAACAGATACAGCTTGTATTTTCTCAGGGTGCAAATGCATCAATGGTGGTCAGAGTTTCGTTTCCATTTGGTACGGAATTTGTTAAAATAGGGGGACCTCTTGATCAGGATTCCTCGCATCTCATCCGTTACAAGATGAGAAATGGTGTTGAGAGATACACCGTTGTTAACTATGGGAACATTGGTATAAGGATGAGCCACGGTGGAAAGACCCTTACGGTTGTGGGGGGAACCTATGATTTTATCCTAACCAAGACCAAGGCGCCCATTGATCTTGATGGGGATGGGATAGCAAACGATTACTATATAGAGATCTCCCTGCGGGAGGTGTGAGGGGAAATGCTTCAGTTTTTTTTGTCAAAAATAACAGTTTCATTTCTTGCCCTCTCCCTTGTTGCCCTTGCGGTTGGATATTTTATTTACTTCAGTGATGCTGCGTATGAAACAAAGGCCAAGGAAATCACAAATCTTATAGCCTCCAGAATTGATGAAATTGCAGCTCAGAACATGGAGGTTCGCGTACTTTTTGTTTTCAACAACAGTGAAGGTGTTAAATTACCTGCAAAGATTGGAGATCAGTACTATACCCTTGAAATAGGCACACGTGCCATAACAATAAGGCTGGATGGAAGACATACCTTTGGATATGCTTCTTACATTCATACGCAGATATACACATTCAATCCGAAGCTGCTTGATGGGAAAAAGGTTACCAGCGAGATGCTGTATAGATATCAGGTACAGCATACGCCGCTCTATTCTCATACTCAGGCCTTCTATGTGGAGAATAGATATATGCTTGTGGACGGTCTCTGGCAGTATGTCACCTTTGTTTACCTGAAAGAGTGAAGGCAAATTTAAATAATTGGGCTCTATTTCGCAATCAATGCTTGAAAAAGAGCTTAACCTGGAGTACTTTCGGAAGGAAGGTTTTAAAAGGTATCGCTGTGGGAAATGCGGATCTTATTTCTGGAGTGTTGTTCCCCGTGATACATGTACGGAATCACCATGTGGCGAGTACAGGTTTCTGGGCGAGGGAATGTTTAACAGGAAATTTGAAATTGAGGACATGCGTAATTTCTTCATCTCATTTTTCAAGGAGAGAGGCCATACGCCCATCAAGAGATATCCTGTGGTTGCAAGGTGGAGAGATGATGTTTTCCTCGTGAACGCATCCATATACGATTTCCAGCCGCATGTGACATCCGGGCTAGTTGATCCCCCTGCAAATCCCCTTGTAATCTCGCAGCCATGCATAAGGATGGTGGATGTGGATTCTGTGGGCAAGACAGGGAGGCATCTCACAGGGTTTGAGATGATGGCCCATCATGCCTTCAACTACCCTGACAGGAGAGTTTACTGGAAGGAGGAGACTGTTGCGTATGCAATAGAACTCCTTGAAAAACTCGGTGTGGATAGGGAGGACATAGTCCTCAAGGAGCATCCCTGGTTCGGCGGTGGAAATGCAGGCGCAAGCTTTGAGGTCATCGTCGGAGGTCTTGAACTTGCCACCCTGGTGTTTATGAATCTCAGAGAATCACCCACGGGAAACATAGAGATTGAGGGTGTGAAATACGAGGAGATGCCTATAAAGATAGTGGATACCGGCTATGGTCTTGAGAGATTTGTGTGGGTTTCCAAGGGTACTCCAACAATCTACGAGGCAATATATCCAGACATGCTTGAGAAGCTTATGAATCTGACGGGTGTTGTGAAGGATGAAAAGGAAGAGAGGGTTCTACAGCTTCTTGCATATCATTCCCCCAAGATAGAGGTCATGGGTGAGAGGAATTTCATGGAGTTCTTCATCAAAGAGGCGGGGATAAGCAGGGAGTATTATGAGAAGAGAATTGTGCCCATTCAGAAGCTTTACGCCCTGGCCGATTTTTCAAGAAGTCTTAGTTTTATGCTTACGGATGGAATAATTCCATCAAATATCCAGGCGGGGTATCTTGCTAGACTTCTAATAAGGAGGTCCCTTAACATTCTTTACAGTTTCGGAAATCCCATTTCTCTGTATGAATTGATTGAGATGCATGCCAGGAGGTTCTCCGACATAATGGATACCTCAATGCTTCCCATTGTGAGGGAGGAAATTGAGCTTGAAGAGGAAAGATACAGGCGCACACTGGAGAGAGGCAAAGATATTGTGAAGCGTCTTCTAAAGAAAAAGAGGAAAATTGATGTGGATGATCTCATCCTGCTTTATGACTCCCATGGCCTCCTTCCAGATATAGTAAAAAAGGTGGCAGAAGAACAGGGTGTTGAAATTGAAATTCCTGAGAACTTCCACTCGCTTGTTGCCAGGAAACATGAGAGTGCTGAGAAAAGGAAGGTTAAGGAGAAGAAGGAGTACCCATTCCCACCAACCAGGACCCTTTACTATGAAGATCCCTACATGAAAAACTTCACAGCAAAGGTTGTTCATGTGATGGGAAGAGAACTGATTCTTGATCAGACAGCGTTTTATCCTGAGGGTGGAGGACAGCCGAGTGATAGGGGTTTTGTGGAGTGGGATGGAAAAAGATACATGGTGCAGGATGTGCAGAAGTACAACGGTGTTATTGTTCACTATCTTGATAAGGAAGCAGATATACCGACAGGAGCGGATATTAGGGGCGAAATAGACTGGGATAGGCGGGAGAGGCTGATGAGGATGCATACAGCTGAGCATGTGCTTCTTGCTGCTTGCAGAAGGGTGCTGGGTAAACATGTGTGGCAGCATGGTACACAAAAGGATGTTATGGAATCCCGCTTTGACATTGCACATTATCGTCCTCTTTCCAGGGAGGAGGTAAAGGCCATTGAGAGGGAAGCTATGAGAATAATAACATCCTGCATTGATGTGGATGCAAGGTTCATGGATAGGAGAGAGGCAGAGGACAGGTATGGTTTTGTTCTATACGAGGGAGGTGTCCCTCCAGGAAAGGAGATACGTGTAGTGAGAATTGATGGTTACGATGTTGAGGCGTGCGGAGGAACTCATGTTAGGAACACAGGAGAGATAGGATTTTTAAAGATTCTCAGGACTGAGAGGATTCAGGATGGTGTTACGAGGATCGTTTACAGTGCTGGTATCAGTGCCCTTGAGAAGATACAGGAGATTGAGGATCATGCCCTGACTTCGGCAAATCTTCTCAATGTATCACTTGACAGACTTGATGAGAAGGTTAAATCACTTATTGATGAACGCAAGGTTCTTGCTAAGGAATTGCAGAGGGAGAAGGAGAAGCGCATAGAGATACTTGCAAAAGAAATAATGTCCAGAGGATCCACAAAACTTGTGGAAATAGTGGATCTGGAGCCAAAGGAGATGCAAATGCTTATGAAGATACTCAGCGGAAGGATGGATGAAATTGTTCTGATTGGAAGGGACGGGAATATTATGGTTTGGAGCAAAGAGCACCGCGCAAGGGACATCGCCATGAAGGTGGCCGAGGCCATGGAAGGCAAGGCTGGAGGCAGAGGCGATTTTGCCCAAGGTAAAGGCAAACGTGAGAAGGTACAGGATGGGTTTAATATAGCAAAAGAGGTTATGGGATTATAATGGTTACCCCAGAGGTAGAGCATGTAAACTCGCTTGTACGTAGATATCTTGATGTTTACGAGGTCAGAATAACTCCTGATCATCTGGAGTTTTATTTCACCCTCTCTGATAAGGGGGAATTTGAAAAAAACTTTGAGTCTCTGAGATTGGAAATGAAAAAGATTAACGCTATTCCCATGGTTCGCAAGAGGGGTGGTGAGTATGTTTTAATTGTTGTCAAGAGTCCTCCAAGAAAGTATTTTAG
>Ga0256833_1002493_pt1 | contig 12903 bp, 14 predicted proteins | sample 356284metaG_FD_190535 | JGI IMG/M metagenome (GOLD analysis project Ga0256833, IMG submission 190535) | Hydrothermal vent microbial communities from Mid Atlantic Ridge, Atlantic Ocean - 356-284 | ecosystem: Environmental > Aquatic > Marine > Hydrothermal vents | place: Atlantic Ocean: Mid...
GGTGTACATGACGGACTGGGGAACTTCCTCAAGGACTTCCCTGGCAAGCTCCCCGAGGACTTTCCGGGGTATGAGGTTCGGGTCTGGATCGCCCGCCGAGAGGCTTATGAGGTGCCTTCCCTGCGCCCTGAGCTCTGCGGCCTTCTTCATGACTTCCGCCAGTGCCGACCCTTTAATCCAGTTGGCCCTTCCGGCCAGAAACTTTATCTGATCCATATCACTCACCTCAACATGGATGACAGCATTTAGATTTAAGTCGAAATGATATATAAGCCTATTCAGGTGATAGTATGAAACCGAAGGTCTTCATAACGAGGGCAATTCCTGAGAACGGAATAGAACTCCTGAGGGCGCACTTTGAGGTCGAGGTCTGGAGGGACGAGCACGAAATCCCAAGGGAGGTTCTCCTTGAGAAAGTCCACGATGTTGATGCCCTGCTTCCAATGCTCAGCGAGAGAATTGACAGGGAACTGTTAGACTCAGCACCAAAGCTTAGAATAGTCGCCAACTACGCCGTCGGCTACGACAACATTGACGTTGAAGAGGCCACGAGGAGGGGAATCTACGTCACGAACACCCCGGACGTCCTCACTAACGCCACCGCCGACTTAGCTTGGACGCTTCTCCTTGCTGCCGCGAGGAGACTCGTCGAGGCGGACAAATTCATCCGCTCCGGCGAGTGGAAGCGGAAGGGGATAGCCTGGCACCCGCGCTGGTTCCTCGGCTACGACGTTTACGGAAAGACCATTGGAATAGTCGGCTTTGGAAGGATAGGGCAGGCCGTGGCAAAAAGAGCCAGGGGCTTCGGGATGAGGATACTTTATAACTCAAGGAGCAGGAAGCCGGAAGTGGAGAAGGAACTCAACGCGGAGTTCAGGCCTCTCGACGAGCTCCTCAGGGAGAGCGACTTCGTGGTCTTGGCCGTCCCGCTGACGAAAGAAACTTACCACATGATAAATGAGGATAGGCTCAAGCTCATGAAGAAAACGGCGATATTGGTGAACATCGCGAGGGGAAAGGTGGTTGATACAAATGCACTGGTAAAGGCCCTCAAAAACGGCTGGATTGCCGGTGCTGGCCTGGATGTTTACGAAGAGGAGCCGTACTACCACGAAGAGCTCTTCAGCCTCGACAACGTCGTCTTAGCCCCCCATATAGGCAGCGCCACCCACGGTGCGAGGGAGGGAATGGCGGAGCTTGTGGCGAGAAACCTCATAGCCTTCAGGAACGGCCAAATCCCGCCGACGTTTGTGAACAGGGAAGTGGTGAATGTCAGGAAGCCGGGGTTTTAGGGACCAGGAACAATCCCCCAGCCCCACAGATACTCTATGACTGTCCATCCTGTTAGCAGCATTGCGAGTCCATACGCCATGGCTTCATCCCTGCTTTTTGCTTTGGTGAGTTTAAATGCAAATAACACCGCCATCATGCCAAAAACAAAAGCTGAAAGGTAAGTACTCCAGTGTGTCTTTCCAAGCAGATTATATTGATTAACCATGTATGCATGAAGCCCCCAGATTGCCAGAAAATGGGCATTTCCAAATGCAGGACTGGAGGAAATCTGTCCAGACCACCACAGCAGGAGAAACATGAGCAAAAGGGCAAAGTACAGGGGCATGTTCATCCAGCTTTCAATCTTCACAAAACCTGCTGATTCCAGCAACTCCCCTATTGATGCCCAGAAAAAGAGGCCGGAAAATATCCCAGAGTAATTTCCCCTTACAGTTCCCCTCTGTTTTATTGAGAGATAAAACAGGAGAGAAGCTGTGAGGAAAAATACAACTGCTCCCGCTACTGCTGTGGTTCTGGAGTTTTCAAGCATCATCAGAACTGGATAAAGAACCCCGTAGGATACTAACACAATCAAAACACATCTGAAACCCTCAGTTTTTGCCTCCAATGGAATCACCAATTCTTCAGTTGTATAGAGAGCTTAAATCTCTTCGCGTCCTTGCACATGTCCGAGTTGTTGAAGAAGACGAAGCTCTCCCCTCTATTCCAGCTGATAACTCTCTTCCTCATCTTCCTCAGCTCCTCATCGCTGTAGGAGTGGCGGTAGATTATCCGCCCGTTCTCGTAGCGGCCGTGAAGCCGGTAGTAGTTCGTCTCCCCCTTATGGAGAGGGATCCTCACGAGCGGGTCGGTCACGTCTATGACATCAAACTCCCTCACGAAGCGTTTTATCCCTCCCTCGTTCCAGCCCCTCAGCTCGACCGCTATCTCGAAGTCTCCCCTCCCCGCCACTTCGAAGAACCTTTCGGCGTTGGCGAAGCTCTCCTCATTCTCCCTGAAGCTCTTGGGAAGCTGTAGAAGAATAAAGCGCGCCCCTAAAACCTCTGCCTCCCTCAGCGTCAAACGCCAGAAGTGGAGCACCTCGCCAGTGGGTCTCAGCAGGCCGACGCCTTTGCCCGGCCTCACGTTGCTCCTCCTCCATGTCAGGCTGTTCGGCGGATGGGTTACGCCCTGGAAGGTCTTGATGGCGAAGGTAAAGCCTTCAGGAGCCTCTTTACGCCAGCGTTCGAGCGTTTTTTCCCGGAGAACTCGGTAGAAGGTCTGCTGCACCTCCACCACATCAAAGTCGCGGTAATAGCGGGAGTGACTCTCGCAGAAGCCGCATGTCCCGACGGAAATCATTAACCCCACCAAACTGAAATCAGCAGACCATGAAAATAAAGATATTGGTGAATCATAACTTCTGCTCCAGATGGGCTCTCCTGACAACCAGAACCCCCGAATACGTATATCCGTCCCAGATTTTTTCAACTTCATCAAAGACTATCCTCGCCCTAAAAAACGGCGCGTCCCTGACGAAGGTCTCAAATTCCCCTCCTTCCCCGGCCACGTGAATTTTATACTTCCTGTGGAGTTCTAGAAGCTCCTCAAGCGCCTTCTCATCTATTTTTCTCCCCAGCCATTCCCCATCAAGGCCGTAAGCTGAAACCCCAACAATGACGGCATCGAAGATTCTGATTATCTCCCTCATGTAATCCACAGGGTCTCTGTGCCATGCGGGGGCAAAGCTCTCCAGTCCAAGCTCCTGGGCGACCATATCAACCCTTCTCTTCTGGTATTCACTCGCAAGAGCCCCTGCAACTATGCCCTCCACATCCAGTTCCTCAAGGACGCCCCTGAGGTCTTCCACCTCCTTTTCCTTCTCACCGCTCGTGAAGCCCTTTATCAGCTGTATCCCTGTGGCCTCGGCCTGAAGCTCCGTGAGATGAATGTTCGGCACGTGATACATGTAGCTCTCCTCGCTTTCACTGATCATGCTCACGAGATATTTGACCTCAAACCCCTGATTCAGTGCCCAGTAAAGGGCATAGTTTGAGTCCTTTCCGCCTGAATAGAGGACAGCGACCCTCATAACACCACCCGGAAGTTTTAAATCACATTGGGTTAATTTAATTCTGTCTAAGAGTTCTCGGGTGGGCTTAAAAGTTTTTGGAGGCAGGACATTGAAAGCCGTGATTCTGGCAGAGGGCCTTGGAAAATGGAGGGGTACATGCCTGAGGGGATCATAAAGGTTGCAGGGAGGGAAATTTAACAAACCTTAGAGGCGACAGTCTGGTTGGTATGGAAAAATAGGGAGAACTAAACCAGGAACTCCAGAGCCTTCTCAGTCTTTTTATCGAAGAGGACAATTCTGTCTTCCCTGAGCTCCACGGTCACCTTTTCTCCAAAGCTGAAGTGCTCGCCCTCGGGTGCAAACACCTTAACAAACGCCCCATCAACCGAAACGGTAACAATCTGCTCCCTTCCCAGCGGCTCGAAGGAGTAGACCTCTCCTGCAAGACCTTCCCTTTTTTCCCTGAGAACCTCCGCATCATGCGGCCTGAATCCAAGGAGAACCTCCTTTATGCCAAGCTTTTCAACCAGTTCCCTGTACTGGGCCGGAACCGGTATTCTGCTGCCATAAACATTCAGATAGCCATTCTCAGCATCAACCTCCGCATCAACGAAGTTCATCGGCGGGTTTCCGAGGAATCCCCCAACAAACCTGTATTTTGGCCTGTAATACACATCATCTGGTGTTCCAACCTGGAGTATCTTACCCTCCCTGATAACCGCTATCCTGTCGGCCATTGCCAGCGCCTCGGCCTGATCATGGGTAACGTAGATGGCGGTAATGCCCAGCTCCTTTTGCAGCCTCTTCAGCTCTGCCCTGACTTCAATCCTGAGGAGGGCATCGAGGTTGCTCAGGGGTTCATCCAGAAGAAGGACATCGGGTTCTTTCACCAGCGCCCTCGCTATCGCAACCCTCTGCTGCTGGCCGCCGCTCAGCTGCCATGGATAGCGGTCGAGCAGATCCTCTATGTGGAGCATTCTGGCAACCTCCCTGACCTTCACCGTGATTTCCTGCCTCGGAACCTTTCTCAGCTCAAGCGGGAATGCTATGTTGTCGAAGACCTTCATGTGGGGATACAGCGCCCAGTTCTGGAAGACAAGCCCAACGTTCCTGTCCTTGGGGGGTATGTCCGTGATGTCCCTGTCACCAAAGTATATCCTTCCGCCTGTCGGTTTATAGATTCCTGCTATCGTGTACAGCAGCGTTGATTTTCCGCTTCCTGAAGGCCCCAGCAGAGCCATGAACTCTTTATCCTCAATTTTCAGGCTGATATTCCTCAGAGCAATAAAATCATCAAACTTCTTGGTTATGCTGTCGAGGATAATCCTGACCATCTCAATCACCCCTTAATTCCGCCCGAGTAACCCTGAAGGAGGAGCTGCTGGGCTGTGATGAAAAAGATTATAGTCGGGAGCAGATAGAGGGTTCCTGCAGCAGCTATCATGGGCATGTGGGAGAATTCTGCCTCGATGTTTGCCTCGATGAATGTGGCAAGCGTCTGATCTATCAGGAATGTCCTCACGTAGATTATGTCCTGCCAGCCGGCCAAAAATGCAAAGAGGGCAACCGCCAATATGCCCGGCTTTATCAGAGGGAGCATGATTTTTCTCCAGACCGTTATCCTTGAGGCTCCGTCTATTATGCCGGACCACTCGAACTCCCAGGGTATTGTGTCAAAGAAGCCCTTCATCAGCCAGACCGACATCGGGATTTCAAGGGCAGCTCTCGCGAATATAACATACATGAAGGAATAGAGCCGGACGATGTCCATACTCTGGGGAAATGTCAGGCGGTAGAGGAGGTAAACCCCAACAATCAGCGCAACTCCGGGGAATGCATGAAGAACCAGAAGGAGTATCATCATGTGCTTTCTTCCCCTGAAGTTGACCCTGGAAAGGGAGTAGCCGGCGAGGGCGCTGACTGCGGTTACAACCCCCGCAACGCCGAGGGCCACAATGAGGGTGTTGAGCGTTATCCTCAGGATCGGAGCCCGGATTCCTCCTGTCGTGGCCAGCTTCCCGTGGAAAACGCTGATCCAGTTCTCAAGGGTGAGGTGGAATGATGATGGATTCAGATTTGTCACCATCTCGGTGCTAAAGCTTGAGATTACGAGCAGGGAAAAACCAACAATCAGAGGCAGACTCGCGAGCAGGATTGTGAGTATTATAACCCTGCTGTATCTCCTTGGCCTTGTTTCAACGTCCTTCATCAGAAGTCACCCCTCGGTCTCTTCATCATTCTCTCAAACTTCAGAACCTTCAGGGTTACAAAGCCGCCTATTATGCCAATGACCGACAGAAGCACCGCAGCGGCAGCAGCCAGTCCCTGATCCTGCTCCCCCATCCCGAAGGCGGTGTTGAAGACATAGAGCGCCAGTGTTGTTCCGTAGTCCCCGTTCACAAGATCCCACTGCACGAGGAGGAAGAGGTGGGGATACGTCGTGAGGAGGCTGAGGAACTGCCATGTAAGGACGTAGAGGAGGTGCCATCTAATCATGGGTATTAGAATCCTCCTCGATATCTGCCAGGAGGATGCTCCATCGACCCTCGCCGCTATTACAAGCTCCTTCGGTATCTGATTCAACGCCGATGTAAAAACTATCATGCCGAAGCTAACACCCACGAGACCGTTAACGAAGATTATTATGCTCCAGGCCCCCCATGGAACAATCTGGCCCCATGGAATCGGCTGCGAAATTACACCGAGCTTCATCAGAATCGAGTTCAGGGTTCCAATCTCGCTGCCGTGGAAGAAGTAGTACCAGACGAGGCTGTAAACGGCGATGGGGGACATTCTCGGCAGAAGCCACAGGAGCCTGAAGGCTGAGGCCGGTTTATCCTCTATGAAGAACGTCGCCAGAGCCAGAGCCAAACCCCCAAAAACATTTATGATGAGCGTAATCCCGACAAAAACCACCGTGGTCAGAAGAACCGCCTTAAACGTCGGGTCGTGCTGGAACATGTAAAGGAGTCTGTGATAATTGTAAAAACCGACGAACTCCGTAAGATATTTGCTAACATTCCAGTTCCTCATCCGGGTGAAGCTTATATAAACCGTCATGATCAGGGGCACTAAATAGAAGAGCACAACCATAACCGCCATTGGAGAGAGAAAAAAGGAAAGGGTCGTGAGCTTTTCCCTCTTCACATTCATGAAATCACCCCGTCACTGCGGGAACTTCCAGTTCTCCGGAATCTTCCCGACAATCTCGACGTTCTGGGCGAGCTCTGAATCGGCCTTCACCTTCTGGATTATGAAGTTAACCGCGTCTTTCGGTGTCATCTCTCCCCTGAGAACTCTGTCCACGGCCTCTTTGAAGATATCCGCAAGTGCAGGGTACTTCGGATGGGCGGGAGCAAGGTGGGTGTATTCGAGCATGTAGCTCACGTTTGCCAAAAACTCGGCGTTTATCGGGTTAACGGTGGCCTTCACGATGTCCTTTATGTTGTCCTTGACGGCTGGGTCAAGGTCGAGGTTGAGGTTCTTTAAGTCATTGAGCCACTTTTCATCCTTGATAAGCTTGGCGGCAGCCTTTCTGACCGGCAGGTGGGCTGAAATGACGCTGTGGATTGCATTTATGTCCGGGTCGCTGGCCTTTACCACCATGAGGAACGCGAGCTCATGATATACGTCCTTGAGCTCATCGTATTTAGGGTTCTGCTGGCCGGCCTTGGAGTTGATCATCCAGATGAAGGGCTGGCTCAGTGTAACCGGCTTGTCCCCCTTCTCACCGGCCGGGAAGAGTGTGTAGTAGAACCACTTTCTAACTTCCTCGGGGGTCAAGCTTCTACCATTGTAGTACTGCTTGGTCTGCCACTCCGTCCAGTACCAGGTTCCGCCTATGTCGAAGAGCGTTTTTCCTTCAACGACGGTTGGGTGTATCTGCTTGGCCCAGTCCCAGCTCATTATGTCCTTCGGGAGGAGGCCGTCACGGGCAAACTTCCACTCAACGTACAGCCACTTATACACTGCGGGAACGTCGACGACGAGCTTTCCTGTGTTAGGGTCATAGAGCTTTCCACCGAAGGCGAAGATGAACTGTATCAGGTCCGGATGAGCCGAGCCCTTCCTGTGGATGAGACCCCACTCAACACCGCTTTCCTTGGCCTTCTTGGCCCACATGTAGACATCGCTCCACGTAAATTCTCCATTCTTCACCTTCCCGTCAAGCCCGTTGAGGTTTAGACCTATCCTTGCCGCAACATCCTTTCTTATGTAGAGCGGCCTCGCCTCGGTGTCCTGCGGCAGGCCGTAGAGCCTTCCTTTGAACTTTGAAGCCTCGATAAGTGACGGGTAAAAGTCGTCGATGACGCTCTTGTATGCTTTGGCATAGTCGGTTATGTCGAGGATGTATCCCTCATCCGCCAGCGTCGGCAGGAATGCGTAGCTATTCACAAAGAAATCTCCAGCCTGTCCCAGGGGCTGCTTGCTCAGATACTCCTTGTATGCATCCTGGAAAGAAGCGACATAGTGGGTGTCCGTAATCGTTATCTTCACCTTAATTCCGTTCTTTTCCCAGATTCTGTTTATTCTCCTCGCAGCCTCAACGATTCCGTAAACTCTCATGACGCTGTTCGGGTCGCCCGAGCCCCATGCGGAAAACCTAACCTCGCTGATTCCGTTCTGCTGGAGAGCCTTACCCACGGCAACCGCATCCTTTGTAAAGTCTCCTGTAAGCTGGATTTTTGCAGAAGAAGTCTGGGTTCCTCCACCGCCGCTTATGCAGCCGCTGGCAACCACTCCGAGAAGCACCAGAGCCACCAGCCAGATAACCCTCGCCCTCATTGATATCCCCTCCAAAGCTTTCAAAACCAGAGCCCAGAAGGCTCCAAACTGTTATTCAAGAAAGCAGACAGGTGCCACATTTTAGTTAGGATTTGTTATTTATAAAATTTTTGGAGTCCGGACGGATAATTTATAACCGAAAACTATTTAATGAACATAAAATATTGTATAGCAGAATAAGGAGGTGGATGAAATGGTCAGGGTTGTCATACTCGGACAGGGCTATGTTGCCAGCATTTTTGCGAGCGGCCTTGAGAAGATAAAGGCCGGAAAGATGGAGCCGTACGGAGTCCCCCTCGCCGACGAGCTTCCGGTTAAAATCAGGGAGATAGAGATAGTCGGTTCCTACGACGTTGATGCCTCCAAGGTCGGAAAGAATCTCCACGAGGTCGTCAAAACCTATGACCCTGAGGCACCGGAGAGCCTCAAAGGCCTGACCATAAGGAAGGGGATTCACCTGAGGAGCCTCAGGAACCTTCCGATCGAAGCTACCGGCCTTGAGGATGAGATGACGCTCAGCGAAGCGGTAGAGCACCTCGTCAACGAGTGGAAGGAACTTAAGGCAGAGGTGTTCATCAACGTCTGCACCACGGAAGCTTTTGTCCCCTTCGGAAACAGGGAGGAGCTTGAGAAGGCCATCGAGGAGGACAACAGGGACAGGCTCACCGCGACCCAGGTCTACGCCTACGCAATAGCCCAGTACGCCAAGGAGGTTGGCGGTGCCGCCTTCGTCAACGCGATTCCAACGCTTATAGCCAACGATCCTGCCTTTGTGGAGCTCGCCAGGGAGAGCAAAATGGTAATCTTCGGTGACGACGGAGCAACGGGAGCGACGCCGCTTACGGCAGACATACTCAGCCACCTCGCCCAGAGGAACCGCTACGTCCTCGACATAGCCCAGTTCAACATCGGCGGAAACAACGACTTCCTTGCCCTAACTGACAAGGAGAGGAACAAGAGCAAGGAGTTCACCAAGAGCTCGGTCGTCAAGGAGCTCCTCGGCTACGATGCCCCCCACTACATCAAGCCCACCGGGTTCCTTGAGCCGCTCGGAGACAAGAAGTTCATCGCCATGCACATCGAGTACGTCAGCTTCAACAACGCGAGGGATGAGCTCATCATAACCGGCAGGATAAACGACAGCCCAGCTTTAGCGGGCCTGCTCGTTGATCTGGCAAGGCTCGGAAAGATGGCGGTCGAGAAGAAGGCCTTCGGAACCGTCTATGAGGTCAACGCCTTCTACATGAAGAACCCCGGGCCGAAGGACAGGCAGAATATACCGCGCATCATCGCCAACGAGAAGATGCGCATCTGGGCTGGCTTAGAGCCGAGATGGCTCTGACCTTCCCATTCATTTTCCAGGCGTGTCCAAAGTCGGGGTTGTTTCGTTTGATGCTTTATTGAAGTTTTTGCACCCTCAGGGAAAACCACCTGAGGGGCTAACCGCATAACTCAACCATCAACAATTTCAGACATTTTCCAAAAAGTTTTTTATTAAAGGCACAAACTTTTCTTGGGGAGGAAGAATGAGCTGGAAGAGGGGAGCATATCCGGAGTTCAGCCTTGAAGATGCACTTGCCGTTATCTTTATGCTGAAGAACCCGACTGGAAGAAAAGCCATATCCGATGAGCTCGGCCTTGGAGAGGGTAGCGTGAGGACGCTTTTAAAGAGGCTCTCGACCCTCGGAATCATAACCTCAACACAGAAGGGTCATTTTTTGAATGAAAAGGGGATTCAACTCCTCGGGAGAATAAAGGATCTGTTCTCCGAGCCGGTTAAAGCTGAAAAAATTGATGGGATGCCAGCGGTCGCCCTGAAGGTCAGGAACCCGCCGGGATTCAAGAGCATAGAGCTCAGGGATGAGGCCATAAGATTCTTTGCAAGGGGTGCGATGATTCTGCTGATCAAGAACGGAGAAGCGGTTTTTCCGGAGGACGAGCGAAAGCTGAGGGAGACATTTCCGGAGATTGTCCGAAGCATAGAGTCCCTTGCACCCGATGAGGGAGATTTAATAGTAATCACATGGGCGGAAAAGGATGCAGATGCCCTGAAGAGCGCCATACACGTGGCGGTATCACTCAAGGAAGATGAGCTGCCCAGGGAAATCGTGAATCTGACGGGGTGAAGGGGCAAATCATCAAGGGACATGAGCTATCCGGGGATACCCTAAATCTAAAAACAAAATCCAGAATCCAAAATCTGAAGGGGTGGAATTATGAGCAGGTTGATTCTTGCGCTTGACGTGTACGAGAGGGAAAAAGCGCTGAAAATTGCCCGGGAGACCGGGGATTTTTTGTGGGGGATAAAGGTCAACTGGCCTCTGATTCTGGGTTCCGGCATTGACATTGTCGGAGAACTGAAGGAAGAAACAGGACTGCCAATAATAGCAGACCTTAAGCTCGCAGACATCCCTAACACCAACAGGCTTATAGCGGGGAGGGTCTTCGAGGCAGGGGCAGACTACATCATCGCCCACGGCTTCCCCGGGAGCGACAGCGTTAAAGCCGTGATGGAGCTCGGGGAGACGATAATCGTCGTGGAAATGAGCCACCCCGGGGCAGGGGAGTTCATCCAGCCGGTGACGGATAGACTCATAGAGCTCGCCAACGAGCTTGAGCCCTTTGGCGTTATAGCGCCTGCAACAAGGCCCGAGAGGGTCAGATACATAAGGAAAAAGCTCCGCAGGAACATCAAAATTTTAACACCGGGCGTCGGAGCGCAGGGAGGAAAGGCTAAAGAGGTTTTAAAGGCGGGTGCGGATTACATAATAGTCGGGAGGGCCATATACAACTCCGGGAATCCAAGGAAAGCCGCTGAAAACCTCTGGAGGGAGATGAATGCCGGCACTGAAGGTTAAACACCCCCTGAGCAAAAAGGAAGTTAAGGAGATAATGAGAATCATGAAGGAATCATTCGGAGAGGAAGCCGCTAAAAAGCTCATAAAGAAAAAAGATAAGGTTGAGCTGGCGGAGTTTGATAAAACAACCGAGATAATACTCGTAAACGGGAAGCCCGCATTCATAAAGAGGAGAGAGCTTATATTCCCCCTCGTTATAGCTCTCTACCGGATTTCAAATGATGAAGACCTCAGAAAATGGAGGAAGAGGGTAATAGTGGATGCAGGGGCGGTGCCATTCATCCTGAAGGGAGCGGATGTCATGGCAGCAGGAATAACTGATGCAGACGAGCAGATTAAGGAAGGAGATTTTGTTTTTGTTGCAGAGGAGGACTATGGAAGGCCGCTGGCAATAGGTATAGCACTGATGGACGGGAGGAGCATGGTGGAAAAGCCAAAGGGAAAGGCCGTTAAGGTCATCCATCACGCCAAGGATAGAATATGGGAGCTGACGGTGGGATAATGGGAATGGGAAGGGGAAAGAAAATAAGGGTTCTGGTTGGGGGGGTTTTTGACCTCCTCCACGTTGGACACATACACTTCCTGTCACAGGCCAGAAGCCTGGGTGACGAGCTTATAGTAATAGTGGCCCATGATGAAACGGTTAAAAGGATGAAGGGCAGAGAACCCATAAATTCAGCTGAGGACAGGGCGGAACTCCTGAGGGCCCTCAAGATGGTGGATGAGGTCTATATCGGCAATCCCAACGAGATAAGCTTTGAACTGGTCAGGCGGATTAATCCCGATATCATAGCCCTCGGTCCCGACCAGTTCTTCAATGAGGAGAAACTGAAGAAAAGCCTGAGGGAGAGCGGAATAAACGCCGAGGTGATAAGAATACCGTACATGTACAAGAGGGACAGGGCAAAGACGAGCAAAATAATAGAGAGGATTGTAGAGACGTTCTGCGAGTGATTTCAGCATCTGATTTCATCACCGGAAGCATAACCCCGATTTGAGCGGATTAGGTTTAAATCCTGAGCTTTGATATGTGCTCCCTCAGGAACTCCGGATCCTCCCTTCTGACAACGCTCATAAGCTCGTCAAAGTTCTTTTCCCCGATGGCCTTTTTAAGGTAGTAATAGAGATTCACCGCGTCCTCAACAATTGTGCTCTGCCTTCTTCCCTCATCCCCGTAGAGTTCAATGAGCTTTCTGTTCATGTCGAGGCTTATATACAGCGTTTTCTGCTTCTTGATCTTCTTCATGTCCTCCTTCTTTTCACCTTTCTTTTTTGAAGGCCTTGTGAGCTCATTAACGGAGCCATCAAAAAGTTTGGGGATTTTATTCTTCTTACCCTTATCCCTATTATCCCTCGACAATTCCTACCACCTCTCTGGCGAGCTTGGCAAACGCCTTAGCGGCCCTACCATCACCCTCAAATTCAAATATGCTAACACCCTGTGACTGCGCCTTCTCAAGGGCTATTGACTTCGGGATTGTCGTGAGCAGGGGTGCATCGGGATACGTCTCCCTGAGCTCCCTGAGTCTGAGTGCTGGCACCTTCGTCTGCCTCGTGAATTTGTTGGGAACAAGCCCGAGGAGGGAGAGGTGCTCATTGGTCTCCTCGCGTATCATTCTCATCAGGTTAAACATAAGCTGCATCCCGATGACTCCAAAGTAGCTGAGCTCCAGGGGAATCAGCACATAATCCGATGTCGTCAGCGAATTGACGAGGAAAATACCCATGCTTGGGGGATTGTCTATGAGAACATAGTCATAGTCAGGCAGAACCGGTGTTATTGCCTTCTCCAGCCGCCGCTCCCTGTTGTATGCGTTTATTATCTCTATCTCCTTCGCCGAGAGGTTCAGGTGGGAGGGAACCAGATGAAGGTTTTTCCTGACCTCGACTATGGCGTCCTCAACGCTGCTCTCC
>Ga0256833_1002494_pt1 | contig 12898 bp, 11 predicted proteins | sample 356284metaG_FD_190535 | JGI IMG/M metagenome (GOLD analysis project Ga0256833, IMG submission 190535) | Hydrothermal vent microbial communities from Mid Atlantic Ridge, Atlantic Ocean - 356-284 | ecosystem: Environmental > Aquatic > Marine > Hydrothermal vents | place: Atlantic Ocean: Mid...
CTATTCAAATCAGTGGGGTGATTCGTCCGTACGATATTGATCAGAACAATCAGATAAACTCGGACAAAATCAGCGATGCTAAAATTTCGTACAGTTCTCAAGGTGAGCTTGACCGTGCTACTCAGCAAGGGTGGGGCACAAAAATTCTCAAAGCCGTTTGGCCATTTTAATTAACGGATAAGCTGCATGGGGTCAATATGATAATTTCGCTGCGTGACTTCAAACATCAGCTCTTTATTGACCCGTCCGATCACCGAACCCTTTTTGAGCCGCTTGCCTTTTGCAACCGTCGGTGCAATTTTTGTTAAATAGGCATAAATCGTATGCATACCGTTTGCATGTTCTATAATAACGACATTGTCTAGCAGCGGTGTCTTTTTGGCCAGAATAACTTTGCCGTTAAGGACACTTTTGACTTTGGCATTGCGCGATCGCGGTTTTAACGAGACGGATTCATTGAAGGTTTTAATGTCATAAATCGGGTCGGTATAGGGACCGAATTTTTTAGTAAGGGTATATTCTGAAAGGGGTGCAATGGTTTTTTTGCCACGATAGCGTTTGGTTCTGACACTATGAAAGATACTTTGTTTTTTAATCGTAGGGAGTTTTTTACCTGCTTTTAAAGCCTTCTGGCGTTCTCGTTCGAGTTTTGCCAAACGTTGTGCTTCTTTGCGTTCACGCTTCTCTCTGGCAATGCGTTCTTTCTCTTTCTCTTTAATAATATTAAGATTTGCCAAGGTGTTGCGCAGAGCGCGTTGGCGATCTTGAAGTTTTTTAAAAGCAGTCTTGTATGTTTGTTGTTTGCGTTCAAGCAGAGCAAGGCTTTTGTCGGTAGAGCGTTTTAGGACTAAAAGTGTCTGTTTCTTGGCATCTATCATGGCAATGGCACTATGAAGTTTTTGTATTTGATCTTGTAATTTCTTGATTTTCTGAGTGGTCTCATAATAGTTTGAATTCAGCGCCTGTATCTCATGATGAATCTGTTTTCCCAGTACTTTAAGGGTCTCTTGCGTAATGAGCGAGAGTTCATTGACCGGATCTTTTTTGTCAAGAACTGCCATAAGAGAGGCATTTCGGGCAATAGCAAAGACCAGAGCCTGTTCAATTTTTTGCTGCTCTTTGTTAAGCTTGGTACTAGAGCGTTTTAAGCTGTCAAGCTCTTTTTTTTGTGCGTTGTACGTGTTCTCTTTTTCGTTAAGCTCTTTTTCTAATACTTGAAGTTCTTTGGTCTGCTTTAAGACAACAGCTTTTTGTTTGAGAATGGCTTTGGCATTTTTTGCCATTTTCGAATTCATAATGCTATGGTCTTTGTCGAAGGTTTTGAGTCGTTTTGAAGTATCTTGAATTTCTGCATCGATATTGCGGGCAAAGCAGAGGTTCAGAGTGATCAAACAAAGGAGTAAAAATAAGCGAATCATACCTCTTCTTTATGCCCCAAAACAATCATTGTCGCTAAAAATACGGAAAGACCCAGTGCTAAAATCAGCATGGTAACGCCGTCGCTGAGAAGGTCAAAAATGGTAATGTGAATACCGATCACTTCAAGTTCCGATTCGATCCAGCCATAGTTTACAATACCGATAAATACAATAGCGGTAATCAGCGTTGCGAGTAAAGCATCAATAACGGCAAGCCGAAAGAGTACGGCAGAACGCAACCAGACGGGAGCGCCGAACAGTGCCATAATACTCATGCGTTCGGTATGTTGAAATTGCCAAATCCGCATCTCTTTTAGCATGAGCAGTGAGGTGACAATAAAAATAAATACTGCCAGCACCAATACGACCTGTTTGAACAGAAGCAGCAGTTTGTAGGTAGTATTGTGACTGTTCTCAAAACTTTCGACTCGGGTCACACCGGCATGTTGTTTAATGGCATCGGTAATGGCGTCAATTTGGTCGGGTGAGGGGAACTTAGAGAGATGAATCCGGTAAAACTTCGGTAGCGCCGTTTTTAACAGTTTAATGTTCGTCTCTTTCATCTGAAGCTTAATGGTTTTAAGAACATGATCGGCAGCAATAGGCTCACTTTTCTTAATGAGAGGATGCATCTGTTGAAATGTTTTTGGAGCAATCTTTTTTTCGGATACTACCACAATGGAGTAGTTCTCTTTTAAATTACTTTCGTACGCATCAATCGCTCGTTCGGTAATCGTAAATATTTGCAGTGAAAACAAGATGGTGACAATGGCCATAATTAATGAGAGGTGGTTTTTAAAGGACTTCATTCAGAACTCCGTTTTCCAAATGAAAATGTTTGTACTCAAGATTTAACGTTTTAGGAATGTTGTGCGTTACAACCACTACCGTCGTTTTAAGTTGAAGGTTGGCGCCTTGGAGCAGATTCCAAATGACCTGAGAAGAGTAGTCGTCGAGATTTCCCGTCGGCTCATCAGCGAGGATAAGAATGGGATTGTGGGAGAGTGCCCGCGCCATAGCGACACGCTGTTGCTCGCCGCCGCTTAACTCCTGAGGATATTTTCCTGTCTGGTGACTGAGCTTGACATGTCGCAGTAGTTTTTCTACCTGTGTGGTACTTACCTCTTTGGAGTAACCCGAAATAATGAGCGGGAGCATAACATTCTTTTCAATTGTCCACTCATTGACCAAACGGTAGTTTTGAAAGACAATACCGATATGGCGCCGCAGCAGATTGAGTTTTTTCGGTGCAATATTGTGGAGTTCGACACCGCCGACAATGAGATCGCCGCGCTTGGGAGCAATGGCACCGTAAAAAGACTTTAAGAGGGTTGATTTGCCACTGCCGCTTGCACCGGTAATAAAAACAAAACTTCCCGATTCGACGGAAAACGAGGTGTCGTTAATGATGGTCTCTCGGTCGTTATAGGCAAGAGAGAGATTGTAGGCATAGATCACCTTATCCATGAAGTTCCTTAATAAGACGTTGATGCACGCTGTGGTTTGTCGGCGTTGCAATAGGTTCTTGCGGAAAGTATATCGTCTCAGCATCTCTAAATATTAAATAAAGATGCTCCGGACGTTCAAAACTTCCCATAGAGAGGCGCAACAGCATACCGCCACCCTCAATAGCATAGAGACGCTCAAAATGAATAAAGCCCTCTGTAAAAGTCACTGTAGTACCGTTGCATGCCTCTAAGCGTTTTGGATCGTAGAGGTTTTTTGGAAACTCAAAGTGCAGTAACGTATGACGTTCAGGGCTTTGCTCTGTATTGATAAGTGTCAGATCATAAATATTTTTTTCCTGTAACCGCCAACGGTCTTCATATTTACTGCTTATGTCAATGGAACGGTTTTTATGAATTTCCAGTGAGAGTTGCCGCAGTGACATCAATGTTTCGTAAGAATACATGTAATAATTTTCACTGTCAGTACGCAGTTCCAGTCGTCCACCTGGTTCAAGGATGCGAATAGCCTCTTCAACAAAGGCTTTGGAGATAACGCGTCGATGGGGTTTTTTATCCCATGGTACGGGAAAATGTACATAAATTTTACCGACAATATTGGACGGGACAAGCTCCATAAAAAGTCGGGCATCATAATCTAAAAGCATGAGGTTGTCGATGTGTTGAATATTGATCTGTTTGAGTACCTGCTCAATAGAGGGACGGTGAATCTCAATCCCGATAAACAGTATATCGGGATGTTTCAGTGCCTGATGGACTAAATGCCGCCCTGAACCAAAACCAATTTCAATATGTACGGTGCGGTCGGTTGGAAAATTTTGTGCAAAAAAAGAGATGGGTTTAAGTGCAAGGTCATCATGAAAGTGGATGTTCTTTTCTGCCGTGTGAACATTAGAACTCAGCACCTCCGCATTCGTAAGCCTGACATAATCCAATAGCGCGCTGTGAATCAGATAGGTTGGTGAGGGTCGGGTGATTTTATCGCTTTTTATGAGCCGTTTTGTCTCATTTTTAAGAAGAATAAAAAATCTTTTATGCTCCACTTCGGTGGCAATGAGTTGTTCTTGCGGATGTTTTATATTCGTTGCAATAAACTCAAAGCGGCTCTTGCCGATGCCGCAGGGAAAGTGAGCGGGTTGACGCTCTTTTAAATGAATATGGGGCATTAAACTACGACCTATTTGGATTCAAAAGAGATCTCAACAGGTTCGGAAGGTTTGGATTTGACGCCATTGGCATCGACGGCAAAAATTTTGTATTCATAGAGAATATCGGGTGCAATATTGGTATCGGTCAGTTCGGTTTTGGTAATGTTATCGACATGACTGGTACTTTTAGAGAGCCAACCGCTTCGTGATGTTTTGACTAAGGTATAGCTTTTTGTACGCTTGTCGGAGCGTTTCCAGCTTAAATAGACCGCACCGTTAATAAGCTCTGCTTTGAAGTTTTTAGGCGTTTTAGGTTTTCCTAAGGTACTTCCGTAAGTAGGCGGGGTGCTTTTTTCGCTTTCGAGTCCGTCACGATCGACAACACTAATGCGGTAGTAGCGACCCGACCCGTCTTTGTCAATACGATCTACATAGCTTGTTTGACGGGTTTTTTTGACGAGTCGGTAACGTCCGTCACTGCTGCCGGCACGGTAGACATTGTAGTAGTCAATCTCTTTGGCGGTACTGGGTTTCCATGAGACGGTAATCTGTCTGACCGCTTCGGTCGTTGCCGTGACACCGGTTACTGTCGGAGGCAGCGGTTTGGTAGTGACTTGAACCGTTTCGCTCGGAAAAGATTTAAGATGGTCAAAAGTGATGGCACGGATACGGTATTTGTAAACCTGATCATCATCGAGGTCTTCGTCAATATACTCGGCTTTGAGACGCCCTTTAACCGTGGCAATAACTTCCCATTCGGGGTCGTCAAAAGTCTGGCGTTGAATTTCGTACGCAATGACTTTAGGGTTGGTGTGCGGTCTCCAAATGAGCTTTGCTTTACGCGGCATATTTCCGATAGTGCTGAAAAAACTGACCGATTTTAGGCGCGGCAGCGTACTGACATTGATGGTTTTGCTGGCATGTGATTCGGCGCCGTCCTTGTTGAACGAGGTAAAAATATATTGGTACTTTGTATTGGGTACTACGTCGGTATCGACGTAATGCGTAACGTTTTTGTTGTGAATACGTTCGATGAGGTGAAATTTTTTGTCGTTGCTTCGGGGATTGTTTCGGTAAATGGCAACACCGACGGCCCGAGGATGTTCCAGCGGTTTCCATTCAAACGCAATCGCATTCATATCGACCAGCGTGCCGTTAATATTGACAATAGGCAGGGACGAGTCTAATGTCGGTTTTTGTGAAGCCGAAGGGGTTTTGGAACAGCCGTTAAAGAGAAAAGCCGCTAAAATGGCGGTCAAAATGATTGGGAGTAATGATTTCATCAATAATATCCTTGTTAAATTCTTTGTCTATAAATGCCTGCATGTCTTCAGCAACAGGGGCGCAAAACTTCATGCTCTCACCGGAAATCGGGTGGGTAAGATAGAGCAGATACGCATGTAATAGAATTCGGTTGATTTTATCTTTTTTGCTCTTAAGAGCATATAAATGATCGCCTTCAATATGACGGCTTATCGATTCAAGATGCACGCGAATCTGGTGGGTGCGTCCGGTAAACAATTTACATGTAATAAGCTCAAGCGTCTCATCACGGTTGGGGTAGAGTTTTTTAAAGAGTGTCTGTGCGCTTTTCCCATGCTCGGTAATGCCCATTTTGAGGCGATTGTGGGCACTGCGTCCAATGGGCCGGTCAATGTAGGTAAACGCCTCTTTAAGCAGCGGTGAGATGACGGCAAGATAGTAACGTCCCATGCTCTTGTGTTGCAATTGTGTAGAAAGGTTCTCATGGGCTTCGTTGCTTTTGGCAATGACCATGACTCCGCTGGTACCTCGGTCGAGTCGGTGAACAATACCGTGGCGCTCTTCACCGCTAATGGTTGAGAGACGGATATTGTGATGTTTGAGCCAATCAACAAGTGTCGGCTCTTTCACACTGGCAGCCGGATGAACCGTAAGATTCGGGGGTTTGTTAATGACAAGAATATCGGCATCTTCATATAAAATATCTACGTCAAAATCGATAGTTTGTGCCGGCGTGATTTCGGGTTTTGGAAACGTGACGCAAACCGATGCCTCTATTTTGAGTTTGAGTCCGGGCTTGGTGACGGTCTTACCGTCTACCGTGACATTTTCGTTTTTAATAAGGTGGGCAATCTGATTGCGGGGTTCACGGAGTTTTTGGGTTAAAAATGTGTCGAGCCGCGATACTTCATCGACTTTAAAGTGTTCGGGCTGCTTCATGGGTACGTTACCTTTGCTGTGTTACAATTTGAAAAAATCGGAAAAAATCTTGCGAAAACTTGATCGGCGTATTTTAGCACACTTTGATTTTATCTCCATTATTTTAATTATTCCGCTGGTTGTCATATCGCAATGGCTTATTGGCGAGATCAGTCCGTCATTGGCGCAAAAACACATGGTCTATGTAGCCGTTGCCGTTATTGTGTTTATGCTCTTTTTTCTACTCCCCATTCGGCGTTTTAGCTGGATGATCCCCATCTTTTACTGGCTCAATATTCTGCTCTTAATTGCCGTAGAATTTTTCGGTCATGCCCGCTTGGGGGCAAAACGCTGGATTGAAATTCCGTTTATAGATTTTACCATTCAGCCCTCCGAGCTGATGAAACCGGCGTTTATTTTAATGCTTGCCTATCTTATTAGCAAAAATCCGCCGCCGCTGCGGGGGTATGACTATAAAGCATTTGCCAAGATTTCGTTTTTTATTTTACTGCCGTTTTTTCTTATTGCCAAGCAGCCCGATCTGGGTACGGCACTGGTGCTGCTGCTGTTGGGATTTTGCATTCTCTTTTTTGTAGGGGTTTATTGGAAAGTCTGGGCAGTACTGATTGGAACACTGGTGGTCTTTATGCCGCTGCTCTATACACAGCTGCACGATTATCAGAAAAAACGCATTACCGATTTTGTGGCGGAGAAACCCTCTTACCATGTGCAACAGTCTATTATAGCCGTGGGTTCGGGCGGTTTTACGGGTAAAGAAAAAGAGGAAGCGACACAGACACAGATGAAGTTTTTACCTATTGCTTCTAGCGATTTTATTTTTGCCTATGTCGCGGAACGGTTCGGCTTTCTCGGAGCTTTTGGACTCATTGTTATTTATGCCTTGCTCATTTTGCATCTGCTCAGTCTGGCGGTATGGAATCAGGACTATTATATTAAAGTACTTGCATCAGGTATTGCTTTTCTCATATTTATTTATATGACAGTTAATATCTCGATGACCATCGGTTTTGCACCGGTAGTTGGTGTGCCGCTGCCCATGTTTAGTTATGGGGGCAGCAGTTTTGTCAATTTTATAGTACTGTTTGCCATTATGCAAAATTTACTTGCTTTTCGGTTCCGTCATATGTATGACGATCGCGGTAAAAAGAGTTTTGTCTAAATCAGTAGTTTATAAGATATTTTTTCGTAAAATTGCACTCCTCAAACAGATACGGGTCATTAGCTCAGTTGGTTAGAGCCCTCCGCTCATAACGGATATGAGCAAAGTTCTTTTAGCCCTAAAACAAGGCTTTAAACTGTTTTGTATTTTAATAGGTGTCCCTTTGGGTGTCCTCTTCTTGTTTAATAATGGGCTTATAACTCAGTTGGTTAGAGTCCCCCGCTCATAACGGGGTTGTCGCAGGTTCGAGTCCTGCTAAGCCCACCACTTTTAAATATTGACTTTTTTACAAAAACTTAGCATAATCAAATTACATTTTAAATTCAAAGAAGGGTTAAATTAGTACCATGTTAGTCCTACAAGATAACCCACTAGTAGTCTTTGTAATAATTCTATTATTTAGTATACTTAATCCTAAATAATTGGATTATCTATCTAATATTATATGTTTATAGTATAATATTATCTATGAAAACAATTGAGATTAAAAATATTTTGTCGTTGTCGATTTTTTCACATGAGATGCTTTATGCACTGCTTGAAAAATCAGTAAGAAATGTTAATGATAAAATTTCAAACCTTGTCAAAAACGGTGAGCTTGTACGGTTAAAAAAAGGTTTTTATACTTTTCCCAAAGAATATCTTACTAAGCCGATAGATCTCATTAGTGTTGCAAATACTCTTTATGCCCCATCTTATGTGTCTTTCGATTATGCTCTTGGTTACTACGGAATGATACCTGAACAGGTAAGCGAGATTACCTCTGCAACAAGTAAAAATGGAAAACTTTTTGAAACTCCTATTGGAAGATTTAGCTATAAAAAAGTGCCTCTAAAAGCATACTCTTTAGGAATTGACTGGATCTATGATGAAAGTGATGGAGGGAGATTTATAGCAACTCCAGAAAAAGCTTTGTGTGATAAGGTACGATATGATAGAGGTATTGGTACTCTTACTCAAAACGGGATGGTGGAATATCTAAAATATGATCTGCGGTTGGAGATGACTAAGCCATTAGATGTAGACCTTATTGAAGAGATAGCCACTACATATAGATCACGAAATTTAAAAACTCTTTCTCAAATAATTAAAAAAGGGAAAATATGACGCATCCAGCACTTATAAAAATGCTTGAAAGATATGATTTAACGAATTCTAATGCAAGTTTCGATGCTTTAAGGGAAATATTGCAAGAGATAGTATTATTAGCTCTTTATGATGCTGGATTTTTTAAGCACGCTGCTTTTTATGGTGGAACAGCTCTTAGAATACTATATAATCTTCCAAGATTTTCAGAAGATTTGGATTTTTCCCTTCTTGAGTTAAACCCCGAATTTAATTTTAAGCCTTACGAGAAAAGTATTATTTCCACTTTAAAGTCTTTTGGTTTTGATGTGACAATAGAGATAAAAGATAAAAACAATATTAGTGACATAGCTTCGGCTTTTGTCAAAGGAAACACCATTAATCATCTCATAAATATAAATGCTCCAAAAGATATAACACGTAAAATTTATAGAGATCAAACTGTAAAGATAAAACTTGAAGTAGATACTAATCCACCTTTAGATTTTGAAACTGAAAATATGATACGATTGACACCACGACCGTTTTCTATAAATGCTTTTACTTTGCCAAATTTATTTGCTGGAAAAATGCACGCTATTTTATGTCGTGCTTGGAGCACAAGACCAAAAGGGCGTGATTGGTATGACCTTGTTTGGTACATAGCAAACAGTGTTGAGTTAGACACGAAACATTTAAAACAAAGGCTATCTCAAAGCTGTAAATACTTGGAAGTAAATGAGATAAATATACCAGATGAGTTTACAAAACAAACTGTTAAAGAGCTTCTTTTGCAAAGAATAGAAAGTCTTGATGTAGCAAAAGCAAAAAAAGATATACAACCGTTCATAAAAGACAAAAAAGAGATAGAACTTTGGTCAAAAGAGTTTTTTGTTGCAATAGTTGAAAATATAAAAATCAAAGGAGGATAAAAACCAATGAAACGCAACCAATTATTTATCAAGTATTTTTCAGGAGAAAATATGATATTTAACCTTATTTTAGGCGCATTTACCTTAATCATCACAATTATTGCCATTGGTGTCACGTGCGGTGCTAAAATAGGCCAATAAACAGCAATATAGTACATTTGTCTCATGATGGAGTGTTCGAGTCACTCATGACCCACCACCGTACAATATAACCTGTAACCTTTTCGTAAGCAAACGGTTTTCTTAGTGTAACCATTACTCTTTAGAATGTGCCATCTTAATTAACAAGGGTAACAGTATGAAAAGAGCATGGGGTTTTTCATTGGCGGCAGTGGCTGCATTAAGTATTATGGGGTGCAGCAGTGACGGTAGCGGCGAGAACAATGGCACGCAGGCAGTCTCTTTGGCATTTTCAGAAGTTTCGGTACCGGTGAGTGATGCACAGAAGCGAGCGGTACGGGCATCAAATAAAGTAACCATCGATACGAAAGAGTATGCCATCGGGTATCATACCATTTTACGAAGCGGTGACACTGCGGGTTCGGGTACCTTTGGACGTATTTACGACAAACAGGGAACTCCCGTTACCGAAGCGGACGGATCGCAACAGATTAGCAACAGCAATGACTTTTCGTCACTGCTGCCTTTTGGCAATCAGCTTTTTATGATCTCTCACTTTGAGTCCAGACCCGCGGCAATGTACATTACCGAGTTAAGCCAAAACAGGAGTACGGGTGCCTTAACGCCGAAATGGACGAAAAATATTGACTTTTCGGCATTCAACGGCTTATGGGTTCCGTGTGCAGGCTCGGTAACACCGTGGGGAACGCACCTTGGCAGTGAAGAGTATCCGCCCGATGCGAGCAAGGTTGATGAAAACGGAAGCATCGACTCGTATTACAACCCGATGGCAGCGTATGTCGGCGGTGATCTTAAAGCACTCAATCCATACGACTACGGTTGGACACCCGAAGTTACCGTTCTCAACAGTAACGGTGATGTGAGCGTTGTAAAGCACTATGCTTTGGGGCGATTCGCGCATGAACTGGCGTATGTGATGCCCGATGAAAAGACGGTCTATCTTTCTGACGACGGCACTAACGGTGTTTTTTACAAGTTTGTAGCAGATAAAGCGGGCGATCTCTCTTCGGGTGTGCTGTATGCGGCAAAATGGCATCAGGTCAATGCGGCAAACGGAGGTTCCGCTACGATTGAGTGGGTCAATCTGGGTCATGCGAGCAATGGTGAAATTGAGAGTGCTTTAAAGAGCAACGTGACATTTAATGATATTTTTGAAGTGGCGCAAAGAGATGCTAACAACAACTGTCCAAGCGGATTTAGCCCGACGAACTGGGCGTATGTGAACGAGTGTCTTAAAATCAAAACGGGTATGGAACGCATTGCTTCACGTCTGGAGAGTGGACGTTATGCCGGTATGAAAGGAGCGACGACCGAATTTGCCAAAATGGAGGGTATTACCTACAATCCGCAAAAGCATGAGATGTACATGGCGTTGAGTCGTATTGAAAAAGGGATGGAAGACAATCAAAAACGCGGTGAGTCGAACAGCAAGTATGATCGAGGCGGTCCAAACGACATTAAACTTCCATGGAACCATTGCGGTACCGTCTTTGCAATGACACTGGATGGCTACAATGTTACGACCATGAAGGGGTTGGTCTCGGGCATACCGATGGATGAGGATGCATCGGGAAATACATGTAAATTAGACGGCATCTCCATGCCCGATAATCTAACCTTTATTCCCAATACCGATACGCTTATTATTGGAGAAGATACCAGCTATCATCAAAACGATATGATCTGGGCATACAATCTTAGTAGCAAAAAACTGACACGCATTCAGACAACACCGTACGGCAGTGAGACGACGTCCCCGTATTATTATCCCGATATTAACGGATTTGGATACCTCATGAGTGTTGTCCAGCACCCTTTTGGTGAAAGCGATGAAGACCAACTGCTTAATCCGGATGAAAAACGGGCTTATACCGGTTATATCGGACCGTTTCCCGTCATTAAATAAAACCGGTGCGTCAACTGTTTTTATAAGGAAGTAGGTAATGAGAACGGAAGTTATTCTGTCATGGGTCATGTTTTTGTTGTCACTGGTACTGGTGGCTTGCACGCACAATGACATAGTGGGTGATGGCGTTAGCGTTGATATTAAAAACCGTTCTCTTTACAATGAAGCGGCGTATGTTCCGAGTCAGTGTTATACGAAAACGGAAGATGCCGACGGCCGTATTCACAACCCCTGTTTTACATGCCATATTGATGCCGTAATCCCCAACTATATGGATGATTGGGATCTGCAAAGAGGCTATACGTTTCGTGAGTATGCACGTACGAACCGTTGGAGCAATCTGTTTAAAGACCGAAGGAACGCTGTGTCGGCTATTAGTGATGCTGAGATCACTGAGTACATTCGAGCCGACAACTACATCACGCCAGAGGGGCAACTGCTATTGGCATCAACGCTGAAACAACTGCCGCAAGCATGGGATGTCGACGGCGACGGCGTATGGAACGGCTACATTCCCGATTGCTATTATGATTTTGACAGTGAGGGTTTTGATCGTGATGCCAACGGCAAAGATACCGGCTGGAGAGCTTTTGGGTACTATCCGCTACCGGGGACATTTTGGCCGACCAACGGTTCGACCGATGATGTGCTTATACGCCTTCCGAAAGATTTTAGAATGCTTCGTGAAGGAGTCTTTGATCGTGAGACCTATAAAGTCAACCTGCTGATTGTCGAGTCGCTGATGAAACAAAAAACTATTGAATCGTTTGCCATAGATGAAACGCGCTACGGCGTTGACCTTGACAAAGACGGACAGCTTGCGACGGCTGAGCAGATTGTATTTGATTATGCACCAAGAGACGGCAGACAGATGAGTTATGTCGGTATGGCAAAAGCGAAGCATCATGCTATTGCCGCGGGACTTTATCCGGTAGGAACCGAATTTTTACACTCGGTACGTTATGTTGATGTTGACAAAGAGGGTAAAGTGCATCTTTCACCGCGCATGAAAGAGTTACGTTACGGCAAAAAAGTTCGCTGGATGAGCTACAGTGACCATCGCCGTATTGCTGACGAGGAGATGCAAGACAGACGGGCTTTTCCCGATCGACTTGAGGTGTTTATCGGCGATGCGGAGCGAGGCATTAGCAATAAGCGCGGCTGGCGTTACCAGGGGTTTATTGAAGATGCGTCCGGTGCATTGCGACCGCAGAGTTACGAAGAGAATTTGCAGTGTATCGGCTGTCATGCCAATATCGGTGTACTGGCGGATTCTACGTTTGCGTTTCAGCGAAAGTTTGAAAAAGATTCGTTTCAAGAGGGGTGGTTTCACTGGAGTCAACACGGATTGAACGGCATTAAAGAGCCTAAAACACCTGACGGCAGGTTTGAGTACACGCTCTATTTACAAGAAAATCATGCCGGCGACGAGTTTCGAGCCAACACAGAGATTGTGCAACA
>Ga0256833_1002495_pt1 | contig 12893 bp, 23 predicted proteins | sample 356284metaG_FD_190535 | JGI IMG/M metagenome (GOLD analysis project Ga0256833, IMG submission 190535) | Hydrothermal vent microbial communities from Mid Atlantic Ridge, Atlantic Ocean - 356-284 | ecosystem: Environmental > Aquatic > Marine > Hydrothermal vents | place: Atlantic Ocean: Mid...
GGCATGGGGCAAGCAGGCCGAGACCACCAACCAATACCTGCGCAAAGGGTCGCGGGTGCTGGTTGAAGGGCGGTTGATTGCCGACCCCAATACTGGCGGCCCCCGCATCTGGACGCGACAAGACGGCACGGCAGCCGCGTCCTTCGAAGTGCATGCTCTCACCGTCCGTTTCCTCAGCAGCCGGCAGGAAACCGGGGAAGCCGGTATCCCTGACCCCTCGGCTGCCCCCGTGGACGACCTGCCCGCCGAAGAAGACGAAATCCCGTTCTAACCCCTTTAGACCATCGCAAACCAAGCCCCCCGGCCTCTCGGTCGGGGGGCTTTTCTGTTTCCCTGCCCGCCGGTGAGCATGGGAGGGGCTTCCCTCGCTTGCCGGTGGACAGGGGGGCAAGAAAACCGAAATCCAATACTCAAATTTCAGGAGGTGTGAAATGTCCGGGCTGAGGTCTGGACTTTTTGGGTGGTTTGTCAAAGTGGCCGTGTGGGTGTACGGCCGCTTTGACATTCGCGCCCGGTGGCTGGCCCACTGGCTGCTGGGCAACGGGGAAAGTTGGACCATCCCCGAGGAAATTGTCAGAGAGGCTATCCCGCCTTTCCACGCCCAATGGTACGCGGAGATGGCGGGGGAGCCCGTCAAGTTTTCCGGCACCCTGTTCTGGCTCGTGGGAACCGCAACCTACGAGGCAGAACAGGATGACCGAGGCATTACCTTCCGTGGTGCCGACAAGTACGACTGGCACCCCAACCGGTTGGTGTGCCTCGATTGTGGAGCATGGGGGATGGACATTTTGTTCGATGGCGAGGAGCACTACTGCGGCGAGTGCGGCTCCTCGCACATCGAGGGGGAGTGGTGGTGGTCGCCGACCGCGCTGCCGGGCTGGGTCGCGAAGGTGGTGCGGTTTATCTGGCCAGAAGCCAGAGAGTTTATCGACGTTGGAGACACCGGTAAAACGGCAATCTCCAACGGCTTCTGGCCATTCCTGGGCGGGACGGATTTCTGGTCGCGCTTCCAGGTGTCTTACACCTGGGAGGAAATCCAGGCCGCCCAGGAAAACAACGAGAGGCCCGAATACCAGGAGCCTGCCGCTTACGAGGAGTTCCTGGAGGATACGGGGCTTCTCCTCGATGGTGACGAGTTACTCGCTTTGCCTTCCGTCCTGTTGGCGGAGGGCTGATTTTTTCAGGAGGTGTGTATGGACTTGCTTCAGGCGCTGCTCGGATTTCAGGCAGCCCTGGGAACCGCAGCGCACGCCGTACCCCAGGCTGCCACGCAGGGCGCTCAGGGTGCCGTTTCCTGGGTTGCCTTGGTTGCCCTGCTGGCCCTCGCCCTGGCCGCGTTGGTGGTCGGGGTGAGGCTGGAAGTCAAGTAAGTTCTAAATTCCCCAAATTCCCATACAGGAGGATTGCAAGATGTCCAAGAAAGTTGTTTGCTCGATTTGTGGTTTGCACGCCCCCCGGAACCCCCGGGAAGCCGGGTGGGTAATCCGTGGCCACCACAACGTGGTGTGCCCGGAATGCCGCGCTGAAGCGGCCTTAAAAGCGAAAGCCCGGGGTGGCCGCCCCGGTGCTTTCGGTCGTGAGAGTGTCGTCTTGTATGACAATGATAGCATTCCCCCTTTCGGTTGTCAAGAAAATTCGCAAGAAAATTTGCCCGACTTCATCGCATTCGTAGAGCACCAGTTTGCCGAGGGTGCTCGGCGGGTGCGGTTGGTGTAACCCCACAACCCCAAGTTCACGCAATGGGGGAAGGGGCGTGACGGGGTGAAAGCCCCTCCGATGCGTGGTTATCCCCCCGCTCCGGCGTAGTAGGCCAATCGCCGGGGCGGGGGTAAGCAGAAAACCGACTATCCGGCGCGCACCGCCGCGCCTGCCACGCGTTCGGAGGAAACACCATGAAGACCCTCGGCTATTTGTTACTGGCCTACGGGCTCATCGTAGCCCTGGCCGGTCGTGTCCAACTTCACCTCTTTCCGCACATCGCCGCTTACCTGCACTTTTCCGACATGGTGCAGGGAATTTTGGTAATGTTGCGGTAGAGAGGCTTCGTCAATTTACCCCTCGTACTCAAGGGCAGGGGAGCAGGCAGCCTCTGCCCTTGAGGCGCGTCAAAGGAGGAAATTGTCATGTTGAAAGTCAGCCGCCGAAAACTCCCCCCTATAGCAAAGGCTATTTTGAAAGATTGCACCGGTGACGGCAACCGGTGCGAACTCGCGTCTCTCCCCGACCTCGACCGGGCAATCCTGCTGGATACCCTCCGGTGGGCAATGCCGGAGATCGACTGGGATGACGTTTCCGAGATTGCCGTGGAGGAGGTGCAATGAGAAGAAAGGGAAAAGAGTATCGCTCCCCTCAGGAAATCCTCGCTGAGGCGGAGCGGCTGCTTGGCCCGGCTGTCAAGGTGGAATGGCACCGGAGATGGGCAATCTTCTGGTGCCCGTTCCACGACGACATTAGCAAGCAGGGAAAACGAGGCCGCCCCAACTTCGGGGTGAACCTGGATGACGGGTACTGGAAGTGCTTGCGCTGCGGGGCTTCCGGCCCGTCTCTGCGGGTGCTGGAAAAGAAACTGGGGAAATGGACGCCCCCGCCTGTCCCGGAACGCCCTAAAGAGCCGCCTCGCCCTTCGTTTTCTCTCTTGGCCGAGGCGGTGGCTGTGGCGCGGGCTAACTTCCGCGGCAGCCCGGCGGAGCAGTACCTGGCTGCCGAGCGGAAAATCCGGCCCGCGGTGGCCGCCATGTACGGGATGGGCTACGGTGTGCCCTTTCCCCCGGTTTCCCAAAGCACCCTCCGGGCTGCCCAAGCCCACCGGCTGGCAACGGACAAGGGCTGGTGGATTTGGGCAGGGGGTTTGGTGTATGCCGAGCCTCCGATGGAGCCCGTGATGATCCAGGTGCGCCACCTGCGGGAGAAAGCCTACTCCAAGTACCAGACATGGGGCAGGCTGAAGCGCCCCGCAGGTGCGTGGCGGGTGAGCGCGTCCACCGAGGTGCTGGTGATTGTCGAGGGCATGGTGGATATGCTCGCCCTTGCCCAAACTTTTCAAGACCACCGGTTGGGTGCTTCTGTTATCCCGCTTTACATCGCGGGCAGCGGCAGCACCGACATCTACCGGTGGCTTCGGGAAAAGGGGGAGAAACGAGAAGTGTTCCTCATCCCCGACCCCGACGAGGGCGGCAAGGATTGGCTTGCCAACCTTCGCCGCCACGGGGTGAAGGGTGAGGTTTTCTGGCCGCCAAATGGCCTTGACCCCGATGAGGCGGTTCTGGCCGGATGGTGGCCGTTTCCGTTCTGATACTCAAAGCCCCTGACCTCCCCGGTCGGGGGCTTTTGCATTTACCCGACTTCAGGCCGGAGAACAATCCCCGTTCTCCGGCCTGTTGCTTTTCAGGAGGAGAAATCATGTCCAGAAAAGAACTTCTTATTCGCAACATCCTTTCCGCCTTGGCCGCCGCCCCCAACAAGCACCCGGTGGCCAATGCCAACCCCGCCACCACGGACGCTTGGGTGGCGGAGGTGACTTTCTACGGCCTGACGGTGGAAATCTTCCACTCCCGCGTCAGCGTCTCGCCCTGGTACGACGAGGAACACCTTGTCCTCTCGCACCGGGCGAACGGGCAGCGGGAGGAATTTTTCCGGGCGTCGCGGTCGCTGAAGTGGCACGTGTTCCATAATTCCCCCTTGGCCTGGGTGCTGTTTGGCCAGGGGAAACAGCAACAGCAGCAACAGATGGGGGAGACGATTGCTGTTGCAATGCCTACTGCCTTTCCCGCCCAACTCTGACCGCTTCTCTATCCGCCCCTCACTTCGGTGGGGGGCGGTTGAGAGGCCGTCAGGTCTCTAAATCTTATCCGCTTGCCCCTGGCCGCCGGTCGGGGGCTAACTATTTTCAGGAGGTGTGTATGTGCGATGTTCAAACCAACCGTGAAATTTGGGGAACCCCGTTCCCCATAGGCGGCGAATGGGATGCTGGATACATTCGTCGCCTCGGCCAACCGGCCAGCCTGGTTTTCGTCCGCCGCACGGAGACGGCCTTCGAGGTCGTGCGGCGGGAGTACCGCCCGGATGGGGTGGGGGTGAACCGGGTGGTCAAAGTTTTTCCCGTTGCTGGCCTCGCTGACGACGAGGTGGACGCCGTAGAGGTTGAGGCCAAGTGCTTTGCCCTGGCGTACAGGGACAGAGGGGGATAACATGCCGACGCCGCAGGTAGCCGAAATGTATTTGTTCTACTGTGGGGTGTGTGGGAAGCACAGCACCCCTGCCTTTACCGAAAACGAAGCCCTGGCAAACGCGAAAATGGAGGGGGATTTCTTGCGCCTTGAATGGTATTGCGGAGACTGCGTTCTCAAACTCAAAAACGAGGAGGAAACCAATGGGTAAAACTTTCTTTTCCGACCTTGATACACGCGAAATCAGATTGCTTGCCCTGGCCGCGCTGGGCCCCACCGGGGTTCGGCGTCCGGTGGCGGAAATCCGTCAGCGGCTAAACGAAGAAAAGCAAGGGCTCGTTATGGCCACTGCCGCGCGGGACATCATCGGAGCGGTGGAGAAAGCCGGAGACCTGGCTTACTATGGTCTCCTTTTGGCCGTCAATCAGGAAAACCTGAAGGAATACCGCCGTCTGGTAAGGGAGGCAGCCGGTCAAGTCAACAAAGCCTTTCAGTTGCAGCCGTCCCTGACGACGATGCGGTTGCTCATTGCCGCCATTGCGAAATACGAAACTCGCTTCGTGGTCAATCGGCAGAGAGAAGACGCCGTGGCGGAGCGGCAGGCTATTGCCAGGAAAATTCCTCATTGGTTGGCACCGCGGAACTACGGGCATGTATTTTCCGTTCACAGCAGAAGCATGTTTGTGGACGAGGTGGCGCGGTGCAAGAAGTGTGGTGCAGAGTGGCATTTTTACCACTTTCCAAATGTTGTGAATTGGTATCCCCTCAACGAAGCCGCCCTTTATCCCTGCGGCCACCACGGAGGAGAGGAGCATGCCGAATAACAACAGCAAATGGGGCTACTGCACGTGCCCCGACTGCGAACTGCCCGATGAGCCTACCACCCTCACCTGGCACCCCGAAGGCGGCCCGGATTACCGGGGCGGCTGGGTGTGCGATGGGTGCAAGGAAGCCCTCGACGACGCCCGCACCTGGGAGCAGGAAAACCAGGAGACCGTGCGGGCGTGGTATGGGCTGTAGTCCTGACCGCAAAAGCCCCCGCTTCGGCGGGGGCTAACTTTTTACAGGAGGTGTGCTTATGTTGGACAACAAAACCGGTTTCATCAAAATGTTTGCCCCCAACGGGGCGGAAGTGTACCTGCCCTTCGACCCTACCCGTGCTCGCCGCCTGCTGGCCGAGTACGAGCGGCAGGGGCTGACCCCCACGCCGCCCGGCGAGTACGAGCGGGAACGGCGCGACGAGGTGGGGGCTTACGTCGTGCGGCTGCACGTCAACGGTGACGGCAGCGAAACCCCGGTGGTGGACGTGTACTTCCGCCACCGCAACGGCTGGGTGGATAAACTGCGGTCAATGCGGGTGTACCTGAACACCGATTATGACCGGAAAGCCTTCGAGCGGGCGTTCCGGGTATCCCTTGAAACCCTGGAGTTCTACGACAACGCCACGCCCATCGACCGGGGGAAAGTGCGCCCCGGCCAGGAAAAGTACATCCATATGCCGTCTTGCCCCACTTGGGTAATATGGCGGCTGAACCCGGCCAGCGAGAGCGATGAGCAGGCTCCAAAGCGCCTGTTCGTGCGCTGGGAAAGCCAATGCAAGAACCAGCCAAAGCAGCAACCCAAGGCGCAACCGCAGCAGCCCAAACCGCAACAGTCGAAACCCAACCCCAAGCCGAAGCCGCAATCCCAGCCGAAACCTCAACCTAAAGCCCCCGACACCGACAACCCCCTGGACGAAGCCAAGCAACCGATTTCCGCCCTGGTCATCGTGGACACGGTGGCCAAGGTGTGGAACGTCGGGCGCGGCGAGGCTGCCAAGGCTTTGTACAAAGCCTTTGGCAAGGGCGCTCAGTTGTCTGTCGCCGAGGCTCGTCGGTGGGCGCAGGCGCAGATGTAGTCCCTGACCGCTTCTCTATCCGCCCCTCACTTCGGTGGGGGGCGGTTGAGAGGCCGTCAGGTCTCTAAATTCCAACCAAGGAGGTGTTTATGAGCGAATACTACAAGTACCGTGTTCACTTCCGCATTCGCGGAGGGGTTACCCACGCGTCTTATGAGGGTTACGTGGACGTGTGGGCAGAGAACGAGGAGGGGGCGGCGTGGAAGGCCAAGCAAAGACTGCGCCGCACGTCCTTCCCCGACGTGGGCTACGAGGACATGGTGATCAAAAGCGTCGAGCAAAAGCCCATGTTCTCGTAACCTTGTCCGTTGCCTCATGCCCCCGGTCACCCCAGGCCGGGGGCTTCGCTTTTCTTCGTTCCACACCTGCCGCCCAACGACCAAATGAGCAGCAGGTGTGGAGCGAAGACTTTTTGAACACACAAGGAGGTGTGAAGTGACCACGCAAACCTTTGTTCCCTTGGCCACCGCCGACCCCGTTGCCGAACTTCAGGCGCTGGAAGAAGAACGCCAGCGCCGCTTGGAGATGGCGCGGGAAAAGCGGCTGGTGAGCAAGGCCGCCCTTGTCGCCCGTACTCACGGGCAGTTCGTGTACCACGGGGGATACACGGTACGGGTGGCAACTTTCCCGCACCCCACCAACGAAGGGGAGGTGGTGGAGGTGTGGTTGAGCGAGAAAGACAAATTTATCCCCCTGGGTGGGGAGGTGAAGGAAATCCGCATCGACACCGTAACGGTGTGGGTGCGGGAAGAAGGGGACAAGCACCCCCGCGACCCCTTCCTGCCCGGCAAGTCCTGGGTGCGGGTGCTTTCCCTGGCCGAGGCCACGCCAAGGACGCCGGTGGAGGAGCAACCTCATTGGACTTACATCCCCGGCGTGTGGGAAGAAGTGGTCTCGGCGAAGGCAGCCAAGATTGCCGCCGAAATCCAAGAGAAGCGCCGCGCAGAAGCGCAGGCACAACTGGAACAACTTACCCGCCTACTCGTCCCCCCAAGGAGCGTATAGCCATGAGCCAGAAATTCGACCCTGTCTTCCACGCCGCTCTGGAAGCCGCCCGCGCCATGCTCGCCGAGGAGCGGGCGGCAAAGTATCACGCCGGGGAGGGGTTGAATCACCCGGCGAAACTTGCCGAAGTCCTGCGCCCTTACTTCGCGGGGCGCGAACAGGAAGTCTTTGTTGTCGTGTTGCTTTCCTCCACCCTTCATCTGATGGGGGCGGAGGTGTTGTACCGCGGCACGGCGGACGCCATCAACGTGCGCCCCGCCGAGGTGTTCCGCCGGGCGGTGCAGATGGGTGCGCGCTTCATCGCCGTTGCCCACAACCACCCCGGCGGCGACCCAACCCCAAGCATGGGTGATTGGGAAGTCACCGAGGGGCTGGTGAAAGCGGGTGAAATCCTGGAAATCCCGCTGGTTGACCATCTTGTTTTTGGCGGTGACGACTGGGTTTCCATGCGTGCCCAGGTGTCAACCTTCTGGCCTCCTGACGAGGAGAGCCGAGAATATCTCAAAATCGCCATATAAGGCATATAAGGAGCGACCCATGAAACTTATGGTGAAAGACGTATCCCTCGACCTGCTGTCCGTTGCCGGGCTTGGCCCGGAGTACGGGCGCACGCTGGTTTACTTTCAAGGCGTGGGCTATGCCCAGGCCGTGCGGGCGTTCCAATACACGCTCCGCAAACGGCAAGGCACCCCGCTCGACTTCCATGACGCGGGAGTGTACGGCGTGAACAACTACCTCGCCCGCGGTGAATGGCGGATGAAGGTCGAGCCGTTCACCATCCAGGGCGTGCAACTGCAACTGCTCACCGCCTACATCCCCTTTGGCGCTTGGGGCTACAACGGCAGTCGATACTTCTTTGTTGCCCCGGGCTCGCCTGGGGTATGGCATGACGACCTTTTCCATCGCTGGGCGGAAAACTTCACGCCGTACCCCATCCCGGAAAATCTCTCCCTCGAAAGCGTCCTCGCCCGGCGCGGCTATGACGAGGACGCAGGAGTGATCGTCAATCAGGGGAAAAGCGCAGGCGGAACCACCCCCTGGGTGGTCGCCATCAAACCCGAAACCCTGGAGGAAATTTTGAAGGAGGCTTCCTATGCGGCCTGACCATCTGCTCAATTACGGCTACACGCCAACGGCGGTAGCCGCTTTGAAACAAATCACCGAAATCCTCCGGCCTGCGGAAAGCACTCGCAGGCCGGTTCGTTTGCTCGACCCCACCTGCGGCGAAGGCGGCGCGCTGGCTTTCGTCGCCAACGCCCTCGCCGAACAGGGCGCGGTAGTGGAGACCTACGGCGTGGAAATCGCCGAGGAACGCTACCGCGAGGCTTTGAAGAACCTCGACCATGTGCTGCACACCAACGTCGTCAACAACTTTTCCTTCACCAAAGGCGCATGGTCGTTGGTGTTCCTCAACCCGCCCTACGACAACACGGGTGGAGACAACTCGGTCGAGAAAACGGCCATCCGCCGCGGCATGGCTGCGCTGGCTAAAGGCGGGGTGGCCGTTTTGGTCGTGCCCCGGCGTCTGTTGCCGTGGCTGGGGCGCTTCCACATGACCTGGCTGGCGCTTTTCCCCACCAACGACCCGGTAAGCCCCAATCAGGTGGTACTCATCGGGCGCAAGGTGGGCAATGCGCCCACGCCCATCCCCGAAATGGGCACAAAGCCCGATACGCCTATCCCTGTGCCGCCTTCGCCGTTCGACACCCTCACCTTCCGGGTGGCCGTGGTGCTGGACGGCCACTTCCGGCGGGCGGCGAAAGCCATCCCCTGGCCGTCTCGCTTGCTGTACGGCAGCGAGAGCGCCGGGCAACTGACCACCCTGCACCCCGTCGGGGCGGGGCACAAAGCAATGTTGCTCATCGCCCACCGCGCCACGGTGCGGATGAGTGACGGTTCGTGGGTGCGGGTGACCTCCGAGATGGTGGAGACAACCGCCAAGAAGGAGGAAACCGCCGGCGGCAAGAAAAAGATGGTCACGGTCACCACGCGCCAGCCGGTGGCGCGGGTGTACCGGCTGGCAGAAGGAGACTTGGAAAAACTCCCCTTGGCGTCCATTGCCGATTACGCCGATGAAATCGCCAGGGCAATTCAACTCCGGACCTACGCCCTCACCGACGACGCAGGCGCACCGGCGCTGGCGCCGTGGGAGGAAAAAGTCCTGGACACGGTAGGCCGCCGACTGCCTCGCCTCGGCACACACCAGGGCCTCTTCCCTGCCCAAGCGTTGCGGGCGGTGGCAATGGAGCGGGCGCTGCTGGCCGGAGAAAAGGCCGTCTTCGGCCTGATGGAGATGGGATACGGCAAGACGCCCATTTCCCTGACCGTTCTGGCCTTGGTCAAAGCCCGCCGCAAGGTGGGGCTGACCGTAGTCATGTCCCCGCCCCACCTGGTTGCCAAGTGGGAACGGGAGGCTAAGCGCCTGCACCCCGACGCGGCGGTCATCCGCCCGCGGGGGAGTGGTGAGAAACGGATGCGGGAAGTCAGCCGCGCCATCGCCCTGGCACGGCGCAAACCCGTCATCCTGGTGCTCTCCCGCGAGGCCATGAAGTTGGGGCCGGTTCACAAGGTGCAACTGGTCCCCAAAACTCTGCGCCTGGGTGAAGGCCCAAAGAAATACTGGGTTTGTCCTCATTGTTTCGAGCCTGCGGTCACCAAACCGCCGAGCGAGGACGATGAGGAAGACCTGGACTTCACCCCCACGTGGGTGAGCCTGGACGAAGTGTCCACACCCCCGGCGCGGTTCAAGGGCAAGAAATGCCCGCATTGCGGCAAGCCCTACGCCGCACCGGAGAACAATGCCCGCTCCCGCCGCTGGCCGCTGGCGGACATCATCGCGCGGGCGGTCAAGCGGGGCGAGGTGCCCGGCGGGTTGTTCCTCATCGTGGATGAAGTCCATGAGTACAGGAACACCAGCCTTCAGGGTATCGCCTTCTCCCGCCTGCTGCGGGCGGCGAAGTGGGCGGTGCTTCTGACGGGCACCTTGTTCAACGGGAAGGCCAGCGATTTGTACAATCTGCTGCGCTGGACTTCCCCGGAATTTCGCGCCGAGGGGTTGACCCGCAAGCAGTTCGTGGATGCCTACGGGTACTCGGAGAGCGTCAAGGAGGTGCAGGAAGACCGCACCTACGGACGCTCGACGAAGAAAGTCCAGTTCCACGAGCGCCCCGGCGTCTCACCCCTGGTGTACCGCTTCCTGTTTCCCCGCACGGCCTTTGGCTCGCTGCGGGATATGGCGAAAGCGCTGCCCGGCTACACCGAGACGGAAAAGGTGTTGGCCGATGCGCCGACGCGCTTTCGGAAGCAGGAAGGCGGCGAGATTTATCACAAGAACGGCCAGGCCGCCTTCATGGAATGGCTGCGGGCGGCGTTGGGCTACAACAACATTGCTGCCGTGCAGCCCTCGGACGATGCCGGGCACCACGTGTACGGCTACTGGGAGAGCGATGAGGACGGAAACCGCCTTCGCTTCAACGAGGTCAAGATCCTCCCCGTGCTCCCCGCCGACACGCGGTTGCCCAAGGAGGAGTGGCTGCTGGACGTCGTCCGACAGCAGCGCGCCCGCGGGCGCAAGGTCGTGCTTCTGGTGGAACAGACCCAAAAGCGCCCGCTGGCCAAGCGGCTGGCCGATTTGCTCAACAATGCGGGCTTCCGGGCGGTGGTGCTGGATACCGCCCGGGTAAAGGCGTCCGAGCGGGAGGAGTGGATCGAGAAAAACGCCCACCGCATGGACGTCCTCATCGCTCACCCCAAATCGGTAGAAACCGGCCTGGACCTGGTGATGTTCCAGACGGCGGTGGTGTACGAAGCCACCTACAACATCATCACCCTGTTGCAGGCTCTCCGCCGCATTCACCGGCTGGGCCAGACCAAGGCCGTGGAGGTTTACATTCCGCAGTACAGCGGAACGCTGGAACCCGCGGCCTGGAGTGTCATTCACAGGGGCATTGCGTGGGCGGTGTCCGTGTACGGCGATTTCGTCGCCGACCAGACCGACCCCAATCTGTCCCTGCTGTCCGCCCTGGCCGAGCAGTTGCAAACCGGCCAGCCGGTGGACACGACCCCACCGGAGACCGTTACCCTCTCCGGTTTCAACGCGGAGGAACTCACCACCCGCCGCGAGCCGGAGAAACTCACACCTGACCTGCCCGCCGAAACGCCGGAGCCGGTCGTGCCGCCTCCCGCCCCCTCGGCTTTCGCCGACCTGCCATTGTTCGCTGCTGCGACAGGGAAGGAGGAGGCGGCTGCCCAGGCCGAGGCAGCACGGCAAGAACGCAAGGAAACCTGGGAGCGTGCTTCCCAGGAAGCCGTGCAACTCTCCCTGTTTTAGTCACTCAAAGCCCCCTGGCCGGAAGGTCGGGGGGCAATCTTTTTTCAAGGAGGTGCTTATGGTGCGTACAACTTTAGCCCTTGTCACGGGCGCCCGTGCCCATGCTCTCCGTGACCTCCTCACGGAGCGCGTCGAAACCTGGACGTCGGAAAGCGGGGCGGTGGAAGAACGGGTGGACACGGCCACCCTGCCCGGCAATCTGTACGACCAGGTGGAGGCCATCCTCGGTGAGGATGTGCCGGATTACATCGTGCTCTACGACTGACCAAGGGGGTACTCATGAGCCACAACCAACGCATGTTTGCCGTTGGCCGTCCGGTCAACGGCTATTTTGAGGTGCGCGTGCACGTCGAGGGGCGGGTACGCGCACGCTTTCGCCGCCGTATGGATATACCCCGCGCCGCCCAGGATGCGTGGGAAGACGCCGAAAACTGGGCGCACAAGCGCGGGGTGACCAATCTCAAGAAGTTGATGCCAAAGTGAGTAAGGAGGTGCTCTATGTTGGACAAAGAGACTATCAGGAAGATCATTCGTGAAGCCATTGCCCGGAACGCCGACGAAGACCTCGCCCGCGAGGCTGCCTGCGAGGAACTCGTCCACGAAATGAGCGAGGCTTGGTGGGACCAGGTTTACACCTCGCCCATCCCGTGGCTGGATAAAGTCATCGACCGCGACGCCATCAGCACGCGGGTTGAGGACGAAGTTGACGGCTTGCTGGATACACACTTTTGGGAACTGTGGGAGGAGAAACACGGTGAGCAAGTATCTTGAAAAGGCCACCATCGCCCTGGTTGCCCGCCGCCACCGCATTCCCTTCGACAAGGCAGGCCCGTACAATCCTCTGGTTTGCACCTGCCCGGAGTGCTGGCGGAACTACTGCGACCACCAGTTTGACATCATGGTGGGCTTCACCGCCGCCCCTTTCCCCGACCGTATGATGGGGAGCACGCTTGGGGTGGTGTACGAATGCCCGGAGTGCCATGCCCGCTGGTGGACACACGCGTTCAAGTCCACCTATGAGAGGTGGCTGGAGAGAAACAAATGACACGGCGAGAAAAGCAGCGGTTGTTAAAAGCATTGAACAGCCTGCCCCGCGTTACAGGCTTCCACGTATGGGCGGCCTTCTCCCTCTTGCAGATTAATGGGCTGGAGAACGCGCTTGAGTACGTGGAGGCAATCAGACGTCAGCAGCAGCCAACGCTTTTCCCGCTTACTCAAAAACGCTAAAGGAGGTGCCTATGACCACGCAATGGAAGTTGCTCACTCGGTGCCCCGCGAGTCCGTCTCCCTGGGGGTGGACGGAAATGCGGGTATATGAAACCCCGGAAGGGCCAATGGTGTGCATGACCACGGTGACGCCCAAGCAGGACACTTGCGATCCTCAGACCTACATCCACATCAGCCGAGAACAACTCAAAAAACTTCTGGAGACGTGCCGTGATAGCCGCTCCTAAATTCCCCCTTGGCCGCATTTACACCACCCCTGGTGTGCTGG
>Ga0256833_1002496_pt1 | contig 12890 bp, 9 predicted proteins | sample 356284metaG_FD_190535 | JGI IMG/M metagenome (GOLD analysis project Ga0256833, IMG submission 190535) | Hydrothermal vent microbial communities from Mid Atlantic Ridge, Atlantic Ocean - 356-284 | ecosystem: Environmental > Aquatic > Marine > Hydrothermal vents | place: Atlantic Ocean: Mid...
GGATATGCTCAACAACATGGTCTGTCAAATCTTGATAAATGTCCTCAAAAAGAGTATCATAGATAGTGGTAAGATACTCAAATGCCTTGCCTAATGTCTCCTCTGTGAAGAGGGGACTTGTGGTGTTGGGGGCCGGAGTTACCTCTGGCCTCCAATTTTTATTAATTTGAGTCCCTCTGAGATTTAAAACTCCCTTCATCGTCCTACCAAGTTTTATTCATTAAAAAATCCTACCTCAACTTTTTTGCGAATAAAAGTTTACACTACCAGTCAAAGCGTCGGGTTGCTTTTTCTTTAGTCTGATGCTATAATGCAAGAAATAGCAAATTAGGGAAGTAAAAAGAAACCATTTCAGGGGAGGAGAAAGTGGGAAGGAAAAGCTTTGTTGTTTTTTCCTTTTTCTTTTCTTCGTCTTACCCTCCTGTTATAATAAATCTAATGAACCTTCTCGTGCAGAATTGTTAAGTTACGCCCGTGAAATAACTTCTGAAAATCCCAGGGAGACACTTATTAATGCCATGGGGGAAAGTATTGTATCTTCAACGATGGTTCTTTATAGGGGAGGAATGGCAGAATGGTATGTACCACAATATCGTTTTGTTACAATTGGAAAAGAAGAGGTAATAGGAAGTTATCTTTTGATTGGAGAAGATAAAGATAATCTGACGAGAAAGATAAGTGGAATGATAGATACTGATAGTTCCACCATAGGAGTGCAGCATTACATTTCAACAGAAACAATTCCTTTTTCACATGGTTATTACAAGTTATGTTTTGTGCTTTCTTCAGGAAAAGAAGCTTGTGGCCTGGTTAAAGAATATCATATGCCTGAATTCTCTTTTGTTAAAGGACAGACTAAAGAGAGTGCTTTTACAGAAAGCTCTTTATATTTAAGTGGCTTAATTAAATTTATAGCCAATGGAAGCGATGAAAGTGTTATGGAAATCCCAGTCCAATTGGTAAAAGTTTTAAGAAAACATACAAAGAAAAGTCATTATAATTGGAATGGTTTTGGTGTTTGCAATTATTCTATTGGAACCATTAAATTTTTAAGATTATGGTGCCACGATTTTGATAATCCACTGTACAAAATTTCCTATAGGGGAAACGACCATTATTCATATACAAATACGTCAACCATTGATATAAAAAAATATATTTAGAAAAATATAGCTTACTTGAAAAATATAATATGCATGACAAAGGATTTTCGACTGGATACAATCTTGAATTTTGCCACAGGTATAGTGGAGATTTGAATGAAAATAAGAGCATTGGATTCCCTTCTAATAAAATAATGATTCTTCCGCAAGAGAAGGTAATAAGGATCCAGATGTCAGGAATAGAATGGTTTTATAATGAGTATAATTTACTAAAGAGTTATATTGGTGGTGGTATCTGTATAGGAAAAGACTCTCATGGTAATATATACGGTAAAAGTGAAGGTTCCTGGAGTCTCTCAGGTGAGTCCAGGGAAAATATAGTTGGTCTTGGTGGTATTGCGTTTGATAAAGATTTGGAGGTGGGTTGGGATAAAGTTAATAGTGTCCATTTTGTTTTTGCTTATAGTGTATGGGCTCCTACGGGTGGTAATTTTGAGTTACAGCTTCTGGGGGATGATTTTGAATCTGTTTTTGCAAATTCTTCTGGAAGGATAATAAAGATAACAAGGAAAGAAAACAGAGGTCTTTATTCAGGCGCAGAGGAAGGAATAGTTGATTTTTCTTTTCCAGGGGGAATTACGGAGACACTGTTCAGGAAAAGATATATTTCATTTCAGTTGAATAAAGAAGGCTTTAGCAATTGGGTATTAAGTGTATCAAATGAAAAGAAAGGGTGCTGGAATGTTGTTTATAGATTCAAGCAAGAATTAAAGGGATTGTATCTTCATCTAATTGGGGTATATCTTTTAAGCGATCCATATTTGGCCATCAAAACCACTGAATCTTCCCACATGCTTGGACCTGATATTACGGCTTTTCCCTACTGGTATAACAGAGGGCCAAGTTTTATGTACATGGATGTTAGTTGTGGTAATGTGGCAGAAAATATAACAATACCCCTTATTGTGAAGCTTTATTCCCGTGACTCTTCGGGTAGGACAATAGATATTGATTATTCTCTGTGCAGTGATACGGAGGATAATGATCCCGGTGACCCCGATAAACAAATCTGTACCATGCCTGATGGAGGGAGTTGTAATTTTGGAACAAGTCCGGGAGGAATTTGCAATGGTTTTCATGCAGGAGGTGAGATCCAACATCCCCAATTTCCCTCCCTCAGAGAGGGATGGGGTGGCGGGATATATGATGGAAGCTGTGAGGAACTGAGAAGAGTAATTAGTCAGAAATGTAAAATAGCTTTTGAAGGTAATCAACATTTTGATAATCCTCTTAGATTTATCAAGAGATTTGCACCTTCTCTTCTTGATAAATTTCATACAGGTCATTTCAGGTGTAGGACGGATGGTAAAGGAGAATGTCACCTGTGCTATATTTCTGGTCCATTCTCAAGGATGTTTAAACTCATAGCTTCCACTGAGGTAACCACATCTTCGGGAGAAAAGAAGACCTTATATGCGAGGAAAAGAATAATTGTCAGATATCCCTATCTGGTGAAGTTAAGTAATAACTTACTTGGGACAGATTTTATTGGTTTTTACTATCATATGGATAAAATGTTTCATGATGCAGAGTATGTTAAGTATGCGAACAGCAGGATAGTTGATAGAGTGGGGGAGTTTTTTGAAAAGCTTGAGAATATTAATTGGAACAAATTAGCCAGAGACGATTCTCTTAAAGGTATTCATCCCCGAATTATGCTTAACGATATATCGCTTCCTATGGGAGGGATATTGAAGTTTGTAAGTGGCGGTGAGTCACCAACTATCACAAAATATCAGGGACATCTTTCCCACAGGAGAGGGACGGGCATAGATATTAATCCATTTATATGTGTTAGTGGAAGCAGTTCCCACTATCATCAGGGCAGGTGCTCTCCTGGAGAATATGAAGTACCTATACCTGTGAGAAAATATAAAGAAGCAATAAAGAAGATTTGCAAGGGTGCTTTACATTGTAAATATGTTCCAGAAGGCTCAATTCATGTAGAATTTAACATGGAGGAGTAAATAATGAAAAAGTTTTTGTATATGATTCTCATTTTTATTTTCCCTGCATTTCTGTCTGGTAAGGAGTATTTTTTTCAACTTGAGAATGTTGGAGTAAGGGCAAAAGTAACTTATGAAGATGGGAAATATTATTACACCTACTTTGTGACAAATGAAAACACAGAGGTGGATAGAGGAATAGGAGTGGTAGAATCTTTGTGGCTTGATCTTACTCTCCCCTCTAATGCTTATCCACTTCCCTCTACAGGTCTTGACCATGGACCGTGGTGGAGGGGGGAAGAAGGGGGAGGAAAACCGAAGATTGTATTTGGAAAGATGAAGCTCCCCTTCAGTGTAACTTTTGAAACTGATGTGTGGCATGGAAAAAGATTATGCGATCCTATTAATCAAAGGTTAGGATATGAAAGATGGGCCTGTTGGAGGCCCGACTGGGATGTAGATTACAATGGTTATTTGACTATAAATGGGACCTACTGGGGTTACCCTCTTGGAGAGAGTTATACGAGTTCATATTTTCGGGATGGCAATATAGAGCTAATGCCAGGTGATTATTTAGAGTTTACCGTAATAACTTATGGTATTCCAGCAGTAAGAATTATTAAATTTGATAGTGATGTTTTCGTTGACGAACTTTTTGGAACGATTGAAGAAAGAGAAGAATTTTATCAGACAACAGGCCTGGATCCTTTTAAGGTAGATGATATAAAGGAATATAAGACCTACACCATAGGACCCACCTCTCCCACGAGGGATTTTAGTTTTACGGGGTTTGTAGGGAAGATGGAGGAGAATTTCAGCAGGGCTCAGGAGTATGGCTGGGTGAGGTGTAGCGGAGGTGGAGGGTATCACTCTCCTCCGGCAGGTGGAGTCAGACCTATGGGAATGGGAGGAGGTGGTGGGGGAGGAAGTGAAGATTACTGTGGAGAATTTATCACCTATCTGGAAAACACAATTTCCCTTTATGAACAGGGAGATATAGAAGGTGCAAAGAATGAGATAATAAATGCCATGAATTTTATTTCCAGCAATGGATGTGAGGATTATCATGAGGCATGTGATGAGGAAGGGGTATTCAGGAGTGAGGCGTATGGATTGTTTTACTATGATCTTGATTTTTTGTTAAGGTATCTTGATAGTGGAGAGGATTTAGGAGATGTGTTTAGAGTGATGAGAGCAGGAGTGAGAAGGAAGGCTCATCAGAAGAAGGTTAAAATGGGGATTCAACATAAAAGAAAGGTTTCTTCATCAGAGGAAGGCGGTGGTCATCAAGGTTTCTGGGATTGGTTGTTGGATTTGATAAAGGCAATACTGAGATGGCTGGGGCTGGTGAGGTAAGCTGCGGGTGGAAAGCAATGTATCGTATTCTAGGTAAGAAGGATAATGTCCTTCTGAAAAAGAAGAATAAACTAACTGGCCGGCGGATAAGAATCAATTTATGTGAACTTCTTATACACTTTTAGCTCATTTTGGATTTTTTCCGGTTAAGTCTTGAGGAAATGGTGAATTCCTCGTTGCAATTTTTTGAGGTAAGTTGACCTTGTCCCCCTTACAGAAAACCAGTCAATCTTTCTGCAATTGTCTCCCAACCAAGGGGTTCTACCTGTTCCAGTGAAGGGATGGGCTCTCTCTCTGCTCTTTCAAGGATCAGGGAAAAGAGGATGTGTATGTTTCTCCTCACTATGTTGTCCTCTATTAGATCCCTTTCATGAATGCTCATTCTTAGCAGATCCTCAGGGGTTCTGAACCTCTCTTTTGCCTCTGGTGGAAGAGCGAGGTAGTCAAAGGCGAAAAAGCAATTCCCTGTGCATCTCTCTCTGAGAAAGTGGAAGGCTCCAGAAGATGTACTGATGACTGGCAACCCTCCCGCAGTGACAACCTCCAGTGGAGCTATTCCAAAGGGTTCATATATGGATTGACCAAACTCAACATCACTTCCAAGACGAATATCGGTGAATTCTGTATCCTCATCAAGAAGAGGCCCAATGCTCTCTCTGGAAAATCCATACTGATTGATAAATATTCCTTTTATCGCAAGAGAGTTGAGGTTAAAGTTGTGGATAGAGTCAAAGGTTATCTCCTCAAGATCCACAAGATCAGGCCATCCCTTCCTGTGAACCACGGGCCAGCCATATCTGTTCATCTCCTTCACAGCATCCGGGGGTCTTCCCGTAACAATAAGACTTGAAAGAAGAATGTAGCATCCCTTGAGTCCTCTCTGGTAGAGGAGATCATCAAGATGGTAGAGTACCCTGAGATCCCTCCATATTCCTTTGCTCACTATCAATCTTGCCACATGGGTAAAAATGATATCCGGCTCAAAGTTAAGGGCTTTTTTACAGAAGTTTTTCAGCCTCCTCTTACTCTCCCTCTTTCCCTCTACCGTGACCTTCTTTAAAGGCGTACCATTGTACACAATGAAAATCTTCTCCTGTTTAACCTCAGGTGCCAGATATCTGTACTCCTCCACCACATAATCTCCAACTGCAAATATCCTGTCAAAAGCCTCATGTTTTCTTATCAGTTCCGCTCGATAGTTCTCTGTGTATGAGGGGAATCTTTCAGCCATTTTCTTACTGGAATTAAGGTCAAAACGGAGGATGTTATAGAAGGAGATGTCATGCCCCGAAATAGTTTCCACAATGTTTCTTGCAGGGGCAACCTCGTGTGCATAAAAGATTGTTATGTCTCTCTTTCTCCTTCCTTCCCTCCTCTCAATTTCAATCTTGAGAAGAGAGGGGACCCCCATATATTCATGTCCGAAATGGTATGCATCTTCATTCTCTGCAAGGATCTCAACAATTTCCCCATATACTGTACCAAGCCTGATGTACTGTTCATAGTCATGTATCTGTTCAAATTTCATGGAATCTATTGCAAAGTGTCTCCAGAGTAGATACTTAAAGAAATCAATCTTTTCCCTTTTCATCTCCCATACCCATACAGCAACAATCTCCACCTCGGTGGAATTTGCAGGATTGAACTCATCAGTTATCTTCTTCCTTCCATAAATGATTCTGCAGTTGTACTCCCTTTCCATTCTCCCAAATTCATCTGCATACCTTTCCCGCATATTATGGAGGGAAGAATAGAGGATTTTTGCTTCCTTTCCTATTATTTCTTCTTTTTCTCCAGAAAATTCAAAAAGGGGACCCACAAGTATAGTCCTTGAGAATCTGTTCCTGTAGGCATCTGTGGTTATCAGGCCATGAAGAACTGCACCTATTCCCCCAACTTTTCTTATTGCTTCATGGGTGATATGGAAGGCGATACTCATAATACTTTTATCCCCAGTATTGTTATGTTGTCCTTACCCCCCGATTCAAGGGATAGATTTAAAAGGGTTTCAACATACTCCCTCACCTTTCTTCTTGTAAGGAAATTAACAGGAAGATACTGCCATTTTTCCTCTTCCACAAATCCATGAAAACCATCTGAACTGAGGAGCAGAAAATCTCCCTTCTTGAGGTTCAGCATATATATGTGAGGTTCGAGATCCTCCGTCAATCCAAGTGCCTGGGTGATGACATTTCTGTAAATGAATCTTCTCTTCTCCTCACCAGAGAGAATTCCGGACTCGATGAGGGATTGAACAAGAGAATCATCGTGGGTGATCTGTCTCCACCCCATTCTATTTCTGTGGATGTAACATCTTGAATCTCCGATGTGCATTACCCACCCGGTATTTCCATAGACCAGAAGGGCAGTGAGGGTGGTGCCTATCCCTCCCTGTGATTCAAGTTCTCCCACATCCCTGACATAATCTGAAGTCTCCTGAAGAAGGTCAGATAACTTTTTCTCAACCTTTCTCCCTCTTATGTTTCTGTTTCTTATCGCATTCCAGAGAACGGGGAGATGCATGGAGAGAAATCTGCATGCTGATCTACTTGCAATTTCTCCCCCCTTTCTTCCACCCACACCATCAGCGACGATAAAAAATCTGTGGAGAGGATCTATGTGGAGACAATCCTCATTTTTCCTTCTTACCAGTCCCGTATGGGTTGTACCAGAACATATGAGTCTCAATCTACTTACCACCTACACTCACGCCTTCAAAGAGAATGGACGGTGCCCCTGTTCCTCCTGTGAATTTGAGGTCAGAGGCAACTTCAATTCTTCTGAAAAGTTCCGAAAGAGTCCCCGACACTGTAAATTGCTGTACCGGAGAAGTGACTTTTCCTTTTTCAATTAAAAAACCCCTGGCTCCAAGGGAAAACTGCCAGGTTATGGGATCAATTGTGTGAAGACCCATCAGTTCCGTTATAAACAATCCTTTCTCAACTCCACCTGCCAGATCCTCAGGGGAAATATTTGAGGGTTCAATAAAGAAATTCATCTCACCAGTTGAAGGGGGATTCTTGAGATCGCTTCTCACCACACTTCCTGTGGGCCTATCTTTGAAAATCCTCGCGTATTCCATATCAAGGATGAGATTCAGCAGAACACCATTTTTCACAATCTCCACCCTGTCTGTAACAACTCCTTCTCCATCAAAGGGAAAGGCAAGAGGTGACTGTGGCAGTCTGCCATTAACTGTTATGTTTAATTTTTCGGAAAAGATCTTCTTCCCCACTTTATTTACAAGAGGTGAACGCCCCTTATAAACACTTTCCCCGGTGAATCCCTGAAAAATGGATGAAAGGAGGAAGGAAGCCATTCTGTTTTCAACAATCAGTGTGTACCTGCCGGTCTCAGGAGGTTTTCCACCTATACTTTTCAATGCCTTTTCTGCTGTTCTCTCCGCAATGTTCTCAAGCCCGGAAAATAGATGCGAGATGGAAAAATCCCAGCTATCCCCCGTTTCTCCACCCTCCTCTGCCACCACCATTAACTCATTACTGAAAAGTGTTCTATCAGAGGAATAATCAACCCCTCTGCTGTTGGCTATCCAGATCCTTTCATACTCCGCTTCAACTTTAACATTTCTTGTGGCAACGATTCTGCTATCCTTCCTTGCCGAAGATTCCATTTCAAGTGCCAGTGCCTCTAACTCTGCCAGCTCAACTTTTTCAAAGGATGGATCACAGATACCCGTAACTTCACCGGGATTTTCAGGATCAGGGAAAGAGAAATGGGGTCTCTCTTTCTGATATTCAATCTTTTCAACAGTAGTTTTTATCAATTTTTCTATCTTTTCCCTTGAGGGGTCAGTCACAAAACCGAAGGAAACTCGACTGTCAGATTTCAATCTTATGGCAGTTTCAATAGTTTCTGCCTCCTGAGATTTTTCAATCCTGCCACTACCCGCCTCTGCGTATTTTTCTCTCCGGTGAACCACATAGATCTCCCCCTCCATTCCGGAGGGTATTGAATTCAGAAAACAGCTGATCAGTTCCTTCATAATTCTCTCCTGAATTTTAACATAACCGCCTCTTCGTTACAATCGGGGAAAAGAGGGCATTTAAGGCAATCACCCCACACTTTGTGTGGGAGTTCCTTCTTGTCAACCTGTGTAAATCCAAGTTTTATAAAGAAATCTGAATGATATGTTAAAGCAAAAATTTTTTCTATTTCAAACTCTTTTGCCTCTTCAATACATTTTTTTGCAAGATCAGAGCCTATCCTCTTTTGTCTGTAATCTGGATCAACGGCAAGGGATCTTATCTCAGCGAGATTCTCCCATGCGAAGTGAAGGGCGCATACCCCCACTACTTTCCCATCTGCTTCGTAGACCCAGAAGTCTCTCAGATATTCGTAAATTTCCTGAAGAGGACGGGGAAGCATCTCTCTCTTTTTTGCGTAGTAGTCTATTAAAGAGTGTATAACCCTCGCATCAGACATTTTCGCTTTTCTGATTCTCTGCACTTCTCAGCAGCTCCCTTGCATATTCAAGTGTTTTCCCATCAATTTTCCCGATCATCCTGGCAATTTCCTTCACCCTATCCTCCCCTTCCACCCTTCTTATGCGCGAGATGGTGCGTCCACCTTCAACAACCTTTTCCACCACAAAATGGTGAGTGGCAAAAAGTGCTATCTGGGGCAGATGGGTTATGACTATCAACTGACTCCTCTCTGACAGTTCATTCAATTTTCTTCCAACAGATTCTGCAGTTTTTCCTCCAATTCCCGCATCTATCTCGTCAAATATGATTGTTGAAGGCGGATTCTTTTCTCCGAGAGCAACTCTCAGGGCAAGCATGATCCTCGATAATTCACCACCTGATGCTACTTTTTGAAGAGGTTTGAGAGGTTCACCGGGATTGGGAGAAATTTTAATGGTGACTCTGTCCCTTCCAGAGGGTCCCATTTCGCCCCTCTCAACCTCCACTAAAAATTTTGCCCTCTCCATTGCCAGATATGAAAGTTCTTTTTCAACCTTCTTCTCCAGTTCTTTTGCCGCTCTCTTCCTTTCTGAAGAGAGCTTCTCCGCTCTTTGCTCCATTTCCCTCTGAATCTTTTTCAGCTCCTCCTCTTTCTCAGCCAGCGTAAATTCAATCTTTTCAAGCTCCTCCTTCTCTTTTTTCAGTTTCTCCAGTTCCCTCAACACATCCTCAATGGTTGGTCCATATTTTCGCTTCAATTCACCAAGTTCAAGAAGTCGTTCTGTTATCTGCTCAAGTTTGAGAGGGTCAGTTTCAATTTCACCACTCAGGCCCTCTCCCAGAAATACAGCCTCCTCCAGTTGATAAAGTGCCTCAGAAAGAAGGGAGTGGAGTTTCTCCCACTTTTCACCAAATTGCGTGAATCTCTCGCTTTTTCTCACAAAGTTTTTCAGACTGCTTATCACAGAAGCATCTGATGTGTACAGATAATCTATTAACTCCTCTATCTCTCTTTTCAGATTCTCTCCTTCACTTAGAATCTTCTTCTCTCTCTCAAGCTCTTCATCTTCACCCTTTCGCGGCGAGATTTTTTCAATCTCCTCTATCTGATACTGGAGAAAATCAATCCTCTTTTTCCTCTCCCTTTCTTTTTCCTGAATCTCCTCTATTTCCTCCCGAAGTTTTTTCCATCTGTTGTACAACTGTGAAAATTCCTTTACATCCTCTTCAAGACCAGCAAAATGATCAAGTATGATCAGATAAAACCTGGGTTGCAGGAGAAGCTGCTGGGAGTGCTGGCCCTCAATTCCTATGAGATAGGGAGCAATCTCCTGGAGGGTGGAAAGGGTAACTGAAGTATCATTTATAAAATTTTTGCTCCTGCCCGCTTCAATGATTCTTCTCAGAATTATTTCCTCTCCATCCTCAATTCCCTTTTCAGTGAGGATCTGTGAAACCTCTTTCCTGTCATTTGAAAAAACCGCCTCAATTATGGCTCTCTTTCTACCTGATCTTATGAAATCCTGGCTCGCCTTTTCACCCCTTATGAGTGAAACGGCGGTAACTATTATTGATTTCCCTGCTCCCGTCTCTCCAGTGATGACATTAAAACCCTCTCCCCATTCCACCTCGGTTTCCTCAATTATGGCAAGATCCCGGATTCTGAGGTACCTCAGCATATCAACCCCACTTCAATTTGCTTCTGAGGATCTTAAAGTAGGATTTTTCCGGGATTTTTATCAGTTTCAGGGGATGTTTTGACTTTCTCACTTCAATTCTGTCCCCCTCCATCAGGGAAAGACCCACCTGACCATCAAGGGAGAGAAAGACATCACCCTTCTGAGATTTGATGAAAACTTTTACTTCATAATTGTCGGGAATTACCAGGGGTCGATTGGTGAGGGTAAATGGGCATATGGGAGTTATGAGAATTGCCTCAAATTCAGGGGTTACAATGGGTCCGCCTGCTGCAAGATTGTAGGCGGTGCTTCCCGTGGGAGTAGCGACTATTAACCCATCAGCCCTGAATGTTGTCAGGATTTCACCATTCACATAGGTTTCAAGTTGAATTATTTTGCCCAGGGCTCCCTTATTGATAACTGCGTCGTTGAGGACATCATAGGCTGCTATTCTCTCCTCATGCCTGTGGAGGTGTACCGTGAGTTTCATTCTCTCTTCAACCACGAAATCACCCTTTAAAATTCTTGGAAGATATTTATCAATTTCATCCTCCTGAATTTCAGTGAGAAAACCGAGGCTTCCCAGATTTATACCCACCATCGGGGTTCCTCTGTTGCCTATCAGTCTTGCAGCGCCAAGGAATGTGCCATCCCCCCCGAGAACCACCACAATATCAGCAAGATCAGGTATATCAAGCTTGTTTACACCTTCAACTCCTTCAATATGCTCTGCAATCTGCTTCTGAACCACCCACTCAACATTACCGTCAGAGTATTCTTTTATGATCCTCTCTGCGATCTGGAAAGTTCTTGAAGAATCCTCTTTCCCAAGCAGACCAACTTTCATCGGAATTTCCCTTTGAATATACATTAGCATAAAAATTGATTTTTTTCCATCGGGTAGGATGTGTAATAGGGAATTTTTCTTGAAGTTTTAAAGCATGAGTATATAATTAAATCAATTTCTCAAGAAGGTTTAAATGCCCAAAAATGAAAAAGGTTTTCCAACTAATCCCACGGTTGCACTTCTTTACCCGGATATAAAAGAGCTAATTGAAAAAGCACAATGGAAAACCCTCAAAGAAGTTCTCTCAACATGGTATCCTTCTGATATTGCTGACTTACTCGAATCTCTTGATGTAAAAGAGTCTGCCATCATTATAAGAATGCTTCCAAAGAATCTACAATCAGAAGTATTTTCTGAGTTAAATCCTAAAACTCAGGAAGAAATTCTCTTGACGCTTTCTGACGAAACAATCAAAAAAATTATTCTTGAAATGGATCCTGATGACAGAACGGAACTCTTTGAAGACTTGCCTGATTATATCACAAGAAAACTTCTAAAGTTACTTCCCCCTTCAGAGCGAAAAGAAGCTCTCATGTTGCTCGGGTATCCACCAGAAAGCGTGGGAAGACTGATGACCCCGGATTTTGTTGCTGTTAAACCAGAATGGGATGTAGGAAAGGCTATTCAGCACATCAGGGAATATGGTAAAGATGCTGAAACGATAAACGTCATTTATGTAGTAGATGAACACTGGAAACTGCTTGATGACTTACCTATCAGGAAGCTAATTCTGGCTGAACCTCATCAGGAAATAAGGGAACTAATGGATAATCAAGTAATATATTTGTATGCCAACACAGATCAGGAAGAGGCAATAAAACTCTTTGAAAAATACAATCTAATCGCTCTCCCTGTTGTAGATGAAGAAGGACATCTTTTGGGTATCGTTACTGTGGATGATATTATTGATGCCCTTAGGGAAGAACAAACGGAAGACTTTGCAAAATTCTCAGCAGTTGAAGCAAAGGCTGTTGGAGTGGATTTCATTACACAAATAAAAGATGTTCCTCTTTTCTCTATTTTCAGAGCAAGAATTACCTGGCTTCTAGCTTTGTTACTTATGGATTTTATAACTGGAGGAATAATACAGAGTTTTGAAGCTACTATTGCAAAGTATGTAGTTCTTGTAACTTTTCTTCCTGTCCTTGTTGATACAGCAGGTAATGCAGGTTCTCAAGCAGCAACTCTCGTTATTAGAGCCCTTGCACTGGGAACCGTTAAGGTCAGTGACTGGTTGAAAGTTGTCATTAGGGAACTGGCAATATCAGCAGCACTTGGCTTAGTTATGGGGATAGGTATTTCTTTTATGGGCTTCATAAGAGGGAAAAATTTGCAAATTGCAGAAGTCGTCGTAATTTCAATGTTTATAAATGTTATAGTGGGTAGTTTAATAGGTGTAATTCTCCCTTTTATTTTTACAAAATTGAAAAAAGATCCTGCTACAGCCAGTACTCCTTTAATCACCACTCTTGCAG
>Ga0256833_1002497_pt1 | contig 12888 bp, 9 predicted proteins | sample 356284metaG_FD_190535 | JGI IMG/M metagenome (GOLD analysis project Ga0256833, IMG submission 190535) | Hydrothermal vent microbial communities from Mid Atlantic Ridge, Atlantic Ocean - 356-284 | ecosystem: Environmental > Aquatic > Marine > Hydrothermal vents | place: Atlantic Ocean: Mid...
CTGTTTTCAGTTGGATACGTTAGTGGTTGCCAAAAATCATTGAACGACCTGAATCAATCGTTAGTGTGCCCATGTTTCATACGGATGGAATTTACAATGTTCTTGACGCGGTGGGGATGTTTGATGCCTTTGGCCGCCAGCTCATAACGATCGGTGCCGGCCGACGCAAACTTGATGGTTCCATAGCCCAGCAGCCGCTGATAGAACCGTTGCTCGACGTCAACCGTTCGGATATCAGCAATAAATATCTCGCGAAAGTCCTTATCAAGGATGCCTGTCTCCAGAATCACCTGTCGATCGGTGATGCGAAGCAGCAGGGCGTAACGCTGCCAAATGGCGATGAATATGGGGAAAATCAGCCATCCGAAAGCGAAAAGCCAGGCATAATTCCACCAGGAGGGGCGTGCTTTGTAAATGGTTCGATCATATCTCATGGCAGAAACGGCCTCCCACCGCAGTCATCTTTTGTTATGTGCCTGTAACCCGGTATTGCCGAAGTGGAGATGTCCGGCTGGACAAAAGCGGGAATGCTTCAATGATCAAATTTCATCATATCACCGGGCAAATCGCAAATATCCAACGTGCAAAAAAGACTGATGTGCGATTCGACTGAAATCGCCGAGATTATCCAGCGTGGCGATCACGCCTCCCGGCTCATAGATCACCAACGCGCCTTTATCCAACCATTCATCCCAACCATTCTGTACAGGATGAATAGTCAGCCGCCGTCCGGGAACGTCACAATAAGTCTGTTTGAAAATCCAGAAGCGTTGAATCTCGATGCAACCGGGCGTTAAAATCACGCGAAAACCGACCCACTTCACGACATCCACAAAGCCGATGGCCATGAAAAAGAGTGCGGCGCCTTCGCAGAGCATCTTCGCAGTGTATGATTTTTGCTCAGGCAGTATTCGAATTTCCAGCAGGAAAACCAGACTGACGAAAAACAGCAACAAGTCTGGCAACAAGGTGATGGTATGCTGACGGGTGACAATCTTTTCATTTCTTCCATCCATCATCCACCTCCGGGGGGAATGGGCTGGCAGAATTATGAGACTGAGGGCGTCGTTGGCCTCCTTATTCCGTATTGCGGGTCAAAAACAAGATAACAGCGAATGAGAAAATAAAATCAGCTTTATTTTAAGTTTAGTCGAGCTGCATCATTTTTTCCTGACGCCCGGGCGCTGTTTACCCGACGAGCGCCGGACGGGATCATGACAATCCTGTCATAACGCCGATCAAGCGTCTTTGATCGTTTGGTGAGAAGCCTTTTTTTAGATAGAATGGAGTTGATCTTCCTTTTCTGTCACTCACATCCAATTCGCCACCGGAATTCCCTCCATGTCTCATCATCAAGATGAACTCGACGCGCTGTTGCGACGCATTGCCGATCTCTCTGACGAAAGCCTGATTTTACTTTCTCAATACATCAGCTTCCTCAAGTGGCAGGAGGAGCAGTGGCGTTCGCCCGAAGAGTGGGAGAATCAGGAGGCCAATGAGGTGGCGTGGGTTTACGATCTCATCGAGCATTTCCATCAGGCCCGTCGCGCCGCGACGCTCGATCCCAAAGGCATGGAGATCAAGGTTGCGCCCGCCAGTTGCGAGGGCGTCATTCGCCCGGCCATCTGGCAGCATCCGCCGGTGAAAGGGGAGTCGGTATTGGAATATCAGGTGGAAGCGCCTCTGGATCTCGATGTGCTCAAGCTGAAATTTGTTGCTGGCGTGCGCGATGGCACCTTGCTTTCTGATGATAACCAGGTGGCTTTTCGGGTGCGTGTGAACGGGCGTCTGTTGTGGACGCATCTGAAAGACGCCGCAACCTGGGATGATTTTCTGATCGATCTTCCTACGCTTTCCGGACAGACCATGGTCATCCAGCTCATCACCGACGCCCTGGGCAACAGCCGCTGGAATTGGGCTGTGTGGGGCGAGCCGCAGCTTCTGGGCATGAGATTCTGATCGATTTCCGGATGCAAGTCGCCCGATCATTACAATCCCATATTCCCATCTGATTTCCTTCAATCATTGATCTTCAATCATTTTTCAGGAGGACGACGATGTCTGACTTCGAATTTGGCGGGGAGTTCGTCTGGTTCCCCACGCCCGACTATGTGAACGACAGCCATGTCCAGCGCTTTATGCAGGCTCACGGCTTCGCCGACTGGGACGCGCTGCATGAGGCCGCGATTGAAGATGTCGGCTGGTTCTGGGACGCCATGCTCAAATACCTGGACATCCGGTTCTACAAACCCTACGACCAGATCGTCGACCTCTCGCGGGGCAAACCCTGGGCGCGCTGGGCCATCGGCGGGCGGATGAACATCGTCCACAACTGTCTGGACAAATGGATGGGCACAGAGATCGAGAGGAAGGTCGCACTGCGCTGGGAGGGAGAAGAGGGGGCGGTGCGCGTATACACCTACCGCCAGCTCTTTGACGAAGTCAACCGCACGGCCAACGCCCTGCGCAGCCTGGGCCTGGGCAAGGGAGACGCCATCGGTCTCTATATGCCCATGACGCCCGAGATCGCCGTCGCCCTGCTGGCCATCGCCAAGATCGGCGGCGTCATCCTGCCCCTGTTTTCCGGCTACGGCGCCGGGGCGGTGGCCACCCGCCTGGCCGATGCCGAAGCCAAAGCGGTTTTCGTCTCCGATGGCGCCTATCGCCGCGGACGGATCGTCAACATGAAATCGGTGGCGGATGAAGCGCTGCAACAAGTTCCCAGCGTGCAGCATGTCATCGTCCACCGCCGCGTCGGAGCCGATATCCCCTGGATCGAGGGGCGCGACCACTGGTGGCATGATCTCATCCCCGATCAGTCCGCTGAGGCCTCCACTGAGGTCATCGAAGCCGAAGATCTGATCATGATCATCTACACATCGGGCACCACGGGCCGGCCCAAGGGCGCGGTGCACACGCACATCGGCTTCCCCATCAAGGCCGCCACCGATATGGCCATGGGCCTGGACCTGCGCCGGGAGGATACGCTTTATTGGATGACCGACATGGGTTGGATGATGGGGCCGTGGGAGGTGTTCGGCGCATTGATCTTGGGCGCGACCGTGGTTTTCTATGATGGCGCACCCGATTATCCCGATGTAGACCGGTTGTGGAAGCTGGCCGCGGAGCACGGCGTCACCCATCTCGGCGTGTCACCCACGCTGATTCGGGCGCTGATGGCCCACGGCGAAGGGCCGGTCAAGAAGCATGATCTCTCCCGCTTGCGGGCTTTTGGCTCCACCGGCGAGCCCTGGAATCCCGACCCCTGGATGTGGCTCTTCCGGGTGGTGGGCGAGGGCAAGCGCCCCATCATCAACTATTCGGGCGGCACCGAGATCTCGGGCGGCATCGTCATGGGCAATGTGGTCAAGCCCCTGAAACCCGCGGCCTTCTCCGGCCCCAACGTGGATATGGCCGCGGATGTGGTGGATGATGAGGGCAACCCGGTGCGGGGGCAGGTGGGCGAACTGGTCATCCGCCAGCCCTGGATCGGCATGACTCGCGGCTTCTGGAAAGACCCCGATCGCTATATCGAGACCTATTGGAGCCGTTTTCCCGACACCTGGGTGCATGGCGATTTCGCAGCCATCGACGCGGACGGCCAATGGTATATTCTGGGGCGTTCCGATGACACCATCAAGGTGGCGGGCAAGCGTCTGGGCCCGGCCGAAGCCGAGAGCATCCTGGTCAAACATCCCGCCGTGCTGGAGGCGGGCGCCATCGGCGTCCCCCACGCCATCAAGGGTTCGGCCCTGGTGCTGGCAGTGGTGCTGGCCCCCGGCTATGCCCCCTCCGATGAATTGGCCGGGGAGTTGCAGGATCTGGTGGTGGCGGGCCTGGGCAAAGCCCTCAAACCCCAGGACATCTTCTTCGTTCCCGATCTGCCCAAGACTCGCAACGCCAAAGTCATGCGTCGCGTCCTGCGGGCAGCCTATCTCGATTTGCCAGCGGGCGATCTCAGCGCCCTGGTCAATCCCGATGTGGTCGAGGAAATCCGTCGTATCGGGCGCGAAAGCCGGAGGTAATCGATTGTCGCAGCGATTACGCATCGGGAGCAGTCTGTTTCTATTGATCCTGACTGTGTTTCTGATCCAAATTCGATGCTTATCCCCGGTCCAGGCCCGGCCCCCGGCGCCCTCCGCGTCGTCCAAAATCCTCTCCGTCTGGGTTCTGGGCGATAGTCTTACCCTGGGACTGTACGCATCTTCCGAGGAGACCACTTACCGCCAACGACTCTTTCAAGCGCTGCAAACCGAACATCCCGGCGCCGTTCGATACATGCTCTGGCAAAGCGTTTGCACCCTGGGGGGGCTGGAAAAACGCTGGGATGAGTTGCCGGGCAAGCCCGATATACTCTTCATCGAGATAGGAATTCATGCGCTGCAGGATGGCGGCCAGCCCAATGCCACTGGCATCGACGATTATTGCATTCCGGTTCCCAAAGAGGTGTGGCAGGAACGCTATGGCGCCATGCTCGATCGCATCCAGAACGACGCTCCCGGCGTAAAAATTGTGGTTGGGACCATTCCCTGGTGCAACTGGCAACCAGATAGCGCTTTCTTTCAAGAGGCGCTGACGTATAACGCCTGGATTATCGCCGAGGCCCGCAAACGCGACATTGCCGTAGCCGACCTCTGGAGCGCCACCGTCAATAAGGTCGACGGCATTTCCACCCCTGAACAGACCAGCATTTTCCCGCCTTATCACGGAGATCAGTTTCATCCCAACGATCTGGGACATCGGCGACTGGCCGAAACTTTTTTGCAGGCCTACTGGCGCAACGCATATCAGATTTTCACGCCTCTTCAAACCTTCAGTCGATAGCTATTTCATTCCTTCCCCCACCACAGGAGCAAAAATATGGACTTTACCCTCGACAGTGAACACCGCATGTTGCAAGAGATGATCCGCGATTTCGTGGAGAAGGAGGTGAAGCCGCGGGCTGCGGAAGTGGATCGGGAGCACAAATTCCCGCGGGAGGCCATCGAGAAAATGGGGCCGCTGGGCCTGCTGGGCCTGAACGTGCCCGAAGAATGGGATGGCGCCGGCTCGGATACTCTGGCCGCTGCGCTCCTCTATGAGGAATTGGGCCGGGGCTGCGGCTCCACCGCCCTCACCGCCGAGGCCCATCTCAGCCTGGGCTGCGCTCCTTTCGTTCTTTATGGCAGCGATATGCTCAAAGACAAATTTCTGCGCCCGCTGGCCACGGGCGAGATCTTGGGGGCGCTCAGTCTCACCGAGCCGGGCGCGGGCTCCGATCTCAAGGGCGGCGTGCGCACCAAGGCCGAAAAAGTCGGGAATGAGTGGGTGATCAACGGTTCCAAAATGTGGACCACCAACGCCTCGGTGGCGGGCGTCATCGTTTTTCTGGTGCGCACCGATCCTGCCGGCGGCTCCCGCTCCCTGAGCATGATCGCCGTGCCCACCGATACGCCCGGCCTGCACATCCATCCCGCCGAGCGTAAAATGGGGTTGCACGGCTGCAAAACTCATGCCGTCACCCTGGAGGATGTGCGCGTGCCCCTGGATTATCTGGTGGGCGAAGAAGGCCGCGGCCTGCATCAGGCCCTGGCGGTGCTGGATGGCGGTCGGGCGGGCATCGGCGCCCTCAGTGTGGGCCTGGCTCAGGCGGCATTCGAAGAGGCTGTGAAATACGCCAAGGAACGCGAAGCGTTCGGGGGACCCATTGCCAACTTGCAGGCCATTCAATTCAAGCTGGCCGATATGGCCACCATGATCGACGCCGCCCGCTGGACTATCTATCGCGCCGCATGGCTAAAAGATCAGGGCCAGCCTTTCTCGCAAATCGCCGCTCAGGCCAAACTCTTCGCCACCGAAATGGCGGACAAAGTCTGCTGGGAAGCCATCCAGATCCACGGCGGTTACGGCTACTCCGCCGAATTCCCGGTGGAGCGCATCTATCGCGATAATCGCCTCATGCTCATTGGCGAGGGCACCAGCGAGATCAACCGTCTGGTCATCGCCCGCCATGTGCTCAAATAACAAGGGGGCGTGACTGCCAGCCATCCATGATAAAAAAGCCGGCCCAGACGGGACCGGCTTTTTATCGTTGCTGATGGCGCTAGCGCCGTTTTTTCGACTTGCGTTTTTTGGGCTTGCGGCGCCCGCTGCGGACGGGCGCGCCTCCGGCCGAAACGGGCTGCTTGGGCGCAGGCGGGGCCGTGCCGCCCGCCATGTCGCTCTTCATATGACAATCCTTATACTTCCTGCCGCTGCCGCACCAGCAGGGATCATTTCGGCCCAGTTTCGGCCCCTGGCGGCGCTGCGGCGCGGGCTTGCCGCCATTGCCGCCCGAGCTGGGATGCACAGCCTGAACCGGCGCCCGCTTCTGCTCGCGCACCAGCTCCACCAGGAAAATCTGCGTCACCACATCTTCCTGAATCTGCTCCATCAGGTCGGCGAACATATCGAACGCCTCGCGTTTATAGGCCACCAGCGGGTCTTGTTGCGCCACGGCCTGCAAGCCGATGCCCTCGCGCAGGATGTCCAGATCGGTCAGATGGCGCACCCATCGCTTATCGATGGACTGAATCATGAGGAGGCGCTCGATGCGACGCATGTCTTCTGCACCCAGCCGCTGCTCCTTGGCGTTGTAATTCTCCGCGGCGATCCGTTGCAGGCGTTCCGCCAGCTCCTCGCGACTGAGGCCCGTCCAGGCCTCCACGGTCTCATGGGCGGGCAAGGGCATCACCCGCAGCGCCGCCTGGTGCAGGGATTTTAGATCCCAGTCCTCGGCGTATTTGGCCGACGTGTAGCGCTGAACCAGGTTTTCCAGGTAATGATCGACCATGCGCAGGATGGTGGGTTTGAGATTGGGCTCGGAGAGCACCTTGCGGCGCTGGTCATAGATGACCTCGCGCTGCTTGTTCACCACGTCATCATATTCGAGGACGTGCTTGCGCATGTCGAAGTTGTAGCCCTCGACCCGGGTCTGGGCCTGTTCGATAGCCTTGCTGACCATGCCCGCCTCCAGAGGCATGTCCTCCTCCACGCCCAGACGATCCATGATCCTGGCCAGCGAGCTGCCGCCAAACCGCCGCATCAGATCATCCTCCAGCGACAGATAGAAGCGGGACTGGCCGGGGTCGCCCTGGCGCCCGGCGCGGCCGCGCAACTGGTTGTCGATGCGGCGGGCCTCGTGGCGCTCGGTGCCGATGACGTACAGGCCGCCCAACTGACGCACCTTGTCCGCATCCCGTTTGGTTTGCTCCCAGCGCTCTTTTAATGCTTTCACCCACGGCGCATTGATTTTTGGGGTGGGATCCTCGCCCTTGCGCAGCATATCAACCACGTCGGTCCAGTCGGCTTCGGAGATTTCGCTGAGCTCATAGCCTTGCTTGCGCAGATCTTCACGGGCCAGATTTTCGGCATTGCCGCCCAGCAGGATATCGACGCCGCGGCCGGCCATGTTGGTGGCGATGGTGACTGCACCCGGACGTCCGGCCTGGGCGATGATCACCGCCTCCCGCTCATGATTCTTGGCGTTCAGCACCTCGTGAGGGATGCCGCGCCGTCGCAGCAGCGTGGAGATGTACTCCGAGGTCTCGATGGCGCTGGTGCCCAGCAGAATAGGCTGGCCCGTTTTGTGCGCCCGTTCGATCTCCGTCATCACCGCCTTGAACTTGGCCCGCTGCGACTTGAACACCATGTCGGGATGATCGACGCGCTGCACCGGCACATTGGTGGGGATGACCACCACATCCAGATTGTAGATGCGGTGGAATTCTTCCTGCTCCGTGGCCGCGGTGCCTGTCATACCGGCCAGTTTGCGATACATACGGAAGAAATTCTGGAAGGTGATGGTGGCCATGGTCAGGTTCTCGCGACGCACCTTCACCCCCTCCTTGGCCTCGATAGCCTGATGCAGGCCTTCGGAGTACCGTCGCCCGTGCATCAATCGGCCCGTGAATTCATCCACGATGATGATCTCGCCATTCTTGACGATATAATCCTTGTCTCGCTTGAACAGAACATACGCTCGCAGGGCGTTATCAAGATAAGGCGCCATCTCCGCATATTCGGGATCATACAAGGTCTTATCCTCGGGAATGCCGATCCAGTTTTCTATCTTGCGCAGCCCCTCTTCGGTCAGGGTCACCACCCGGTCTTTCTCGTCGACGGTGTAATCTCCCGGGCCATCCTCCTCTTCCTGTGGAACCAGGCGGGGCATGAGCTGGGCGAAGCGGCGATAGAGATCACTGGATTCCTGGGCCGGGCCGGAGATAATCAACGGCGTGCGGGCCTCGTCGATGAGGATATTGTCGATCTCGTCGATGATGGCGAAATTCAGCGGGCGCTGCGTCATCTGCTGAATATCCGTGACCATGTTATCTCGCAGATAATCGAACCCGAATTCGTTATTCGTGCCGTAAGTGATGTCCGCCAGATACGCTTCGCGTCGGGTGATGGGCCGCAGGTTGCGGAAACGATCATCCTCATTGGGGTACTCGGGGTCATAGATGAACGAACCCTGATCGGGGTTCCCGGCCCCGCTCTGGATGACCGCGGCGCTGACGCCCAGGAAATGGTACACCGGGCCCATCCACTGCACGCCGTATTTGGAAAGATAATCATTGGGCGTGACCAGATGCACGCCCCGGCCCGTCAGTGCATTGAGATACAAAGGCAGCGTGGCGACCAGGGTCTTGCCTTCGCCGGTCTTCATCTCGGCGATTTTGCCCTTGTGCAGCACAATGCCGCCGATGAGCTGTACATCATAATGTCGCATCCCCAGCGCCCGCACCGCGGCCTCTCGCACCACGGCAAAGGCGCTGGGCAGGATCTCCATGAGGATGTCCTCTTCCAGTTGGCGCAAATCCTCGTCGGTGCGTTCGATCTGGCGTTTGATGCGATCGATATCGCTGGGATCCTCAGTCTCCTTTAACTCCTCTCGCAATGCCTCCAACTCCTGGCGCAGGGGCGCCGTCTCCTGCACGATTTTCTCGCGGAATATCTCAGTCTGAGCTCGCAGATCATCATCGCTGAGCTGCTTTATCTCGGGCTCCAGCGCGTTGATCTCATCCACCAGAGGACGAATTTGTTTGATGAATTTCTCGCTGGGATCGCCAACGACTTTCTTGAATAGATTTTTGAACATATCAGATACTTGGTGATGTCGTTTGAGGGTGGTTTTCTTGCCTGTTGCCGGGGCGTAACGCAAAACGTCAAACGTCATAGTTCTAACGCTGCCGTGACGTTTGACGCATGACCCTGGCGACGATGGTGAAGGATGCGCTCATCGTCCTGTTTAGATGACTGTCCTGCCGGGAAAAAGGTTCCCGCAAAACGCTAACGCTTCATTATAGCACAGATTGGCAAATGCTCCCCGGTGTGACCGTCGCCGAACAGCGCAACGTCCCCTCAAAATGGCAATGAGAGGACGTTGGCGTTACATGAGACCTGAGCGTCAGATATGCGGCCGCAGGGCTCGCAACTGCCGGAACAGCTCCTTCTCCTGCTCGGTCAGGTTCTTGGGCAGTTTGGCCGACGCCTCGACATAGAGATCGCCGTGCTTGTCAGGCTTTTTTACATTGGGCATGCCCTTGCCCCGCAGCCGGAAAACTTTGCCGTTGTCGGTCTCGGGCGGGATGTTGAGGATGAGAGGGCGATCCAGCGTGGGCACCTGCACCTCGCCGCCCAAAATCATGGTGTAGAGGTCCACGGGCAGTTTCAGGCGCAGATTGTCGCCCTCCCGCTGAAATTGGGCGTGGGGAGCCACCGTGATCTTGAGATAGAGATCGCCAGGCTTGCCGCCGTTACGGCCCGGCTCGCCCTTGCCCGCCACCCGCACCCGGGAGCCGGTCTTGACGCCCTTGGGGATTTTCACCTCGATGCGTTCGCCATCCAGTTGCAGGGTGCGAGAAGAGCCGCGATAGGCTTCCTCCAGGGTGATGGTGACCGGATGCTCGATGTCGCGGCCGCGCATGGGCCGGGCGTATGCGCCCGAGGTGCGGGCGCCGCCGAAGCCAAAATCATCGAAGCCTGCGCCAGCGGCCCGACTGCGCCCGCCGCCTCTCATGCCGAACAGGGTCTCGAAGAAATCAGAGAAACCGCCGCCAAACATCTGCTCGAATTCTTCGGGAGAGACGGTGCGATAGGAGGGGCCGCCGCCCGGTGCGCCCGCTCCGCGGGCCCCGGCGCCATACTGCCGCCAGAAGTCCTCAGGACGCCCGCCCGCGCCGGTGAAGTTCTTCCACTGCGCGCCGAACTGATCATACTTCTTGCGCTTTTCAGGGTCGGAGAGCACTTCGTAGGCCTCGTTGATCTCCTTGAACTTCTCCTCAGCCCTGGGGTCATTGGGATTGGCGTCAGGATGATACTCGCGGGCCAGTTTACGGTACGCCTTTTTTATTTCTTTATCGGTGGCCGTTTTGGGCACGCCGAGGATTTGATAGTAGTCCTTGTATTCCATAACACCTCACGGTGGGATGAAAGATTGATAATTGATGATCAATGATTAAAGTCCCGCAGGCAAGCAGACTTGTGCGCTTTAATCTTTAATCATCAATCATTGATCATCTTACTGCGCAACCAGCACGCGGGCGGGGCGGATGACGCGGCCATCGATAGTATAGCCTCGCTGCATCACTTTCGCCACATGCCCGGCGGGCGTGTGGGGAGCGTCGATGACGCCCACAGCTTCGTGCAATTCGGGATTGAATTCCTCGCCCGCGGGGTCGATGACCTGCACGCCGTATTTGCTCAGGGTGTCCAGAAAAGCCCGCAGCGTCAGCGCCACGCCCTGGCGCAGACTTTCGGCGTCGCTGTCGGCGTCACTATGGCTCAGGGCCGCTTCCAGATGATCGGCCAGGGGCAGAAAATCTTGCAACATCTGAATACGCAGGTCGTCGCTGCGCTGGGTGAAGCGTTTTTCGATGCGCTTTTTGGTGTTCTCAAGATCCGCTTGCAGGCGAGCGTATTGCTCCTGCCAGTCGATCTCCTTTTGCTGTTCGATCTCGTCAGTTGAGATGGTTTGAGTGCGTTGGTCTTGTTGCTGTTTCATAGGCGGTTGTTCGTCCTCTCGCAGGGTTCCCGGCGCGGACGATTCCTTTTTGGCGGGGTCTCCGGCCCGGCGCACCTTGATGCGCTTCACGGGCCTGCTGCGCCGGATGATGTAAGGGTTATTGCGAGGATCGAGGAAACGGCGGAAATAGGGATCGTAGAGGGGCATGATGATGTGGTGGGGAGTCGGAGGGGTGGGGATTCATAGAAATACGATAGAGATTGATGGAAATTCGGTCGAGATTCTAGCAAGCCAATCTCAACGAATTTTCAATCTCTATGAATCTCCATGCTGATTGGCAATGCAAAACGGGCGGGAAGTCATGGCGACTCCCGCCCGCATAGTGGTCAGGCAAACCGCGGGCCACGCCCGCAGCGAGGCGGGACGTGACCCAATGGGGTGTTTAGACTTCCCGGAAGTCGCCTTCGACGACCTCTTCATCGCCGCCAGCAGCGGGGCCGGGTTCGGCGGAACCGCCGTCAGCGCCGGGCGTGGGGCCAGCCGTCTGCTGGCTGTAGAGTTGCTGGCTCAGCGCGTGACTGGCCTGCTGCAACTGCTCGGTGAGGGTGCGGATGCGGTTGGCGTCGTCGCCCTCCATGGCCTGCTTCAGCTCGTTGATCAGGTTCTCGATCTGGCCTTTTTCGGTGACCGGAACCTTGTCGCCCAGCTCTTTCAGCATCTTCTCGGTGGCGTACACCGTGCTATCGGCGGTGTTGCGGGCGTCGATGAGTTGCTTGCGGGCCTCATCCTCCGCCTCGTGGGCCTTGGCTTCCCGCACCATCTGCTCCACCTCATCCTCGCTGAGGTTGGTGGTGGCTGTGATCTTGATGCCGGTTTCCTTGCCCGAGGCCTTGTCTTTGGCGGTCACGTGCAGGATGCCATTGGCGTCGATATCAAAGGTGACTTCGACCTGGGGCACGCCGCGAGGCGCAGGCGGGATGCCGTCCAGGCGGAAGGTGCCCAGCAGTTTGTTATCCTTGGCCAGGGGGCGCTCGCCCTGCAACACATTGATGTCCACCGCTGTCTGATTGTCTTCAGCCGTGCTGAAAATCTCGGTCTTGCGGGTGGGGATAGTGGTGTTGCGGGGAATGAGCACCGTCATCACGCCGCCCAGGGTCTCGACGCCCAGACTCAGCGGGGTCACATCCAGCAGCAGCACATCCTTAACCTCGCCGGCCAGCACGCCCGCCTGGATGGCGGCGCCGATGGCCACCACTTCATCCGGATTCACCGATTTGTTGGGCTCTTTGCCGGTGAGGCTGCGCACCAGGTCCTGAATCATGGGCATGCGGGTGGAGCCGCCCACAAGGATGACCTCATTCAGGTCGCCGGTCTTGAATCCGGCGTCGCGCAGGGCCTGCTCGAAGGGGCCGCGGCAGCGCTCCACCAGGTCTTCGGTCAGTTGCTCGAACTTGCTGCGGGTGAGCTTCAGTTGCAGATGCTTGGGGCCCGAGGCGTCGGCGGTGATGAAGGGCAGGTTGATCTCGGTCTCCTTGACGCTGGAGAGCTCGATCTTGGCCTTTTCGGCCGCTTCGCGCAGCCGCTGCAATGCCTGCCGATCCTGTCCCAGATCGATGCCCTGGTCTTTCTTGAATTCATCCACCATCCAATGAACGATGCGCTCATCCCAGTCATCGCCGCCCAGATGGGTGTCGCCGGCGGTGGACTTCACCTCGATAACGCCGTCGCCCACTTCCAGGACGGAGACGTCGAAGGTGCCGCCGCCCAGATCGAAGACCAGGATGGTTTCTTCCTTCTTTTTGTCCAGACCATAAGCCAGCGCCGCTGCAGTGGGCTCGTTGATGATGCGCTTTACTTCCAGACCAGCGATCTTGCCTGCGTCCTTAGTGGCCTGACGCTGGCTG
>Ga0256833_1002498_pt1 | contig 12888 bp, 13 predicted proteins | sample 356284metaG_FD_190535 | JGI IMG/M metagenome (GOLD analysis project Ga0256833, IMG submission 190535) | Hydrothermal vent microbial communities from Mid Atlantic Ridge, Atlantic Ocean - 356-284 | ecosystem: Environmental > Aquatic > Marine > Hydrothermal vents | place: Atlantic Ocean: Mid...
AATTCTACTACGTTATGTCTTTCGGTTATTTTTTTTGTTTCTTTTAATGGTAGAGATATCCATCGCTTTAATAATCGTGCTCCCATAGGAGATGTTGTTTTGTCGATAATATCAACTAATGTTACAGCTTCGTCGTTTGGTGAGTAAAGCAGTTCTAAATTACGAATTGTAAATTTGTCTAACCAAACGTATTTATCTTCTTCGATTCGCGATATTGACGATATGTGTTGAATTTGTTTATGTTCGGTAAGTTCTAGATAGTATAATATAGAGCCTGCGGCTGTTATTCCTTCTTTAAGTTTGTTAATTCCAAATCCTTTAAGTGTTTTTACTTTAAAATGTTCGAGTAGTTTGTCGTATGCGTTATCGTAGTTATATGCCCAGTCTTCTATAGGATAAGAATAAAATTTGTCGCCAAAACTGTTATAAAATAATTTTTGTTTACTACGTTCGTATATTATTTCTTTAGGATTAAAGCTTTGTATTAATTTTTCGACATAATTTATATTGCCTTGTGCTGTAAAAAATTCTCCTGTTGATATATCGACAAATGCAAGTCCACAAATATTTTTTTGAATATTTACACTTGCCAAAAAATTATTTGTATTTGTTTCGAGAACATTGTCGTTTATAGATACTCCGGGTGTAACAAGTTCGGTAACGCCTCTTTTAACGGTTTTTTTTGTAAGTTTTGGGTTTTCTAATTGTTCGCATATTGCAACACGTTGACCTGCTCTTATTAGTTTTGGCAAGTATGTATCTATTGCATGATACGGAAAACCTGCTAAATCAACATAAGTGGCTGCTCCGTTAGCTCGTTGAGTTAATGTTATTCCTAATATTTTTGATGTTTTTATTGCATCTTGTCCAAATGTTTCGTAAAAATCGCCTACTCTAAACAACAAAATTGCATCAGGGTGTTTTGCCTTGATGGAGTTATATTGTTTCATTAAAGGGGTTTCTACTTTTATTCCTGATTTTACCAAAATATTAGTTTTTATTTTTTACAAATATATGTTTTCTGTAATGTATATAAAAACAGGGTTAATTATTTGTTAAAAACTTTTATTGTTTTTATACATTGTAATATTTTTAATCTTTAATTCTTAATTTATTCGCTATAGAATTTTATCATTTGTTTAATTGCTTGCGAGCATATTGGACAAAAGCCTTGTTTTAGTTGTCTCATCTCGCAATTTCTATACGAACGATATACTCCTTTTGCCACATATCCCGCTCCTTCGAATAAGCCTATTGTATTATTATATTTATCGTTATCGGGTGTTGGTTTAGGTGTTCCTTTTTGTATTAGATTTTTCCATTTTGATTCAAAATTAACTAAATTTGTAATGTTTGGCTCCCATGGTTCTACATTTTTGTTATAGAAATCGTCAGATATTTCGGTATCGACATATTCGTCGGCAAGACCTGCAAATCCATGTCCAAACTCGTGTAAAAATACCCATTTCGACAATGGATTATCGGCTGCTGTTATATTCCAGAAATTAAATATTCCGCCTCCTCCGTATTTTGATGTATTTACAATAATATAAATTTGGTCGTAAGGGACAAGTGCTGCGATATTGCGAATTGTTTTGGTGTCTTGAATTGTAAGATATCTTTCGCTTCGGAATGTGTAGAACGATGAATTAAATAATGTTTTTTTCCAAATATTTTCACCGGGGATATCGGTTCCGTTTTCTTCGGAAAAAGTTTCTATTCCCCAAATATTAAATTTGTCTTTATAGTTTTTAAAAGGAGGATATGTCCAAAAATAATTTGCAAAACGTTTAGCGTCGTTGTGTAGTTTTTCTTTATCGGCTTTTGTATATCCGTCAAATAAAAAAACAATATCTACTTTTTTATCTGATGGTCCGTTTTTTAAGATGGTAAATGTTTTAAATGCCGGAGGATTTTCTTTTTTTATCATATAATCTTCAGGATTTATATTTAGCGAAAAAATATTTTTATAGTTTCCGTTTTTTTGACGACGGTTTATATTAATAATAATTGTTTTTTTAGGATATGGAAATATTAATGTTTCGTAAAAACTGCGTTTTTGTTTTTTTGCTTCGTTGTAAGTTTGCCATTCTTGAAAAAGGGTGTTATATCCTCTGCTGTATATTAGTTTATTGCTGGCACTGTCGTATATCTCGCACATATATCGTCCGTATTTAAATGTATCGATAAGATTTTTGTGTGAGCCTCCCCATAAGGGCTCTTGTTTTATTTGTTTTAATGATAATATTTCGTTTACAGAGTCTCCCGTGTGTATGTAATCGACACGCATTGTTTTATTTATAAAATACGATTGAAAATTTATATTCTGCGAGAATATTTGTGTGCTAATAAGTAATAAAATCAGATATAATATTTTCATATTTTTTTATTTTATCGTTGTAATATTTTTGAGTTTGGTTCTACATCGTGGGTTATCCACATATTACCGCCAATAATTGAATTTTCGCCAATAGTTACTCGACCTAATATTGTTGCTTCGGCATAAATTATAACATTATCTTTTACTATAGGGTGTCGAGGTATTCCTTTTATAGGATTTCCGTCTTTATCAATAGGAAAGCTTTTTGCTCCGAGTGTAACTCCTTGATATATTTTAACATTATTGCCTATAATAGTTGTTTCGCCTATTACTACTCCTGTTCCATGGTCTATTGTAAAATATTCGCCTATTTCGGCTCCGGGATGTATATCTATTCCTGTTTCGGAATGAGCCATTTCGGTAATTATACGTGGAATTAGCGGAACATTTAGTTTAAGTAGTGCATTTGCTATTCGATAGTTTGTTAATGTTCGTATTACGGGATAACAAAAAATTACTTCGCCGTATCCTTTTGCTGCCGGATCGCCTAAATATGCAGCTATTACATCGGTTGAAAGTTTTTTTCGTATATCGGGTAATTTTTTAATAAATTCTAATGTAATTAAGTCGGCTTGTTTGTTAATTTTGTCGCAATTTGTATTTTTATTGTTTGAGCAGTTAAAATATAATCCGCGTTTTATTTGCTCTTTTAATAATGGAACAACATTATTTATATTAACTCCTATGTAATACTCTATATTGTTGTTGTTTATTGATGCATTACCAAAATATCCGGGAAAAATTATTTTCCTAAATAAATTAACAATATCTTTTAGTTTACTATGCGAAGGCATAAGTTCGTTGTTAACAGGCGAATGATAAACAATATCGAGATATTCTTTATTCGATAATGTTTTTATTATTTTATCTATTTCTTTATTCATTTTTTTTAGTCTATAAAATTTTTAACACTTAAATATCGGTCTCCACCGTCGGGTAATATTGTTACAATTAATTTGTTTTTGTTTTTTATGTTTTTTGCAAGTTTTATTGCGGCATAAACATTTGCTCCTGATGATATACCGCAAAATATTCCTTCGGTTTTTACAAGTTTTTTTGCTGTTTTAAAAGCATCGTTATCAGATGTTTTAATAATATCATCTATTAACGAAAGGTTAAGATTATCGGGTATAAAATTAGGTCCAATACCTTGTATGTTATGCAACCCCGATTTTTTTTCGGATATAATAGGAGAGTTCTCTGGTTCTACAATAATGGTTTTAATTTTTTTATTAAATTTTTTTAATTCGGTTGATATTCCGCTAAAGGTTCCTCCTGTTCCGAAAGCCGAAACAAATATGTCGATTTTTCCATCGGTTTGTTCTATAATTTCGGTTGCTGTTAGTATGTGCGACTCGGGATTGTGTTTGTTTTTAAATTGAGACGGAATAAAAACATTTGGTTCGGATTTTAATATTTCGTTGGCTTTTTCTATTGCTCCTTTTATGCGTTTATTGCTTTGTGTTAAAATTACATTTGCTCCAAATGCTTTTAAAATAGCAATTCGTTCTTTACTTACATGTTCGGGCATTATAATAGTAAGTTTTAGGTTTTTTACCGAGCAAACCATTGCTAAGCCTATGCCTGTATTGCCGCTTGTAGGTTCAACAATATGTGTTTTATCGTTTATTAGTCCGTTTTTTATAGCATTTTTAATCATATTAAGTGCAGGACGGTCTTTTATTGACCCTCCCGGATTTTGTCCCTCAATTTTAACAGCAATGTTTCCATAAAGATTTTTATTTATCTTGCTAAGATAAACCATTGGTGTATTACCTATTGTTTGTAATATATCGTTGTATATCATTATTTTATATTTGTATTTTTTTTATTCCATAAAATTAAAAATCTTTTAACTTTATTAAAATCATACGATTTGTTTTTTTCTAAATATCCCGAATCTTGAATATGCAATACTTTTCCTTTATCGTTAAGAATAACAAGCACCGGAAATCCAAAACGTTGCGGGTTTCCAAAAGTTTTTAATAAATCTAAATTTTTATTTTCTTTACTATAATTAACATAAACTACCTCGTAATCGGTTTTTTGAATCGAATCTAAAATATTATTGTTTTTTATATAATTATGTAAACGTATGCACCAAGGACACCAGTTGCCACCTATCTGAACATAAACGTTTTTATTTTTATCTGATGCTAATTTAATAGCTTTTTTAATATCGGCTTTTGCATTAGCTTTTGGATTGTAAACTTTAATATTTTGTTGCGAGAAAGAATATTCGGCAAAAAATAGAATTAAAAAAAACAAAATTAATTTATTAAACATTTCTTTAAATTTATAGATTTGCAATTAAATATACATTTTTTTTCAAAAGTATTATAAAAAAATCAAAAACCAATACAACTATTTTAATACTTAATTTGTCAAACAATAGCAATAAGAATAAAATGCAAGATGAAAAATTATTAATAAAAAAATGCTTAAAACATGACGAAAAGGCTCTAAGCGAACTTTATAATAATTTTTCGGGTAAAATGTATGGTATTTGTTTGCGATATGCTAAAAACAAAATGGATGCCGACGACTTATTGCACGATGGTTTTTTAAAAGTGTTAAAAAATTTACAAGCCTATAGAGGCGAAGGTTCTTTTGAGGGTTGGATGCGTAGAATAATGGTAAATACGGCTATTAACTTTTACAGAAAAAAAAGTAGTCATTACGATAGCGATATAGAAGATGCTTATGATTTAAGCGATAGCAGTTTTGATAATGCCTTGTCGCAAATATCTACTAACGAACTGTTAGAGTTAATACAAGATTTACCCGACGGATACAGATTAGTTTTTAATATGTTTGTTATTGAAGGATACAAACATCGCGAGATTGCCGAAATTTTAAATATATCGGAAAATACATCAAAATCGCAACTCTTAAAAGCTAAAATTACCTTAAAAAAGAACCTTGAAATAAAATATAAAATAACTGAAAATGTCAATAGATAATTTCGATAATATTATAAAAAATAAATTCGATAATTTTAGCGAAACTCCGCCTAATTATGTTTTTGATAATATAAAAAACGATTTTACTAAAATAAAATATAATAATTTTAATGCAAAATTTGTTAAGCTTGTAAGTTTATTAGGAGCAACTGCAATTATATCAACTATTATTTTATTAAATGTTTTTAACGATACAAATACTAATAAAAAACAAAAAAACCTTAGCACTAAAGACCTTAGCAATAATAATGTAACAAAACAAAATAATAATTTTTACACTAATGTTGATAAAAAAACTACGGCTAAATATCAAAATAATGATACAAAAAACAAATCAAATAAAGCCGATGCAATTACTATAAATAAAACCATAAAAGGTAAGATATTTAATATAAAAATTAATAATATCAAAATTATATATTCGTCAGATGATTTAATTATATCAAAAGACAAATCGTATTTTTATATTAAAAGTAATGACTACGGTATAAAAAAAATAATTATTAAAAAAGACAATAAAATTATAAATTATATTATTAATTTTATTAATACTGAAAATAATAATATTAACATTGCCGATAACGACAAAGAACAATCGAAACAAAATATAGCAGACAATAAAAATACAAAATCGGCAAATACTGATTCTGATTTTGATGCTAAGTTTATAATAAAATCGCCAACTTGTTATAACAGTAACGGTAAAATTTATACAGTATTAAATAATGGAGATTATACTTTTATTTGGAATGATAACTCAAAAGAACAAAACCGTAGAGATATAAAATCGGGTAATTATACAGTTACAATATCAAATAATAATATATCAAAAACATACTCGTTAACTGTTAACGATAGCGGTATTGTTAAAACAGAATTAACACACGAGGAATTAACATTACAAACTAATTATCCTATTTATTTTATAAATAAAACTACTATTGACAATAAAAAAATTAAAGATTTAAATAATTATAGTGTTTATTGGAGTTTTGGCGACGGAACATATTCAACCGACCTTAACCCCGAGCATTTATATACGAGTCCGGGAAATTATATTGTTAGTTTAAAAGTTACAGGCAAAGAAGGTTGCAGCGATTCTGTAACATATAAAGATATTATTATTCCAAAAACAATTATAAATGTTCCTAATGCATTTACACCTAACGGCGATGGAATTAATGATATTTTTAAATTGAGTATTAAATCAGTAAAAAATTTCGAATGTATTATTCTCGATAAATCAGGAAAACAAATATACAAATGGACTGATCCCGATAAAGGTTGGGACGGAAAAATAAATGGAAATAATATTGCCGACGATGGCATATATTACTATATAGCCAAAGGATTAAATTCTAATAACAAAGAGTTTGAAAAAACAGGTTTCTTTTATTTATTTAAAAACAAACAATAATTTACGATAATTTTTTAGCTATTTCTTTAAGCATAATTTTTGTCATCTCAGCCAAGTTATATTTATGTTGCCAACCCCAATCTTTTTTAGCTACACTATCGTCTATGCTTTTTGGCCAAGAATTGGCAATTGCTTGACGAAAATCTTCTTTATAAGTAATTTTAAAATCGGTAATATGTTTTTTTATCTCGTTGGCAATTTCTTTTGGATTAAAACTTATACCTGCTAAATTATAGCTAGAACGTATTTTAATTTTTTGTTTATCGGCTTCCATAAGTTCTATGGTAGCATTAATAGCATCTTCCATATACATCATAGGTAACGATGTTTCTGCCGAAAGAAAACATTCGTATTTTTTATTTTTAATTGCCTCGTAAAAAATCTCAACGGCATAATCGGTAGTTCCTCCGCCTGCCTCGGCTTTATATGATATTAATCCCGGATAGCGCAAACTGCGGACATCTACGTTAAATTTTTCGTAAAAATATTCGCACCAACGTTCGCCTGCAAGTTTGCTAATGCCGTAAACAGTGTTTGGATCCATAATATCAAACTGTGGGGTATTTGTTTTTGTTGTAGATGGTCCGAAAACTGCTATTGAACTGGGCCAAAAAATTTTATTAAGGCTTAATTCTTTTGCTACCTCCAAAACATTTAATAATCCTTGCATATTTATTTCCCACGATTTTAATGGATTTTTTTCGGCATTGCCCGATAAAATTGCAGCAAGATGATAAATTTCTTGTATGTTATATTTTTTGCAAACGTTTATTAAATTGTCTTTTTCTAAAACATTTAATGTCTCAAAAGTTCCGCTTGACATAATTTCGTCTGACGCTAATCTTATATCCGAGGCTATTGTATTTTCGTTTCCAAAACGTTTTCGTAGCTCAATAACTAAATCGGAACCTATTTGTCCCGATGCTCCTATTACAAGAATTTTTTTCATTTTAAAGATGTTATGTTGTTATTATTACAGTAAATATTTTTTATCAATATTAATAAAATATAATGATTAAAAAAAATATAATATATTACATTTTTTAGGTAAAAGCACTATCGCCCTCGCCGTCTTGTAAATCTAATTTTGTTATATCTTTAAATTTATTTAATAGTTTTGTTGATATTAAAAATGTTCGATATTGTGTTTTTTTATAAAAAAATTGTGACGATTTTTTTAGTTCGTTTATTAGTTCGTTATTAAAAGTAGTTACGTAATCGATTTTTAGATTTTTAATTTGGTCGATTATTACTTGCGATATAATGTTCATATTTTGTTTGTCGGCAAAAATATAAGGTGTTCGTAAATGGTTGTCGCGTATGTTTAACATTACAAAGCCAACAAACTTATTTTTGTAAAATATTTTAATGTTTGGTGCCAAAAATCGTTTGTTATATATAGAAAATTGATAACGTTTTTCGTCTATGTTTTTTTCTGTCGACGATAATATCCAAGGATAATTAATTATCCAATCAAGCTCTTTTTTGCTTCGTTTTGTAAGATTATTGTTGTTTGTTTTTTCGATAATTTTTAACGTTTCGTCATCTATATTGTCAACAAATTGTATTGTAATGTTTTTATCGAGTTTTTTGCTTACTATTTTATTTTTAATATCTATAAAAAAGTTTGAGCATAAGTCTATAAATTTTAATAACTTATATATTTTTTTTGCTTTTTTATTTTTATTCGGTAATAAAACGGCAAGATTTAACCTGCGATACAGCCTTAGTCCTTTATAGACTTTAAATTTGCTAAAAGCATAAATTTTATCGTAAGCATTTTTTGCTGTTTGTGTAAAATTTACTATAAACAAGTTACTATCCCAAGTTTTGTCGGCTTCGGCTAAAAGCTTAGGAGCAATGCCTTGCCCTCTCATCGATTTATCTACCCACATACAACTTAGCCATGCTATTTTTTGTTTTTTGTTATTAACAAAAATATAGTCGGGAACAGCACCAAGATAACCAATAAATTTATTATTGTTATAAGCCATAAACATTATAATATCGTTACTATCTAAACGTGGGTTATCTATGTGTGATAATGCTCGCGGAATAGATATGGGAATATTATCAAGCTCTTTAAACTCTTTGCTATCAACAAACTCTTTTAATTTTACAGCTGTTAATTTTTTTATTTCCACAATATTATTTTTATTAATGATAAATTACATTTTTATTAAATATTTTTTTAAACAAAAAATACAAATATTCTGCTTTAACCAATTTATCGGCAGGTATTAATGTTCCGTCCATGGCAAATCGTTGAAAATTTTTATTTAAATTATCAATTTTAAGTCCTGCTGTTGCAAACGAGTAATCTACAATATTATTTTTATAAATATAATTAAAAAAATCTAAGCTTACATTATAATCGGTAAACGGAAACGAAAATATTTTATGTTTAGGTTTAAAATTATCAGTTATAAATTTCATACTTTCGGTTGTTTGTTTAATTTGGTCGATATATTTTATTGTTCGATACTCGGGGTGTGACATTGAGTGCGAACCTATGGTAAATCCTTTTTTTATTAGTTCGTTTATTTGTTTTGTGGTTAAATAGGGTTTATTTGTTTGTAAATATTCATTAAAGTCTATATCAATTAAAACGGCTATTTTGTCTAAAATGTGTTTATTATTATAGTCGATTGATTTTATAATAGTATTAAAATTATTAACAGATAAGTGTAAACTTATATTTTTATTTATTTTTTTTATTAATAATTCTTTTTTTGTGTAATTTTTAAATTTTTCGATTATTATACTTGCTTTGTATCTGAAAAATAAATCTTTATTATCGATAAAATCGGTATTAACAAAAAAACTTGCAGGTATTCCCTTTTTTAATAAAATAGGAGCAATAACGTTATAGACATCGCTTAATCCATCGTCGAAACTTAAATGAAAAACAGGTTCTTTTACTGTCTTGTTATTTAATAAAAAATCTAAATCAACAGGTTTAAAATAATGTGTAAAAAAATCTAAATCGTTAATAAAAATTTTTTCGTTACGAACAGGATAAAGATTTTTTATATACTCATGATTTGTATTGCTAATACAATGATAAAAAGGTAAAAATATTACTTGATTAGACTTTGCTATTAATTTTTTTTCGGAAAATATTGGCGATATAAATCTTAAAAAATTAATTAATCCGTTTTTTATCATATTAAATTATTGTAGTTTGTAAAAAAAAAATTAGTTTTGATAAAAGTAATTATTTTTTTTATTTTTATGATAATAATAACAGGAGCATCACGAGGAATAGGTGAATTTTTATTAAAAAATTTTATTAGTAACGGCAACAATGTTATAGGAACATTTCTTAATACTAAACCCAATAATATCTATAAATCTAATTATTACAAATTAGATATTGCAAATATCGATAATGTTAAATTGTTTTTTGATAAAATAAAAAATAAAATAAATAACATTGTTTTAATAAATTGTGCAGGAACAAATTATAATTCGTTTGCACATAAATCCGACCTTAAATTATGGAAAAATGTTATTGATGTAAATTTAACGGGAACATTTAATGTTATTAGCGAGGTTTTGCCAATAATGCGTAAACAAAATTATGGAAGAATAATAAATTTTTCGTCTATTGTTGCACAAACCGGAATACCCGGCACAAGTGCTTATGCAGCATCAAAAGCAGGTTTGTGGGGATTAACAAAAAGTATTGCCGTTGAAAATGCAAATAAAGGAATTACAATAAACACTCTTAACCTTGGATATTTTAATATTGGAATGATTACACAAGTTCCAAAAAAATTTCAAGAACTTACAAAGCAAAAAATACCTACAAAAGAATTTGGAGACCCAAAAAATATTTTTTCTACAATAAATTATATCATTAATAACGATTATTTAAATGGGGCTTCAATTGATATTAACGGTGCTATTATTTAAAAAAAATAATTAAATTTGAACAAAATTAAAAACTAAAAAAATAATAAAATGAATTACGAAAATATTATTGTAGAAATTAACGGTCCGGTTCAAAAAATAATTATTAACCGACCAAAACAATTAAATGCTCTTAATAAAGCAACTTTTGTTGAATTAGAAGATGCCATAAATTTGGCATATAATAACTTTGATGTAAAAGGAGTTTTAATTACAGGTTCAGGAGATAAGTCGTTTGTTGCAGGTGCCGATATAAAAGAATTTGCCGATTTTACACCTGAACAAGGCGAGGAATTAAGCCTTAACGGACAAAGAATTTTTAAATTAATAGAAAATTGTCCAAAACCTGTTATTGCAGCAGTTAACGGATTTGCACTCGGCGGAGGTTTAGAGTTAGCAATGTCTTGCCATATACGAGTTGCATCTGATAATGCACGTTTCGGACAACCCGAAGTTAGTTTGGGTGTTACTCCCGGATACGCAGGAACACAAAGATTAACACAACTTATAGGAAAAGCAAAATCGCTTGAATTATTAATGACAGGCGAGATGATAAAAGCCGATAAAGCTTTAGACTTAGGTTTAGTTAATTATGTTGTTTCGCAAGACGAATTAGAAAATAAGGTAAATGATATATTTAACAAATTATTTAAACAATCGCCTGTTGCCATAGCCGGAGTTATTGCTTGTGTTAATGCTTTTTACGATTACGACAAAGACGGTTTTGCTACCGAAGCCAAAGAGTTTGGAAAATGTTTTGCTACCGAAGACTTTAAAGAGGGAACAACCGCTTTTATGGAGAAACGTAAAGCTAATTTTCCGGGTAAATAAATTTGCATTTATAGATAAAATATAATTTTATGCTAAATTATTGATATATAATAATTTAGTGTCGAATTACTTAAAATATGCATAATTATATAACGAACTATATTATAACGTTGTATGTTTTTATGTAATTTCTTTTGTTATTATACGTTTGTCAACAGATAATAGTCGTTGGTCAAAAAATAATAGCTGTTAGTCAAAAAATATTAATAACCTGAGTTCGATATAAGAATTAATATTTTTTTTGAAAAAAGGATTATTTTTATTATCTTAAAGCATTAAATAACAGAAAGATAATGTAAAAATAATCCTTATGAATAAGAATGTAAATTTAGTAGAAATTTTCTACATAGCAGACGAATTTTGCAAAAAATTTTATAAAACCATACAGGGACATACCTTAACAGAAAATAACCTTAAAAAGAATAGAAATAAACCATCAAAACTTAACGATGCTGATTTTAATAGCCTTTCATTTGGGTGGTTTTAGAAATCTTAAACACTTTTATATTAACTATGTACAAAAACATCTAGTTAGTTACTTTCCTCAAACAGTATCATATAACAGATTTGTTGAATTACAACAAAAAGCATTATTTCCAATGGTTGTATTGTTAAAAACATTAAGATTAGGCGAAAATACCGGTATCTCTTTTGTTGACTCAACCCCCATAAGAGTTTGTAAGAATAAAAGAATATATAATCATAAAGTTTTTAAAGATGTAGCAACAAGAGGGAAATCAACTATTGGCTATTTCTTTGGTTTTAAGTTACATATTATAATAAATGACAAAGGAGAAATATTGAATTTTGTAATTACACCTGCTAATGTTGATGATAGAGAACCGCTAAAAAACCCTAATTTTTTAAAGAATGTATTTGGTAAATTATTTGCTGACAAAGGATATGTTTCAAAGAAACTATTTGAAACACTTTTTGTTGATGGAATTAAATTAATTACCGGAATAAGAAACAATATGAAAAATCAATTAATGTCAATATCAGAAAAAATTCTACTTCGTAAACGTTCTATAATAGAAACTGTTAACGATGAATTAAAAAACATATGTCAAATTGAACATTCTAGACATAGAAGTTTAGCTAATTTTTTAACAAATATGATTTCAGGATTATTAGCATATTCTTTTTTACCTAAAAAACCTAGAATTAAATACGAAACAGTAAATACATACGGACAATTATCTATATGCTAAATAGTTGCTTATATCGAACTCAGGTTAAAAGAAAATACTGTTAATAATTAGCTGATATATAGGGTGTTATTTGTTTTTGGAAGTGTGTAATTAAAAAAAATCCCGTAAATATTTGTTTACGGGATTTTTTATTATTTTATTGCTTAATATATAGTATTTTAATAGTTTTTG
>Ga0256833_1002499_pt1 | contig 12886 bp, 10 predicted proteins | sample 356284metaG_FD_190535 | JGI IMG/M metagenome (GOLD analysis project Ga0256833, IMG submission 190535) | Hydrothermal vent microbial communities from Mid Atlantic Ridge, Atlantic Ocean - 356-284 | ecosystem: Environmental > Aquatic > Marine > Hydrothermal vents | place: Atlantic Ocean: Mid...
ATTACAGGCAGAGAGTGAATTAGCTGCAATCAATATGGTATATGGAGCAGCCGCTTGCGGTAAAAAGGTGATGACCTCCTCATCTAGCCCCGGAATCAGTTTAAAACTAGAAGGAATCTCTTATATAGCCGGTGCAGAATTACCTTGCTTAATTGTAAATGTTATGCGAGGCGGTCCCGGGTTAGGAACCATCCAACCCAGTCAGGCAGACTATTTTCAAGCAACCAAAGGAGGTGGTCACGGTGACTACCGCTTGATAGTACTAGCCCCTTCTACCGTACAAGAGATGGCAGATTTCGTAGATTTAGGCTTTGAATTGGCTTTTAAATATCGAAATCCGGCTATGATTCTATCCGATGGCGCCATAGGTCAGATGATGGAAAAAGTATATTTACCAGAGCAAAAGAAACGACTGACCGATGAAGAAATTGTTGAAAAATATGATGATTGGGCTACTACCGGTAAACCGGCAAGCAGAGAACGCAACATCATTACTTCGTTGAATCTCAAATCGGAAAAACAAGAAGTACACAATATTCATCTTCAAGAGAAATACCAAACTATTGAAGATAAAGAGGTACGATACGAAGCCATTCAATGTGATGATGCCGATTATATTTTGGTCGCTTTTGGCACCAGTGCCCGTATTAGCCAAAAAGTAGTTGAAATGGGTCGAAAAAAAGGATTAAAACTGGGATTACTCAGACCGATAACACTCTGGCCATTCCCTAAAAAAATAATCAACCAATTGGCGGATCAAGCCAAAGGATTTTTATCCGTTGAAATGAACTCGGGTCAAATGGTCGAAGATGTACAATTGGCTGTAAACGGAAAAGCAGCAGTAGCACATTACGGACGTATGGGAGGTATGATTGCTTCTCCTAGTCAAGTATTGGAAGCCGTTGAAAATGAACTTAAAAAACTAGATTAACATGACAACAGGAATTATCACTCCGGAAGATATAATCAAAAAAGGTAAAATTGTTTTTGAGAAAACTAAAAACATGACCGATAATCCATTGAGCTATTGTCCGGGATGTGGACATGGGGTAGCCCACCGGCTTATTATGGAAGTTATTGAAGAAATGGGTATTACCGATAAAACCATAGGGGTAGCTCCCGTAGGTTGTTCTGTATTGGCTTATGAATTTATGAATGTAGATATGCAACAAGCGGCTCATGGTAGAGCACCTGCCGTAGCCACCGGAATCAAACGCGTATATCCGGATAAATTTGTATTTACCTATCAAGGAGACGGTGATCTAGCCGCCATTGGTACTGCCGAGACTATTCACGCTTGTAATCGTGGTGAAAATATTGTGATTATCTTTATCAACAATGGAATTTACGGTATGACCGGTGGACAGATGGCTCCTACCACCTTACAAGGCATGAAATCATCTACCTCACCTTATGGTCGTATGGTAGAATCGATGGGGTATCCGCTTAAAATTACAGAAATGGTCGCCATGTTACCGGGGGTAGCCTATGCAACCAGACAATCTGTGCATGATGCTAAGACTGTTAGAAAAACCAAAAAAGCCATTCAAAAAGCATTTGAAAATCAACGGGATAATAAGGGAACTTCTATTGTAGAAATTGTATCCAATTGCAATTCCGGTTGGAAAATGACTCCGGTACAATCTAACCAATGGTTAGCCGACAATATGCTAGACTATTTCCCTTTAGGTGATATTAAAAAGTAAAATACCAACGAATTAAAAACTTTACAAAATGACAGAAGAAATAATAATAGCCGGTTTTGGAGGACAAGGTGTCTTATCGATGGGAAAAATATTGGCTTATTCCGGAATTATGCAAGATCAGGAAGTGAGTTGGATGCCTTCTTACGGTCCCGAAATGCGTGGAGGTACTGCCAATGTAGCGGTTATTCTGAGCGATGAGCGTATCAGCTCTCCTATCCTAAACGAATTTGATACAGCCATTATTCTCAATCAACAATCTATGGATAAGTTTGAATCATCGGTAAAACCCGGTGGTTTATTGCTGTACGACCCTAATGGGATAATCCGGCATCCCAGTCGTACAGATATTACCATTGCTAAAATAGAAGGTGCCAAAGAAGCTTCTAATTTAAAAAATAAGAAAACCTTTAATATGGTGATTTTGGGGGCATTTCTTAAGATGCATCCTATAGTAAAAATGGAGAACGTTTTAAAAGGATTAAAAAAGTCATTACCCCAACGTCATCATCATATGATTCCTATGAATGAAGAAGCCATTCAGGTGGGGATGCAAAAAGTTGAGGTAATCAATAAAGTATAATTGAAATAGTATGGAACAGAAAAGCCGGCTTGTAAACCGGCTTTTTTTATGAATAAATTGGATAATTAACTAAATAACTTCTCAATTTTAACTTGTTCTTCTTCAGCCAATTTGGCATCGACTAGAATACGTCCGCTGTTTTCATCGGTAATGATTTTTTTGCGGGCGGCTATTTCCAATTGTCTTTGTGGCGGAATGGTAAAATAAGATCCTCCGGCGGCGCCACGTTCTACGGTTACCACAGCCAATCCATTGCGAACATTGGAGCGGATACGTTGATAAGCCTTTAACAAATGAGCATCAATTAAAGCGGCAAATTCTTCCGATTTTTTGAGTAACAATTGTTCTTCTTTTTCGGTTTCTTTGATAATTTCACCTAATTCACTTTTTTTGTGCTTTAAATGCTCTTTTTTATCGGCTAATTTTTCTTTGGTTTCTTCAATAATCGCTTTCTTTTGCTCTATTTTGACCCGGGCTTCTTTAATTCTTTTTTCAAAGAGTTGCACTTCCAATTCTTGAAATTCAATCTCTTTAGTCAAAGAATCAAATTCACGATTGTTTCTTACTTTTTCCTGTTGTTTGGTGTATTTTGCAATTTTAGCTTTTGCTTCATCAATACCTATTTTTTTGGCATTGATATCAGCTTCTTGCTCTTGGATAAATGCTTCAAATTTTTGGATACGGGTTTCATAGGCAACAATATCGTCCTCTAAATCTTCTACTTCCAGAGGTAATTCTCCTCGCATTAATCGCATTGCATCTATACGTGAATCTATCAGTTGTAAATCGTACAACGCACGTAGTTTTTCTTCTACACTAACTTCTTTTCTATTGGCCATAATACTTTAGTAATTATAAATTGGATTGGTATTCGTTTTCGCTAAAATGATTGCAAAATTAGTGAATTTTTTTGTAAGATACTCCACTAACAGGTTTTTTGTGTATTGTTCACTCTCATAATGCCCAATATCTGCAATCAACAGCCGGTTTTCGGCATTAAAAAAATCGTGATACTTAAAATCGGCACTCACATAAGCATCGGCTTGAACCGCCAGCGCATTTTGTAAAGCAAAACTACCGGAACCTCCTAAAAGCGCTACTTTTTTTATAGGTTTATCTAGAAATACAGAATGTCTGATATGAGTAGTTTTAAATGTCTTTTTCAATACATCCAAAAACTCCTTTTCTGGTAATGCTGCCGGTAAATCTCCATAGACACCCAAACCTATATCTTGATGTTTGTTATCTAAGGTTATGACTTCAAAAGCGACTTCTTCGTAAGGGTGTTCTTTAAAAAGTGCTTTTAACACCGCTCTTTCCAAATGTTTTTCAAAGGTAACTGTAATAGCAGTTTCTGATTCTTCTTGTAATTTTCCAATACTCCCTATCGTAGGATTGGCTTTTTGATTGGGGATATAGGTTCCAATACCTCCGGCACTAAAACTACAATTATCGTAATTACCTATACTTCCTGCACCGGCTTTAAAAAGGGCTTTTCTAACTTTTTCTGCATAATCATGCGGCACATAGGTCAAGAGTTTTTTGATCATTTTGGGTTTAGAGACCAACACCTGCGGATTCGTTATGCCTATCATAGCAGCCATTTTACCGCTCACGCCCAATCGCATATTATCCAATGCCGTGTGCATCGCATAGATGGTTATATCATTTTTAATGGCTTTTATTACAACTCTTTCTACATAATTCTTCCCGGTAATACTTTTTAGACCTTTAAAAATGATTGGATGAAAACTTACGATTAAATTACAATTATTCGCAATAGCTTCTTCTACGGTTGCCTCTAGAGTATCTAAACTTACCAACACATTGGTCACTTCATTTTGTACATTTCCTACTAATACGCCTACATTGTCAAAATCCTCGGCATAGGTTAAGGGAGCTAATTCCTCTAAATAATTAATGACCTCTTGAATTTTCATGGGTTATGTTCTATTTGGTATCATTATCGGGTACAAAGAAACGCTTTTTATCGATTTTGGAACGTTAATAAAACGACAAATTAATTCATTAGGAGTTTTCCATACTGCACTACTTGACCTATACGGCTGACACGGTAATATAAAATTCCTTTTACAGGTGGCAAATTTATCTGATAATCGGTATGTGCCAGCAGTTGGTTTTTCTCCCATATCAATTGCCCAAGGCTATTGTAAAATTGAAGAGTATAGCGATGGATACTCGAATTATCCTCCACATAAAAACGTGTATTGCCTTGATAGGTAACTAAATGAACTACATTGTTTTCCCGAATATAGTCTGCCACTGCTACAGATTCTTCTTGTGCCAACCAAATAGTGGCATTCATCAACAAGCGCTCATGATTTCCATTAGCATCTTCTATCCAGCCATCGTACAAACTATCGCCGGGATCTCCTGTTCCATCATCTGCCGGAGAGCTATCTCCTAGGGCTACCACCCTGCCATTGCCATAGCTGGCGTATGCGCATAAGACTCCGGTGCTTCCCGAATTCGAAAAAGACTCTCTATAAACCACGCCTGTAACCGTGTTATTTTGATTGGAATCAAGTGTCAAGCTGGTACCCCCGTAAAATTCCACACGAGTTACATCGCCGTAGGAACCTTGTAAAAGAGGATCATCTGACAAAGTGGGAATATTTTCAGTAGCTTCCGTAAAAAATTCATAATCAAATGTCATCCCAAAGGGATTGTTTTGGACAGTATTATCGGTCATCAAATCATTCCAAATATCGGGTGAATCATATCCATCGCCATTTCTATCTGAGTTGTGATGATCGGCTATCATAAATAATCCGCCTCCATTTTGCACAAAATGAAGTAAGGCCGTTTTTTCGGTTGCCGTGAATAATATATTGGGTTCACAAACAATAAAAACATCATAATTAGATAAATCTTGTGCATTGCCGGCATCGTTGTAAGTGATACTTCCATTATAAGGCAGGGTTTCTACAGAATAACCTAATTGAACAGCATCTACTGCCCAAGCGGACAAAGCACCTGTCCAATAGTCCTGTGTGGTAGTCGCTGTAATGGCAGCTTGAGAAGGTGTAGGTTCCTGCTGTGCATTAGCCTCATTACCACCTATATAAGCTGTTGTATTATAGCCTAAATCAAATTGATCGGCATCAATAACCCAATCGGCATTATTGGCGGTTTCGGCTTTGGTAGCATCAAATAAAATTTTTATTTGTGCTTGTCCATTGATACAAAAAAAAGTGAAAAATAGAGCTGCTAATACTGTTTTCATCCGGATTAAAATGTCAAAAAAATGTCCTGCAAATGTACAAGTACATTTTGAATTGCAAGGAATCATAACAATAGATTTTATAAAAAACATTTTAGTCATTATATTTCCTATTTTTGCGCTATGCAGTTTCAACTTAAATCTGATTTTTCACCAACGGGAGATCAACCCGATGCCATCAAACAATTGGTCAAAGGGATAAAATCCGGAGAAAAATACCAGACATTACTAGGTGTTACCGGTTCCGGAAAAACCTTTACGGTTGCAAATCTCATCAAGGAGGTGCAACGACCTACTTTGGTTTTGGCTCATAATAAGACATTGGCTGCGCAATTGTATCAAGAATTTAAGCATTTTTTTCCTGATAATGCCATTGAATATTTTGTTTCCTATTACGATTATTACCAACCGGAAGCTTACCTGCCCACCACCGGAACTTATATTGAAAAAGATTTATCCATCAATGAGGAAATTGAAAAATTACGAATTAGCACAACTTCCTCTTTACTCTCCGGAAGAAGAGATGTACTGGTCGTTGCCTCGGTTTCTTGTCTGTACGGAATTGGAAATCCTATTGAATTTAAGAAAAATGTAATTCCATTGCAGGTCGGACAAATTATTCCTTTGACAAAATTATTGCACCGCTTGGTCACTAGTCTATATTCCAGAACGGAGACTGAATTGCGTAGTGGCTCTTTTCAAGTAAAAGGCGATACCGTGACTGTTTTTCCTTCTTATGGTGATCACGCTTATCGTATTCACTTTTTTGGGGATGAAATTGAAGAGATAGAAAGCTTTGATATTCAAAATAATACCCAGATTGAACAATTTGAAAAACTCAAAATATATCCTGCCAATCTGTTTGTCACTTCTCCGGAGGTATTGCAAAACGCCATTCATCAGATACAGGAGGATTTGATGAAACAATATGATTATTTTAAAGAAATCGGGAAACATCTGGAAGCCAAAAGATTAAAAGAACGCACCGAGTTTGATTTGGAAATGATTCGTGAGTTGGGTTATTGTAGCGGTATTGAAAACTATTCGCGATACTTGGACGGGCGTCCGCCCGGCACACGTCCTTTCTGTTTATTAGATTATTTTCCGGAAGACTACCTGATGGTTATTGATGAAAGTCATGTAACCATTCCACAAGTACACGCTATGTATGGTGGTGATCGTTCCCGAAAGGAAAATCTGGTATCCTATGGTTTTCGTTTGCCGGCTGCTATGGATAACAGACCCTTGATGTTCGGTGAATTTGAAGCGCTTCAAAACCAGGTAATCTACGTCAGTGCCACTCCTGCTGATTATGAATTGCAGAAAACTCAAGGTGTTTTTGTAGAACAAGTAATACGTCCTACGGGATTATTGGACCCGATCATCGAAGTACGTCCCAGTTTGAATCAAATAGATGATTTATTGGAAGAAATACAAAAACGGGTAGCCCTGGATGAACGGGTTTTGGTAACTACCTTAACCAAACGTATGGCAGAAGAGTTGACTAAATACTTAACACGAATTCAAGTGAGAAGCCGCTATATCCATTCTGATGTAGATACGTTGGAACGGGTGGAAATAATGAGTGATTTACGCAAAGGATTATTTGATGTACTGGTGGGTGTCAATCTGTTACGTGAAGGATTGGATTTACCGGAAGTATCTCTAGTAGCTATTTTAGATGCGGATAAAGAAGGTTTTTTACGAAGCCATCGCTCGTTGACGCAGACCATTGGCCGCGCGGCGAGACATATCAACGGAACCGCCATTCTCTATGCCGATAAGATTACTAAAAGTATGCAACTGACTATTGATGAAACCAATTACAGACGTGAAAAACAAATAGCCTACAACACCCAACACCATATAACACCTAAACAAATAAAGAAAAACATAGATACCGCCTTGACCAAAAGTAGCATCAGCTCTTTCCATTATGATCCTTTGAATCAAGTAGCTGCCGAAGAAGAACTGAATTATCTGACCAAACCGGAGATTGAAAAACGCATCCGTGAAAAACGTAAGCAAATGGAAACCGCTGCTACCTCATTGGATTTTATTGCGGCAGCTCGATTACGCGATGAAATTGCATTACTTAAAGAAAAATTATAAATTCACATCTATAAACTCCCGATATAAACATCCAAAAAAAATCTTTCATTTTGAGTTAATTGTGTACTTTAGCATTTATGAAAATAACGGCCATCATACCTACCTTTAACGAGGAACACAACATCCGGGCAGTCATTGAATCCGTATTGTTCTGCGATGAAATTATGATTGTCGATTCTTTTAGCACAGATAATACACTAAAAATTGCTCAAGAATATACCGATTTTATAATACAACGAAAGTATGAATATTCGGCCTCTCAAAAAAATTGGGCAATACCCCAAGCCTCTAACAATTGGATCTTATTAGTAGATGCCGATGAAAGGGTGACTCCTGAGTTACAAGAGGAGATTATCGCCATTCAGAAGACCCATCCTGAAGAAGCCGGATTTTGGATTTACAGGAAGAACTATTTTATGGGGCGACTCATGAAACACAGTGGCCTAAATACTGATAAGGTGATACGCCTATTTAGAAAAGATGCTTGTCATTACGAAGACAAACATGTACATGCTGAAATTGTAACCAACGGTAAAGTGGGAGTGCTCAAACATAAACTTATACACAACACCTACATTACTTTAGATAAGCATCTGGAAAAGAAGAACCGCTATGCGTGGTGGTCTGCCAAAGATCATATTTACAAAGGAACTTCGGTGAACCTTTTTCATGTATTTATCAAACCTACGTGGCGTTTTTTAAAACATTATATCGTTCAACTGGGCTTTCTAGATGGAATTCCCGGATTGGCATATGCCTATATCGAATCCTATGGCGTGCTGACCCGATACCTAAAAATATGGTTACTGAAAAAAGGAATGGATGAAGAAGTAGGTTCCCATTTGCGTTTTTTGTTATACACATCGTATGCGTATGGCTTACCCATTCTAAGACCCATTGCCGTTGAGTTAGAAAGAAAAGGATATCAAGTTGCCTGGTATATAGAAGATGAAGTATCACAAACAAAACTGTTGAAAACCGATACATTACTCAAAAACAGAAAAGAAGTACTCTCTTTTATGCCTGCGATTATTTTTACCGCAGCCAATGAAGTTCCCCATTTTTTCCCGGGCTTAAAAGTTCAGGTTTTCCACGGTTTTAGCGTATCTAAAAGAAGTGATCACAAAGGGCATTTTAGAATCAGAGGACTGTTTGATTTGTATTGTACTCAAGGACCTTCTACGACAGAACAATTTACAAATTTGGCAAAAAAACACAAGCATTTTAAGGTAGTCGAAACCGGTTGGTCTAAAATGGATTTACTCTTTCCCTTGGAAGAACACCACAATCAAAAACCGGTCATTCTTTTTGCTTCTACTTTTACTGAAAAATTGAGCATTGCCCATAATGATGCTGTTTTTAAGGAACTTCAAAAAATTATTTCCAGCAAAAAATACGATTGGATTTTTACGTTGCATCCCAAGATGGATCCGGATATTGTAGCCAAATTCAAAAAATTGGCATCAGAGCATCATTTTCCTTTTGTAGATGATTTTAACGATTTGAATCATCTTAAAAAATCAGATGTTTTACTGACAGATACTTCCTCTATCATCACCGAATTTATCATACAACAAAAACCGGTAATTACCTTTAAAAACAGAAAACCCAAACCTCATTTACTAAACATTGTAGATCCTGCAAATCTACAAGAAACTATCGAAAAAGCACTGAACCCACCCCCTATTTTACTGGATGAAATAGCTCGATTTACCCAGCGGGAACATCCTTATTTCGATGGTAAATCCAGTGAACGAATTATTCAAGCAGCCTTGGAACTTTATCATTCAAAAGATTATTTAAACCTAAAACCAAAACCCGTGAATTGGTTGAGGAAATATAAAATTAACAGACGCATTCCTTAAAGATGAAAATAGCAGATTTCTTTTACAGAGTGGTAAAAAACTTTCGATTTCTACCCAAAAAAACTTTTTTAAAAGTCCGATATCGTTATTATAACGGGAAAAAATTGAATTTGGATAATCCTGTTGATTTCAATGAGAAAATACAATGGCTTAAGTACTATTACCACGTCCCCTTACAAGCACAATTAGCCGATAAATACCGTGTAAGGGATTATGTATCTAAAATGATAGGAGAACAGTATCTCAATACCCTTTATGGTGTATATAAAAATCCTGATGATATTGATTTTGACCAATTACCCGAACAATTTGTATTCAAAGCCAACCACGCTAGTAGTACCAATATGATTGTCAAGGACAAGAGTAAATTGGACATCAAAAAAGCCAAAAAAACTATGGCAAAATGGCTGAAACACGATCAGTATAAAAACGTAGGTTATGAATGGGCTTATAAAAATATTGAGCCTTTATTAATTTGTGAAGCCTATCTGGAAGACAAAAAAATGGGTTCATTAACCGATTATAAATTTTATTGTTTTAATGGCGAGCCCAAATATATTACGGCACAATCGGATGTGTTGGGGAAACATTTTTATGACTTGGATTGGAAAATATTGCCTTTTTCTTGGATAAATGACTATGAAGGCAGTATTCCCAAACCCGAAACTTTTGAAGAGATGAAAAAGTTAGCTGAGAAATTAGCCGATAGATTACCTTTTGTACGGGTTGATTTTTACCTGATTGACGGAAAGACAGTTTTTGGAGAAATGACCTTCTACCCTACCGATGGAAAAGACCCGTACTACCCTAGAGAATACAATAAGATAGTAGGCGATTATATGAAATTACCGGAAATACCCGAAGGAGAAAAAGAAATTACCCATTATTGATTAATCATGTTCCGTAACAAAGAAATCGCATTGAAAAACGGAATCTATCTATTTCCTTTGATACTGATTCTTGCCATACCTTTATTGGTTTATTCGTTTGGACGAGGAGATAGCAGGCATCTATTGGCAGCTCTCATTACATTGTTGATTCCTTTATTTTTTCTCTACGCTAGTCAGATAAAGCCCTTTACTTTTGTACTCATTTCTTTTCCGGTATTATTGCTCAGTATTATGTACAATACTATGGCATTTGATTACGATTCGTATGTTAGTATTGGGGTTTGGACTGCTTTTTTCGATACTTTTTCTGAAGAAGCAGTAGAATACATTGCAGAAACACGATGGATAACCAAACTGGTTACGGCCGTACAAATATTGATTTATATTTTTTACCTTTTTCACAGTTATCATAGAAAAAATGAAGCGATCAGCAATAAAAAGCGAATTATTCTTACGCTATTTCTTTTCGTAGCTCTCATCGATTTTGCATCTAAAGGGGCTACAAAAATTGCTTTCCCCTTTAGAGCAATAGAAGGGCTTGTCTATTACAAAAAACAAAAGATGTACGAAGTGCAATTTTTTAGTAAAAGAGCCCAAATAGCATTGCATGCACACCAAGACAGCACCTTTAGCAAGGATCAAAAAGAAACGCTAATCTTAGTGGTAGGAGAATCCCTACGCAGGGATCACCTCAGCTATTATCAATACCCCAAACCGACCAGCCCCTTATTAGAAAAAGAAAAATTAATCATTTATTCCGATGCCGTAAGCCCTGTTAATCAAACGGTCAATGCCCTAAAACGCGTATTTTCAGAAGCCGAGTACGAAAATGATTCTGCCTATTACCAACGTCCTACTTTTATAAAAGCTTTTAAAGAAACCGGTTTTAAAACTTACTGGCTCAGCACACAACGCATGTATGGAAAACATGATTCCGAGGTTAGTTTTATTGCCAAGGAATGTGATTCAATTATTTTTAGAAACCCCTACGATTACGATGACATACTGGTAGATGACTTACAAGGCATTCTTAAGTTGGATGCCCCGAAAAAACTAATCATCATCCATATTATGGGAAATCATGCGGCTTATTACAGAAGATATCGCCCCCGATTTGATACTTTTACAAGAGATGAATCTCAATCTGTCGAGCAAAAAGTTATAGATTCTTACGATAACAGTGTTTTATATAATGACTCTGTTCTACACCAATTTTTATCCAAATTGAAAAAAACCGATGGAAATGCTGTGTTTATCATGTTTTCGGATCACGGAGAATCCCTGTATCAATCCGGTCCGGATATTAAAATGCACAGCTCTAACAATCCGGCAAAATGTGAGTATGAAGTCCCTTTGGTATTATGGCTCTCTAAGCAATACCGTCAAAATCATCCCGATATTTTACAACAAATACAAACCAATAGAAACCTTCCGCTTATTACCTCAGATTTATATTATTCCATTCCGTATCTTTACGGCATATCTTTTGATGCGATGAAACCCGAAAAAAACTTTTTCAGCAATCAATATAAACCTCTTAGTATCAGAAGAGTTATGACCGGAAGTTTTGATTTTGTACCGTATGAATCCTTAAAAACATCGTATAAAGATCATGAGTAACAACGCATTGGATTATTTGAAATCAGGAAAAACAATCCTCTACCCTACCGATACCGTATGGGGTATTGGCTGCGATGCCACAAACCCGATAGCCGTACAAAAGATATACAAACTCAAACAACGTGCGGAGAGCAAAAGCCTTATTATTTTAGTTGATTCCATCGCGATGTTACAATCCATAATCAAAAATATTCCACTAAAAATTATTGATTTCATTCAAAATACATCGAAACCCACTAGCATTATTTATACGAATCCGACGGGTCTGGCTAAAAATGTAATAGCCCGTGATAATACCGTAGCCATACGGGTAACCACAGACCCCTTTTGCAAGGAATTGATTCACAAACTAGGCGCCCCCATCGTATCTACATCGGCCAATATCAGTGGAGAACAAACGCCTGAAAATTTTAATGAAATAAATGAGCGAATTCTAGAAAGTGTAGATTATATCGTACCCTTACAATACGATCAAACCCAAGGGAAATCTTCTCAAATTCTCAGATTACAATCCGATGGAACATTACTAATTATCAGAGCATGAGAAAACAAGATAATCATACCTTAACCGGACTGTACAAGCTGTTACTTATCTATCTTTTCGGATTAGTTATCTTCACCCTTTTTCGTATCTATTACTTGATTTCTTTGGGAACAGCACTCCCTTCTGTAAATAGTTTTTCATACGTAAAGCCGGTTCTTCTCACTTCAATCCGGTATGATACTACGGTATTAAGCTATGTACTGGCACCGCTGTTTATCAGTATTCTAGTGGGTGTATTTTACAAAAAGGATGCAAAAACCAACCGTATATATTCTTTTTTAACAAAGAAATACAGCCTTTATATTTTAGAGACCCTCGTCATTAT
>Ga0256833_1002500_pt1 | contig 12881 bp, 22 predicted proteins | sample 356284metaG_FD_190535 | JGI IMG/M metagenome (GOLD analysis project Ga0256833, IMG submission 190535) | Hydrothermal vent microbial communities from Mid Atlantic Ridge, Atlantic Ocean - 356-284 | ecosystem: Environmental > Aquatic > Marine > Hydrothermal vents | place: Atlantic Ocean: Mid...
TGAACAAAACTAAAAACCATCTTCGAAGCATGGTGCTTAAACCCTCCTCACCACCGCCTTCGCCACCCCGAAGATCCGCTCGCCGTCCTCGAGCTCCCGCGGGGGGTGGGCGGGGTTGTCGCTGACCAGGAGCCAGGCATCGCCCACGCGCTGGAGGCGTTTGACGATCAGCCCGTCGTCGGGTACGTGAACGGCGACGATCTTCCCGCTCTCGGGCTCGCCGTCGCGCACGAAGAGCACGATGTCCCCCTCGGAGAGGGTTGGCTCCATCAAGTCACCGCGCACGCGCACGGCAAAGAGGTCACGGCGGTCGTAGCCGCTGATCTCGGGGAGAACGACCTCGATCTGCTCGCCGGTGTCGGTCCAGGAGGGGAGGCCCGCCCCTGCATCCACGATGGGGATGATGTGGGTTTTGACCGGCAGGGCGTGGTCGCGGAGGATTTGCTCCTCGCGGAGACCAGGGAGCTCGATGCCGGTGGCTTTATAGAACTCCTCGGGGGTCCACTTAAGGGCGCGGCGAAGGGCCTCTAGACGCTGCCAGGGCCAGCGGGAGATGTCGATGGACCCCTTTTCTACCTTGGCAATGGCCTGCTGGCTAAGGCTTAGCTTCGCCGCCAGGTCGTCCTGACTAAGTCCGAGCTCCTTGCGTCTCACCCTTATAGCGAAGCCTACATCGGCTCGACTCTTGGCCGTGTTCAAATCCGACACTAGCATGGTCCTCCTACAACCGGAATAGTAGCACCCAGGTAGTACGGATGGGTTGACAAAACAACCGAGGGTGTACAACTATGGGAGTGAGTCAGTAGTACATTGGCTCGCGGACCTTGAAAACTGGGCTACGACAGAGCTTCCGACCTACAGGTACAACTATAGGTGTTGTCCCCACCCAAGAGAGGAGGATCGAATCATAGCAGAAGCTTAAGTCCACAACCCGAAAGGAGGTGGTCCTTGACCCACGTAGGCAAGCGCCTGCGCGAGCTACGCATTCGCGCTGGTCTAAAGCGCGAGGAACTCGCCACGGCCGCCGGGGTCGGCTACGGCACGATCGCCATGATCGAGGCCGGTCGGGCGCGGAACCCCAAGCTCGACACGATCCGCCGGTTGGCCCGGGCGATCGGCGAGAAGACCGGAAAAGGCGAGCTCGAAGTCCTCGGGGAGCTCATCGGGGAGGCTGAGTATGCCCGCTAACCTCGCCCTTCCGACCGAAGACGACATCCGCCGGGTGGTGCGCGAGGAGCTCGCGGCCATCACCGCCAAGCTCGACGAGCTGGGGCTTAAACCCCGCGAGCTTCTCGTCATTCGCACCCGGCGGGAGGCCGCCCGCTACCTCGGCTTCACCCGCGAGATGTTCGCCGAGGCCGAGGAGCGCGGCTTCATCCGCCCGCTGCCCTTCCTGATCCGCAACACGTCGGCGTACCCCGCCGACGCCCTGGTCGAGGGCGGCAGGGCATACCTCGAATGGCTTCAAGGCCGCAACGGGGGAGAGGCCCCCGAATCCAAAGCGGCGGCCGGGGTGAGGGCCCCGGCCAGAAAGGAGTGATCCGCGGTGATTGCGGACAAAAACAGGGTACCACGGTTTGAACTCGACTTGGAGGACGCGGCAGCCGTAGCAAACGATTTGCGCGAGTACAGCTACGTTAACCGGCTCACGCCAAGAGCAGCGTCGGTGTACAGCGAGGTCAACCGTTGGCTCGAGGCCAACGGATGGGAGCGCGACGGCAACGGCTGGTGGCGCGGCCCGAGGAAGGAGGTGGCGCGGTGATCCGCGACCTCCCTCCCCTTGCCCAATGGAGACACGTCGTCACCTGCCCCGTCTGCGGCGGTGACGGCACGGTGGAGCTCCCCCTCTCCGAGGACCCGGCCGACTCCCGGGATTACCGGTGCCCGATCTGCGAGGGCATCGGCCGGGTGTGGGTCCTGGTCTACGAAATCGAGGGGCTTCCGGGCCGGCGCCTGACCTGGGAAGTCGAGGGCCCGGCTTACGAGGAGGTGGAGCATGCCTAACGCCCTCGGCTGGACCATCCGCGAGAAGCTGGTCGGCTACGAGGTCCTGATCTGGGACGGGCCCGTCGTGCTCTACAAGGAGCACACGCGGACCCGTGCCCAGGCCGCCAGGCTCGCCGAGCACTGGCGGAAGAAGCTCCTGCCGGAGGCCTTCCGGCGGGAGGAGAAGGAGGTGGAGGCGTGATCGCCCGCGGCCTCGCCCTCCTCGCCGAGCTCAAGGCGCGGCAGCCAGACCGCGTGGCCCGGACCGACCGCAAGCACCTGGCCCGGGCCCTAGAGGCCCGGCGCCAGGCTCCCTCCGAGGCCGACCGAATCGCCGAGCGGCTGAGGGGCCTCGGCTACGAGGTGGCCTACGGCTGGGACCCCGATCTCGGGGATTACGCCGAGGCGCGGGTTGATGGCCGTGTGGTGGCCCAGGCCAACCGGTGCGGCTCGGTGGAGGCGTGCCTGCGGCAGGTGGCGGGGGAGCTGGGGGTGAAGGTGTGATCCACCTCTGGCTCGCTACCTTGCTCTGGTTCGTAGCTGGATTCGTTGGATTCTTCGTTGCCGCCCTGCTCTGCGCGGCGGGGCGTAGCGAGGAAGCCCTCGAGGCCCGTGAGCGGGCGGGCCTCGAGCTGGAGTTGGACCCGCTCATAACCGAGGAGCCCGCACCCCGTAAGGCGGAGTAGCCACAGGGGCGAGCTCAGAAAGGAGAGCACCATGAAGCTCAAACCACAGGTAGGCGGAAACGGTGGAGAGATCGTTCAAGTGGAGCCAGGAACCTACGAGGCGGTCCTCGAGGAGGTCCGCGGCTACAGGGGCAAGCGGTACAAGTCCGAGGAATACGAACCGAAGCTCGTCTTCATCTGGAACCTCGGCGAGGACGAGGATGGCAACCCCATCCTCCGCGACAGCACCGACACCATCCGCATTATGGCCAGCGGCCCGACCAAAGATGCGGCGGTGCGCGCCCTTATCGACAAAATCATTGCCCAAGGGGGGTTGCGATGACCCTTACCCAGATAGCTTGGTTGCTGCTCGGCATTATAGCCATCGCCGCAGCGCTCTGGCTGGATGTGCGGAGAGAGGGGTGGCCATGATCGTCTACCGCACCAATCGGACCTGCCACTCCTGCGGCGAGGGTGGTCGGTGGTTGGAGGAGGACAAGAAATGAGCTCCATCACCGTCGCTTACGTCATCCGCATTGCCACGCTAGCATCGTTGTACCGCTTTTGCGTTGAGCACGAGCGCATGGACGAGTGGCCGCGCTACGCCAAAATGGCGCTCAACGTCCGTCACCCGCGCTCGGTAGCCTCGCTTCTCAACTGGACGTACTCCAACGATGCGGTAACCGCACCGAGCAATGGGGATTTTCGCAACGCCCTTTTCATCCTCAACGACCGGCGCAATAAAGTCTCTGCCACGCCTACGGCCTACGTCAACGAGGACGCGCTGGCATGGCACGTTTACATCGAAGACTGCCAGCTCACGGCGCGTCCAATTTGGTACAAACCCCCAGGTCGCACTCTGGGCATGTACCTGGGCGCGGACCCTGTAGCCGACGTGCTCGACTACTACGAGCGGCGCGGGCGGCAAGTACTCCGCGCCCTTGAAGACCAGCTCAAGGAGTGGGAGTCGAAAAATGACCACCATCACCGGTAACCCGCCCTGGCCACCACAGCAGCCCCAGGCCAACCGCCGGCCCACGCTGCTGCCCATGCGGGCCTGGAGGTTGCACATCATCCCTGGGGACAGCCCGACCCTAATCCGGGCGCGAACCTACGAGGATCTGAACCGGGAGGTGCAGGCAGTACTCGAGCACCGTCGCATGTCCGTGCCCGTTGAGTACTACGGCTCGCCCTGGATCCGCTGGATGCAGCGCGCGTTTTGGGGTGATGCCAGAGCCGCCAGCCTCGGCGACTGGCGGCTGGTCGAGGTCTGCGCGGCCTGCGCAGGCGCGCGCTGGTGTGCAGCGAACAAAATCCCGATAACGGGGATTAACGAGAATTCGGGACGCGGGGCCGGGACGGGAAGGGACCCATCCCGGCGTGCCGCTATGCGCGGGCAGGGGAGGGGGCCCGCTGCGTTTTTTTCAAACCCAGACCACGACGGGGGCCTCCAGGGCCCCCTAGTTCATGGAGGTGTCCGATGGGAGAACTCATCAAGCAAGACGATCGAGAGCAGCAGCAGCATACCGAGCTGGCCCAGGCCGGCGACATCATCACGCCCGACGCGCCGGTCATGCTCGACCCGTACGCGGCCGGAGCGGTACCGCTTGGGGGCCAGCTCGACGCCCTGGCGACCATCAGCGCCGGGCGCAAGGTCAAGCGCGGCAACGGCTACGTGCCGCAGGTCTCGCGCGACGGCACCATCTACGTCCACGACCCTGAGGGTCGGGCCCCAGGCCTGGCCGAGGCCCTGGCCGAGCACGATCACAAGCGCCTCATCATAGCGTTCCCCGGGCATGACTGGAGGCAGTTTGTCCAGCAGCGCTTCGCGCGCTACTCGGCGACCCGGCTCGAGGGGTACGGCGACCATGAGCAGTTCACGGTCATCGGTCCCAAGGGCGAGCGGACGGTGTACCCAGCGGGGACGCGGGAGTACGAGCTGGAGGTCAAAAACAGCAAAAACGCAGTCTCCGTCTACTTTTTCCTGGCCCGCTGGGCAGGTGACGGCCCCGACGCGGCCCCGCAGATCTACTGGCCAGACGGGTTTGGCGTTTACCGGCTGCGCTTCACGAGCCGCAACAGTCTGCGCAACCTGCTTGACACCATTCGCAAACTGCAGGGGCTGACGGCCGGCCGCATCGCGGGCGTGCCGATCGAGCTGCGGCTGGTCTACCGTGAGGTGGCCGATACGACTGGAGTGCGGCGCACGGTGCCAGTCTGGACGTTCACACTACGCCCCCCTGGCCAGCTGGCACTCACCAACGAGACGTTCCGGGTCATCGTCCAACGCGGCCTCGAGGCGGGCGAGTCACTCAAGCTCGAGGCGCTCGAGCCTCCGACCGAGACCCTCGAGGACATGGAGCAGGCCCTCCTGCGCGGCGAGCTGCTCGAGGAGTCTGTGCCGGTGGAGGCCGGGCGCGGGCGGGCGCGCAAGGCCCACGCGATGGACGCAGAGTTCGAGCGCCTTGGACGCGAGCCAGAACAGCCTGCCGTGCTCGAGCCGGATGAGGGGGCGCTCGAGCAGCTCTCCACCGGCTACGTGCCCGAGGCCTGGACCCGCAACTGGTTTGCGGCCGTTGAGGGCACGCCCTACCGCGAGGATGAGGCTCGCGCCTGGCTGATCGGCCGCCTGACCGACGGCCAGTACGACAGCCTGGCCGCGGTCATTGAGGCGGGCGAGGATGCGGCGCAGGAGGTCTACAACAAGACGCTCGAGGCGGTCGAGACCTACCGGCGCCTGACGGCCAACATCACCGCCATCGCAGGCGAGCACGCGGTCTACAAGGCGGCCGCGCTCGACTGCCTGCGCGGCGGCAAACCCTATGACCTGGGCTTGCTCGAGCAGTGCCTGGAGCAGCTCGAGAGCCTGAAGCGCACCCACGCGGAGGTGGACGATGCCGACCAGCCCCCACTCCTCCAGTGAGCCGTCCGCGCTCGACCGGCGGCGGCTCGAGTACGAGCGCCAGGAGGTTAAGCGAGCGCTAAGCCTGCTGCGCGCCCAGCTGTCCACCGACCAGTACGTGGACGACATGCTCAACCCATCGGAGCTCCTGGCCATCCGCCAGGCGCTCTTGGCTGAGCTGGATCGGCTGCGTGAGATCAGTCGGATGTTCGCCCGCGCAGAGGCTCGGGTGCCGACGGACGACGAACTGAAAAAGGCCCTCGGGATCTAGGGTGTGAGGGGTGTGACCATGAAAAATTGGAGCATCACCGACGTCGACATCCGCCATGCCCTGAACGAGCTCGAGCGCAGGGGGCCCCGCGGCCTCCCGCGCTCTGAGCTTGCGGCTCACTTCGGGTCGGATCGCAAGGGGCGGGCGGTCATGGCCGCCATCGTGGAGCGCGGCATCGCGGCCATCGTGACCACCAACAACCCAATCGGCAGTGGCCAGGTCTACCGCCTGGCCCAGGGCGACGCCGACGTCGAACGAGAGGACCGCGAGCTGCTGAGCCGGATAGCGCGCCTCGAGCGGCGCCGCGCCGGCCTCCGGCAGGCATGGGAGGCGGGAGGCGTGCGCGAGGTGCAACCGAGCCTGATGGAGGCGGAGCAATGAGTGTCGAAGCGATCACGTGGGCCATGCACATGGCCGAGGTTGGCGCGGTGCCGTCGCCAACGGCCGCGCACGTGCTCATCGTGCTTGCCGACTACGCCGACGGCGACAACGTCGCCTGGCCAGGACAGCGGAACATCGCGGCCAGGGTCATGAGGTCAGAGCGGCAGGTGCGCCGCGCACTGGACGAGCTTGAGGGGGCCGGACTCATCACATCCGAAGCCCGTCGTAGAGCCGACGGCTCGCGCACATCGAATGCCTATAAGCTGCATGTCAAGCTCGCTTTCCAGCAACCGGACACCCATGACCGGTTGCGACATTCAGTCGACCGCGCTCAACCGGACACCCATGACCGGGGGCCCCGGTCACCCATGTCCGGACATGAACCACCAATAGAACCGTCAGTTAAAAACACCACCCCCCCTACCCCCCAGATGCCCGGTAGCGAAACGCGCGAGGGGGATGGTGAGGGAGAGGCTCGAGCCAAAACCAAACCCATGCCCTCCGGTCGCGACCTGGCAGCCCGCTACGCCCAGCGAGCCGAGGAGGTGCGACTGGCGCTGTCGGAGCCAGACGTGGACCTCTACGTCCGGTTCCGCGGCGCGCTGCGCGATCGCATGAGCAGCGAGCACGCCTACCGGCGCTGGTTGGCCGAGGCGGTCTGGCCAGAGTTGCGGCGCTTGGGGCCGCGCGCGTTCCGCACTGCGGTGGCCGAGGCGGCGCCGCGTCTGGTCGACCCGGCCGTCAGGCACCCCACTGCCTGGCTGCTCAAGCGACTACAGTCGGCCGAGGCACAAGCTGAGCGCCGCTGGAACGTCAGCCAGATGTGGGCTGGGCTGGAATACCGCCCAGTGGATGACGACGGTCGCCCGGTGCTAGACCCGGTAACCGAGGAGGAGCGCGACGAGCTGCTGTCTCGCGGCCTGGCCCGCTGGATTGCGGAGGCTGCGTCATGAGGGTGCCGCCGCACGACCAGGCGGCCGAGCGCGAGCTGCTGGGCTCGGCCCTGGTAGACCCCGAGGTGCTCGACGTCGTCGACCTGCCGCCGGGGGCCTACTACATCACCTCGCACCGCAAAATCTGGACGGTCATGCGGGAGCTCCACGCCCAGGGGCGGCCAGTGGACCTGGTCACCGTCACCGAGCGCCTCCAGCATGAGGGCTGGCTGGACGAGGTCGGGGGCACGACATACCTGGTCGGCCTCAGCGAGCGCGCCGGGACCGCGGCCCACGCGCGTTACTATGCCGAAATCGTGCGCCGCAAGTGGGCGGCGCGCCGGCTGATACACGTCGCCGGCGAGGCCATCAGCGCGGCCTACGACGCCGACGAGCCGTTGGAGGTGGCGGGCCAGCTCGAGCTTGCCCTCATCGAGCTCGACCGCGGCGATGCTGAGGAGCCCCCAACCCTCGCGGACGCGGCCGCCGAGGCCTACGAGCACTGGCGCGCGGTGCGCGACGGCGATGCCCCGGCGCCGCTCACCCTAGGGATACCCGGGCTCGAGCGGGCGGTCTTCCTCGAGCCCGGCGACCTGATGATGCTGCTCGCCTCGACTGGCGTCGGCAAGTCGGTTTTTTCCCTCCAAGTGGCTCAGCACGCCGCCCGCAACGGCTGGCCCACGGTCTACTACAGCCTTGAGATGGTCGCCCGCCAGCACGGTGAACGTGCCCTGGCACAACTGGCTGGCGTGCAGACGATGCGGGCCCGCACGGGCCATCTGGCACCAGCCGAGGAGCAGAGCGTGCAGCGCGTGCTAAAGCAGATTGCCGCATTGCCCATGTGGCTTGAGCATCGGCTCGACACCATCGAGGCCATCAGCGCCGACCTTCGCCGCCGTGTGCGCAAGGCCGGCGTACGCTTTGCGATCGTCGACTACTTGGGGCTGATGGAGAGCAGCAAAAAAGATGAGCGCAACTACCTCAAGCTGCAACGACTAACGGCTGAGCTCAAGCGCCTTGCTGTGACGTTACGGGTGCCCATCCTGGTCGTGCACCAGCTAAACCGCGAGGCCGAGACTGAGAAACCGACGATGAAAAACATCGCCGACAGCTATGGTGCTACCCGCAACGCGGACGTGGTGGCGGCCATCTGGCGGCCGCGGCTCGGCGAGGATGGGCAGATGAGCACTGAGGCCCATTTCATTATCATGAAAAACCGCTCCGGGCAGCAGGGCGAGTACGTGATCAACTACGACCCGCGGACCGTGCGGTTTGGAGGTGCAGCATGATCGGCGCGGCAATATGGCTCAGCGCTTACGCGCTGCTTACCATCCTGGCCTGGACCCTGATCTACGTCGCTCTGCGCGGCATCGTCAGCCTGCGTGAGATCGTGCTGGTGGCCATCGGGTCGGCCATCGGTGCCTGGCTGATCCTGTGGCTGATGTGGGCGGTAGCGGGGTGGTTGGCATGACGCCGGATCGCATTTGCGGCCAGCGCGCGGGTAGCTACATGCCCGCCCTGGACGTTGTGGAGCTGGCCGGTGTGACGCCGTCAACGTTGTATGTCTGGCTCCGGCACCGCGACTACCGGCGGTGCCCCTACTCGCGCGTCGTGCGTGGTGTGCTCTATGTGTGCCTCGATATCGCCGACGAGTACCTGGCCGGTGATGGGGTACCGCGGCAGCGACCGCCCGACGGCTGGATCACCAAAACAAAGGCGGTCCGCCTAAGCGGCCGATCCCACAACTGGTGGGACCGGCATATCCGCAGCGGCGATGTACGGGCCGTGCGCTACCAGCGCCTCATCTGGGTACATCCTGACGACGTGCGCCGAGCAGCTGATGAGCGCAAGGCTAGCCAGCCGCCGCCCGGGTGGGTGCTACTCTCCAGGCTCGCCGAGCGGTACGGCGTCAGCGACGCAACAATGCGCCGCCGTGCGCAGCGCGCCGGCATACGCTGGCGGCACTATGCCCATCCGGCTACCGGCCAATTGGCGGCGTACATCCACGAGGCCGATGTCGACCGGGTGGTCTACGGCCACGCCGTGCGCCTGGTGCCGCCAGACGGATGGGTGCCCTATACGCGGCTGGCCACGGAGATGGGTATCGACCCGCAGGTGGTCTGGGGCTGGATGCGACGCCACGGTTACCGCATCGTCATGGCGCGCGAGCCCGGACGGCCGCGGACTGGCTGGTGCTCACCGGAGGCGTGGGAGGCGTATAAGCGGGCGAGTTACAAGCTTGCGGGGCGGGGGAGGGCGTCGTGATCCGCATCACCCTACCCTGGCCCCCATCGGTCAACCGCTACTGGCGCCATGATCGCGGCCGCACCCACATCAGCGCCGAGGGGCGTCGGTACCGCGCGGACGTGTGGGCGATCGTGGCCGAGCGCGGCACCAACGGCCTGCCATTTCGCGGCCCGGTGCGCGTGGTGATCCGCGCTTATCCGCCGGATCGGCGGCGGCGGGACGTGGACAACCTCGGGAAGGCGATCCTCGATGCCCTGGAGTTCGCCGGGGTGCTCGAGGACGACCACCAGGTGGCGGACCTCAGGATCGTGCGGGAGGAGCCGGTGCGCGGCGGCCGCATCGATGTCGAGGTAGAGGAGGCCACATGACCGCCGAGGAGCGCAAACTCGCTGAAGCCTGGTACCAGGCCCTCCGTGCCTGGAAGACCAGGACCCTCACCGACACCATCCCGCGCGGCCCCCGGCGCACCCCCGGCGGCCCACCGGCCCGGGTGGTCTGGGGGTGCCCGGTCTGTCGCTCGACCCGTGCGGCGGAGTGGGACGAGCGGATCCTCGAGGCCCGCGCTCGCGGCGAGGACCTCACTCCGGTGGTGCGCGAGATCGCCCGCGCCCTCCGTGTGCGTGAGGCGGTGGTGTGGTCGCACGCCCGCGACCACCTCGATCCCGAGCCGCCCCGCCCGCTGATCGGTTCCTGGGCCCACAACCGGCGCGTCCGCCTCGGCGAGCACCTCCTAACCCCGGCCGGGTGGATCCCGGTCGAGCGGGTGCTTGCGGCGATCCGGGAGGCGCCGGAGGAGTATCGGATGTTGTTGGATCAGGTGAGGTTTGGGAAGGGCAGGAGTTCCTTGCTAAAGGGGGATGGGCATTTTCACAACGCTGAAAGCCGGCGATTGGCCGAGGCGGTCATTTGGTTGGCCAATAAGCTCTCTCAGCGGGTATCTTCAACTTGTGGATAGGCGTGTGCTTGCGTGGGTGCGGGTTTGTAGCGCCTTGCTGGTACCTGGAGATACTCAAGGTACCACGGCCACGGTTTGGGTTATTAGCGAGGGTGATTTTGGCGACGGCAGGATGTTCCTGAAACGTAGCGTGGTAGATCATCAGAACTTCGCGAAAGAAGTTGCGGAAGCTGCCATTAACGGACGGTTGGAGGAGCTTGAGCGCGCGCAAGGTCTTTACCGGTTTTCAGAGTTGCAGCGCTGGGGGCAAGGTGAATCATGCGAACTCTATGCTGTTGTAGCCAGGGATGACGGGAAGCTTGAGCTCGTTGCACCATTGGACGTAGAAGGTGTGTGGGCAATGGCTTCTCCGCCTAAGACAATTTAGGCAACACTATCCCGCACTTTCTGCTATAATTTCCCTAGGATAGGCAAACCCCTGCCCGACGGCGGGGGGTTTTGCTTTTGGGGCGGGGTGGAGCAGAGGCAGCTCGCCGGGCTCATAACCCGGAGGTCGCGGGTTCGATTCCCGCCCCCGCAACCACCGAATCATCCGAAGTACTGCTTCACTTACCCGAAACATGGTTGGCTACAGTGCCAAGTGCCGGGCCTGCAACAGCCCGCACCGGGAAGAGATCGACGCCCGCCTCCTCGAGGGCTGGTCCACCCGCAAGGTTGCGGCCTGGCTCGCCGAAGTCTACGGCGAGAAGATCAGCCCGGCGGGCCTGCACCGGCATCGATCGGCCCATCTGAACGTCCTCGAGGAGGCCAAGGAGCGCCTTGAGTCCGTGCGTCCCAAGTTCGAGGCCGCGGTCGAGAAGACCCTGGATGAGATTCGGACTTTGGACGAAATCGCCGCCCTTGGGCTCGAGGTCGCCCGCTCGCTGACCCCGCTGATCAAAAACCCCGAGGCGCGCGTCTCCAAGGCCCGGGCCGACGTCTGGGCGGCGGCGCTTCGCGAGGCCCGTGAGGCCATGCGGGCCAAGCACGAGATTCTGGAAGGGAAGAAGGTGAACGTTGAGGGGAGCTTCACCGGCCTCGGCGAGCTCTTCGGTCTTGTCCTCGGCGAGGAAGCTTCTGGCGAGGTGGAGGAATGACCCGGTGGCCTTCGCCCGTGAGGTCCTCAGGGTCCGTCCCTGGAGGCGCCAGGCCGAGGTGCTCGAGCTCGTGGCCCGCCACCCCTGGGTGGCGGCGCGGTCGGGCCATAAGGTTGGCAAATCCACCAGCGCGGCGGTGCTCGCGCTTTGGTGGGTGCTCACCCGTCCGAGGGGGCGCGTGGTGCTGACAGCGCCTGCCGACCACCAGGTCAAGAACATCCTCTGGCCCGAACTCCGGCGGCTTTACCGCCAGGCCGCCACCCCCCTTGGGGGCAAGCTCTACGACGACCACCGCTCGGGGCTCAAATACGATGACGGGCGCGAGGTGTTAGGTCTCACCACCAACGAAGCCGAGCGCATAGCGGGGCTTTCGAGTCCGAACCTCTTCTTCGTCGTCGACGAGGCCGCGGGTTACCCCGAGGAGCTCTTTGAGGCAGTCTTCGGCAACCTCGCCGGCGGTGGTAAGGTGCTGCTTCTCGGGAACCCGACGCGCACCTCAGGCACCTTTTACGAGGCTTTCCACCAAAAGCGTGACCTCTGGGCCACGGCGCATATCTCGAGCCTTGAAAGCCCCTGCATCACCAACGCCGAGCCCTGCGTGCCCGGCCTGGCCACGCCCGAGTGGGCCGTGCGGGCCAAGGCCCAGTGGGGCGGAGAGGAAAGCCCAATTTACCAGGTGCGGGTGCTCGGCGAGTTCCCGCGCCAGGCGGAAAACGCTGTGATCGGCCTCGAGGTCGTTGAGGCGGCGACCAGGCGCTGGGCCGAGACGCCGGACGGAGGCACGCTTGAGCTCGGGGTGGACGTAGCTCGCTACGGCGACGATCGCTCGGTGATTTTCCCCCGGCGGGGAAAGAAAGCCTTTAAGCCGGTGGTGCTTCGCAGCATGGACGTGGTCGAGGTGGCAGGGAAGGCCCTCGAGGCCGCCCGTGCCCTGGCCAAGCCGGGGGAAAAGCCCGTGGTAAAGGTGGACGAGATCGGGATCGGCGCCGGGGTGGCGGACATCCTGAAGCGCTCCGGCGAGGTGCTGGTGGTGGCGGTGAACGTGGCCGAGCACGCCCGGGCCGAGGGGTACGCTAAGCTCCGGGATCAGCTCTGGTTTTCCTTGCGCGACTGGCTTGCCGAGGGTGGCGCGATTCCGCCGGAGCCCGAGCTCGAGGCCGAGCTGGTGGCCCCTACATACACTTTTGACGCCCAGGGGCGCGCTAAGGTTGAGGCCAAGGACCAGATCAAGCGCCGCCTCGGCCGCTCGCCTGACCTGGCCGACGCGCTGGCGCTGGCGGTGTGGTCGGCAAAGCCCGCGCCGGCTTTCTCCAGCAAGCGCCCCAGCTTGAAGCGGAGATTCTAGATGCCCAAGGTGCAGAAGCGGCGGGCCTACCGCGAGCCCCCGGTGGCGACCTTTACCCACTGGAGCGTGCCCCGGGTACGGGGGGCGCTTTTGCTCCTCGAGCAGGGCGACTTCTACGAGG
>Ga0256833_1002501_pt1 | contig 12879 bp, 8 predicted proteins | sample 356284metaG_FD_190535 | JGI IMG/M metagenome (GOLD analysis project Ga0256833, IMG submission 190535) | Hydrothermal vent microbial communities from Mid Atlantic Ridge, Atlantic Ocean - 356-284 | ecosystem: Environmental > Aquatic > Marine > Hydrothermal vents | place: Atlantic Ocean: Mid...
AAAGAGATTTTAATTTTTCACATCTTTTAATTTGTTGAACCGGGGGCATTGGCCCCCTTTTTTATTTTGATATTCTCCCGTCCTCCTGCTCAAAAGTATTGTTCCTTTTTGAAAATCCAGTAGCGGTCTCCACAGCCTTTCTATAGATCCTGGCAGCAAGTTTCTCCCCTGGTGTCTTGATCTCATCAAGTGGCCCACAAACCGCCTTAAAAATAAGTTCGGTATTTAGTTTTTGGGGCGACATGGCAGGAAGATAAGCCGTTCGATTTGCAGTTTTAACCAGAATCTGCGCCTCAAGCAGGCTTTCAAGCACCTCGTCCACCTCTGGCAGGGGCCTTCCAAGCCGGTCGCAAAGAAGGTCTGCAGTTATCTTTCTGCCGCTTTCAAAACATTCGTAAGTCACATACAAGACATCCAGTGCCAGGGCAAGTTTGTCCAGTGGAGTGAGGGGTTTTCTCAAGGGATTTAGCCGTTTTAGGTTTTGAACCGCATAGGTGGTTTCTGCCCCCATTAGGAATATTATCCAGCCCACATAAACCCAAAATATGAAAAGCGGAAGGGAGGCAAAAGATCCATAGATGGCATTGTATCTGGCAACGCCTATTTGCATCTTGATATAAAGGGTCTGGGCAGCTATCCAGCCTACCCCTCCAACCATTCCACCAATTGCTGCATTTCTCCATCTAACCCAGGTGTTTGGCATAAAACAGTAAAGTATGGAAAAGGTGCCAATTATGATTAGAAACGGCAGCAGCTTGATCACAAGGGGTAAAATCCATGAGATCTTTAGCGAGGATGTCATCTTTTCAAGGAAGGCCTTGCTCTGGTTTGCAGTTATTGCCCAGAATGCGATGTTTATGGAAAGGGGCATCAACACGATAAGGCCAATGTAATCTATCATCTTTCTTCCTATCTCTCGGGCCTTTTTCGTCTCCCAGATGGTGTTCATGGCCTCCTCGATATGTGCCATTAGGGCTATTACCGTAAGAAGAGAAACAATGACGCCAAGCCAGCCAAGGGTTGCAAAGTTCGTCCGGTCCACGTATTCAAATATCTTGTCAAGGGCCACCTTGAGGTGTTTGGTGGCCTGGGAATGGAATGTTTCGGCTGTAGCATTTGAGGCGGTTGTATTGGTGGTAAAGACCGGTGGCTCTGAGATGGCCTCCATTTCACTAAGCATCTTGTATGCGGCCTGTTTCATGTAGTTGTCTGCACCAAGGCCCTTTACCAGGGCGGTGCCCATTGCAAGAACAGGTACTATGGAAAGGATGACCATGTATGTAAGGGCACTGGCCCTGAGTTCCAGTTGGTGCCTTGAAAAACCGGAAATCACAAGACATATGACACGCAGAACCGACTTTATGGAGGTCTCAATACCTTCCTGCTCATCGGCAGGAAGATCAGTCCATATCCATTTCCTGAATCCTCTTAGCCATTTCATGGTAGCGCATGCCTTTTTGTTCATTTTACCACAAATTCGAAACTAAGGTCCTGGTTGCCTCGAGTAACTTGTGGTAAGCTTTCAGACCTGTTTATAGCTACTCAACCCATCAAGGGCAAGGACGTTCTAACATTTTGGCTTGGTCCATGAAAAAATTTCGTTTCATACATACCTCTGATTTGCACCTTGGCACCCCGTTTAAGGGGCTTTCCAGGTTGAATGAACACGCCTCATCCCTTTTGACAGAGGCCACATACAAGGCCTTTGACAACGTGGTTTCCATTGCCATCAAAAAGGACGTGGAGTTTGTCCTTGTATGTGGAGACCTTGTCGATTCTGAAGAGGGGAATTTGAGGGCCATTCTTCATCTTAAAAAAGGTTTTGACAGACTTTTGGAAAAGGGTATCAAGGTCTTTGTGGTGCATGGAAATCACGATCCTCTAAGTTTCATGAAAGAGGCAGTAAGCTTTCCGGAAAGTGTGGTTGTGTTTCCTTCAAAATCTCCCACCTGGCACATGTTTAGAACAAAAGAAGGGATAGATGTTGCAATATGGGGCATGAGCTTTGAGAAAAAAAGCGAAAAGAGAAACTTGGCCAGGATGATTCCCAAGGGGCCTGAAGATGCCTTCAAGATAGCCATGCTACACTGCTGTGTTGGTAGCAGAAAGGATCATGACCCATATGCACCCTGCAGCCTTTCCGACCTTAAAACAGACAGGTGCCAATACTGGGCACTCGGGCATATTCACAAGAAAGAGGTGCTTATTCAGGACCCCTTTGCAATCTACTGCGGAAACATTCAGGGAAGGAGTTTCAAGGAACAAGGCCAAAGGGGATGTTATCTTATTGAAGTGGATGAGGATTTCAATGTTAGTCCCACTTTTTTGGAAACTGATACAGTGCGATGGATGGAGATGGAAATTGATGTAAGCGGTATTAGCGATGTATCTGACCTTTTTGACAAGAGCTTTGCACAATTGGAAAAACTTCATGACAGTCTAAAGGGTGTAAAAGGAAGAGGCCTTATAGCAAGGATTGGACTTACGGGCACATGCTCCTTCTATGACAAGCTGGTATCTGAACCCCTTGAGGAGGAGATTGCAGAGGAACTTAGGGCCATATTTCAGGAAAGGGAGCCCCCGATTTTTGTGGAGGCAGTTAGGAACCGGTGCAGGCCTGCCATAGACATTGAAAGCAGAAAAGGGGCAGGGGACCTGTCTGCTTACGTCTTGAAAGAGGCAGAAGGTATTTCTGCTGACATATCAGGTCTTGAAACAGAGGATGGCCCCCTTAAATCCCTTTTTATGAACAAGAGATTTCGCAAATTCAAGATCTCCTTTGACCCTGAAGAGAAAAAACGCATGATAGTCGAGGCCCAGTATCTGCTATTGGACCTGCTCGAACGGCCTGGGAAATGATAATCACTGAGATAGACATAAGAGCCTATGGCCTCATGAAAGACTTTCGTGTTAATGGCCTTTCACCAGGACTAAACGTCTTCTTAGGGGGAAACGAGGCAGGCAAATCAACCCTACTTGCCTTTCTAAAGGCGATGCTTTTTGGCTTTCCGGACAGGCGAAAAAATCAAAGAGGTTATGAGCCGCCTGAACCTGGCACCTATGGAGGAAAACTTGGTATTAGCGTAAATAAAAAGGGTGATATTTTCATAGAAAGAAAAAGGATCTTTGATGGTATACGTAGCACCAAAGCCACTTTAAAGATTTACGGAGAACATGAAGGGCCACTTCCTGAAGGGTACCTTCAGGGCCTTTTGGGAAATGTCACAAGGGATCTTTATGAAAACGTCTTTGGTTTTGGCCTTGATGAACTTCAAAACCTTGAAAGCCTTAGCAGCTCACAGATAAAAGAGGCCATTTATGGGGCAGGATTTGGGGCCGCAATCCTTGCCATTCCTTCAACTACCAAAAGACTTGAGCGAGATCTGTCTGCACTTTTTAGACCTGGTGGCCATAAGCAGGAGATAAACAAGGTCCTGTCTGAACTTGAAGGGTTAAGGGCCAAGCTTTCAAGGGCCAAAGACGAGCTTGGCGAATATAATAAATTAAAAAGACTCATAAGTTCTCTCAACGTGCAGCTTGCAGAGCTTGAAAAAGGCCTTGTCGGGCTTGAGACCAATTTTCAAAAGACGAATCAGCTTCTTGAGTGCTGGCCAGACTATCTTGAACTTATAAAACTTGACTCCAGAGCGACGAAGTTGAAATCCCTTCTTGGAAAGGCCCGGCCATCAAGTGAAGATCTTTCTAAGGCAGCTCAGATTCAAAAGAGGCTCGGGGAACTGTCTGATAAAAAGGCAGGCATTTCTTTAGAAATAGGAGAGCTTGAATCAGGACTTCTACGAAACCGCTTTGATGAAAGGCTTGTCAGCATGGGTGAAAAGATCCAAGCCCTTTTATCAAAAAGGGAGCATTTCTTGAACCTTGAAAGGCAGATCCCCTTACAGGAGCAGGAAATTTCTGAGCTTGAAAAACAGGTAGCCCAAGGTCTCAGGGACCTTGGACCAAGCTGGAGCGAGGATAAGGTTCTTGCTACTGATACGGGTCTTTCGGCGCGCTCATCCATATCACGGTTTAAGAAGGAATTTGATGGCATTAAAAAGAAAATTTTTGGCCTATTGGAACAAAAAAGGCTAAGACAGGCAGGCTTGGACGAGGTCAAAGGTGAAAGAAACGATTTGATAAAAGCCTCTTCAAGGCTCAAAGAAGAAGTAAAGGGGCTCAGTAAAAAGGGCCTTTCCGAGATGGATGCTTCTCTTAAAGAGGCAGAAGGGCTTCTTAGGCAAATAAGACGTCTTGACGAAGAGCTTCTACAGTGCCGGGCCCTGATTGCTGAAAGGCTAAAGGGGCTTTTTGTTAGCCGGTCCTTGGATGAGGTGCTTGGTTACGATCTTGAATCCCTTCTCACAAAGGGCAGGAAGCTTTTTATTGAAAATCAGCAAGTTCAAAATTCTCTGTCCATTTTTGGGGATCGTCTTTTTGAGGCAAAAGAGGATTTAAGCCAAATCTCAAAGGGGCTTGATACCAGAAAGAAAAGGCTATCTTCCATCTATGAAAAGACGTCTCATTTTAAGGCGGATCCAGGGGAGCTTTCTGCCCTTGTAAAGACTCTTTCAGGTGATTTGTCTTCCATGAGGCACCTCAGGTCTTCTCTTTCCTCCCTTGGGCTTGAAAAAAAGAGGCTCATAGAGCAGACAGATTATCTTTTAAGAAAGAAAAAATACATGGAAAGGGCCTTTAAGGCCTCTTTTTTGATTTATCCCGTCGGGGGCGTGCTGCTTGGTTTCTTATACTTTAAGGGAAACCTTTACCTTTCCCTTTATGAGGGTATCTGGTATCTTGCACCATTTTTTTTGGTCTTATCAACCCTTCCGCTTTATCTGAAGAAAAAAAGAGATGTCCTAAAAGACATTTTCCAACATAAAAATAGCCAGTTAAAGGGCATAGACGAGGAAGAAGATTCTTTTAGACAAGAGCTTGACGCCATTGAGAAAAAGATTGAAAAGGCGGCGGAACTTTTCCACGTAAGCAAAGAAGATGTCGTTTCATCCTTTGGCAGGATCGTTCAAGAAACAGAGGGCCTTGTTGCCCTTTGGCAGGAAAAAAAGATGATCCTTTCCCAGATTGAGCTTTTACATGGGGATCTTGAGGAGAAAAAAAGACTCGTTTATGAAACTGAGAATAGGATAAGGGCCTTGGAGGACCAAAAAAGGCTTATACATCAAAGATGGCAGGATCTTTTAGAAAAAAAGGGTCTTTCTCATGATCTAAGGCTTGATGATTATGAAAGGATTTCAAAGGTTATATTGGAGTTATCTGCAAGGATTACACGTTACAACGAGCTTCTTCATGAGAAAAAGGCCTTGGAGGACAAACTCTTAAAGGCCATTGATTCTTTAACGTCAAGGTATGTCTTTTTTGAAAAAGAGCAAGGCGAGGATCTTGGAGACTTCCTGACAAATCTAAGAAACAGGCTTGATGCAATCAGTGAGAGTCTTTCAAAGGCACTGGCCCTTGAGGAAAGAGCCTTAGAGCTTAAAGAGCAGGAAGAAAGACAAGCCTTGGCACTTTCTAATGTATGTGACGAACTTGATAAGGCCCATAAAGAAGAAGAAAGGCTCAGGGCAAAATGGGTCGATTTTTTGAAAGGCAAGGGCCTTGAGCAGTATCTGGAAGAAGGGCCTGATGTGATACTTGATCTTTTCTCCCGTATAGAGCGGTTAAACGGGCTTTTGACCAAGAAAAAACAACTTTCACTTTCTCTTTCCAAGTTAAGGGGGCAGGAGGAGGTTGCCACAAGGCAGATAGAGGAGGTGACCTCCTTGATTTTTCCACAGGCCCACTTTGACGGGCTTGTTCATGCAGTTGATCTTATGGTTGAAAGATTCAATAAGGAAAGGGCCCGGTTTGAGCAGTATCAAAGGATAGAAGATAAGCTTTCCATTCGAAGGGAGAGGCTTACTGAGACGGAAAAGGAGATGGATGCCCTTAAAAAAGAGCTTGATGGCATCTTTTTAAGGTTTCATGTGGATGATCTTAAAGGGTTTGAAGAGAAGGTCTTAAAGGCAAAGGATCTTCAAGAAATTGAGGGCAAAATCAACGAGCTTATCCTTTCTGTAAGCGCAAGGCTTGGCCTTGATGCAGAAAAGGCTGCCGTTTGTTCCACCTTTTCAAAGAACTCCTTGCATGATCTTAAGGCGCAAAAGGGGGAGCTTGAAAGGCAGAGAAAAGATGTTTTTGAAAAACGCGATCTCCTTTATAAGGAGCGGGCCGAGGCGGTTCAGAGGATAAAGGAGCTTACCAGCTCAAAAAGGCATGAGGAGCTTCTTTTAAGGTATGAGTCCCTTAGAGCAAGGCTTAAGCGTCTTTCGAGAAAATGGGCAGTCCTTGCCATCTCAAAGCACCTTATTGACAAGGCAAAGGAGAGATTCGAAAGGGAGAATCAGCCAGCCGTTTTGTCAGAGGCCTCAAGCCATTTTAGCCAAATTACAGAAGGGCGTTACAAAAAGGTGGTGCCAGATCCAGAAAGCGGCTTTGCCGTTTTGACAAAAAAAGGAGTGCGTATTCGGCCCCAAAGACTAAGCCGCGGGACTGCAGAGCAACTTTACCTGTGTCTTAGGTTTGGAGTCATCTCAACTTGTGAGCCCCAAGGTCAGAAGATTCCGGTTATGATGGACGATATATTTGTAAACTTTGATCCTGAAAGGATGGCCCTTGCGGCAAAGGCAGTGGTGAACTTTTCCAGGCAGAGACAGGTGCTTTTTTTCACCTGTCACCCCCATATTGCATCCACACTTATGGATATTTCTGAAAATGGCAAACTGATCCAAATGGAAAGGCTTCCAGCGTGAGAGATTTTTCATACTTTCTGATTAAGCCATGAAGATTAAATAAAGAGAGGAAACAGCGGACCATGGATCTTGGACTTCTTCTATCCCTGGATAAGAAACTCATCTGGCATCCCTATACCCAGATGAAGGATTTTGAGCAAAGGGACCTTCTTTTTATAGACAGGGCAGAGGGAGTATATCTGTATGACGGATATGGAAAGCGGTACTTTGATACCATCTCGTCCTGGTGGTGCATAATCCACGGGCATAATCATCCGACAATTGCTGAGCGGATAAGAAAGCAGCTTGGAAGGCTCGATCAGATACACTTTGCAGGAACCACCCATGAAGGCCCCATTGGGCTTGCCCAAAGGCTAAAGGAGATCCTGCCAGACAGGCTGTGCAAGTTCTTCTACTCAGACAATGGCTCAACTGCCGTGGAAGTTGCGTTGAAAATGTCATTTCAATACTGGAAAAACATTGGGGTAGATAACCGGCAACTCTTTGTCTCCCTTGAAAGGGGCTATCATGGTGACACCCTTGGCACCATGAGCCTTGGAGGAGTGCCTGCCTTTGAGGGCCCCTTTTCCCACCTTACCTTTGACTCCCTGAAGGTGCCTGCCCCATACTGTTACCGTTGCCCTGCAGGGCTTGAAAGGTATGAACCAGGCAAAGGGAGAAGATGTTCCCTTGAATGTTTTGATTTACTCGAAGACAGGGTCAGACAAAGGGCAGATTCTGTATGTGCAGTTGTGGTTGAGCCCCTTTTGATGGGAGCTGGTGGCATGCTCGTATATCCAGAAGGCTATCTTACAAGGCTTCGAGGTCTTTGCGATGATATCGGAGCGCACCTCATACTTGATGAGGTTGCAACAGGCTTTGGCCGAACGGGCAAGATGTTTGCCTTTGAGCATGCAGGCGTCATTCCTGACTTTTTGTGCCTTTCAAAGGGCATAACCGGTGGAACCCTGCCCCTTGCCGTCACTGTTACCACCAGGCACGTATTTGATGCCTTTTATGCAGATTATGACCAAGGAAAGACCTTCTTCCACGGTCACACCTTTACAGCCAATCCCATATGTACGGCATCAGCCCTTGGAAGCTTGGATGTCTTTGACAGGGAAGATGTTTTGCAAGTAGTGTCAGACAGGGCCTCTTTTTTGCAAAAGGAAAAAGAAAGGCTACTTGATCTTCCAATGGTTGGAGATGTGCGGGGAATAGGCATGGTTGCAGCATTTGAGCTTGTTATGGACAAGGATGACAGGAAACCGTTTGATTCAAAAATGCGCGTTGGCTGGCAGGTCTATCTCGAAGGGCTTAAAAGGGGATTGATTCTTCGCCCCTTGTCAGACGTTATCTATCTTTTTCTACCCCTTTGTACCACCAAGGCTCAGATCGGGACCATCCTTGAAGCTACGGCAGATACCATAAAACAGGTTGCTAAAAGGGTTGGGGTTTGAAAATGGAGTCAAATAGTAAGGAGAAAAGGCCTTCTGAATATGAGGCTGAATATGGGGCGCTAAGATCCATGAGCCTTAAAGAACTAATGGATAAGGCCCTTTCCCTAAAGCTTCAAAACAGAGGGCTGAGGATGGGTCTTTGCACCATTACAAATGCAAAAAGCGGTGCTTGCAGTGAAGATTGTGCCTTTTGTGCCCAAAGTGCAAAAAACAGGGCAGGGGCTCCAGTATATGACCTTAAAGATATAGACTGCATACTCAAGGAGGCAGAAGAGGCAAGAAAAAGCGGTGCCAAGCGATTTAGCCTTGTTACGAGTGGCAAGGGGCCTTCCCCATCTCTTGTTGAAAAGATCGCCGAGTATGTGTTTCAGTTAAAAAGGAGAGTAGATTTATCGGTTTGTGCCTCCCTTGGCATAATAGACCGCCAACTTTTGACTATCTTAAAAGAGGCGGGGTTGGCCAGGTATCATCACAATCTTGAGGCATCTAAGGCTTTTTTTAAAAAGATATGCACAAGTCACAGTTATGATGAGCGCTTAAAGACCATACAGGATGCAAAGGCCGTTGGGCTTGAGGTGTGCTCAGGCGGCATAATCGGACTTGGTGAGAACGAATTTGATAGATATCTTATGGCCAAGGAACTTTCGAAACTTGAAGTAGACTCGTGCCCAATAAATATTCTTGTTCCAATAAAAGGTACACCCCTTGAAGATCTAAGTCCTTTGAGCGTGTCGGAAGTGCTTAGGGCTATAGCCATATTTCGTTTTATGCTTCCAAGGGCTGCCATACGCATTGCAGGGGGAAGGGAAAAGATATTAAAAGATGCCCAAGTCCTTGGCTTCTTGGCCGGTGCAGATGCCATGCTTATTGGCGGATATCTTACAACAAGGGGTAGAAGTCCTGAGGAAGACCTTGAGATGACGGCCCAAATAAAGGAGATATGGAAGACACTCCAAGTTTACTGAATCTATTTTTTTCATTTCTGCGCCTTGGCCTTACTGCCTTTGGAGGGCCTGCCATGGTGAGATACATCAAGGATCTTTCTTGCAAGAAAAACAGATGGGTTCAACCTGATGATTTCGACCATGGAATAGCACTTGTACAGACCATTCCTGGTGCAACTGCCATGCAGGCAGCAGCCTATGCCGGGCTCAAGGCAAGGGGCGGGGCAGGGGCAATAGTTGCCTTTACAGGTTTTGCCCTTCCTGCCTTTTTCCTAATGGTGGCCTTGGCCTGGGCATACAAAAGGGCCATGAATATCTCTCTGGTGGTTTCATGCTTTTCAGGCCTTAAGGTTATAGTTGTTGCCATTGTGGCCAATGCAACCCTGGGCTTTGGCAAAAAGATGATAAGAAAGTGGCAGGACGTGCTGCTTTTTCTTTTGTCTGCCGTATATCTTTATTTTAAGGGAAGTCCTGTTGTGGCCATAGTAGCCTGTGGTGCCCTTGGCCTTTTTCTTTACAGGGACGTAGTTGGAGGAACAAAATCTTCAGAACTAAACATAAAGGCCATTATCGCAAGTCCGGAAAATAGAAGAGTCCTTGGGTGGGCAGGGTTTGTTGCCTTTTTTGCAGCCCTTGTGCTGGCGCTTTTGTATTTAGTAAATCCGTTTCTTCTAAAACTTAGTGGGATCATGATGAAGGTTGATTTTTTTGCCTATGGTGGCGGTTACGCATCCCTTCCCCTGATGCTCCATGAAATAGTTGAAAAACGTGCCCTTCTTGAAAAGACAGTATTTATGGATGGCATTGCCCTTGGCCAGGTCACTCCTGGGCCAATAGTTATAACTGCAGCATTCGTTGGCTATCTCTTAAAGGGTATTATTGGGGCCGCTATCTGTGCCTGGGCCATTTTCACACCTTCCCTCTTTATGCTCATGTTTACAAGCCCATTTTTTGATGGTTTTAAGGAGGCCCCTCCCTTCAAGCGCGCCATGCGAGGGGTCCTTGCCTCGTTTGTAGGTCTTCTTCTTGCAGTCTTTTTGAGCTTTTTCATTGCAGTAAAATGGAACGTGGCATCCGGCGTCATTGGGGCAGCTGCCTTTTTTGCCCTCTATAAAAAGATTGATATCCTCTGGGTGGTACTCGTTGCAGCAGCCGTTTCTGCCATTATATTATAATTTGTGCAAAATTGGCGCCATTGCCTAAGTTCGTAAGCGTGTTTGTCATTGACTTCATTTTTTGCCTCTATTAAATTTCTGAAGGCCATTTTTCGATTAAGTGCGAGAGTGGCGGAACTGGTAGACGCACTGGACTTAGGATCCAGCGGCCTTGCGCCGTGGGAGTTCGACTCTCCCCTCTCGCACCATTGCTTGATGCCTGCCAAATACAGATGATGTGTCTTGGGTCTCAGCCAAAGCAATGTTCAGATTTAGATGGTAACCGTTATTTTTACATTAGATAGGCAAAACCCAGGATGATGCTTTAAAGGCTCATGTGTTCATTTTGAAGCAACTACCCGTTTTGGGGACAAAAAAAACAGAAGATATCAGGAAAGGTTGTCAGGATTATGGAAATGAAAGTCAGTGTAGAAGATGTCAGCCCGGTACAAAAGCGCCTAAAGGTTGAAATTCCTGCCAGCAAGGTGGATGAGCAGATAAACCAGACCATAAACAGGCTTAAAAGAAATGTGGCTGTTCCAGGTTTTAGGAAGGGAAAGGTACCAAGAGCCATTATTGAAAGGGAATATGGTGCCACCATAAAATCAGAGGTCTTACAGGCCCTGATTGAGGAAAGCATTGGTGATGCAATCAAACAGAGCAATGTCACCATGTTGCTTGAGCCTCAGTTGGACTCGTCTTCAGATATCGAATCTGGCAAGCCCTTTGAATACTCGGTTCTTATGGATATAGAGCCAGAGGTAGAAGTGCCCGATTTCAGAAAATTTGAACTCATAAGGCCAAAGGTGGAAGTGACCGATGAGGAGGTTGAGGAGCAGCTTGAAACCTTAAGGAGTCAGTTTGGTACCGTGGAGGTTGTGGATGAACAAAGGCCCCTTAAGGAAGGAGATATTGCTATTATAGACTATCAGGCCTTTATTGATGGAGAAGAGGTGGAGGAGCTTGCAAACGAGGATTACTTTGTGGAGGTTGGAAAGGGGAACTTCAATGAGACCTTTGAAAAGGGTCTTATTGGGATGGAGAAGGGTGAAGAACGTGAGATAGAGGTCACTTATCCTGACGATGCCCTGAATGTTTTGGTGGCAGGAAAGACAGTGAAATATAAGGTGACCTTGAAGAATATCCAAAAGCGCAATTTGCCAGAGCTTGATGACGAGTTCGCAAAAAGGTTTGGCATAGGCCTTGAGACTGTTGATGATTTGAGGAACAAGCTTAAGGAGCAGATCCTAAAGGACAAGAAAGCAGCAGCAGATAGTGTGCTTCGGAACCAGCTTTTTGATAAGCTTCTTGAAGGGGCTGATTTTCCTGTTCCAGAAAGGCTTATTGAAAAAAAGCTTGATCAGATGATAGACAACATTGCCGGCCACATGCAGGAACGAGGCGTGAATCTTGAGCAGGCTGGCATTGATGAGGAGCGTCTTCGGGAAAAGATGAGGGAAGATGCCATTAGGCAGGTGAAGACAGAGCTCATCCTCGATAAGATCGCAGATGAAGAAAAGATAGAGATTCCATCTGAGGAACTGAAAAAATATAATGATTATGTCGATGAGCATTACAAGGAAATGAATGTTGACCGTGCCCAGTTGGAGTCAGCGGTGTTCGAGTCCGTTTTGCCAAAGCTGAGGGCCAAGCAGACCATCGATTTTTTGATGAACAGTGTGACTATCAAGGATGAGGAAGAGAAAAAAGCCAATAGTGAAGAAAAACAGGAAAAAGAAAGCAAGGAATAAGAGGACTTAGTTATGCCTTTGATACCAATGGTTATAGAGCAGAGCCCAAGGGGTGAGCGGGCCTATGATATCTATTCGAGGCTTCTAAAAGAAAGGATCATTTTTCTTGGAGGAGCAGTAAATGACGAGGTTGCAAACCTCATTATAGCCCAGCTTCTTTTTTTGGAAGCAGAAGATCCAAACCGGGACATCACCCTGTACATAAATTCCCCTGGTGGTGTGGTGACAGCAGGGTTGGCCATTTATGACACAATGCAGTATATTAAGGCTGATGTCAGTACCCTGTGTTTGGGGCAGGCGGCATCCATGGGTGCACTGCTTCTTGCAGCAGGCGCACCTGGAAAAAGATATGTGTTGCCTAACTCCAGGATACTTATTCATCAGCCAATGGGCGGTTTTCAAGGTCAGGCCACAGATATAGACATACATGCCAGGGAGATACTCAAGTTGCGGCAAAGACTCAATGAGATCCTTGCCAAACACACCGGTCAATCCCTTGAAAAAATACAGGCAGACACTGAAAGAGACTATTTTATGGGAAGTCAAGAGGCACTGGACTACGGTCTGGTGGATGACATCCTGGAAATGAGGCCAGAGACCTCCAAGGAGGATTAACGAGTCATGTCAGGAAAAAAGGATGATTTTGACAAGGTAGGAGATCTGAGCTGTTCTTTTTGCGGTAAGGGGCAGGGCGAAGTAAGAAAGCTCATTGCCGGTCCCAACGTATATATATGTGACGAATGCATTGACCTTTGCAATGACATCATTGCAGAGGATTATGACAG
>Ga0256833_1002502_pt1 | contig 12878 bp, 2 predicted proteins | sample 356284metaG_FD_190535 | JGI IMG/M metagenome (GOLD analysis project Ga0256833, IMG submission 190535) | Hydrothermal vent microbial communities from Mid Atlantic Ridge, Atlantic Ocean - 356-284 | ecosystem: Environmental > Aquatic > Marine > Hydrothermal vents | place: Atlantic Ocean: Mid...
ATGAATCTCTTCTTCTTTGTAACCTAAACTTTCTGCAAATTTTTTGTCAGACCAATTTTTAACTTTATCTAAAAATTCTTGGTATTCTTTTGTAACATCTGTATATTTACTACTTCTATCAGCATTTAAATACAACCACTTAAAATCTTCAGTAGATATTTCATTTCCTATTTTAATTTGATACAAAAGTTTATCTCTTCTTATTCTATCTGCCTCTTTCTCACTTTGTGGAATATCATCTTTTACTTCATCTAATATTGGTGTATCTACAACTCTAATAGCTTGATTTTCCCCAATACCTCCAAGTTCTTCTAAGTCTCCGTTCTCTAAATATGTAGCCTGAATTAATGGTGTACCATTTTCTGAAAGAACAACATAAACATCTCCATTTTTAACTACTTCCGTAGCTTTGCTATTTCCATCTGTACACCAAGCCATACTCGACATAACTTTTGCTGTAGCCTTTGAATATGCTTGAATTAATGGAACTGCGGATAAATCTCCTTGCGGAATTTTATAAAAATGTGAACCGTCTTTAAGGTCTCTAACCTTGTATTTTTCCATTTTTATTAAATCAACTCCTGTTGGTGTTTTTAAATATATGTCGTTTATCTTATCTGCAATATTTACTAAATTTGCACCGTCTTTAACTACATCTAAAACACTACCAAAGTTAAATTCAAAGAATGGATTTATGGTATTTTGTTTCCTCTTATATGTAACATATTTTCTATCTATCAGTCCTTGCTCACCTGCCTTTTCTACTATCTTTTCTATTTCAGCATTAGTCTTACCTTGCGATTTTAAATATTTTTTATAAGAAGATAATTTTCCTTTTCTTCCGTCTATAGTAATATCAGATTCAATTCTATAATCTTTTTTCAATATAGAATCAAGCAAAATAAATTGCAATCCAATAGGTAATTTATCTTCTTTGAAATGTGTTAATTGCTCATTGAAAGAATTTCTTTGTCTATCTTGTGTTTGTTTTAAAATTTCATCTCTTAATTGTTCATTGTTGATAGCCTCCCGCATCATCTCCATATCAGCATTCCCTGTCTTGAAATAGCTGTCATACATTGCCCTTGCATCTTCTTGGGTAAACTTTTGCATAATATGTTTACCCTTATCTACTTCGTCCTTAAGTCTATTGACCTCGCCTTCAATGAAGAATTGAAGTTTCTCTTTACTTTCAAATTTACGTGAAGATATATTTTGCTTTTTCATAAAAGCTATATTCCACTTTTCTTCGGTTGTTAATTCTTCATAGGATTTATCTCCAAAAATTTTAGCAACTCCTTTATTGTAAAAATCATTTAATTCATATTTTTTATCAACTTTTTCAGCAGAAAATTTTATGCTATTTCTTTGTACCGGGACACGATTAGTAATATAATCAATATTTGGAACTACAGAATAAAGTGGAGCGTGTACCTCTTGAATATTAGTGATTATTCCTTTTTTAACTGTCTTTTCAACAGTATCATTTAACATTGAATCCAATATTCGATTAATACCAATGTTAAAAACATCTTCGTTTGAAAGATGTAAAACCTTTAATTTTGCAAGGACTTTTTTTATAAAAGTTTTAATATTATTATAAAAAGTCTTATACTTATTTTTTATTCTTTCCGCACCTTTATTTCCAATAAAATTATTAAGAGCCTCACTTTCTTTTTCTTCAGGACTTAAATCATCATAAGCAGATTCATTATCTATTTTATCAAATTCCTCTTTAAAGAATTTTGTCTTTTTAAATTGGGAAAGTAATCTCTTCCATTCATTAGGAAACATAGCCTCCCACACGTGAGAAAATTCGTGAAATGGTGTATCTAATTTAGCAAAATTAGGATTAAGATATATACTACCATCAGGAAATTTTGCACCATATACTATACCTTGTGCTTTTAAATCAACTCCTTGCTCTTCTGCTCTTTTTTCAAATTCTTCTTGAGATAAAAGTTTAACTTTTGGAAAAGCTTTCTTAAGTTTTGCTACTATCTTATCTCGTTTTTCTCTTAATTTCTTATCGCTTAATTCTTTCGATTTTAATTTAGATTTTTGTTGCCTTTTAGTTTTATTTTTTATTGAGCTTTCTCTTTTTCCTTCAGTTTTTTGATTAATTTTGCTTTTATTCCCTCTTTTTCTAAAAGCTCTTAAAACATCTTGGTTTTTAGATGTTTTTTTAATGGGTTTTGTTGATTTTTTTGCAGGAATCCCCATTTCATTATCAATAAGTTTCTTTCCACTAACAGTATAATTATAAACAGTATTACCGTCTTTATCTTTTGAAACTACTTTATTTTTAGCAATATTATCTAATTTACTATCTTCATTGTTTAGTGTAATTAAATATAGTTCATTAGGTTTTATTTCAGTATCTTTTGTAGGTATCTCTTGCAAAATTTTTGATTCACCTTCATTTTTTACCGTCTGCGATTTAGTTTTATTTTCAGTACCTTTTTTAACGGGATTAGATTTATCACTTTTTTTATTTTCTGAAACCTGCCCCCTCTCTTTATTATTATCATTTTCATTAGTTTTATTGCTTGTGGGTTTCTCTTGCGAAATTTCCGTTTTCTGTTGATTCTCTTTAGGCGTTATCTCATTACTTTTTTCAGATTTTTGCGAAGATTCCTCTTTTTCTTTAGCCCTATTTACCATATCTAAAGCTAATCCTGAATCATTAACAATAAAGGTATTTTTTGAAACAGGGTCTATTATTTTTGCTGCTACAACATTACCATTTTCGTCTTTTATTGACTCTACAAATTGTACATTAATATCGACTGGTATTTCATTCGATTCTTTACCTTTATTTTTTTCTGCCTCTCTGGTATATTTATCCGATAAAGGTCTTTTATAGACACCTCCATCTTTTTTAACTTTATACCATTTCCCATCAACTTTTCTAACAGCCACCCCATTCATTATTGTTGATTCGGTACTATTGTTTTTAGTCGTTACAATAAGAGTACCGTCTTCTTTAATTCCAAACTTGCCTTCCGTTTCATTACCTTCCTTATCAATTACTGTTGTTTCTCCTGACTTGGCAATTCTTTCTGATGTGATTGCATTTGAGTTTACTCTTATATCTTTCTTTTTTTCAATAATTACAGGCGTGGATTTCTTTTGCGAAATTTTTTGCTTTTGTTTGGTTTCTTTAGTTTGTGTTTTTTTGTTTTCTTCAAAATTTTGCAAATTATCCCTTAATTCTTCAGGGAGTTCATTTTCATTTTCAATAAATCTCACATCTCCCTTAACCTCAACTTTGCCTTCAAGATTTTTGTGAAGATAAATTGTTCCTTCATTTTTATCAATTTTAAAAGGCATAATGTTAGGATTCAATGTGACAATAACCCCATTTTTCCTGACATAAACAAATCCATTTACATTTTGTAAATCAGGTGCAATCAGTTTTCCTCTTTCATAAACAATAATATTTTTAGATACATTTTTTAAATCAGGTGCTACTAATTCTTTATCTGAAACAATAACAACATCTTTATTTACATTTCTTAATTTTTCTTCTCTTATACTTTCTTTGGTAACATAATTTTCAACATTGGGGGTGACCTCCGACACCCCCATTTTGTTAGCGAATTTCCCCGTCTTAATGACAGTAACACCCGTTTTGCCCTGTGCGGCTGTTATGTTTTTTATATCATTATCATAAAATCTATCACCACTCTGTAAATTATCTGCTTTTTGCTCTGGCGACAAACCTAACTTTATCTTATCTTCTCTTATTCCTAATTTTTCTGCTATAAATTGTCTATTTTCAGGAGTATCTTCTCTTGCAGATAATATTGTTACATTTTCACCATTTTCTATTTTTGTTTTTATATCTTCTCCTAACGATGTTAGCTTTTGTGTTTTATTGTTCCATAATGTACCGTCAAAATCTGTTTTTATTCGACGTGATTGTGTTGCATCAATAGGATTTTCAATTGCTGTTCCTCCTCCTTCTTCTATTTTAGCATTTACCCTATCTAAAGCAGATTGAATATTTTCTTTAATTCTTGCATTATCATCTTCTGTATTGTCTAAATTAAAATACTCTTCTTTTTGCATTGCAATATAAATAAGGTCTCCTGCAATTTTTTCTTTAATAGCATCATTTATTCCCTTATTTTTATCAAGCATTTCTTTTGCGTGACTAATCACTAATTTTTGATTTGCTGCCTCTAAATCGGAATAAATACCAAGTTCTAATTTTTGGTCAATAACTTTATTATAATGCTCAACATCATTCAATGCGATATAACTCATTGCATTAAAAATATCATTTTTTGCAGCATTATATTTAGCTTTACCTGCAAAATGTCCTAATACTGATGTTTGTACAGCAACAGCAGCTCCTGTATTAATAACAGTAGATATATCGGGTAAATCTATTTTCGTTCCATAAAATACTTTATCTAACCACATATCTGCTAATCCCTGCTCTCCTTCTTCAGTATATTCTCCCACAACAGGAGCAGCTATCCCATAAGCATAAGCAGCTAACTTATATAGATTAGGTGTCTTTTCAGCCATTTTAGTAATAACTTTACCTAATTTAGTTTTATCCATTATTGCTTTTTCTACTAAATTAGGAGCAGAAGCTCCTTTCAATATTTTTATCTCCATAGGAGATGCAAATGTTTCTAATGCTGCATTTACAATAGTGTGTATTCCACCTTTTTTTATAATATCATTAAAATCTGAATTTCCTCGGTCTATTTCATCTTGCATATAATTACCATAAACACTAAAAGCAGTGCCAGCATAAAATCCTGTTTCAGATGAAATAAGTTTACTTCCCAAAATTTTAGAAAATCCTTTTATTGTTGCCAATTCCCCTACACTTTCTGCTGCCAATCCCTCAAACATTGCTGTACTTAATCCACCCATAGCTCCACCAACAGCCATAGACAATAACATATCAACAGTAGAATCAAAACTTGAAGAAAGAAGCCTCCCTCCACCATAATCAGACACAGGATTTAAGAAATTTTTGCGAGAATCAACCTTTTTAGCAATAATCCCTAATTCAAAAGGATTTAAACTTTTCATATACCCCTCACTATCTCTTACGTATCTAAGTTTTTTATTATCATCAAGAATTAACTTATCTCCTTTTTCTAATCCATAATCATTATTTTCGTCTAACTCAACAGCATTTTCATAAAATTCACCGTGTAAATCAGAAGGTATTCCTGCATCAATATACTCACGTATTAATTGAATATTTTTCATATCAGATACAGCTGCATATCTATCATCCCCTTGGCTAATAGTTAGCATTAACGTTTCTAAGTTTTTAACGAAGTCTCCAATGAACCACCTTTTAAGATGAGTTCCTACGGTATTAACTTTATGAATTGTTTTTTCACCTACATTATGGTCTTTAATAGCTGCAAAAAATCCTTTTCCTGATTTTTCTAATGATTTCACTTTTTTGTCTGTTGCCTGTTGTTTTTTAGCCGTTTTTTTTCTGAACTCTTCTGCTTCAGGCATTACAAACATAAGCATTTTATCAGTTTCTACTTGTTTTGCTGCATATTGTCCTAATTCTTGAACTATAGGGTCGTTTGTGTATTTCTTTACATCATCAAGTAATATGTTAAATTGATTAAGTTTAGAATTATAAATTGCTCTATCTTTATCAGTTTTAATGTTCTTTTGCGAAAATTTCAAAGATTCATATAATTCTTTAACCTTATCAATTTTTTCATTAACGTCATTATGCCAATCTTCACCATATTTTTGAGAAATAACTGATTTTAATTTTTGATTATATGTATTTAAAGCATTATCATACAAAATAACTTTACCCTGAACAACGTTGCTTTTATATTCTTGATTTGCTAATTCATTTTGTGTGTCTGCTTGTTGTTGCAACCTTTCAGATTCTGTTGTAGGTTTAGGCATATTAATATCGCCTCCTTTTAAAGTTTGAATATCACTTTGTTGTGATGTAGTGCCTTTTGCAAAATTTTGCGAAATAACACTATTTATATCATTTTGAGAATCATTAATTTCTTTCTCTAAAGCAATAACATCTTTTTTATATACCCCTAATTTTTCTTTATCAGTTACTGTTACACGAGCAGGCTCTCTACTAAATTTATCCCAATGAGTACTAATTTCCCTTTGGGTTTCGACAACATTGTCTTCAACCTTTTGTTTGCCTATATCAATATAATCCTCATTTGGTTTATATTTAGGTATTTCAGGAATATCCTCACCTAAATCATTAAGTTTATTAATTGCCTCTTGCCTTACATCTTCGTTAATATATCCAGAAGTAACAGCATCTTTAAGCGTTGTGATAACATTATCATCACTATAACCTAAATCTACTAATGATACAGCAGCACCATATTTAGTTTGGTCGCTTTCTAAAAGAGGTTTTAGCTTTTCTATTTGATTTGAATAATCGGTATTATCCGTTTGTTCAATAGGATTCTCTTGCGAATTTTTTGCATTTTCATTTGTTGGTGACTCTGTGTTTTCATTCGATTGATTAATATTCGGAATAGGCGTTTTCTCCGATTTTTGCGAAGAATCACCCATAAAATCATTTTTAAATTCTTCATACGTCCCTTTATCAGCAAAATATTTATCATATATTGCTTTCTGCATATCTTCATCTTGCTCGAAATCATTTTTAAATTCTTCAAATGTTCCTTTATCTGAAAAATATTCATCATATAACGCTTGTAATAATTCTTCGTTCATAAATTATTTTTTTAAAGCCCCCACTTTGATTTTAAATCTTTTTTATTACCTTTATCCTGTGTTTGTGTACTATCTTTGGTTTCTTGATTTTTTTGCGAAGAATCCCCTTTTACATCTTTAATATATTCTTCAATAACTTTATCTTCATCAATAACTCCATCAATTTTTCCTAATAATATATCTATATTATATTTCATATTTTCTGACAAACCTAAATCATCTATCCCCCCATAATTATTTACATAATATTTTATTGCCTTTAATACAGATTCTTTATTTTGTTCAGGATTATTAAGAATATTCTTAATTTCTCTTTTTGATAAATAAGAAGAATCGCCCAATACAATTCCCATCTCTTTTGCAGTCTCTCTAATTAATTCTCTATTTGTATCAAACAATATTTGATATTGCCCTAATGCTGTACTTGGTTCATCTCCTTTATAAACAGCATCATATCCATTTGAGGATTCTATACCTTTTGTTTTTATAATATCCCCCCACTCAGTTTTTCCTGATTCTTCCGCTTTTTTAATTTTTGGCAATGCTATTTCTAATTCTTTAAAATCTTTTTTATTTGCACTACTTGATTCACCACCCTCTAAAAACTTCTTTCCATTTTCAAAACCCGAATGATGTGCAATATACATTAATTGCATATCGGTATATTTATTATCTTTATCATATTTTCGTAATTTAGTTGCTATATTTTTATATATAGGAACTAATTTACTATATACCGCATCCTGCAATTCAGGTGTTCTTAAAAACGCTGCTGCCTCCATTAAATATTGAGGGTCATTTTCTCCTTTTTTTGCAATAATTTTATTTTCCTTTACTTTATTTACATAATTATTATCCAAAGCCTTTTTAGTAGGCACAATAACGGTTACGCCTTCTCCTTCTTTATTTATTTTTAATTTAATATAATCATCTGTTTTTTGTTCTACTGTTACGTCATTTACAGATACTATTTTAGCATCTACCAATTGTTGTGCAACATCATTTGTTACAACTCCGTCTATTTTTTCTACGTTTAACGAATTTTGCAACATATTCTTTTTAGAATTTAATTCTCTATCTGCCTTTATTTCGGTAGCTGTTTTTTTCCCTCCTTTACTTCCTTTTGTTACATTATTCTTTACACCTTGTACTTCAAGCCTATTTGCTTGTTTCTCTGCTTCTATCCTTAATTGACTATCTTCTTTTTTCTGAATAAGATTTTCTTCGGCAGCGACAGATTTTCCACCTCCTGTATATTGATTAGTTATCATAACAGGAGTATTAGATAATTCATTTGGAGTGATAGCATTTGTGCCAAATTTTTGATTAATACCTTCTAATGCAATCTTGGCTATATCAGCTTCTACTAATTGTGGAATTTTTGCAGAATCAACCCCATCCAATTTATAATTACTTTCTAATTGAGAAACTAAAGATTCATTATTTATTAAATCGTCAAATATTTTTTCAAACATATTAATTGGGGAATCACCTACTTTAACTTTTTTAGCATAATCTTTTCCATTAATTTGTTCTATTTCTGCTTTATCTATAAGTTTTGTATTATCTTCAATAGCAGTTTTAATAATTGCATTTTTATCTTCAACAATATAATTTGTTACTAATAAATCATCTGGATTAACATATTCTCCATTATTTATTTTAGATGTTACTACTTTATATTTTTTAAGGTCTATATTGTTTTTTGTTAAGTTTTTATTTTTACCCTGCAAAACTTCATTAATCACCTGTGTTGTATTACCCCAATTAACCCCTGATTGAATAGATTCATTAAAGTCTTTATCAGATAACATTTCAGATTTTAATTCTCGTAATTTTTTATTAGCTTCATAAGTATTTCCATATTTACTATATATTTCTTGTGCTTGCTTTTCGTATTTCTGAATAATTGGAACGTAGTATGGCATAGCTGTTCCCGTACTTAATGTATTTCCTTTTTTTGCATTAGATATATGTGCTTTAGTATATTCAGCAAGATTACCTAATATGTTTGCATTCTGTTCATTCCAATATTGTTCTATCTGCGAATCAAGAACCTCCTTGTTATATTTTAACTTATCTTTAGCAAGGGCAAGTTTCTCTCTTTCTAAATCGGCATTCATCATTGTTTGATATAAAGACAAATCGGTTTTTATCGGCTCAAATGGAGCTGATGCAGCAGCTATATTAGCATCAATACCTCCTTTAAATTGGGGTATTACATCTAATCCGTATATTTCGTTTTGTGGCATAATCTCTTTTTTGCAAAATTTTGGAAAAACTTTTATTTTATAATTTCATCAATAATCTGTTTTTTATATTTCATAACAGCGTCATATTCCTCTTTGCAACAATAAGCAGATTCATCATCGGGATAAATTGCATCTAATTCGTCAGATACTGCTTTTATAGCTTCTTTCACTGTTCTTCCTTTTGATATTTCAATATCATATAAGTCTTTATATGTAGCAATATCATCATTAATTGCCCTTTTATTTTCATCTTGTATTATTTCGTCAGGTGTCTTTTCTGGTTTAGATTTTTCATTTTCTTTCGAAGGCACTATACCCGGTATATCTATACCCGGTATTTTAGTAGGCTCTTGGATTATTCTATCACTACTTGGTAGTTGAGGTTGAGGAATAACTCTTTCTTTCGAAGGCACTATACCCGGTATATCTATACCCGGTATTTTAGTAGGCTCTTGGATTATTCTATCACTACTTGGTAGTTGAGGTTGAGGAATAACTCTTTCTTTCGAAGGCACTATACCCGGTATATCTATACCCGGTATTTTAATAGGCTCTTGGATTATTCTATTTGAAGAGGATAAAATCATATTATCTTTTTTTTTAAACCCCATACTCCCTATCACAGGAATTAAGGATGTTAAATTACCAAGCATTGAGCTAACTGCTTCTTGTTCATTTTTAGTAGCACTCATTTTTATTGCCATTAAAGCATTAGCCTTACTCATCTCTAAATTACTCATTGCGTTTGTTTGTCCTATTCCTAAGTTACCAATACTACTTAATTGTTTATTTCTATTAACTCTTGTTTGATTTGCAGCATTACTATTAGTTAATGCAATCTTCTCTTTTATATTAGCAAGTGTTTTTGATTTATTTTGCTCGATACTACTATTAACTTGCGCTAAATTTAACATCGCCTTATTTTTTGCACTAACATTTCCACTTGCTAATTTTTGTAATCCTGCTATTGCTTCACTATAACTTGAAGAATTATCAAAAACATCTCTTGCCATACTCCTCATACTAACTTCATTATTGTTTGAAATACCTCTAACAACAGAATAAGGCACTTCTCCCGGCATTGATTCCACTTCCGACAATACATTAGAATAATCAACAGGCGTAACGTTACTATCTTGTCCTAATATACTCCCTAATCCTATTGCTGTACCAGTATTTAATAAATCAGCACTTTTATTATAAGCAGCATTTACGTCTTTAGTAGCTTCTTTAGCAGCTTTTTGTGATTGCACTAAATTCCATATCGTACCTAATGACGATAATCCACCAATAGCAGATAGCCCAACTATTTTCAATAAATCACTATTATCTCCTGACGTATCTCCTTTAGGAGCTTTTAAAACATCTTTCTTAGTGACGATACCACCTTCTTTAGCATAATTAGGTTCATTTGATTTTTTTTTACTATTTTCTAATAACTTATTCGATTCAGCAAGTCCAATAATAGCCTGTAAATAAGGAATCCTTGCCATTTTATTAAGGCTATTTGTTTGCTCTACCGATACATCTCCTTTTTTGTCAATAACGGGAAATTTATTTTTAACTCTTTTTATAGCATCTGCAACAGATAAAGACTTTTTATTACCAAAAATATCCGCCAAAGTATATTTTTTAGGTTCTTTAGGTTTTTCGCCCTCTTTATATTTTACTGAAGAAGTTGCAATAACTATTTTATCTGCATCTTTTTTATTTATTTTTACTCTTTTAGACCCAACATAAGTTCCTATTGGCAAAAAATCAGTAACACGGTCTTTTGCCATTTTACTATGTGGCTTACTCGCAGCCGTTTCTATAATTGATAAATCAGGCATTACTAAAACTTCTCCCCCCTCAGTTTGATATTCTATACCTGCACCCGCAATTCCACCATCGGCAAAATAACCTAAATCTCCAACAGAAGTACTTTGTCTGATATTAGTATTAGACAAAGGATTTAATGCTTCCTTTATTTTAGCTTGTTTCTCTATATCTCCTAATGCCATAAGACCATAAGTTGCTCCCATAGCTTTCAAATTAGCATCATCTTCTTCTGTTAACTTAGGTATTTCTCCTTGACCTAAATCAACATTGTTATTATACCCAATAGAGTCTTCATATTTTCGTCCCGGATATTTAGATTCATAATATGCTTTAACCATTTGATAAGCAGGATTATCTTCAGATATAGAATTTTCTATACCAAAATATTTACCTAAAGGGTCATACCCTTCTTTCATTCCATAATAAATCTTTTCCCCAAATAGTCCGTCTATTGGAGGTTTAAAGAGAAAATTTGCATTTCCAAACAATTTTTCAAATTCATCAAAATTAGGCATAATATTTAATTTTTAACCGTCATCTCTTACATTAACAGTATGAATAACGGATTTAGTTATTAATTCATTATTTCCATTATAAATAAGTCTCATAATAAAATAGTCACCATAAAGATTTTCAGGAACTATATCTTTAGAAACTTTTGCTATATCATTAAACGGACAATTATCAATATTAATAATAGAATTTTCTTTTGCAAAATTTCGCAAATCATTAATATTGAATCTTGTACCTGAACGTTTAACCACACAATAATCTTTATCATCAATAGTCATTGCAACCCTATCATTTCTCGACATCACTTGCATTTCTTTAACTCCCGTATTCATCAAATCTCCATATATTGCTATCTTATTAAACGTTCCCATCCTATCAAAAAGTTCATTTTCTCGCATAACTGTATCTAATTCTGTGCTTTTCCATAAATACGGAATATTTTCTCCATATTTTCCTTTCAAAGATAGAATTATTTCTACAATATAAGAATGATTTTTGTCATAATATTTCAAAAAATCTTGCCCTACTCCGTGTTTCCATAGTTTATCTAAATTTTGCGTGAAAAAATCCTTTCTATTCCAAAAATACCATTGTGGTTTAAATTCATAAAAGCTATGCCAACCTCCTTTTGTTTCCGCATCAGGTATTTTATACGCAAGTGTCCAACTACATTCACAATCCCTTTTTGTTATAAATATCATCTCATTATGATAATCAATTCCTGTAGAATATCCATATTCTTGCTTTTCATCTCTACATCCTTGACAATTAAATGACATATTATTCTGAAACCACCTCCGCATTTTATTATTACTTAATGTTTCAACACTACGTCCATTAAATAAATGAATATTGTTTTGCGCCGTATCTATAATTAATTGTCCCCACGGTGTAGCTATTGAAGCATTTGGGTCTATTGTTCCCCAACGTCCTTCTATTAGCTCCTCAAAATAAGGTCTTGGCTCTGTTAGATTTGAAGCCCCACCTATTCTTAATGAACCTCCCATTGCTGTTGCGATTGATGTAGGAGGGTCTTTTACTACCATTATCCTATCCGAAGTTAATGCAAAATATCCATTACCGTATGTAAACAATAACTGTAATTTTCCTGAATGCAACGGAATTGAAAGTTTACTAAAGGGACTAACACTAAGGTAGCCGTCATAAGCTGCACCTTCCATTTTTTTTGCACTAACCATTATGTCATTCGTAGTCTCTAATTCACAATTGCAAGTATAATAAGGGTCAGGCAAACCGTAAATCACTTCAATTTTAAAATTTTCGCTATAATCCCAATTATATTTCCAATAATTATCCTGATACCCTTCTATCCACCTGTCTCCAATTCCACCTTCACTATCTGTTCTACAATTAGGAATACCACATAATTCATTTATTTTTTCATCAGTAAAATAATTTAATTTTATATATACCCATATAGCAATCAATATTGGTGTTATCAACCCTGTAGTCGCTGCACCTACTGCCGAATCCACTTGTGCTAAAAATAATGCTTCACCTATCGGCATTAAGGTATTTATCAATTGTTTATAGAAAAACTTTTTA
>Ga0256833_1002504_pt1 | contig 12876 bp, 11 predicted proteins | sample 356284metaG_FD_190535 | JGI IMG/M metagenome (GOLD analysis project Ga0256833, IMG submission 190535) | Hydrothermal vent microbial communities from Mid Atlantic Ridge, Atlantic Ocean - 356-284 | ecosystem: Environmental > Aquatic > Marine > Hydrothermal vents | place: Atlantic Ocean: Mid...
GAGGTCCTGGGAGAGGCGGAGAGCCCCCTTCCCGGCAAGCGGGGAAACCGCGAGATTTGGCTCTGGCTCGGGGTCCCAAGTCCTAGGCCGGGTTCCTAACCCTATATTCTACCGGCTTGCGCCCCCGGAGCTGGCTGCTAGGATAGCCCCGTGGACGAGGCCGAAGCGTCATCGCTTTGCCAAGGCCAGCCGCCGTTCCTCGAAGTCAAGAACCTCACCAAGCGCTTTCCCGGAGTGCTCGCGAACGACCGCGTGAACCTCACCGTCTGCCCCGGGGAGGTGCACGCGCTCCTCGGCGAAAACGGCGCCGGGAAGAGCACCTTGGTCTCGATCCTCTACGGGCTCCTTGAGCCCGACGAGGGCGAGATCCGGGTGCGGGGGAAGCCGGTGGTGCTCCGCTCGCCCCGCGACGCGCTCAGGCTCGGGATCGGGCTCGTACCCCAGCACTTCCTTCTGGTCAAGAAGCACACCGTGGCCGAGAACATCGCGCTCGGTCTTCGGGGCCTTCCTTTTTATCAGCCGGCTCGGGCCCTCGCTCCAAGGATCCGGGAGCTCGGGGAGCGCTACGGCTTGCCGGTAGACCCCGAGGCCTACGTCTGGCAGCTCTCCGCCGGCGAGCAGCAACGGGTCGAGATCCTGAAGGTGCTCGTTCGGAACGCCACCCTCCTGATGCTCGACGAGCCCACCAGCGTCCTCACCCCCCAAGAGGCGCGGGGGCTTTTCCAGGTGCTAAAGCGCATGAAGGCCGAGGGCCACGCGGTAATCTTCATTACCCACAAGCTCGAGGAGGTCTTAGCCGTAGCCGACCGGGTCACCGTACTGCGGCAGGGGCGGGTGGTGGCCACCTTGGATGCCCGCCGGGCCGACCGCCGCACCCTGGCCCGGTTGATGGTGGGGGAGGAGCTCCCCGAGAGGGAGGCCCGCCCCAGGCGCGAGCCGGGGCGCGAGGTTCTTTTCGTCGAGGACCTCTGGGTGCGTTCAGACCGCGGCTTTTACGCCGTGAAGGACGCGAGCTTTGTCCTCCGGGAGGGCGAGATCGTGGGGCTTGCCGGGGTAGCGGGCAACGGCCAGAGCGAGCTGATCGAGGCCCTCACCGGCCTCCGCCGCCCCGAGCGGGGTTGGATCCGGGTGGGAAAGCGAAACCTCACCGGGAAGGATGCCCGGGTCTTCTTCGAGGCCGGGGTGGCCCACGTTCCCGAGGACCGGAACCACCGCGGGGTAGTGGCGAGCCTTTCGGTGGCCGAGAACTTCGTCCTCCGTCACTACCGCTACCCGCCGTTTGCCCGCGGCTTGGTGCTCGACCGTCGGCGGATCCGCCGCTTCGCCGAGGAACAGGTCCGGGTCTACGGAATCAAGACCCCCTCGATCGAGACCCCGGTGCGCCTGCTCTCGGGGGGGAACGTGCAGAAGCTGATCCTCGCCCGCGAGCTCTACGGCGACCCCAAGGTCCTCATCGCCGCCCACCCCACCTACGGCCTTGACGTCGGCGCCGCCCAGCAGGTCCACGAGCGGCTCCTCGAGGCCCGCGACCGGGGGGCGGCGATCCTGCTCGCAAGCGAGGACCTGGAGGAGATCTTAAAGGTGGCGGACCGCATCCTGGTGATCTTCGAGGGACGGATCGTCGCCGAACTTTCCCCCGAGGAGGCGACTAAGGAGCGACTCGGCATGCTGATGGCGGGGGTGGCGGCGTGAAGCTGGTACCGCGGCCGGCGCCAAGCGCGTTCGAGGTGGTCTGGGTCTCGAGCCTCGCGGTCCTTCTTGCCTTCTTTGCAAGCCTGCTTCTGCTTTGGCTCTACGGTACCCCGCCCATGGAGGCCGCCCGGGCGATCGCGGGCGGTCTCTTTTCCGACCCCCGGGGATTCGCCGAGGTGCTGCGCCGGGCGGTCCCCTTGATCCTGGTGGGGGCAGGGCTCGCCCTCGCTTTCCGGGCCCAGTTTTGGAACATCGGGGCCGAGGGCCAGCTGCTCCTGGGCGCGGTGGCCGCCGGCGGGGTGGCGCTCTTTTCTGGGATCCAGGGGCCAGCATTGCTTTTCGCCATGGCCCTCGCCGCCTTTTTCGCCGGAGGGCTCTGGGCGCTTTTCCCCGCCTTCTTAAAGGCCCGGCTTGGGGTCAACGATGTGATCACCACGCTCATGCTCAACTACGTCGCCATCTACCTGGTGGATTGGCTGATCCACGGCCCCTGGAAGGGGAAGAGCGCCTTCGGCTTTGCCTACACCGACCGATTTCCCGAAGCGGCAAGCCTTCCCCTATTCCCCGGCACCGCCCTGGCCTGGCCGGGGGTAGTGCTCGCCCTATTGCTCGCAGCGCTTTTCGCCTGGCTGCTCTTTGCCACCAAGCTTGGCTTCGAGGTACGGGTCCTCGGGGAGAACCCCGAGGCCGCCCGCTACGCCGGGGTGCGGGCGCTTTTTACCCTGAGCGGGGTGGCGCTCCTTTCCGGGGGTGCCGCCGGGCTCGCCGGCTTCGTCGAGGTGGCGGGGACCCACCACAAGCTGCTCGCGCCCCTGCAGATCTCGCTGGGCTACGGCTATACCGGGATCATCGTCGCCTGGCTGGGGCGGAACCATCCCCTGGTGGCGGTGCTCACGGGGCTCCTCGTCGGCTTCGTCTTCGCCGCTGGCGACGTGGCCAAGGTGGCGCTCGCCACCCCTTTCCAGCTGGTGCAGGTGGTGAACGGCCTGATCCTCTTCTTCCTGATCGCCGCCGAGGTCTTCCTCCGCTACCGGGTGGTCTGGGGGGTGCGCCGTGGTTGAGAGCTGGCTGGTGGCGACGCTGGCCCGGGGGCTCGCCTTCGCCGTGCCCCTGCTCTTCGCCGCTCTCGGCGAGCTGGTCGCGGAGCGGGCCGGGGTGATCAACCTCGGGGTCGAAGGGATGATGATCCTGGGGGCGCTTTCCGCCTTCGTGGTCGCCGACCTGAGCGGAAGCCCCTGGCTCGGGGTGCTGGCGGCGGCCGCGGTCGGGGCGGCGGCGGCCTTCTTCCACGCCTTCTTCGCGATCACCCTGAGGGCCAACCAGTACGTCTCGGGGCTCGCGCTTACCATGGTGGGGCTTGGGCTCTCGGGGCTTTTGGGCAAGCCCTTCGCCGGCCGTCCCCTCGAGCACCCCCTTCCCAAGTGGGACGTGCCGCTCCTTAAGGAGATTCCCTGGATCGGGCCGGGGGTCTTCGCGGGGCAGAGCGCGCTCCTTTACCTTGGCTTTCTCCTCGCTTTCTTGCTCTGGGTCTTCCTCTACCGTACCCGGGCGGGAATCCACCTGCGCTCGGTGGGGGAAAACCCCGCCGCCGCCGATGCCCTCGGGGTGAACGTCTACCTGGTTCGCTACCTTGCGGTGCTCTTCGGCGGGGCGATGGCCGGGGTGGCGGGGGCCTACCTCTCGGTCGCCTACCGCCCCTCCTGGACCGAGGGGATGACCGCGGGGATGGGCTGGATCGCGCTCGCGATCGTGATCTTTGCGGCCTGGGATCCCCTTCGGGCGGTGGCCACCTCGTTCCTCTTCGGGGCCTTCTACCACCTGGCTTACCGCTTCCAAGCCTATCTGGCCCCCGAGTTCTTGAAGATGACCCCCTACCTTTTCACGATCCTCTTCTTGGTCCTAAGCGCCCTTGGGAAAAGCGTCCGTCTGGGCGCCCCCGAGGCGCTGGGACGCCCCTATGTGCGGGGCGAGCGCTAGGAGGTTGGGGATGCGGAAGTTTTGGTTGGCGGCGGCAGTGGTTCTTTGGGCGCTGGCCTTCGGCCAGCGGGAGATCAAGGCCGGCTGGATCTACGTGGGGCCGATCGGGGACTACGGCTGGACCCACGCCCACGACGTCGGCCGGAAGGAGGCGGAGGCGGCCTTCCCCTGGCTCAAGACCGTCTACGTCGAAAGCGTCCCCGAGGGACAGGCGGGGAGCTACATCGACCAGATGGTGCGCCAGGGAGTGAAGGTGATCTTCGCCACGAGCTTCGGCTACATGGACGCGATCCAGGAGGCGGCCCGGCGCTATCCCGACGTGATCTTCGCCCACGCCACCGGGTTTAAGCGGGCCCCCAACGTGGCCACCTACATGGCCGACTTCTACCAGGTCTACTACCTGAACGGCCTGATGGCGGGGGCGCTCACCAAGACCGGCAAGGTGGGGTACGTGGGCGCGTTCCCGATCCCCGAGCTGAAGCGCCACATCAACGCCTTCACCCTGGGCGTGCGGGCGGCGAACCCCAAGGCCCAGGTCCTGGTCCGCTGGATCTACGAGTGGTACAACCCGGCGGCGGCCAAGGAGGCGACCGAGGCGCTGATCGCCGAGGGCGCCGACGTCTTCGCCTTCACCGAGGACAGTCCCACGGTGGTTCAGGTGGCGGCGGAAAAGGGCTTTCCCTCGTTCTCCCACTACTCGCCGATGCTCAAGTTCGCCCCCGACTACGTGGTAAGCGGGCAGCTGGTGCACTGGGGTACGATCTACAAGGACTTTTTGGCCAAGGTCTACGCCGGGCTCTACACCCCCAAAAACCTCGAGGACGTCGACTACTGGTGGCTCTTGCCCCAGGGGGCGGTGGAGCTTGGGGCCGACTTCGGCGTGCCCATCAATCCCAAGTTCGCCGGACGGCTCAAGGCCAAGCAGGTGGACCACCCGATCTTCGGAAAGATCAGCGTCTACGATCTGGTGATGAAGCTCCACGGGCTGATGAAGGACGTCGAGCTCGCCTTCGACCCCTTCCAGGGGCCGATCCGGGACCGGAAGGGCGTGCTCCGGGTGCCCGCGGGGCTTAGGCTCACCAAGCACCAGCTCGAGACCATGGAGTGGGCGGTCGAGGGGGTCGTGGGTCCCTGGCCGAACGAGCCCAAGTAGCCCAGTAGCCCGAAGCTTAACCGGGCCGGGGGCGCGCCCCCGGCCTTTTCTTGTGCTCGGGGTAGGCTTGGGGAAGATGGAGCGCGGGGGGAAGGGTTTTCAAGGGGGATTCCCGTCCGGGCGCAGGCTCCGGATTCTGGTGCTTTGCACCCACAACTCGGCCCGCAGCCAGATGATGGAGGGCTGGCTCCGGCGCCACCTGGCTGAGGCCGGCCTCGCGGCCGAGGTTTTTTCGGCAGGGACCGAGAAGACCCGCCTCAAACCCGAAGCGGTCGCGGTTATGGCTGAGGTAGGGGTGGACCTCTCGGGGCAGTTTTCGAAGACGCTTTTGGAGGTGCCGGATCCCTGGAACTTCGACCTGGTGCTCACCGTTTGTGACGCGGCCGCCGAAGCGTGCCCCGCCTACCCCGCGAGAACTCACCGGCTTCACGTAGGGTTTCCCGATCCCACCGGCCGTTCCCTTGAAGAGTGGCGGCGGGTGCGGGATGCCCTCGGGCGGGCGAGCCGGGCGCTGGTGGCGGCGCTCGCCGAGGGCCGCTTGCCTTTGGAAAAAGAACTCGCAGCGGCGGCCTTTGATTCCGCTCGGGAGCAACCCCGAAGCGGCTAGGGGATCGGGCGCGGCTCGAAAGGCTGCGTTGGCGAGGCCTTTGTTTTCTACGTCGGGTAGACCTGTTCTCCTCCTTTAAAAACGGCGGTCACCTTGGCGTAGGCCCGGGCGGTGGCGAGGGGGTTTTCCTCGAGCACCGCAAGGTCGGCGTGCGCTCCCGGTTGGAGGGTGCCGATCTCACCCTCCCTTCCGAGCGCCCGGGCGGCATAGCTCGTGGCGGCCCGGAACACGTCCTCAAGAGCGATCCCGAGCTCGGCAAGGAGGAAGAGCTCCCGGGCCAGGTTGGGGTGGGGATTATAAGGGGTACCGGCGTCGGTACCGGCGGCGATCGTCACCCCCGCCCGCCAGGCCTCGAGGGTGTTCTCCCGGTGGCGCTCGGCGATCTTCTTGGTTTTCTCCACCATGAACGCGGGTACCCCTTCCCCCCGGAGGATGCCGTCGGGGGCGGCCAGGGTGGGCACGAGCAAGGCGCTTTCCTGCTTGAAGAGGCGAAAGGCCTCCTCGTCCCAGCGGTCGAAGGCGCCGTGCTCGATCGTCTTGACCCCGGCCCGGAGGGCGGCCTTGATGCCGGTAAGCCCCTGGGCGTGGGCGGCGGAGGGAGCCCCGCGCTTTTCCGCCTCCCGGGCGCCGGCCCCAAGCTCCTCCTCCTCGAACATCGGGGCGCCGGCTTGGACTCCGGGGGTCATCACCCCGCCGGTGGCCATGAGTTTGAGCGCCCGGGCGCCCCGCTTGAACTCCTCGCGGGCGGCCCTTCGCACCGCGTCGGGGCCATCCACCTCCACCCCGTGGCGGTGGCCGTGGCCGCCGGTGGGGGTGAGTACGCGGCCGGCGGCCACCACCCGGGGACCGGGAATCAGCCCCTTTTCCACCGCGTAAGCGAGGCCCACCGCCATCCCGTCGCGGGAACCGAGGTCGCGGACGGCGGTGACGCCCGCCTTGAGGTAGGCCTTGAGATAGCCCGCCGCCCGGAGGAGGGTGGCCTCCTTGGGCTCGGCCTCCATCTCGGCGACGGGGTCGGGGCCGCCCGAGAACGAAAGGTGGACGTGGGCGTCGATCAAGCCCGGCACCACGAAGCCCGCAAGCTCCACCCGTTCGGCCTTTTCCGGGGTCTTCTTCTCAAAGGCCACCACCCGGCCTTCCTCCACCACCAGCGCCCCGGCCTCGACCAGTCCGGTCTCCGGGAAAACGAAGGTGCCTACGAATGCCCGCATGCCCTGATGCTACCTTGGGGCGAAGGTCCCGGCCCATGCGCGGGAGGATGAGTCCGATGCGAGGTTTCACCTGGCGTATCGGCGGACCCCAAGGGGCGGGGGTGGACCGGGCGGCCCAGGTCTTCGCCCAGGGCTTCGCCGTTTCCGGACGCTACGCGGCCATGCGCCGCGAGTACCACTCGAACATCATGGGGCGCCACAGCTACGCCGACGTGCGCGTCGAGGCCGAGCCCCGGCCGGGGTTTTTCGCCCGGGTGAACGCGCTCTCGGCGATGGACGGCGAGACCCTGGCCCGCCACCTGGGGGCGGTTTCCCCCGGAGGGCTCCTCGTCTACGATCCCGAGGCGGTCCGCGGGCGGCTTTCCTCCCTTTCGTTTCTCGATCCCCCCGCCCGGGAACGCGTGGCCCGGGCGCTCGGCATCGCCGACCCGAGCCTTGAGGACGTGCTCGAAGCCTATCGGTTGGGCGGGGTCGAGCCGGTGCCCGTGCCCGCGAAGGCGCTCCTCAAGGAGGCGGGGGCGGGCTCCCGGGCGCTCGGCACCTTGCTTGCCGCCGTCGCTGCCCGGATGCTCGGGCTCGAGCGCTCTGCCTTCCTCCAGGCGCTGGAAGGAGTCTTTTCGGCCCGGCCCGAGGTGCTCGCGATGAACCGGCGCCTTTCTGAGCTCGCTTTCGAGCGCTTTGAGCCGAAGCACGAAGCGCCACCCGCCCGCTTTGCCGGCGCCCGCATCTGGGTGAACGGCTCGATGGCCTCGGCGATGGGCAAGGTGGCGGCGGGGCTTGGGTTCATGAGCTACTACCCGATCACCCCGGCCACCGAGGAGCCCTTCTACCTCGAGGCCCACCCCGAGTCCGGGGTGACGGTGGTCCAGGTGGAGGATGAACTCTCTGCCGTCAACATGGCGATCGGGGCTGCCCTCGCCGGCACCCCGGCGGCGCTCACCACCAGCGGGCCGGGGTTTTCGCTGATGCCCGAGGCGCTCTCCTTCGCCGGGCTCGTCGAGGCCCCCCTCGTCGTCACGCTTTACCAGCGGGGCGGGCCCAGTACCGGGTTGCCTACCCGCCACGAGCAGGGCGATCTGCTTTTCGCCCTGTTCGCCGGCCACGGGGAGTTTCCGCGCGCGGTGCTCGCTTCGGGGAGCGTCGAGGAGATGTACGAGGACGCCGCCCTCGCCCTCCGCCTTGCCTGGCGTTACCAGATGCCGGTCGTCCACCTCGCGGACAAGCATCTGGCCCAGGTGCAAAAGGTTCTTTCGCCCTTTGACCCCGCGGTCCCACGGGCCGAGCCCAAGACCGCCGAGCCCGCGCCCGCCTTCCCCCGCTACCGGCTCGAAGTCGAGGACGGGGTCTCCCCCTTCATCCCCGTGGGTGAGCCGGGCGGATACTACTGGATCACCTCCGACGAGCACGACGAATACGGCCACATCACCGAGGACCCCGAGCTTCGGGTCGCGATGATGGATAAGCGGCTTAAAAAGCTAAAGGCGCTCCGGGCCGAGCTCGCGCCCGAGGCGATGTACCGCTACTACCGGCCCGAAGCCCCGGCGGTGGTGGTGGGGTGGGGTTCGGTGAAGGAGGCGGCGCTCGCGGCGCTTGCGGAGGTGGCCGGGATCGGGTACCTGCAGGTGCGTTTCCTTGCGCCTTTCCCGAACCTTGGGGAGGTTTTGGCCGGGAAGCGGGTGGCGGTGCTCGAGCAAAACGCCACCGGTCAACTCGCCCGGCTGCTGGCGATGGAAAGCGGCATCCGGCCCGAGACCTTGATCCTCAAGTACAACGGCCGGCCGATGACGATCGAGGAGGTCACCGAGGCCTTTCGTGCCTTCGCCCGGGGCGAGGCCGGCCCCCGGGTGGTGCTTAGGGAGGGGGTTTAGGTGAAGCCCGCCACGTTTCGCTCCGAGATCAGCCCGGACTGGTGCCCGGGGTGTGGCAACTACGGGATCGTCGCCGCCCTCACCCGGGCGTTCGCCGCCCTCGGGCTCTCGTCCGACCGGGTGGCGCTCGTCTCCGGGATCGGCTGTTCCGCGAAGACGGTCCACTACCTGAACGCCTACGGCCTGCACACCCTGCACGGCCGCGGCCTGCCGGTGGCCCAGGGGTTGAAACTCGCCCGGCCCGAGCTCACCGTGATCGCCATCGCCGGCGACGGCGACGGCATGGGGATCGGCGCCGGCCACTTCGTGGGGGCGGGGCGGCGGAACGTGGATCTCTTGTACCTGCTCTTTAACAACGAGGTCTACGGCATGACCAAGGGGCAGGCGGCCCCCACGCTGGAACTCGGGGCCAGGCCCAAGGGCCTCGCCCGACCCAACCTGCAGGGAAGGGTCAACCCGCTCGCCCTCGCCTACGCCGCCGGGTTTACCTTCATCGCCCGGGGATTCGCCTTCGACACCCGGGGGCTCGCCGAGCTGATCGCGGAGGGGATCCGTCACCGGGGGCTCGCCCTCGTCGAGATCCTCCAGCCTTGCCCCACCTACAACGACCTCCACACCCGGGAGTGGTTCGCCGAGCGAATCTACCCCCTTAAGGAAGCCGGCTACGACCCCGAGGCGGCGAGCCCCGGGGTGTTTTTGGAGGCGGCCGAGGCCTGGGGAGAGCGGATCCCGGTGGGGATCTTCTGGCGGCGGAGGCTTCCCACCTTCGAGGAGCGGCTCGGCCTTTCTGAGCTTCCCAAAAACGCCCCCGCCGCGCGGGCGAGGGCGCTCATCGAGGACGCCCGGATCTAGCGGCTCCTCGGGTCCAGGACCTCGGCGAGGGCGTCGCCGAAGAGGTTGATCCCGAGCACCACCAGGCTGATGGCGAGCCCGGGGAAGGTGGCCACCCACCAGCCGCCGAAGTAGAGCACCTCGCGGCCGTCCGCGAGCATCTGCCCCCAGCTCGGAATCTCGGGGGGGACCCCGGAGAGGCCGAGGAAGCTGAGCGCTGCCTCGGAGACGATGATGCGGGCGAGCTCGAGGGTGGCGACGACGATCAGGGGGGGTAGGGCGTTCGGAAGCAGGTGGCGGAGGAGGATCCTCCCCGTGCTCGCCCCGAGCGCGCGCGCCGCCAGGGCGAACTCCTGCTCCTTGAGGGTGAGTACGCTCCCCCGCACCACCCGGGCATAGACCACCCAGCTCGTGACCCCGAGGACCAGGATGGTGTTGAGAAGACTAGGGCCGAGCGCGGCCATCACCGCGATCACCAGCACGATGAAGGGGAGCGAGAGCTGGATGTCGCCAAGGCGCATCAGAAAATCGTCGAGCTTGCCCCCGGCGTAGCCGGAGAGGAGTCCGAGCGGCAGTCCGAGCAATAGCCCGATGGCGACGCTTGCGCTGGCCACGAGGAGGGAAAGCCGCGCGCCGTAGATGAGCCGGGAGAGGATGTCCCGCCCCAGCCGGTCGGTTCCCAGGAGATGCCCCTCGGTGCCCGGGGGCTTGAGCCGGGCGGCGAGATCCTGAGCGGTGGGGTCGGTGGGGGCAAGGTAGGGAGCGAGGAGGGCGGCCAGCACGAAGGCGAGGAGGATCAGCATGCCGGCCACCGCCGCCGGGTTTTTGAAAAGCCGCCTACGCATAGCGCACCCTCGGATCGAGCCAGAGGTAGGCGAGGTCCACCGCCAGGTTGACGAGCGCGAGCAAGAGGGCGAAGACGATCACCGAGGCCTGCACCACGGGGAAGTCGCCCTGTTCCACCGCGAGGAGCACGAACCGCCCCATCCCGGGCCAGGCGAAGATCGTCTCGGTGATCACCGCTCCCGAGAGCAGGGTGCCGAGCTGCAGCCCGACGATGGTCACCACCGGGATGGCGGCGTTCCTTAGGGCGTGTTTATAGACCACCACCCGCTCGGAGAGCCCCTTGGCCCGGGCGGTGCGGACGTAGTCGCTCCTCAGTTCCTGGAGCACGCCGTTTCGGGTGAGTCGGGCGATCGAGGCGGTGACGAAGGTGCCTACGGTGATCGTGGGTAGGATTAGGTGTCGGATCGTCCCATAGCCCGAGATCGGGAGCCAGTGGAGCTTGAGCCCAAAGACCATGATGAGGACGAGGCCGAGAAAGTAGACCGGGATGGACTGTCCCAAAAGGGCGAGGGTCATTACCAGGAGCTCGGCGAAGGTGCCCTTTTTGAGGGCGGCGAGCACCCCGGCGGGGATGCCGAGGAGGAGGGCGAAGAGGAGGCCGGCGCCGGCGAGCTCGAGGGTCGCCGGCATGCGGCCGAGTACGAGGCCGAGCGCCGGCTCCTGGCTCCTTAGGCTCACTCCGAAGTCGCCGTGGGCGAGCTTCCAAAGGTAGCGTCCGTACTGCACGTAGAGGGGATCGTCGAAGCCGTAAGCCCGGCGGAGCTCCGCCCGGGCCTCGGGCGAGGCGTCGAGTGGCAGGAGCAGGTCCACCGGGTCACCGGAGAGGTAGAGAAGGAAGAAAGCCAGGGTGGCCGCCCCCCAGGCGACCACCCCTACGAGCAGGAGTCTACGAACGAAGAAGGCGATCAACTTCGGGCTACTTCACGAGTTCCATGTCGAAGGCCCAGAGCAGCTCGTCGGGCCGCGGCTGCCACTTGACCCTTTTGGCCACCCCGTAGATGTCCTTCTGCTGGTGGAGGAAGATCCAGGGCGCCCCCTGGCGCACGCGCTCGAGCGCCTTCTTATAAAGCTCCTTGCGCTTTTCCTGGTCCACGATCTGCTGGGCCTCGAGCACGTACCGGTCGAACTCGGGGTCCTTCCAGTAGCTGAACTTGCTCTGCGGCGGGCCACCTTCCACGGTGCCGCCGTAGAGCAGGGTGAAGAGGGTGTTGTCGGCGTCGAACTGGGCGTTGCCCCAGCCGATCAGCCAGGCGTCGGTATCAAGCTTGCGGTTCAGGATTTGCTTGACGTAGGTGCTCCACTCCTTGATCCGGAGGTCGACCTTGACCCCGATCTTCTTGAGCTGGCCGACCACCGCCTCGGCCACCTGGCGGTCGTTCAGGTAGCGACCGGAGGGCGCCGACATCGAGAAGGTGAAGCCGTTCGGGTAGCCGGCCTCGGCGAGGAGCTTTTTCGCCTTCTCGGGGTCGTAGGGGAAGGGCTTGCATAGCGCCTCGTCATAGCCAAACATGTAGGGGTTCAGCGGGCAGCCCACCGGCACCCCAAACCCGCCTAGCACGTGCTGGACGATCGCCTCCTTGTCCACCGCGTAGTTCAGCGCAAGCCGGACCTTGGGGTCGTTGAGCGGTCCCTCGCCCTTGACGTTGAGCACGATGAAGATGTTCCGGATCGAGGGGACGCTCCGCACCTCGGCGACGCCCGAGCCCTCCACCGTGGGCACCGCTTCGGGGGAGAGGTTGGTGATGATGTCCACGCCGCCGGTCATGAGCTCGGCCACCCGAGAGGAGGCTTCCGGAATGGGCCTAAAGACCACCCGCTTCACCTTAGGCTTGCCCGCCCAGTAGGCCTCGTTGGCCTCGAGCACGATCTCCTGATCCTTGACCCACTTGACGAACTTGTAGGGGCCGGTCCCCACCGGGTGGTTCGCGAAGTAGTCGGCGCCTTTCTCCTCGATGTACCGCTTCGGCACCACCCAGAGGTAGGTGAGCCGGGTCAGGAAAAGCGGGAAGGGCTTTTCGGTGTAGACCTTGAGGGTGTACTTGCCGGTGACCTCGACCTTCTTGATGGGCTTGAAGTAGGTCGAGTACTTGAGGGGCTTTTTCGGGTCGAGGAGGCGGTCGAAGTTGAACTTGAGGACCTCGGCGGTGAGCTCCTCGCCGTTATGGAACTTGATCCCGGGCTTGATCTTGAGCTCCCAGGTAAGGTTGTCGAGGGCCTTCGCCTCCCCCAGCCACGGCTCGTAGGAGCCGTCCGGCAGCCGGCGGTAGAAGTTGTCGAAGATGTTGGCGGTGACGTTCCCGGTCGGGGTTTCCTGGTGGTTCACCGGGTCGAGGGTGGTGGCGTCCACCCCCTGGGCGATGACCAAGGTGTCCCCCCGTGCCCAGGCCAGGCCGAGGAACGCCGCTGCGATCAGGATCCACCAACGTTTTTGCATAAATATCCCCCCTTGGGCCCCAAGGCTAGCACGCGGGGTGCGGGGCTTCAAGGCTCGGTAAGATGAGTGCCATGGCGAGGCTCTTTGACCTTCCCATCGGCGAGAAGGCTCCGGAAGTGGTACACATGGTGATCGAGGTCCCCGCCCGAAGCGCCAACAAGTACGAGTTCGACGAGGAGACCGGCATGATCAAGCTTGACCGGGTGCTGCCCTCGTCCCAGGTCTACCCCGGCGACTACGGCTTCATCCCCCAGACC
>Ga0256833_1002505_pt1 | contig 12876 bp, 10 predicted proteins | sample 356284metaG_FD_190535 | JGI IMG/M metagenome (GOLD analysis project Ga0256833, IMG submission 190535) | Hydrothermal vent microbial communities from Mid Atlantic Ridge, Atlantic Ocean - 356-284 | ecosystem: Environmental > Aquatic > Marine > Hydrothermal vents | place: Atlantic Ocean: Mid...
CGCGCCTCTAAGCGCGGCGTAGTCCAAATCCACTATTACTGGGCCCCTATAGTTCTCCATTATTCGCCCAGCAGGCGGTATGCCTATCACGTTCCCCTCAATCCTCACGTCAACCTCATCCGCGCTTGCTATGAAATTCAGGGTTCTCTCAATGTTCTCGAGGGTTCTGCGGTGTAGCTTCATCACCTTCAGAATCTCTTCGAATTTCTCCTGAAGGGATCTATATAAGTACGTGAAGTTAGTTATGCTGCCGACCTTATGCTCCAAGTACCCAATAACGTTCCTCAAGTATACCTTAGCCTGTCGTGAGAAGAGGGGGAGTATCTCTAGGTGGTCGCGGAGCTGCGCGTATGTTAGGGAAATCGGGACTACTTCAACCGTGAATTCATAGCCATTCAAGTCGCAATGAATGAGAATGGATCTCACTATCTCGAAGTCCCGAGCAGGTGCCTCAACACTGATTAGTGGCTCCTTCTCATGGAATGCCTTAGCTACCTTACCTATGCGCTCCATTACGTACTTCAGCGCCAGTTGCTTGAGTTTCCTATCCTCCCTGCGAACCGGAAGTAGAACCGTTATCCATGATGGGTAATTACTCTCGAATTCCTCAACGCTCCTGTAAATTGCGGGGGTAGCATCGGAGGGTAGCGAAGGCGGTGGTAGTACTATCTGCGCGTAGTCGCCGGCAGCGTCAACCACTAACACCTTAGCTTCCTTCCAATCCCTCCCAATAACGTATAACAGGTTCTTTATTAGGGTGGTTTTACCGGAACCCGTGGTCCCTATTACTAGCATGTGCTTGAAGAACTCCTGCCTAGGTAACCTCATGGGCACTACCCCGCCCGCTACTGGCGCTGAGCCCGTGTGGAGGTAGCCAAGCGTAACCCCCTCCTTAGGTATGCCCGCGACGGACAACAGTATCTCCGGATTATCAGGTACGACTACCGGTGACTGCGGCTCCAAAGGTGTTGAGACTGGGGCACCCTCCTCGTTCAGGAGCGGTGTGGCCTCGATTAGGGCGTTGGTAAGTAGTCCCTCCTCATCCTCCCCTAACCCTATGGGGGCTAAGGACTCCAGCGTTGAGGCGATGTCAGCCCGCAGAACCCCAACTATCCTGAGGCCAACGGCCTTCAGCGTCCTGAGGTCGATAGCTACTAAGTAGTTCCCAACCCCCAGCATCTCCCCGTACTCGTAGTACGTTGCTGGATCCACTTCAACGACAGTTGCTGTTAAGTCTCCCGCCAGTTTCGACGGGTTCTTCCTACTAACTACGCCAACGATCCTGCCAATATTTTCAGCCTTTTTCTTCGCCTCAGCTATTCTTGACGCTATTAACTCACGCACCGTACTTAACGGGTCGTTACTCAACAGTCACACCCCCGTAGAGGAGCGGGACACCCTTCAGCCTGAGCATTGCTTCAAGCATGGACGCGTTCTTAGTCACGACCTCCTTAGAGAGCGCGTCAGCAACATGTAGCCTATGCGGGACATATGTCCCGTAAGAGGACGCTGAATACGATATCGCAGCTACTAGCTCAAAGAACTTCTCCTCACCCAGTAATTCATGAACCGCCTTCAGCACCTCGATTCTAAATATCGTGTATAGCCTAACCGGCGTAGCTACGGGCGTCAGCACGTAAGCCATGACCCTAGGTGGCGTGCCGGTGGAGCCGCTGACTTCCCAGGGACCTATCATGAGTGGCTTGTCGGGAACGCCGCTCAATCCTAAGGCATTCATGATCATCTTCACATCGGTTAGAAGTTCACTCAGCCCAAGCGCCCTGATTAAGTGTTTCGACCTCCACACACGCTTAACCACACATACCGGAATTACGCCTTCCTCAATGAGGTTACTCATCATGGTGACCCTATCCTCGTTCAGCCCGCCTAGCTCGGCGTTCCACACACTACCTTCCACGGGGTGTGTGTAGGGATAGGTTACGGGTCCGTCTATGAGCAGCACCGTGCCACTACCTAACCTCTCCTTAGCTACGCTTAGTAGGTGCGTCTCCATATGTATCCGTAGATCGTGGGATAAGGCGCCCTCAGGCAGGTCCGGATCATTAACGTACTTGAGGCCAACCTTCACATAGCGATTGGAAACAAGGCTCAGGTCCTCCTCGATGGGGGCACCGAGGAAGGGCGGGCCATTAACCCTGGCAACAATGCCTGTCCCAGGGTAAAGGTAGGCGCTCCTCACATCACACAGCGCCCCGGCAACGACGCTTACCTCGCCGGCCGGCACGTGAAGCGTTGCGGCGGCGGCGTCGAGAGCGGCGAAAACATATCGCTTGCTTGGCTTCTTAAGGCTCTCACGCCTTAGCTCCTCCGGTATCGCGTAACGTGTTTCGTCCTCCAGTAGCTTATACCTCGGTCTAAGCCTCGCTGGCCTGGCTAGCTCCGCTACCAGCCTGCTTATTGAATCCCTCATCATCCCCACTACTCCCTAATATGCTTACGAAGCTTAATTAGGTAATTAACGAGGCCTTCATGCCCCCCATAACATTAATGACTTTCAAACATCGATAACTACATCGCTTGGTACCGCGGGTTAATTAAGTAATTCTTAATAGCGTTGCAGAACGACTTAACACTAAGTGATGAGGTCATGCAGAAGGGAGGCCACTTCAAGATACTCTTAGTGAATGACGACGGGTTCGTTACGAGGGCACTCCCCCTTACCTACGAGATACTTAAGGGATTCGGTGAGGTACTTGCCGTCGTGCCTGAGACGCCGAAGTCCGGTGGGGGACACTCACTAACGCTCCACAAGCCACTCTTCCTGCGAGAACTCGGCATATACGGATTAAGGGTATTCGCCATTAATGGCACGCCCGTCGACGCCTTCCACGCAGCTAAGGACATACTGGGGTTTAACCCTGACCTCGTTGTTTCGGGAATAAACATAGGTGAGAATACGTCATCACAGAACATACTCTACTCCGGCACGGTGGAGGCCGCGATTGAGGCCGGTCTCTTTGGTTACCCCTCAATAGCTCTCTCCGCTGACGTCCTAACCGATGAGGAGTTCGAGAACCCTAAGTACTCATTCATGGTTAGGAAGGTCGTTGAGGCCCTGATAGAGTACATTAAGGATAACGGCTGGTTTGACGGCGTGGACACTCTCTCAGTGAACCTGCCCCGCACGCCGACACCTAAGGGCGTGGTCATGCCGAAAACGCAGAGGATAAGGTTCATCCAGAGATTTGAGAGGAGGGTGGATCCTAGAGGTAGGGAGTACTACTGGCTTGTCGGGAAACGCGTGGTTGAGGAGGGTACTGACTCATACTACTTAAGTAAGGGGTACGTGACCGTCACACCCCTAGTTGCTGACCTGACCCACCCAGCAATCAGTGGCTGCAAGGAGTTAACGGAGAAGATTAATGACTTGCTAAAATATATAGAGAAGGCGTTAAGGAATATTAAAGTGGTTTAGGGTGCTTGAGGATTGCCTAGGCAGAAGCTCAAAGGCTTCACAAGCTTTGAGTCCGTGGAGAGTGCCTTACGTAAGTTCCTGAGGGCCGTAGCTATTGAACCGGGCGTCGAAACCTTGGATATTGTTGAGGCTGTGGGTAGGGTCGCTTCCCACCAAGTCAAGGCACTGCGTGATTACCCGCCTTTCGATAGGGCGGCGATGGATGGCTTCGCTGTCAGGTCGGAGGACGTCATCAGCGCTAGTGAGAGGGAACCCGTAGAGTTAAGGATTGTTGGGAAGGTAGAGGCTGGGAGTAGGGAGCGCGTTAGGATATGGGAGGGGGAGGCAGTCATGATATTTACCGGTGGCAGGATGCCGGAGGGCGCTGACGCTGTCGTGCCCTTCGAGTACAGCACGTTACTCGGGGATCACGTCCTAGTGTTTAAGCCTGTGCCTAAGTACGGTAACGTCAGTCGTGCCGGGGAGGACTTCCGTGCAGGCGACACTATCCTGGAGCGAGGCACCGTGATACGCCCGTGGCACATTACGGCACTCGCTGAATCAGGCGTCACGAAGGTGAGGGTTTTCAAACCCCTACGAATAGCCATCGTAAATACTGGTGATGAACTCAAGGATTATAGGGAAGCATGGAGTGAGGATGAGGTAGTTAATTCCTCGGGTCCGTTGATAGAGAGTTACGTTAGGGAGATAGGGTGCGTGGTTGCCTGGTCACGCATAGTTAGGGATGACGTTAACGAGGTCAGGGCGGCTATTAGGGAGGGGTTGAGGGACGCGGACATCGTAATCACGACCGGGGGCTCATCCATCGGCGGGAAGGATCTGGTGCCTGAAGCCATTGAGGGCGTACCTGGCTCGGAACTCATCTTTCACGGCGTCAACCTGCGTCCCGGACGGACCGCTGGTGCGTACGCGGTTAATGGCAAACCCGTCCTCATGCTCTCAGGGCTCCCGGTGGCGTGCTTCATAGGGTTGGAGGTTTTCCTCAAGCCTCTTGTCCGTAAGCTCTACGGTGTTAAGGAAGTGCCTGAACCCACCGTGCGCGCGCGGCTCACCAGGAAGGTAGCTAATGTCGTTGGTTTCCGTTCATATTATCGCGTCATCCTTTACAGGGAGGGTGGCGTGATCTACGCTGAACCGCTGAGGCTAACCGGCTCGGGCATTATATCCACGCTGATTAGGGGGAACGGCATACTGGAGATTAAGGAGAATGTAGAGGGGTATGAGGAGGGTAGCGAGGTTGTTGTTAAGGTAATAGCCCCCATCTATGAGGGTAAACCAAACTTCATTAATTGGTGATTCCGTTAATCCAGGGAAATCACGGGAGGTTCTCGAGAAGTCTCCTAAGCACCACCTTCAAGTGCTTCGGAACCGCCGCTACGGGGTCGTCTTTCGAGTCTATTAGGAGTACGTTTACCCCTACGCTCTTCCCTGCCTCTAGATCCCACGTGGTGTCGCCGAGGAAATACGTTTGGCTAGGTTCAGCGCCCAGCATCCTCATCACGATTCTGAGCTGCGCTTCCCTATCGTAGCTATCCTCGCGAGTCACTAGAACGTCTACTAAGTCATTAATTCCTAACGACTCCAGAACCTTAACAGCTGTTTCACGGCCCCTCAGCGTAACTACCGCTATCCTAACCCCCCTCCCCTTGAATCGTGAGAGAAGATCCCGGAGCTCGGGATCCTTCCCTATTCCCTCTGCGCTTCGCCGCTCTATATTAACTATCTCATCCTCAACACTCTTGGCAAGCCTAGGATTACGTACCGCCACCCTAGCTAGGATTTCGGCAACGGGCTTATGGGGAACGTTGATTCCTAGCTCGGAGAGCCTCCTCCTAACATATGCCCAGTCGATGTCCGGCTTCACTAGCGTGCCGTCAATGTCCAGTACTAGCGCGTGCATGACGCATCACTCTGGTAATCGCTCGGCATTTACTTAGCTCGTAGCTAAAGAGCTTAACCTATGAGGGGCTTGAGAGCGAGTTAAGTATTAATTACCCCTGCCTTTACCTTTAATGAAGTTCTAGGTGCGTCACAATGATGTCTCAGGGCGCAGGAACACCCCCTAGCATCGAGCCCCCCTCACCCCTCCCGTCGCCGGGAGAAGCGGAGGTGTTTAAGTGCCCCAATTGCGGGGCACCAATCGAGGTCACGCCTGACTCACTGGTCATTAAGTGCAGGTACTGCGGATACATCGAGTACCGTGACCCGGGTTACGACGTGTTTGTCTTCCCTTCCATCAGTAGGGAGGAGATAACGCGCAGGTTCTGGGATAGGATGAGAACAGATAGCGACATGAGTAAGTATGTCAGCAGTATAAGCATAGACTCCATAACGAACATGTTCGTACCCTTCTACGTCGTTGACTATGATGCGCAGTACTTCTTCATAGGCGAGAGAGAGGAAACTAGGACAAGAACTGTGAACGTTGGCGGGAGGGTCGTAACGCAGACAGAGGTTAGGACGGTTAAGGTGAGGGACTCCGGAAGCGTCAGGGGGGTTGACGCGATCCTAGGCAGGAGGCATATCGAGGAGTTAGGTATTAAGGAACTCTCAACGCAGGTCAAACAACTCGACGTCTCAGCCGCCGTCCACGCATCTAAGTATGAGTGGGGGAAGGAGGTATACGCGGTGATGGGTTTCGACATCGAGCCTAAGGAAGTAAGCGCGATAGCTAGGGACGTCATAGCTGAGAAGCTGAAGACCTGGGTTAAGCGTAAGTACAGGCTCGACAGGCTTAACGTTTACCTATGTAGAGTGAATATCAAGAACTTCAAAGCCGTTCTAGTCCCCATATACATCGTCACGTACAAATTCAGGAACGCCATTTACTCCATAGCGTTCTCGGGTGTTGATGGGAGGCAGTTAGTAGCTATAGAGCCTGTGTTAACTAAGCACCTAGTGATGTACTTAGGAGGTGCGGCAGCAGCTACCTTCGTTGCGAGTTTAGCGTTACCTTTTGCGTTCCGGTTGGGTCACTTAGCGTTCTTGAGCGTCGCCCTCATGATAGGTGCTGGGTACCTAGTAGGTAAGGCGTTAGGGGGTGTTAGGTTTGAGCGGTGAGGCCATGCTTAAGTGCCCGTACTGCGGGTCGGGGTTCAGAGTCCCGCACACCGTGAACGTAGCGACATGTCCATACTGTGGCTACACGTTTAAGGTGAGTACGGGTGAAGCCATTACGGAGCACTACTACTTTAAAGTGGTCTTTAGTTCGAGTAGCGCCTTCGATAGGTTGCTTAGGTTCATTCTCAGGAATTATGGGGCACCTTCCGACTTCCATACGGTGACTGAATTACGTAAGGCGTCACTGCATTATGTCCCGATACACGCCGTTCACGCTGAGGCCGCCGGCGAATGCCTATACACTGAGGGGATGTGGTTCTGGAGTAAGTCCTATGAAGGTGACTTCTACGAGGTAGGGGACTACTTCATCCTCGCTAACAAGGAGCCTTGGTTCTCCCACATAATTGAGAACTACAGGTTCAGCTTGAGAGGGAGGGAGTACTTCAAACCCAAAATGCTTAGGATGGGTAGGTACTACAATATAGCAGTGCGGAAGGAGGAGGCCATTAAGGCCGCGTCAGACGCCGTAGTGCGGGATCTAATGCAGGACCTCAACACAGGGTGCAGCGGCAATAAGATCGTTAAGGACGTTAAAACAGAGTACTTGGGCGTGACGCACTACCCGATTTGGGAATTCACTTACAGGTACGGTAACGTAGAGATGAAGGCATTAGTAGATGCCAGCTCAGGCAGGGTTATCTACGCGGAATACCCTCAGACGCTGAAGGCAAGGGAGGAGGCAGGACTAATCGCTGGTACTCTCATAGGCATTGGTGCTGTAGGTGGTGGGGTGGGTGGCTTAGTTGCTGTGGGCGGGCTTATGGCGGCAGCGATGGCTGGGGCCGGAGCTATTATTGGCCTCATAGCGGCATTACCAGCGATCAAGAGGGCTTTCGAGAAGGTCGTAAAGACATCTGAGAAAGTAGAGGATTGGAACCTGCTACTCAAAATGGGCAAGCTATTCGAAGAAGGGGAAAGTGTTCCCAGTATAACCACAGGCTAAATATGGGTTATGTGGCGATAGGTTCAATGTAACGCATTTTTACGTTACCCTCCCTAAATGAGAGGGGGTACTCATGAGTTCACCTGCGAAGGAAGTATTCAGTAAGTTCTTTTCCCCGAAATCCATAGCCGTCGTAGGTGCCTCAATAAAGAAAGGAACGGTTGGGCGGGCAATCATGGAGAACCTTAAGGAGCGGTTTAAGGGCCGCATATATCCCGTCAACATAAAGTATGATGAAGTCCTAGGGTTCAGGTGCTACAAATCCGTCTTAGAAGTACCTGAAACACCGGACTTAGTAGTCGTGGCGGTGCCTGCCCGTGCTGTCCCCTCAGTCCTTGAGGAGTGCGGTAAGAAGGGCATCAGGGCAGCCATAGTGATTAGTGCAGGCTTCAAGGAAGTCGGGGAGGAAGGGGCTAAGAGGGAGGAGGAGCTAGTTAGGGTCGCTAGGAGGTGGGGCATGAGGGTGATAGGGCCTAACTGCCTCGGCGTTTACGACGCCCACTCAGGCCTCGACACGATCTTCAACCCCAACGACAGGCAGGCTAAGCCAGGGCCGGGCAACGTTGCACTAATCTCACAGTCCGGAGCCCTCGGTGCGGCAATCCTCGACTGGCTTGCGGAGGCGGGCATCGGGATGAGTAAGTTCGTGAGTTACGGGAACGCCGCGGACGTGCAGGAATGGGAACTCATAGAGTACCTAGCGGAGGATCCCGCAACCAAGGTAATCATGGCCTACATAGAAGGGGTATCGGACGGCAGGAGATTCCTTAACGCGCTAAGAAAGGCCACGGAGGAGGGGAAGCCCGTCATAGTGCTCAAAGCTGGCAAGTCCGAGAGGGGCATGAAGGCCGTCGCCTCACACACAGGTTCACTAGCAGGCCAGTACGCTGTTTACGAAGCCGCAATAAGACAGTTCGGCGGGCTACTGGTTAACGAGTTGAGCGAGTTGGTGGTAGCCGCCAAGACGCTCTCGTGGTTACCAACCCCGCCCGGTGACAGGGTAGCTATAGTGACTAATGGTGGCGGTGCGGGAGTCCTAGCCACGGATGCCGTAGAGCTACTCGGCCTACGGATGGCTGAGCTCTCAGAGCAGACTAAGGCCAAGTTGAGGGAGGGCCTACCGCCCGCGGCCGCCGTGAACAACCCGGTAGATGTTCTGGGTGATGCACCACCGGATAGGTATAGGGTGGCGTTGGAGGCTGTGTTGAAGGACGAGAACGTGGATGCCGTGCTCCTCATAAGCATAATGCAGTCACCGGCGTACGACCCGAGAGGGGTTCTGGAGGCCGCTAAGGAACTGGTTAGTAGGTACGGCAAGCCTGTAGTGATGGCTGCGCCTGGAGGTAAGTACACGTTAGATAAGCTACAGATGTTCGAGCGGGAGGCGAGGATACCGTCATTCCGAACGCCGGAGGAAGCCGCCAGGGCCCTCTCCTATATGGTTGCTTGGGCCCGCATACGTCAGAGGATGAAGAGGGAATGATCGTTCACTCAGACCTCCACATCCACACGCAAGCCAGTGACGGGAGAGCACACCCGCGGGAAGTTGTTTTACGTGCTAGGTCTGTCGGGTTAGGTATTATAGCAATCACTGACCACGACACGTTCGCCGGATCCGTGATCGCTAGGAGATACGTGAGTGGTAGGGTGCCTTTAGTGATCGCTGGTGCCGAGGTTAGGACCGTGTGGGGAGACGTGCTGGTGCTCTGCAGGAATCCCATATCGGTGACTAGGGATCCTGAGGCGCTCCGCGAACTCGCCAACAACAATGACTGCGTCCTTGTGCCTGCCCACCCTTTCGATGTCATGAGGTTAGGTATAGGGTGGCGGGTAAGGGAAGATCTGTGGGACTGCATAGAGTGCTTTAACATGGGCAGCGACCCAATTACCAACATCATGGCTTGGACGTATTGCCGCGCATCTGGGAAGCCCTGCATAGCGTGTTCAGATGCCCACGTGCTTGAAATGGTTGGTGCGACTAGGACACTCATTGAGGTTCCGGACCTCACGCTGGATGATGTTCTAGAGTCCATTCGGAAGGGCTTAGTGATCCCCCGCCCAAAGTACTCGGTGGTGGGGCTTGCTAGGAAGGTTGCTTGGGGTATTCAGCGGAGGCTACATGGCCATACCCACTATCCCACGCTTAGTGAGGATCTTTATTTAAAAACAACGTAGTGATGGGGGACTATGAGGATAGCGCGTTATCCGTGGTGATGTTAGGGCCATGGGGGAGGAGCAGGGTAGGAAGGAGGCCGTAGTCACGCCGAGTGAGCTAAGGAAGCTGGGCTTCTGCCCCACACTCTACTTCTTCGATGTCCACGCCCCCGCCCCCCAACCATTAGCGTTGCGTCTTAGAGCGTTGTTAGGGCGTTTAGCTCACGCGATACACCACATGTTGCGTCCTAGATGGGTTAAGGAGGAACTACTTAGGGCTAAGGTTGATGAGTTAGGCGTGGTACTCGTGGGTAAGCCCGACAGCTACAGGATTGACGATGCTAGCGACACGTTGATTGTTGAGGAGTTCAAGAGTAGGAGAGCTCCTAGGTTTGAATCTCCCTGCGTGGTTAACGGTGTGTGGTTGGGGGACGCGCTTCAGGTTATGGCGTACGCCTACATATTGAGTAGGGTTCATGGCGTCAAGATAGAGCGGATCGAGCTGAGGCTCCGATACATAAATAAGACCGTAAGCCTTAGGTACGATAATGACCTGCTAGTGAAGTACCTTAAGTTACTGAAGGACGTAAGGGATGGGGTGTTTCCTGAACCAGGGTGGGTGAGTAGGAGGAAGTGTCGGCTATGTCCCTACAAGGGTGTCTGTCCCTACTCACCATTTAACGCATCGAAGGATCTTGGGAGCGAGCGGAACGTTAATTCCTCCGAAGCGTGAAATCAGTTCCTGTGCCCTCCTACGCGTTATGATAATTACCCCCAAATCCCTTAACCTAGCTACGGACGCGGCTAGTCTTTCCTGCGCCTCCCACTGACCGTACATGGCGCCTCTTCCCAGTAACTTGAAGAGCTCCCTCCTTAACCATTCACTAATCTTCCCTGGTTTCTCGAAGGAGTAAGGCGTTCCTGGGAGGGGGAGGAATACGTGGGCGTGCACCCTAGCACCCAACCCGATTAATTCCCTCATGTGTTCTAGGGTCTCCCTCACGTCCTCCTCGCTTTCCTTAGGTAGGCCGAAGATGTAGTCCACGTCAACGTCGAAGCCTGCATTCCTTAAGTGGATTACCGCGTTAGTGACGTCCTCAACCGTGTGTCCCCGATGTAGTTCCCTGAGCATCCTATCCGACCCTGATTGAGCCCCAACTATTACTCTCCTATTGTCGACGCCTTCCCTGAGGAGTAGGGCTGCCTCCCTATCCACGAATTCCGGCCTCACCTCTGAGGGAAACGTGCCGAAGAATATCCTGGCCTCCTTTGCCTTAAGCTTCCGGAGCCTCTCCAGGAGCTCAGCCACCATACTCAAGTCGCGTTTCCCGTCCCGTGCCCCGTAACCCAGTGCGTTGGGCGTTATGAACCTCAGGTCTCGAATACCGTGACTCACCATTAATTCGGCGTGGTGCACTATACTATCTACGCTCCTGTGCCTGTATCTAGCACCGAAGGCGTAGCTAACCTGGCAATACCTGCAGGCGTGGGGGCACCCACGAGTCATTTCTATAGGGTTAAACAACCTATGCCTCAAGGCAAACGCGGGGAACTTGTCTAAGTCACGCACCCTGCCCTTGCCGGTCACTACGAAGTCCTCCCCATCAATGTAGGCAAGCCCAGGCCTTACGGACTTAGGGTCGCCCCCATCCACGACTTCCCTCAAGAATTGAGTGAAGGACTCCTCCGAATCCCCCATGAAGACGTACTCAAAGCCCAGTGATAGCAACGTCCCGTAAGGATCTCCGGTGGCGTGAGGGCCCCCAGCAACGGGTATTGCGCCGATCCTCCGAGCCGTAGTCACGGCCTTAATGATGTCGTTGATTGCCTCAGGTAGTTCGGTTGTGATTAGTGTTTGACCATATATCACCCGCCCCTTACCGTACTCCTCAACGAGGCTCACGAGCAGGCTAGGAAGAGCCTTCAGAGGAGCTACGAAGACGTCTATTGAGTCCCCTAACTCCTGCTCGACAGCACCCACCAATACATTCACGCTGTACTTCACTCTTCGCCCATAACCGAACACTAACGCTACTGTGCCCATTAACTATTCACCACGTACGTCGCTAAAGCCCGCCAGACATCATCGCGTGGGGCTCAGCTACGACCGCACCGCTCATCCACGCTACTCACGTGATCAAGGGTGATAAATCTAATCCGGTGATCGCGCACAGTTCGTTTTGACGGTGTTTAAAAAGTATTAAGCCCTGAAGGCACTAATATAGGGAGGTTAGTTCCTTGCCTATGATTAGGGCCCTCACCTTCAACATAAAAAACGCAAGTAACATTGATGAAGTCCTCTCCGTAGCGATGAGTGTCAAGGACAGTATCGAAAGCGAGGGGCTTAAGGTATGGAGCGTCAGGCTAACGATTAGTAGCGGTGTGGATCATAAGATTATTGATAGGTTGTGTAGCGAGAGCATAATTTTCTCGGCCTACCAATCCAGGATGTACCGTGTCAAGATCGAGGAGTTGAAGAGCGCCCTTGAATGCAGTAACTCCTACGCCTCAATAATAGTTACGAGAAGAAGGGATATTCAAAGGGCCGTGAACGTGCTTAGGAAAGTCGCCCACGACTTAGGGGTCGAGGCGACCGCTAGGCTTGCTTTCTCCATCGGCGCACCTATCGAAACCCCGTACTACCCATTATCTGTCCCCCTAAGAAGCGGGGTCACAGTTGCCCTGAGGTACTCAGACATGCTCGCCTCAACCCCCATGAGTAGGTGGGTTGACGTCGTGTCCGGGTTCTTAAGGAGGGTGGAGAGCACCGTGAAGGACGCTGTCGAAGGACATGGCGTGAGCTACTTAGGTATCGATGCCTCACTCTCACCGTGGAGGGAGGAGTCCGTAGTGCCTATAATAGAGCGTGTCTTAAAGCTCCCCTTCCCCTCCGTTGGGAGCGCGTGGGCTATACGGCACATCAATGAATTAATCGCGACAGCCGCGAGGAAGGCCGGAGTAAGGAGTGTTGGTTTCAATGAGCTCATGCTTCCCGTGGGTGAGGACCGCAGGTTACTTGAGCTCGCGGGTGAGGGGAAAATACGTTTGCGTGACCTCACCTACTTGACCGCCTACTGCGTCGCTGGCATCGACATGATCGCGGTTCCGGATGATCCAGCCTTACTGGCTTCAGTCATGCTCGATGCGTTAGCCGCCTATGATGTTAAGGGTAAGGTGGTGGGTGTGCGCGTCTTGCCTGACGTGGATGGGGCTGGATTCATTG
>Ga0256833_1002506_pt1 | contig 12874 bp, 17 predicted proteins | sample 356284metaG_FD_190535 | JGI IMG/M metagenome (GOLD analysis project Ga0256833, IMG submission 190535) | Hydrothermal vent microbial communities from Mid Atlantic Ridge, Atlantic Ocean - 356-284 | ecosystem: Environmental > Aquatic > Marine > Hydrothermal vents | place: Atlantic Ocean: Mid...
CCATATCTCAATGAGTATCGGCTGCTCCCCGTCACCTTCCCTGATCTCAACCTTCTCGATGGCCAGAGCTGAAACCGCGTGTATGTCCACCTTGTCCTTCTTGTGGACGAGCCTGCTTCTCCCGGCCTCCATGTCGCAGCCGTCCGCTATAGTAACGAGCGAGCCCTCGATGGTGGTGCACGGAACCGCCTCGTCGTGGGTGTATATGGCATTGAGGGTGAGTGCCTTTAGGAGGAGTGGATCTCTTTCCTCGAACTCCCTCACGAGCTTCTCGATTATCGGTTCCGCGAGAAAAACGCTGAACTGGTAGTGGTTTATCCTGTGTATCATGTTGCCAATGTCGTGGAACAGCGCTCCGAAGGCCACTATGAACTTGCTCCAGCGGAAGGGCTTGCCGAGCTTTTCTGCCGTCGTTTGGATTCCGAACTTCCCGATGATGTTGAGCAGCTCAAGCGCCCGCCTGGTCGTGAGGAGGACGTGAATCGGCCCGTGGTCGTTGAAGCCGTAGACGTTCAGAACGATGTAGTTGGTCGTCTCGAAGTAATAGAGATACTCCCTGAATGCCCTCTCGTATAGCCCGTAGAGTTCATCGTCTCCAAGGAGTTCCCTAATCTCACCTAAGAGTTCTTCCTCCGTGTACATTCTTTCCACCCAATGACGTGGAGGGGAGGGTGTTTTAAGAATTGTGTCGAAATGGATAAATATGAGGTCACTGAAATAATAGCTGTGGTGGGTATGGAAAGTGTAAGGGCAGTTTACAGGCATGGGGTACTGGTTCCTGAGAAGAGGCTTGATTTAAAAGAAGGTGAAGAGGTAATCATCGTCCTTAAAAAGCCGAGTAGGATTGAGGGGTACTTTGGCATATTTAAAAAGGAGGACGTTGAAGAGGTCATAGAGGAGATAGAGAATGAGGGTGTTCTTTGACAGCAACGTGTTCCTGAAGTTCCTTGGAGGCGAGGAAAAAGCCCGCAGTCTTATTGAACTCGTTGAGTTGGGAGAAATTGAAGGTGTCATTAATCCTGTTGTTCTCTCTGAAGTGAGTTATGGGTATCTACGGTTGACGACAGGTTTGAGCCCGTACAACTTAAAGAAAAAGTTCCCGAAGATTAGCATGGATTTGTCACCTGTTAGGGAGCTTTTGTCAGATTTTACGCTTGTGAACCCAGCGTATTCCATGAACGACCTTCTTGGGGTAATCTCAACTTATCGACTCCTCCCAAACGACGCTTCCATAGCATTGACGTGCAGGATTGAAGGTATCAAAAAGATAGCTACCTTCGATTCTGACTTTGAACGAGTTGACTTCCTTGAAATAATGGACGTTTAGTTACTCCAGCATTCCCTCAAGCTCGAGGATTTTTTTCGAGCGGAGATAAATGACCGGAACGCCCTTCTCCCTCAGCCTTCTCTTTAGTCCCTTGTCGTTGGTGCACACTATAACGCGCTCGTTTTTTGCCGCAAAGTCAAAAATCTGGTCGTCTATGGGTCTTTCCCCAAAGCGGCCTATCTCAACTACCTCGAACCTCTTCGCGAGCTTTTTGGCCATCCTGATGGCGAGAAAATCCTTCCCTCTGGCCTTCCTCTCTATAACCCCTAACTCCTGAAGGACGACGTTGGGGACAGCTATTCTAAACCTCACGTCGAGAACCCTGTTCAGCTCGCCGATTATGTCAACGCCGAACTGCCCTGGAATCAGCAGAAAGTTCGTGTCCGGAATCACCAGCCACTCCCTTTTTTCGCCCATCAACCTCACCGAAATTAAAGGGGTAAGAAGAGCTCACTCCCTTATGAAGCCGTAGCCTATGAGGCGCCACCTTGAGCCGACCTGTCTGCTTATGGCAACTCTGTCGCCAGCTTCCGCACATATCGGTATCTGGAGCTTGAGCTCGACTTCGTTCTTGCCTAAACCTGTGACGAGACCCATAGTTCTGGCCGTTCCGACGTTGAGGAGGAGCACTTCTCTTCTCTTTATCGGCTCGACCTTGAGCTCCTCCTCGGTTCCGACGACGCGCTCAAGGAGGTGAACCTCAAGCCTGAGCTCGTCCCAAACCGGGGGCAATTTTCCCGGTTTTCCGACGACGTTTCCGGCCATCAGGTCGCCTTTGGTCAGGTAGGGGTCGAGTTTGGTCCCAACACCGACCAGGCCTCCTGGATAAGCTTCTTCGACGAACCTTCCGCCGGCCTGGAGGGAGACTATCTCCGTCGTTATAGGCTCGTACTTTATCCTGCCGTGGTCCTCGTAGGGGACGCCCGGCCTTATCTCTATCTCGTCGCCGACCTTGAGCTTGCCCTGAATTATCGAACCGCCGATGACACCGCCGACGAGCTTCTCGGGCCTGGTTCCCGGTTTGTTGACGTCGAAGCTCCTGAGAACCAGCATCTTGGGGGGCTTCTTGAGGTCGTGCTTCGGGGTTGGTATGAACTCCTCTATGGCGTGAAGGAGAACGTCGACGTTCGCGCCATGAAGGGCAGAAATCGGGATTATCGGGGCGTTCTCGGCGACTGTTCCAGCAACGAACTCCTTTATCTCGTGGTACCTCTCGATGACCTTCTCCCTGTCAACCAGCTCGATCTTGTTGAGGGCTATGACGATGTTCTTGTTGCCGACTATCTGGAGGGCCATGAGGTGCTCCCTGGTCTGGGGCATAACTCCTTCGTTGGCCGCTATAACCAAGACGGCACCGTCCATGAGGGAGGCACCTGCGAGCATGGTGGTCATCAGGGCCTCGTGGCCGGGGGCGTCAATGAAAGAAACGCGCCTCTCGAACTCGGTCTCGGCACCGCAGTACGGGCAGACCGGCGAGGTGGAGTACCTGCCGCACTTAGGGCACTTCCTTATCTCGGCATCTGCGAACCCTATCTTGATCGTGATTCCCCTTCTCAGCTCCTCGCTGTGGGTGTCAGTCCAGATTCCGGTTAAGGCCTTTGTGAGTGTCGTTTTACCGTGATCAACGTGACCAACCATTCCGATGTTAACCTCGGCTTGCTTAAACTCCTTCTTCTTTGCCATCTTCTCTCACCCCTAAATTTAGAGCGTCGGCCGGTTTATTAAGGTTACCTCAATGGGAAGAAGCTTCCGGAAACTGGTTGGAGGTCTGATTTACCCGCGAACGACAACCGGAAAGGTTGGGGTTGTCAGTAAAATTGAGGCCCGTTCCAGACTCAAGGTTTCCGCAGCTTCAGAACCTTCACAGCATGGAAAAGAATAAGAACAGTTGATTCTTTTAATCAACCTCGATGTACAGGCCTATGGGGACGTTCACTCTATCGTAGCTCGTCCAGAACCAGTGTTTTACGGGGATTTCCACGGCGTATTTGCCCTCCATTGCATAAAATGTTACCCTGTTTGAGGGCCCCTTGTTTTTGAGGTGGCCGAGCATGACGTAGCTTGAATAATCACTCGTGCTGAAGCCAACGGTTATCGTTGCAAACCACGGTGGAAGACTTTTTCCTGAGAGGAACTCCAGAATAGCACCCACTGGAATGCCAACACCAAAGCTTTGGCCATCACTCCCCGCGTAAATGCGTCCGTAGAACTCTGAGATTGATATCGGGTTGTTTACTCCAGCTGATATTCCACTTGATTTCTTCATCCACTCATCTGGGAAGTTGTACGGGGGCTTCCCTAAAGTTGATCCACTTACTATGTGTTTTATCTCTCCACTAACCCGGTCTATTGTGAATCCATCTATTTTTGCGAAGTACCTCTCGTTCCCCGTGGGCTCGCAGGAGACGGAGCAGTAGTACTCTTTCTGGTAAATGTAGTGAACGGTACCCCTAACCCACACATAGCCCCAAGAGTGTGAGGGGACCGTTATGTCCTCGCCTCCCGCGAAATAATTGGTTGTGGACCTTCCGAGGACTTTGACCGTTATCGAATCTGGGTCGAAGGTTATCCTTTTTGATATTTCCTCACCGAAGGCCACCGTGACGTCGGGACCCCAGTATTTGTGAACCATCATCCCAATGTCTGCCGTCCCAAAAACCCTGCTGTTGGCTTTATTGTGAATTATGAGGATGGGTATCTTCACGTTTTTGTAGGATTCCTCTTTCACCGTTTCCCAGACGTAATACACGTCGTGTGCCATGGGACGCTGTTCGGAAATTTTCATTTCTGGGTTACCCCGTTTTTGATGGCTTAGCTCTTTGACCCTTGCTTCTTTTAGGTTTATCTGCAGTCTGAGGCTCTTCGCGAGAGTGTTGCCTTCCAGCCCGCTTTCAAAGCTCTCCGGGGGGAGAGTGTAGAGTTTTCCATCCTTTATTACCCATAGGTCCACGCCGATGAATGCGGTTTTAGAGCCCTTCTTTTTGGCTATCTCTTTGGCCATTCTAAAGTCCTGGGAAGAGAGTTTGATAACGTTGTTGGAAAACATGAAGTGCCTTTCAATGCTTCCCCTGCTTAGGACCTTAAATTTTCCCTCTTCATCAAAGGTCCAGATGGTGTAGTAAACCTTCCCCTGGTCTGTTAAGGGACTCCCTTTCTCATCAACGAGAATCAGCTTTGCCCCGCCAAGTGGGGAAGCTTTTATGTAGCCGATGGTTCCAACCATCAGCAGCCCCAACAGGACTGCCAACAGACCTTTCCACTTCATGAGGTCCCCTCTATGGAGTTGTCTGCAATGCCTACTGTGCAACTTTCCCTTATAAGCCTTTCCTTTTATTATAAGTAAGTTGTCTTCCTTTTTTTCGAGTATGAATTTATTCTAACTTGGGATTCCATCTTAGAACAGTTCAAAAGAAGCCAGAGTAAAGGAGTTGCATGACAATGCAACTGAAGGATTTAATGAATGCAGAAAGGGTTAATGAAAAGAAGCTCAGAAGACGAGCTTCATGTTGATCTGAACGATCTCGGGGCTGATGGTGTTTCCGCGAACGGTCTTCTTCCTCCTCTCGCCCCTTTCCTTCGGCCTGAAGCCCGGACCCTTTGAAACGAGGATCTTGACCCTCCTCGGGCCGTGGACGTCTGGACGCATGGCGAAGCCGTCCTTGTCGGTTCCACCGGTTATCCTGAGCTTGACGCTTCCCGGAATCTCCTCGCCGAATATCTCGGTGAGGTTGAGCCCGAGCTCGCTCGCCGGTATCTCATCTCCTATGCGCTTCCCTACCAGCTTTTCGGCCTCTTCGCCGCTTATCTCGACCTGTCTGGCTATGCCATTCTTCGGGTTGGATATAACGAGCTTAAAGGTCGCCATTTCCTCCCACCTCCTATGTCATTAGCGGGATTCATTGGGTAAACCCCTTATCCACTGAGCGCTGTGGGTTGGGCTTTAAAAAGTTTCCCATCAAAACTTTTTTATAACCTTCCTCCAACCCTTGGTCTAAGGGGTGATGATAATGGCGAGGGAAAAGACGACACTGCCGCCAACCGGTGCCGGTTTGATGAGGTTCTTTGACGAGGACACGAGGGCAATAAAAATATCGCCGAAGGGCGTTATAGCCCTCACGCTGATACTCGTTGCTATCGAGATTCTCCTTCATGCCTTCGGCTCTCAGATGTTCGGAGCTTAAATGAAGCTCGTCTTCTTTAATCCCCTTGCGTTAAGTTCTTCGTTGATTATCGCCCTAACTACCTCCTCCAGCTGGCTCTGAATCAGTTTGTCAACGTCGTCCTTGAGCTTGTCCATATCGTGCCTTATTCCCTCGAGGAGCCTTATATAATCCCTCGCCATTTCAAGCTGTCCTTCCTGTCTCACGAGCTGCTCCTTGAGGTGCTCAAAGTCCTCCTTGATTATCTGGAGTTTTCTGAGCTCGCGCTGGAGTTCTTCCACCTGCTTGGTGAGTTTGAAGTTTTCTTCCTTCAGGCGCTCCATCATTTTCTCCTTGGCCTCGAGCTCCCTCATGAGGGAGTTGTACTCCTCCGCTATCTGGTTCAACCTCTCAATCTCCCGAAGGGGCGGCACCTTTCCGTCGCCGAGGATTATTACGTCCGGTCCAACGTTAACTATCTCACTCGGTCTTATCTTCATTTTCTTTTCGCTTGAGAACATGCTCTGTCCTTTTCCAAGGTTTTCTATCTCCTTCATCTTCAGTATGAAGTAGAACTGGTCCCCCTCAACTTCCACGTTGATGTCCGTCACAAAGCCCAGGATTTTCCCCTCAGTGAGAGAAACGACGAACTTGTTTATGAGCTGGTTGGCCTTGGTCTCCCTGCTTTCCGGCATGTGCATCACCGCTTTCATTTGTGCCTTGGAATACTTAACCTTTCCGCCAACCCTTATAAGTCTGGTTTCTTATCTTACCCAAGGGGTTTGTATGATAATATTCGTTGGACGCTCCAACGTTGGGAAGAGCACTCTCATATTTGCGCTCACCGGGAAGTGGGTTAAGCGTGGTAAGAGGCCGGGTGTAACGAGAAGGCCCGTAGAGGTGAACTGGAGGAACAGAAAGGTAATCGACATGCCCGGTTTTGGCTTCATGAGCGGTCTTCCAAAGGCAAAACAGGAGAAAATTAAGGATGAAATAGTGCGCTTCATTGAAGAAAACGCCGAAGAGATAGAACTCGCGGTTCTGGTGCTCGATGGTAAAGCCGCTCCGGAGATAATAGAGCGCTGGGAGAAGCGGGGGGAAATGCCGATTGATGTGGAGTTCTACGCCTTCCTCCAGGAGCTTGGGATACCAACCATAGTGGCGGTCAACAAAGTGGACAGGGTCAAAAACCTCGATGCCACGCTGAACTACCTGGCCGAGAAGTTTGGCGTTCCCGCCCCCAAGATGTACCAAGTGTTCGTCCCGGTCTCGGCCAAGTTCGGCAGGAACGTTGATGTGCTGGCGAGGAAAATTTGGGAAAGCTTGGAGCGAAATCAAAGAACCTCCAACACGACGTGAGTTATCGTTTCTTTTACACCTTCGAGGGAGGCTATCTCCTCGAGTATTTCGTCAAGTCTCGATTTGTCGGCCTCTATTATCAGGTCTATGTCCCCTGTAACGCGGTAGATCCTCTTTATGCTCATCTCCTTTATGGCATCGTAGACGTGTTTTCTCTTCGTCGGTTCTATCCTGACGAACACAAAGACGTCGCCTTTCCTTTCTCCGAGGAGGTCAAGGGCTTTTTCGGTCAGGTCTATAAAGCCCCTCCCAGTTCTTATGTATCCAAGTTCTTTGAGCACCTTGAGGTGATTGCTGAGGGCCTGCCGTGTAATGCCGAGTTCTTCTGCAAGCTCATCTTGGGTTTTTTCAACGGTATGGACCTCTATGCTTCTCCCCTCGTCGTAGAGTTTTCTCAGAAGCTTTATCTGCCTGGGAGTTAGGTTCTCCCTAACGTTCATGTCCAGCCCTCCGTCCGCTTCTTTTACAACTTTATTAAACCAATACCTTTAGAGGTCAATGTAAATCTTGACCCCACAATGCCTTGGTAGAACTGCAGGTTATAAGTCTTTCCTCGGTTAACTTTTTATTTCCCTATGCGAAGGGGTTGGCATGAACAAGGCGGAATACACTCTGGAGGTTCCAACCGACAGGTTTGAGCTTTATCGCCTAATTCTTGAAAAAGCCGTGGAGGGGCCAGTTAAGGTGATGGTAGCGGGGGGCGTTGACAGCGGAAAAACAACGCTCGTCAATTTTCTTCTCAACGGGTTGATTGGAGAGGGCCTCAAAGTTGCTGTCGTTGACTCAGACGTCGGTCAGAAGAGTATACTGCCCCCTGCAACCGTGAGCATGGGGTTCCCGGAGGGTCCTGTGCGTTCCCTAAGTGATGTTTATGGCATGTATCATTACTTTATCGGGACCACCTCGCCGGGACAGTACATGGGAGAAATGGTGGTGGCGGTGTCGAGACTCACGGAGATGGCCTCCAGAATGGCGGATGTTACGCTCGTAGACACCACGGGGTTCGTATCGGGCCCCGGCAGTGACCTAAAAAGATTGAAGGTAGAGGCCGTTAGGCCCGACTTTCTGGTGCTCCTTGAGAGGGGGAACGAGCTTGAGACACTCGCAAGGAGTGTTGGAGGGCACACGAGAGTAATCCGCTTGGGAGTTAGCGAGAGGGCGAGGAGATACTCCCCCGAGGAGAGGAGAAGCCTCAGGAACGACAAGTGGAAGACGTACTTCAGGGACTCCCGTGTATTGGAGGTTGACCTGAGAAAGATCATTCCCACTGGGACAGCTATGTTCCAGGGAAGGGAACTCGACGGGCGAGAGAAAACACTCCTGTCCCGGTTATTTGACTGGATAATTTTTGCCGGCTGGGAGTTTGAGAAGTACGTTGTTGTAAAGGCCGATGCAGGTGACCCCAGGTTTCCGAGGAGAGGCCTGCATGCTATAGACTTTGAGGGGTTGAGCAACCTTCTCGTGGGGTTCATAAATGAGGCCGGTTTGTGCGAAGCGCTCGGAATTTTGAAGTGGATTCGCTTTAGCGACATGAAGGCGGAAGTGCTGACACCCCTTCCGGAGGATAGGCTCAGTGAAATGACGGAGCTCCGCTTTGGGCGCATAAGGGTTCTTGAGAGTGGCGAGGAGCTCGGACTTCTGAGAAGAGAGGAACTTTAGCAAAGATTTTAAAGCCCGATGCCTAACTGAGTTAGGTGCCCCTAATGGAGCTGAAGGCGTTCGTGGAAATAACTCGACCCCACAACTGCATCTTGGCCGGGATAGTCGGTCTGTTAGGGTCGATAGTTGCAGTTGGCCACTTCCCGGATGCATTCAGGGCTTTCCTTGCATTTCTCGTGGTCGCGCTTGGCTGCGCAGGGGGCAACACGATAAACGATTACTTCGACTACGAGATTGATAGGATAAACCGACCGGAAAGGCCGCTTCCCAGGGGCGCCATGAACAGGAAGACGGCGCTCTATTACTCCCTGACCCTACTATTTGTCGGACTTATCCTCGCGTATCTAATAAACGTCTGGGCTTTCATCTTGGCGATTATCGCCTATGCGGCAATGGTTCTCTACGCATGGAAGCTCAAACTGCTCCCCTTCATAGGGAACCTCGTAGTTGCTGGCCTCACAGGTGCGACGCCGCTCTACGGAGCAATTGCAGTTGGTAAAATTGGCCTCGCGGGATACCTGGCTCTCTGCGCTTTCCTGGTCAACGTGGCAAGGGAGGTAGTGAAGGACATAGAAGACGTCGAGGGGGACATCACCAAAGGGGCAAAAACTCTCCCAATAATTTGGGGAAAAAAGAAGGCCGCATATGTCGGGGCCGTCTTTGCATTTTTGACCGTTGCGGCCTCGTTCCTTCCGGTGAAGGCGGGAGTTGGCCTCGGCTACTACGCAATGGTTCCGGTGGATGTCCTGATCCTTTATTCAGCTTACATTATCCTGAGGAGTCAGGAAAAGGGTGCCGCCCACCGCTCTCAGAAACTCCTTAAAATCAGCATATTCATGGCGGTTGCCGCCTTCATGGTGGCGGCCCTGTTGTAGGAGGTGAGAGAATGGAGTTTAAGGAAGTGCTCATAAACGCCCTCGAAACTGGGGACCTCTGGACGGTCATAGCCTTTAAAACTCCTCACGGGCCTGGAAAGACCCTTGAAGAGCTCGTAAAGGTCGTTGAAGATGCCGGATGGAGGGTCACCTTCAAGGCCAACTGGTGGACCGCGGACATTCCCTATGGTCTCATACGGATTGATCTGAGGAAGGGGGAGCGGGAGAAGATACTACTCGGGAAGTGGATACTTGGGAGCAAATGCGAACTGGTTCGTATTGAAAACATGCCCCTTGAGAAGGGACGCGAGGAGTTCTTCCGGATGGTGGACAGCATAACCTCGACTCTCATCCACGACCCGGTCATAAGGACGATGAGGGAGCAGTACTGACGTTGGGTTTTTATCTTCTTTTTCCCAAATTCTCTTGGTGGTAATGTGGCCGTGGATGCTGAGCTGGTGATGCGTCGCTTGGTTGAGCTTGAGGAAGCTATATCTGAACTTGAGGATATCTCCCTACTTGAGAAGGAGAAGTTCCTCAATGAACCCTACGTGAGGGACGCCGCCAAATACCGGCTTATCACGGCGATTGAGGCGGCCATCTCAGTGTGCAATCATATCGTTGCCCGTCTTAAAAAGCCTCCAAGTACCTATTCTGAATGTTTCCTGTCTCTGGGTGAACTGGGCGTTATATCGAAGGGACTGGCCGAGAGGCTTGCGATGATGGCAAAGTTCAGGAACATGTTGGTGCACCTGTATTGGAGAATAAGTGACGAGAGAGTTTATGAGATCTTGACCCGGGATTTAGACGATCTCAGGAGGTTTGTGAGGGAGGTGACGGCATACGTCGAGAGAAGAGGTGAATGACGTTAAAATGAGCATTAGACAACTGCTTGAGACTAAGGAAGAAATACTCTTCGCCTACCTTCACGGAAGCTTTCTTTGGGGGAAGGGATATCGGGACATTGACGTTGCGGTCTACGTGGATCCCTCAAGAGTGGGCGATTTCCTTGAGTATGAGCTTCGACTTTCAATCGAGCTTGAGGTCTCCTTGGGGTTCCCCGTCGATGTAAAGGTTCTAAACAATGCGCCTCCAGCATTCAGGTACAGGGTTCTTGAAGGGGAACCCCTGGTCATTAAGGATGAAAAAGCTTGGCTTGAGTTCTATGACCTAACCGTTAGAGAGTACCTTGATTTTAGGCCCCTTGAAAAAGAAATTATGGGGGAAATCCTTCACAGGGGTTCGTAGTAACCTATCTCCGGCTCGTATATTTCGCCATCCGCCAAGAGTCGGGTAATGGCCTCCTCTATGATTTCCTCCTCGAAATCCGGAGAGAGCTTCCTCACAATGAATTTGTGGGAGAGAGCCTTTCCCTTTTCTTTCAGCAAGTTTATCACAGCCTTTTTGGCTTTTTCCAGCTCAGGATTCTCGGGCTTCTCCTCTTCCTCCACGGGCTCCTCCTCGAGTACCTCCTCTTCCAGGCTTCTCTGTTCAAGCATTAGAGTGTATAACTCGTCAATGGTCATTAAAAGCTCCTCTGGAACGCCATTGTTTTTTGCTATCACTTTGGCTTTCGCCGTTATGCCGTAGCGGTCGTATATCTCGAATGCAGCCCTGGCTTTCTTTGCGTGTTCAACTTTCTCCTTGAGGGTCTCGAAGCGGTGGAGTATCCAGAAGTTGGGGCTAACCTTCGCCACACCCTCCACGAGGATCTGCTTGTCGTCGCGCCATTCGGCAACTTTTCCGATTATCTGGACGAGGTCACCTTTTCTTACCAGCTTCATGAATCGGGTGTTTTCCCTGAAGCCAAAGACCCATAGGGTTCCTGTACCGTCGTCAATCTGAAACCGCCCGTAACTCTCGTCATCGCTCATTATTGGATCTCTGACAACCGTGGCAACGACCTTGACGCGGTATACCTTCCTCGCATCCTTCGTTATGAGGTAGTTGGGCTCAAAGTCTCCATCACTCCTAACGTAGTAGCCCTCTGTTATGTCCCTTAGATAAACTCTGCTCGCTGGAAGGCGTTTTTTCATTCTCCTTCACCCCCAAATATGGGGACAACTTCTTGGAGCCGTGGAAGAACCTTCCTTTCGAGCTCCATTATCTCTTCGAGGGCTTCTAAGTCAGTATCGCTGAAATCCTGAACTACTTCCCCGAAGAGATGGATTTCTTCATTCCTTATTACCCTACCTATGACCCTGACAATCTGGCCGTTCTCCGGAAGGACGTTTTCTTCACTTTCCACGAGTATCACGCCGGTTCCATCGTCTACCCAGAAGGTGTAATCTATTTTATCCACTTTGAACGCCTTTCCGATTATTGCGACCCTCGTGTCGTCCTCGCCGATCTCGCCTATCTTCCTCTCCACTGCGGGTTTCCTTCGCCTGTAGGTTCTCTCTGGGTTCTCCACTCACAACACCTCCTTAAGGGCTTCTCTGAGCTCCCCTCTCACGCGGGCTATCTCCCGCCTCTCATCTATCTCTTCCCATCCAAAGGCCTTTAGAAAGACGCCGAGGAAGCGATCCTCGATAACGTTCCCCCTGACGAGTATCTCCTTTCCGAGGAGGGTGTAGTACTCTTCCTCTGCAAGCTTTCTTCCCGCTTCCTTGAGGGTCAACCCACTATCAATTAGCTCCTTAAGTTTCTCTGAGATTTCTTCCGGATCGGTTCCAATGAGTTCCGCGGCCTCGTCCCCAAAGAGCGTCGTCCTGATGTACCCCGTGGAATCATCGAGGCCAAAGTCGAGGATAGTTACTTTAATTGGCTGAACTTCCCCGTGCTCGGGGCATATCCAGGTGTTCGCCGTTGCGTCGTAGTCGACCTTTCTCCTGCACTGTGGGCAGGCGTCGTAGACGGTAACGCGGTAGAGCTTTGCTATCGTTCCCCTAACCTCAACGAACTTCTCGCCACCAGTCAGTTCTCCTATCTTTGTCCTCCGGTAGTTATAGCTCCTCACCTCCTCTATTGGAGGTATTCCAGCCACCCTCGGGTCATCGGGATTGGGGATTATCCTCGTCTTGAAATAGGTGTGTAGCTCTATCCCATTCCTTCCCTCGCGCACACTCGGATCGATGACCTTTATGACGTCTCCTGGGTTGAGTTCGCTGTGATATTTGCTCACAAAGCCATCCCACAGAACGAGCCTCGCCCTTCCAGTGGAGTCGTACACTATGAGGTTGGCCACCCTTCCGGTGGACCCGTCTTTCTTTTTATACTCCCTCGGGGGATACTTTCTGAGAACCCTTGTAACCACGTTAACCCCGCTCATGCCAGGAACAAGATCCGCTATATGTAGGAGTTCTTCATCCCCTTCGAGGTTTACACCGAGTTCTTCCGCGAGCATCAAAGCGGCAGCGTGTTCCGATATCCCTTCTCTCTTTGATATCTCGTGAATTCTCTTCACTATTTCATCCCGTGAGAGGTTTCGCTGCCTCTCGATAACGCCTATTATCTCGTCCTTTGTAAGCACTCCCATAACACTCACCTTAATGGTAATCCTTGTCCCCACTATT
>Ga0256833_1002508_pt1 | contig 12872 bp, 7 predicted proteins | sample 356284metaG_FD_190535 | JGI IMG/M metagenome (GOLD analysis project Ga0256833, IMG submission 190535) | Hydrothermal vent microbial communities from Mid Atlantic Ridge, Atlantic Ocean - 356-284 | ecosystem: Environmental > Aquatic > Marine > Hydrothermal vents | place: Atlantic Ocean: Mid...
GAACTTAAAAATATACTAACATATTTCATAACAAGTAATAAAAAAATACCACAATTTCCTATCTTAAAACACAAAAAAGAAGTAAATGAATTTATAAAAAATCTTACCAATTCAATTTTTTAACTTCTTTTTTAGTTACATTTATTTCTTTAGATAAATTAACTTTTATAGTCTTATTATTTTCATTATATTTAGAATTTTCTTTTCCAACTCCAGCCCAACCTGAACCAGATTTTAAAAATGTCACTTTAATACAAGGGTGTGTTAGACAATCTAAATTTGTAGCACTTGGATTAGAATAAGTCTTTGCTAATGGATGGTACCATAGCCAGCTTGGAATTGCTAAATGAATTTTTGCACTATAAGGTAGTGCATGAGTTGTTGAAATTTCTATTTGTTCTACACCATTTTTTATATTAACACCATTAATAGTCTTTATTTTAAATTTTATATCTGTTGGTTTTACTTCATATAGAATATTTCCTAAATCACTTGTATTATGCTCTTCATTTATTTTCCATTTATCATCAAAATATTCATATTGAATTGTTGTATCAATCTTTTTTATTGAAAAGATTGTAATATCGTTAGTTTTTAACATACCATATCTAAATTGAGCTACTCCTGATGCTATTTTATTTGCAAATAAAGTACCATCACTAATATTTACATCATTAATTTTAAAATTAAATTTTTTCTCAAATTTATTAGGGTATCTTTCAAAATTTATAAGTATTTTTAAATTTGCAATACCATTTTTAAAAATATTTTTAGATATATTGTTTAATTTAATTATTTGATAGTTTTTTCTTTTATACTTATTATTATATGCATATATAATATCTAAATTATTTTTTGGAATTGAATGAGACATATTAATATCTATATTTTTTGCATAACATTTATCAGAATAATTTTTTGTTACTTTGTTTTCTTTATTAACCGCTTTAATTGATAAATTTAAAACACTACTCATATTCAAATCATTTGAAATATATGTAAATGGATAATTTTTATAGTTTTTTAATGTTGCATTTATTTCAAAATTATATGGTTTTATATTTATTATTTGTGTATCCTCTTTTATCTTTCTTTTATTCCAATTAGTATCATCATTGTCAATCTTTGCAAATTCACTACCATTTATTTCTTTTATAGTTAAATTTATATCTCCTACCTCATTATAATTTAATTTTAATGTTGCAATACCATTTTTAAAATTTATTTCTTTAGGAATTGATATTAATTTTCCTGTTACACAATTTTTTTTAGTTTCTGCATAAGTTAAAGTTGGAGAAACTTTATTATCTATTTTTAATGTTTCATTATAATTATTAACTGGTATATTAGAATTAAAGGCTACAGCTTTAATTGTGATATTAAAATCTTCACCTGATTTTATTTTAGAAGGAATATTAGTTATTACAAATTTATCTGGTCTAATCGCAAAATTATCTGATGAAAATTGTTTTCTAATACATAATGAATTATCATTATTATCTTTACATTCATAAGTACATTTGTCATAAGGATAAAATTCATATCTACCATTATTTTTTTTTGCACAGAACTTAAATATTACTCTAACATTTTTATATGCATTATTCACAACAAAATCATTATAAATATATGGATTGTTATAAGCTTGAAAATCATAAAATTTAGTAATATTAATTTCTTTATTCATATCCCATAATGCAAATTTAGCAAATTTACCTTTTACAGTTTCTAATGCATTATTGTCTTTATTTAACGAAGCAATAAATAAAGTAAACATTTTACCTACAATTTTAGTTGTTATATTTCTGTCATTGATATTTTTATTCATATCCCAAGCATCAAATGGTCCTGCTTGTTGGTTTGAATTATTTGAATCTTCTATTTTACAATAACTTATTTTAATTTTATAATGTCTATCATCGACTTTATAATCTGCATAAAAATTTAGATTATCTCCTCCAATAAATTCACCATCTATACCATACGTATCAATAGTATAATATTTTTCAAATCCTGTTGGATTATAATTACCAAAATATGCTGTAGTATTTAACTCAGTATTAAGTATTCCTTTTATATTTATTGAAGGAGCCCATCTTGTAACTGTACCCTTTCCTGATTTAGTATGGCTATAAGATAATTTTCCTACTTTATAAGTAATCGTATTATTTATATCATTATTAATAATTTTATCATCTTGATCTTTTATAGCATACATTTCAGGAGATTTTAGTGAAAGCCAAGCTGGATTAGTTTCAAATTGTGTAACTTTTAAATCTTTTAAAATAGAATTTCCCTGATTTATAAAACCAATTTTTCTTGGAAAATTAAAGTGCATAGTAATAAAATCAAAAAAATTAATAAATTTTCCATCTTTTCTTAAAGCATAACATAAAGGACAAATACCATATCCTAACTCATCAGCAGTTTTATAATAATAGCTTTGATTTGATCCTAATGTTATATTGCCTTCTGAAGTTAAAGCTCCAATTAATTTAAAGTTTTCATATTTAGACGTTAATATGTTAGTATCACCTTTTGTATAAATAAATCCATTAATCACTGATTCTTTTCTATTGTTATTTTTAATATTTAATTCATTTCCAACATATATTAGCAAATTATTAGTATCACTATCTTTATTTATATAAAAATTTGTATTAGATATATTTAAATCATTTTTTACAAATATTCTTACCTTACCATTTACGAAAATATTAAGATTTTTATTATTAAAAACCAAATTATCAAAATAATAATCACCGCTATTAAAATATAAATTGTAATTGACACCATTAAAGGAATATGATCCAAGCCTCATGAATTTTTTATTTGAGTCATTATAAGGTTGTGAAGCAAAAAAATGTAAACTTAAATTAGGATTATAAAAATCATAATCTTTATAGTAATTAAGAGTAAAAGTATAATTAAATGGAATAGGAGTTTCTTTAGTATTTTTCATAAATGATACATTTAATTTATTAACAGGTATTTCATTCTTTAAACAATCATTTCTGTTACATTCTATATCTTTACCTAATAATTTTTTAGCATTTATATAAGAATTAACTATTTTATTATTACTCCCGACAATTTTTACTGTATCAAAAGAAGTAACAGCACTGTTAAAAATTTCACAAGTATAACTTGGTTCATTAATTTTAACACCTGCAAATGAAAATACAAATAAACCAAGAAATAAAATTATTTTTTTCAAACAACTCCTTTTTTTAAAATTTTATAATTATAATATAATTAAATGACAACAAATAGACATAATAAATTAACTAATTGATAAAAAAAGAAAAAATTACCAATTTAATTTCTTAACCTCTTTTTTTGTTCCATTAATTTCTTTAGATAAATTCACTTCTACAGTTTTATTTTTTTCATTATATATAGAATTTTCTCTTCCTATTCCAGCCCAACCAGAGCCAGATTTTAAAAATGTCACTTTAATACAAGGATGTGTTAAGCAATCTTCATTAGAATTACTTGGATCTTTATAAGGCTTTGCTAATGGATGATACCATAACCAACTTGGAATTGATAAATGAATTTTTGCACTATAAGGAATTGAATGTGTTGTTGAAATATTAACACTCTCTTGTCCTTCATTAATATTTTTTCCATTTTTTTGATTAATAGATAAACTAATATCATTTGGTTTTTTTATTTTTGATATATAAATATCTCCAAAATTACTTGAATTATGCTCTTTATTTATTATCCATCCATTATTTGAAAAATAATAATATTCAAAAGTTGTATTTATATCTTTTGTATCATATGCTGTTAAATTTTTAACTTTTAAAAATCCATATCTAAAATTAGCTGTTTTATTAAGATCTTTGTTTCCGCTTACATTATCTTCATCGCTAACAACTACACTTTTAATCATTAAATTAAATGGTTTTTTTGTCTTATTATATTCTCTTGGAGTATTTATAAGTATTTTTACTTTAGCCTTTCCATTATTAAAAATAGATTTATTTACATTATTAAAGCTGATTTTACCATTAGTTATATTAACTTTAGTTCCATTAATAGTATCTATGATTAACTTTTCATCTTTATCAATATCATAACTTACATCAATATTAATATTTTTAGCATAACAGTTTTGATCATAATTTTTAGTTATATTATTATCATAATTTTCAGCAGTAATATTTATCTCAAGTGGTGCACTCATATTCAAATCATTAGACATATATGTAAAATCTCCACCATTATAATTACTAAAATTAGCCATTAATTTGAAATGGTCAGGAACAAAAGTTAATTTAATACCATTATCTTTAATTTTAATACCATTAGGACTTTTACTATCAGAACTATCAATTACTGCATATTCACTGCCATTATTTTCTTTTATTGTAAAATTCACATCTCCAACTTCAGAATATTTGAATGTCACTGAAGCTTTTCCATTATTAAACCTAACTCCTTTAGTAAGTATTAAATCACCTTTTTGACATTTCTTTGTATTTATTAATGTATTTAATGTAGGAGAATTTGTAGAAGAATTAACATTAACTAATTCGTTATAATTATTCACAACACTTCCATTAATGTCAACAGCTTTAATAATTAAATCATATTCTTTACCAGCTTTTAATTTTTTTGGTAAGTTATTTGTATCAAAAACAAATTTATAAGGTCTTATTGCAAAATTATCTCTACTATACACATAATCTATATAAGGGAATTGATCAAAAACACATTGCATATATTTAACAACATATTTTCTTGTTGTTTTATCTAATTTAAAAATATCACCATTAAAGATTTCCCCTATAGTATCGCCTGCATGATTTAGGCCAGCTTCTGTTTCACATTTTGCAGCATCAACACCTGGAAAACTATTCATCAATTTTGAGCATTCTTTCCACTTAAAATATTTTTTATCATCACTAAAGCACTGTGACATGTTTAATTTTTCACCATTTTCATTTTCTAAAAACGTCACTTTATATCTTACATTTTTATAAGAGCTATTAACATAATTAATCAATGGAGCTCTATCAGAATTCAACATAAATACCCAATCTGTAAATATTACTTTTTTATCTTTCATATTTACCAAATCTACTTTTATTACACCAGTATAAGGTTCCACAACTGATATATTATCTTCATTTAAATTTAATAATAATGTTTCATATTGCTTATTAACTACTTGTGTATATAACTCATTTAAAGGATCTTTAGTTAATGGATCTTTATTCCCAGTAAAGTTTTTATTTACTACATCAAATGACCCTAAAGTATCCTGTTTTACTTTTACTTTAGTTTCATAATTTTCACACTTAGGAATTGAATAATTTGAAAATTTCATACCACCTGATGCTGTTTTAAATGAAGCAGTAAAATGAAATATTTTATCTAAATCTATATATGTATCATTAGTTTCATTAAATTGTCCTGTTATTTTTGCAAAGTTATAATCATTTTGTTTTAATTCTCCTCCATCAGTTGAATTTGCATCTTTTCCTATTCTCCAAACACTCATATTTTTATTTTCTAAAAATTCACCTCTATCATCACCTTTTTTATCAGTAATAAATTCAAAAACATCACTATTATATTTGCTTAAATAAGTACTATTTTTTTCGTAATCAAAATTATTATATTTTAGGAATACTTGAACTTTTTCTACTGTATCTACAGTTTTATTTTTATCTTTATTAGAGAGTTTATATTTAAATATATATTTTTTACTTGTATCTAATTGTTTTTTTCTAAACTTACCATTTTCAAAAACTGTTTGATTGTTATCACTTTCTATAATTTTATCTAAATAATAACATACCCTTGGTTGATAAAGATCTGTTGCAAATACTACAGAATTTAAAAAAAATGTGTCTTTACCTGTAGTTATTTTAATATCTACACTTGTAATATTATTATCTAATATCTGTTTGTGTGAATTATTACCATCTTTACCCACATCAAAAGTATCTATATCAATTCCCATATTATTTTCAATTTCTGGAGTTCTATTTTCTTTTGTTGTAATAGAAGAATCCATAATATCCAAATAATAATTTGGTGCTGAAACATTATTTTCATTTGGAGAAACATTTATATAGTCATCAGTTTTATTCGTTTTTATTTCTACTTTATCAGTAAAATCTTTATTTGCTTTTTCTCTATATTCTGGACTTTTTATATCACCTTCAACGGTAAAGTATGAAAGTTTTGAATAAACTTTTCCATTTATAGGAGTTAAAATATCTTTTACATGAATAATTTTATTATTTTTATAAAATTTCAAAAAACTATTGTAAATTACTATATTTTTTAAATGTCCTTTACTGTTTTTATATACTACAACTAAAGCCCAAGCTCCAAAATTACCAATATTTACATTTATTCCTTTTTCTGACATAACATTTGCAACAGTTATTTTTTTTAGAGTATCATTATATTCTTTAAATTTATCTGTTATATTTTTAAAAGCGGTATATACATATCCACTTGCTTGAGTAGTATAATAAAAACTATCATTATTATCATTTTTTGAATTATTATTATTTGTATAAAGAGGTATATAATTACCATCATTTATTTTTAATAATACATGTTTAGCTTTATCTAATTTTTTTTCATTTTTATCTATTAATCCACTCCAATATAATCCAGCATATACAATTTTACTTCCGTTAGGAAGTGTTAAATCAGAAGAAGATGAATCAAATGTCGAACTATTATTATCAATGTCAATATATTTTGAATAACAAAAGTTATTATTATAAGTATGCCCTTCTAAACAACCATTTTTAAATTTTGTCCATTGAGCTTTTTTCTTCTTTTTATTCACACTAAATTCATTTGAACTACAATTAACTGTAACGGTTTTATACTCATCATCATTAAATTCAATATAATTAGAATCATTAAATTTATATTTTTTTTGTTGTTTAGAAATATCAACTATGTTTCCATTTGAATCTCTTCTTGGAAAAATACATATATTATTATATTTATCTTTTGCAATTATATTTTTTCCATTATCATATATAATAACCCTATTATCATTACCCTCTAAGTAAATTGCGCTATAATTAATATCTTTATTAGGTTCTAAAACAGTGTTTCCAATAAATTTATAATTACCTTTAATATTATCATTATAAACTAAAGTAAGATTATATTCACTTGCATATACTCCACTTAAAAATAAAATTAGTAATAAGAATTTTCTCATTTTAAACCTTTTGTTAAAATTTCATCTAAAAAGGCATACCTTGTTATTATATATCGAAAAAAAAGCATTTAACTTTAATTTAACAAATTATATCAAAAAAAAATGTCAAATTAAAATAATAACAATTAATCATTATAAAGATATTTTTAACCGCTCACATCAAGATTTTAATTTTCAAAAGTCACAAAATAGATTTATTTTAGCAGTAAAAGAAAAAAATTTTTTATACAAAGGAAGTAAGTTTTGCGATAATAGAGGGTATGAAAATTTTTATTATTCAACTCAAATATTAGGTTGTATTTATAACTGTCAATACTGTTATTTAGGAGGAATGTACCCTTGTGGATATCCGGTTATTTTTGTAAATGAAGAAGATTTTATCAATGAAGCTAAAAAATTAAAAAATAGCTTTTTAGCTATCAGTTATGAAACTGACCTTTTAGCTTTTGAAGGAATATATCCATTTCATAAAGCTTGGATAAATTTAGCAAAAGAGAAAAAAGATATTTTAATTGAAAGTAGAACAAAATCAGCTAATGTAGAAAGATTACCTAATAATCCGCCAGATAATTTTTTACTTACATTTTCACTCTCACCTAAGGAAGTAGTCAAATTCGAAAAAAAAACTCCTTCACTTGAAAAAAGAGTAAAAGCTATTCAAATAGCTTTAGATAAAGGATATAGAATTGAAATTGCAATTGATCCTATTATAAAAGTAGACAATTTTAAAGAAATTTATAAAAATTTTATTGATTATTTAAAAAATAATTTACCTATTAGTGAAATTCCAATTTCAATTGGAGCTTTTAGAATGAATAAAGATTTTTTAAAAAGACTTAAAAAAATTCATCTAAGCGAAGTAACTTACTATCCATATGAAATTAAAAATAATGAGGCAAGATATAAAGATGAAAAAGAACTAATTGAATATGTGCAAAGTCTAATATATTAATTGAGTAATAATACTATAATTAAAATGACGAAATAATTGAAAATTTTTGTGAATCAAAAGCGTTAAAAAACATTCTATATGAAGGAAGTCACACCACTTGAAAATAGAAAATTAAAAGTTTAAAAATATAAAATGATGAAAAATAATAGGAGCTTTGAGAGTTTTTAAATTTAAAATTGGTATAAATAAAACAAATTTATGCTAATGTTAGCACTTGCTATTTTCAATTTTCCATTTATTTTAGCCATTTTTTCGCTATTTCTCTAACTTCATTAACATTATCACTTGCATAAATTTCAATTTTAGAATCTTCTTTAGCAGTTAAACCATATTCATTTTTTAAAAGAGAAACAATAGCTTGGCCTGAATGAATAAGTTTTGCTTTAGGAAAATGTTTTTTAAAAGATTTTTCTAAAAAAGGATAATGAGTACAACCTAAAATTATTATATCAATACTATTTTTATCTATATCTTTAAAATACAATTCAAAAACATCATCAACAATTTTCCCTTCTAATATCCCCTCTTCAACTAACGGAACAAAAAGAGGAGTAGCTATTGAGATAATATTTTTAAATCCAAGAGATTTTAAAGCATTTTGATATTTGTTTGAAGAAATTGTTCTTTTTGTACCAATAAGCAAAATATTTGAATTTTTATCTTCATTTTCAATAGCTTTAACTCCTGCTTCAATCACCCCAACAACAGGAAAAGAAGCCTCTTTTTTTAACTCTTCAATTGCAACTGACGAAGCAGAATTGCATGCAACAACTAAAAAATCAATATTAAAATTTTTTAAAAATTCTAAACATTCAAGTGAATATCTAATAATTGTACTTTCATTTTTATTGCCATAAGGTACTCTTGCAGTATCGCCAAAATAGATAATTTCACTAAAAAGTTTAGATTTTAAAATCTCTCTTGCAACACTAAGGCCACCTACCCCACTATCAAAAATTCCACATTTATTCATTAATTACGCTTAAAAATTCCTGATTATTTTTTGTTTTTAACATTTTTGAATAAATAAGTTTCAACGCTTCAATCTCATCCATTTCAGCTAAAATATTTCTAATTACCCAAACTTTGCTAAGCTCTTCTGGTGTTAATAGAAGTTCTTCTTTTCTTGTTCCAGATTTTAATAAATCAATTGCAGGATAAATTCTTCTATCTGCAATTCTTCTACTTAAAACTGCTTCCATATTACCAGTACCTTTAAACTCTTCAAAAATAACCTCATCCATTTTAGAACCAGTTTCAATTAAAGCTGTTGCAATAATTGTAAGGCTTCCACCCTCTTCAATATTTCTTGCTGCCCCAAAAAATCTTTTTGGTTTATGAAGTGCGTTTGCATCAACTCCACCACTTAAAACTTTACCACTTGCAGGAGTTACAGTATTATAAGCCCTTGCAAGTCTTGTAATTGAATCAAGTAAAATTACAACATCTTTACCCATCTCTACCATTCTTTTTGCTTTTTCAATTACAAGTTCAGCAACTCTTACGTGATTTTGAGCCGGTTTATCAAATGTTGATGAGTAAACCTCACCTTTTACACTTCTTTGCATATCAGTAACTTCTTCTGGTCTTTCATCTATAAGTAAAACCATTAAATCAATTTCAGGATGATTTTTTGTAATTCCATGAGCTATTTCTTTAAGTAAAACAGTTTTACCGCTTCTTGGAGGAGCAACAATAAGTCCTCTTTGTCCTTTTCCAATAGGAGCAAATAGGTCTAACACTCTTCCTGTAAGTTTAGTTGGCTCGTATTCAAGTTTAATTTTATCTTGTGGATAAAGAGGTGTTAAGTTATCAAATAGTGGTCTTTGTTTTGCTTCTTCAGGCGGTAAATAATTTATTGCTTCTATTTTAAGTAGTGCATAATATTTTTCTTGGTCTTTTGGAGGTCTAACCTGACCTGTTACAATATCACCAGTTCTAAGTGCAAATCTTCTAATTTGAGTTTGAGACACATACACATCATTAAGTGAATTTTCAAAATTACCGCCTATACTTCTTAAAAATCCATACCCATCAGGCATAACTTCTAAAATTCCAGTGAATAATAAATATCCACCTTGTGCTACTTGAGTTTTAAGGATTTCAAACATTAAATCCTGTCTTTTAAATTCCTGAGGGTTTTCAATGTTAAGCTCTTTTGCAATTTTTATAAGCTCATCAGTTGGCATTTTTCTAAGTTCTTCAATAGTATATCCCTCAACTGGAATATGAGTTCTTTGTTTTTTCTTTTCTACTTGAGTAGAAGTATCATTTTGATTTTCAGTACTTACATTACCATTTTTTTCCATATGATTTTATCCTTTTAGCAGATTATTGAGGTATGGAGTTTTAATGCGATTTTAATTAAATATATTTTTTTTGTCAAGTTTGATAAAATTTTACAAAAAGGAATTAATTGCAAACATTTATTGCAGATAAAAATGAAAGATTAGATAAATTTTTAGCTAAAAAACTGGATGTTTCAAGAAATCAAATAGAACAATTAATAAAAAAAGGATATGTAAAAGTTAATGAAAAAATAGTTACAAAAAGTGGTTATAAACTAAAAGAAAATGAAAAAATAGAAATTTTACCTATAAAAAAAGAAGAAAAAGAGACTAAAAAAGCAGAATTTGATATTCCTATACTTTATGAAGATGAAGATTTGCTTGTGATAAATAAACCTCCAGGAGTTGTAGTCCATCCAGCACCAAGTTATAAAGAAGCAACTCTTGTTGATTGGCTAAAACAAAAAGGATATTCCCTCTCAACAATAGCAGGAGAAGAGAGATTTGGAATTGTACATAGGATAGATAAAGAAACAAGTGGAGCGTTAGTAATTGCTAAAAATAATAAAACACATGAATTTTTAAGCAATCAACTAAAAGATAAATCAATGGGAAGATACTATTTAATGCTTTTAAACGAACCTTTAAAAGAAGCAAAATGTGTTGATGCGCCAATTGGCAGAAATCCAAAAAATAGAATAAAAATGGCAGTAGTTAATAATGGAAAAGAAGCAAAAACACTCTTTGTACCAATTTTTGAAAATTTAATTGCTGCAAAACTTTTTACAGGAAGAACTCATCAAATAAGAGTTCATTTAACAAAACTTAGTCGATATATTTTAGGAGATAAAACATATGGCAAAAAAAACCAAAATGTAAATAGAGTTATGCTTCATGCCAGAGAAATTTATTTTACTCATCCAAATGGACAAAAACTTAGTATAATAGCACCATTGTTTGATGATTTTAAAAACCTAATAAAAGGAATTGATAATGAAAAAATTGATAACCTCAGCAGCTTTTTTAATAATTATGACAGGATGTGCAAATAACTTAATTAATAAACCAGTCCCAAAATCAAATCCAAACCTTCCTATTGTAAAAGAATTCAAAGCATATCCAGATAGAAACGCAATGGCTCTATATTGGAAACCTATCACTAATATGGCAGGATATTATATTCAAAGATACGACCCTAAAACTAAAAAATGGGTAGAAATTGCAACTATTAATGACCCATATAAATCTATTTTCGTAGATACTAAATTAAAACCAAATACAATTTATAAATATAGAATTGCAACCTTTGATAAAAACCATACTCCGTCACTTGCAACAGATATAACTCAAAAAACACTTCCTAAATTATCGCCTGTAATTCCTCTTGAAGCAAAACCTCTAACAAAAGGAATGGTAAAAATAATTTTTAGACCACATCCAAATGAAAGAGTTGAAGAATATATTATTAAAAGATTTAATGATGAAAAAGCAAAATGGGAAAAAATTGCTATTTTAAAACCAAGATTAAATGTTGAATACATTGATAGAAATTTAAAAGATGGGAAAATATATAAATATCAAATAATCGCAAAAAGTTATGATGGAATTAAATCTTATCCATCAAAAACAATTGTAGTCTCTACATATCCAAAACCTCCTATTGTATTAAATATATCTGCAAGTGTTGATATGCCAAAACAAATTAAAATAACTTTCTCACCTGTAAAAGATGCAATTTATTATAAAATTTATAGAAGTGATTCACCAAATGGAGAATTTAAACTTATAGCTAAAACCAAAAATACGTTTTATATAGATAAAATAGATAAAGATGGGGTAAAAAAATACTATAAAGTAACAGCTGTTTCAAAATACAATACTGAATCTTTATTAGACGAAACACCTGTTGTAATGGGAGAGACACTTCCAAAACCTACTACTCCAATTGTATCAACAAATATAAATCCAAATTATGTAGAGTTTGTTTTTACATCTCCTGATAACAGAGCTGTAAAATATTTGATTATTAAAGAGACAAAAGAAGGTTTGTTTAAAACAAAAAAAGAAAAGTTTATATCAGATAAAAATAATTTTATGGATGAAATAAATCCAAAAAAAAGTTATGTATATTATATTTATGAAGTAGATAAATATGGATTAATCTCAAAAAAACCGGCTAAAATAGAGGTAGGAGAATAGATGCCTCATATTCTTATCGATAAGATAAAAGATATAGATTTTCCTAAAAAAGTTGATGATGTAGAATTTTTGTTTAAAGCTGAAAATTTAATAGGAGTTAAAACTGATAATTCTAAATTTCTTATAAAAATTACAAAAAAAGATAATGGCTATTTAGTAAAATATGACAAAATAACAAGACCAATTATTAGCGAAATAAAAAAAGCTTATTTATCTTTTG
>Ga0256833_1002509_pt1 | contig 12871 bp, 10 predicted proteins | sample 356284metaG_FD_190535 | JGI IMG/M metagenome (GOLD analysis project Ga0256833, IMG submission 190535) | Hydrothermal vent microbial communities from Mid Atlantic Ridge, Atlantic Ocean - 356-284 | ecosystem: Environmental > Aquatic > Marine > Hydrothermal vents | place: Atlantic Ocean: Mid...
TTCCCCTGTCATCTTTCAAAACGATTCCGTCGCTGTCGTTATTTAAATTGGCAAAACCCAGTTCAATTACCGGAGCGGGAATTATTCTGTGAAAATTATAGATTGATGAGCTTTTGGAAATAACCAAATAAGAACCGGGCGGAAATAAATAGTGTTCATCAACTTTTTTTACCACCGGATTTGTTAAAACATCGGAAATGCTCCAATTGAACAAATCGATTTCCCGTCCGGAATTGTTATAAAGTTCGATCCATTCAGGCTCGCCGTTTTCCGGCAAGTACATTATTTCGTTAATTACAATGGTTCCGGGTTTTACTCCGGTTTGCAAAACCGTATAAAGAGAATCGTTGTATGGATTTTGATCGTTTACCGAAACTGCTTTAACTGCAAAACCAACATTGTTTGTTACATCGTGTATCTCATACGAAAATTGATGCAAAAGAGAATCGCCGCTTTCCAAAAATAATTCCCCCGATGTTTCAATTATGTTTTCGGTCAGTGAATCGAGATTGGAATCTTCAAGTAAATGCAAACGGAACGATACCGGTTGTTTCCCGGAAATTTTTACTTTTGCCGAGATGGTAACCGTATCGTGAAAAAAAGGAAACGGCGGGGAAAAAACGATTTCCGTTACTTCAACGTCATAGTCTTTCGGGGTTACGGAATTAATGAAACCGGGTGTGGCGCCCAACGGATTAACCGATTCGCTCCAGTTGGCAGAGTCGGTTGAATTTACACTTGCTTCAATCCTTTCGAGCGATTTTCCGGTTGAACCGCCCCATGAACTTTTGTACTCAACGCTGTCGATTATTCTGCCGAGTGAATCGGTGATAACAATTTCGTCACCGGAATTATTTAACGAAGGCAAATTAAGAATTAACACACGTGAATTTATTTTATAAAAATCATTAATCGATTCGCTTTCGCTGAGGATTAAAAATTCGTTTGGCGTTACGGTAAATTCTTCGCGGGAAATTTTACTTTTAGTACTCTTATCTTTTATCCCCCAATTGGCAATATTTATGTTTTTACCGGTTCCGTTGTAAAGTTCGATCCATTCCGGGCTGCCGCTTTCCGGTCTGTACATTATTTCGTTTATCACAATATCATTAAAATTTGCCGCCGGTTCGGTTACTTTGAATCCGATTGATTTTTTATTGTTGAAGCCGTTTTCGTCGTTCGTAATTAATACTTCAACTATAATCCGTTTTTCACCGTTTGTTATATTTTCCAAAACGGCTTGGATTTCAACGGTATCGGAAGGGGAAAGATTGTTTATGGTTGCGGAATAAAATTCTTCCCCGGATTGGGCAAGTGAATCCAAGTTGATATCATTATAAAATTTAACTTCCACAATTTGAATAATATTAATTCCAAGATTTGCAATATCTGCAGTAATAATAACGGTATCACCGTTTAGAGGAATTTGTGGATTGATTGAAATTCCGGTAACGGCGGCATCATAATTAACGGGCGAGACGGAGTTTTTGCTTCCGGGTGTGCCGTTTTCAACAACGGAATTAGCCCAGTTGGCCGGAGTATTATCGGAGTTTAATATTATTTTTTCATCCGATATACCGCCCGGATTGTCGGCAGAGTAAGTGTAGAAGGTTAATGTATCGCCAAATGAATTAAGTAAGTAAACCGTTCTATCGCTTGAATTCGACATTCCGGACGAACCGAATGCTTTATTGTCGATCATCATCACCAATGCGCTGTCGGGAATTTTATATATGCCGTTTACAAAATCGTAATCTCCTTCAAAAATCACTGCGAACTTTCCGGGTTGAAGAACCGAATCGCCGTTCGATGAAATTATCAAATCGGGTGATGAGGTTTGATACCGGATAAACATACCTTTCAGATTAACCGGTTCGTTGTTTACCGGATTATATAATTCGATGAATTCACTGTTTGCGGCTGCGGGTTTGAACATTATTTCGGTAAGAACCAGATTCCGTTCCGGTTGACCGGCAATTGAAATTGAAAAGATGAACAACAAAACGAATTTTGTTAAATTCATTTTCTATTTGATTTAAGTTAGTTTTAAAACAAATTTATGTTATAATTTAATTTTTATCAAAAATAATATCAACAGTATCTATGTTAAAATATTTTAAGTGAATGAAACGGATAATCCTTAAGATAAAATAGTTTGGAGAATTGTAGAACAAACCTTGCGTTGCGTGGTTTTTAATTTGTGATATTCCGTTGCCGGATTTGAAAATTACGAATGATAAGTTGTACAGGCGGGAAACTAACCCCTTTTTTTCTCAATAAAATCAACAAGTTTCTTAAACGTTTCAATTTCTTTGTTAGATAAATCTTTGATGGCAATTTCGAACGTATTATTTAACCAGCGGGTGTTCAGGTTTTTAACTGCCAATTCAATTTCTCCGGAATATTTCTCTTCACCGGTAAGAAATTTTTCACCAAGTTCAACAGCGGCTTTTATGTTAATGGTCGGATGTAAATTCGGATTGTTTGCGATGTCAATCAAATTTTTGAAAAAATCGGGATAAAACACACATAGTTCTATTAATTGATAACCTGCTTCTTTCAATTCTTTTGTAAGCCGGTTTAACTTTAATTGTTTATCGGTTGCAATCTCCAGCAAGATTTTATATTCTTTTTTTGCTTGATCCTTGTTCTCGGTAGCGTTACTGTATGACCTGTTCAAAGCAATGGCGATTGAATCGGATAACAACGCTTTTGCTTTTTTTACGATATCGAGAGGGTGTTGGATTGAGTTTTTAATAACGGCAAGTAATTCTTTGTATTTGCCGTCAACAGCCATTTCTTCCAAATCTTCTTCGGAAATGGTTTTGTTTTTTTTACGAATCGAATCCCAGCCGGAATTTGCCACCGGTGCGGCTTTCCGTTTTTGTCTTTTTACTTCTTCAACTATTTGTTTTGCTTCGGGGTCTTTTCTGAAAATTTTTATATCGTTATATGCAAGTTTTTCTATCACGTTGCCGTAATATTTCTTATCCACTTTGAAGGTAATTACGAATTCATCGCCAAGTTTACCTTTTTTGTATTTGTAGATTTCAAAATCGGAGAAATTCTTTTTAAAAATAGAGATAATAGAACGTAGTGTTTGTTCTTCTTTTTCCTTAATTACCGTGGTTATCTCTTTCAGCATGAAACTTATTTTAAGTTAGATTGATTTATTTGGTAATTAATATAATAAATAATTTTTTTTTGATGGAATAAAATAGCGGATAAAAATATTTAAAAAAATTTCCGGAAGGTTGTTAAGAGTTTACCGAATTGAGTTCGTCGAGTTCGTCTTCCGTAAAAGCTTTTTCCAAATCGATTAGTACGATTAATCTGTCTTCCAATTTGGCTACAGCGCTAAACATAGCCGCATTTTTCCCGCTGATAATTTTGGGTGGCGGTTCAGTTATGGATGCCGGAATTCTAAGCACTTCGTTTACTTTGTCGACTATAAAACCGGTTTTGGAATTGTTAAGCTCAACGACTATAATTCTTGTATCGCCGTCGTTTTCTTTCTGGGGAATTCCCAATTTTGTTCTCAAATCAACAATCGGTAATACGGTTCCCCTTAAATTAATTATACCTTTAACAAAAGAAGGTGCGTTGGGTATTTGTGTGATTTCCAATTGTTTGTTTATTTCCTGGACTTTCAGAATATCGATTGCGTATTCTTCATCACCGATTTCAAAAGATACCAATTGTAAAATATCGTTCAGGTTTCCGGTTTGTTTGGTTAAAGTTTCCATGGAATTATGCCGCTTCCTTTTCATCTACCAAAATTTTTTCTAAATCCAGAAGGATTAACAATCTGTTTTCCAGTTTTGCCACTGCCGTAATGAAATTGGCATTCACATCGCCAACCATCGATGGTGGCGGTTCTATAATGCTTTGCGGAATTCTCAGCACTTCGCTTACTTCATCAACAATAAAGCCGATTGTATTTTCTTCGATTTCCACAACAATAATTCTCGAATTTTGATCGGCTTCTTTTTCTTTCAAACCTAATCTTTTTCTTAAATCAATTACCGGAATTATTCTTCCGCGCAAATTGATAACACCTTTTACATATTCGGGTGTATTGGGCACTTTTGTCATCATAATCATTTTGATGATTTCCTGAACTCTGAGTATATCGACGGCAAATTCTTCTTCACCGATTTTAAAACCGACCAACTGCAGAAGCTCTTCGGTCGCTACAATTTGTTCTTGCTCTTTTTCCATAAATCACCTTTCGTTTAAGAAACAGTTACATGACTTCCGGCATGTTCCATACTCTGATCTTTATAATCGAAAACAGATGCCGGATTTAAAGTTTCGCTTGAATTTTTTGTTGAATTATCTATTTTGAAATTTTGCAGCAATTCTTCCAGATTGTGAGTCAGTCTGCTTAAATCTTCAGCCGCTTCAGCCATTTGAGACGAACCGGCACTCGATTCAGCCGTAACTTTGCTTATCAATTCTATGTTCTGACTTATTTGCGAGAATGTAGTCGATTGTTCTTCGCTGGTAGCGGCTATATTGTTTATCATCTCAACAATGTGATTAATCGAATTAACAATTTCGTTGATTGCATTTCCCGCTTCGTTTGCAAGAACTTTTCCTTCTTGAGCTTCCTTTGTTCCGTATTCGATTGAATTAACCGTGTTTTTCATTTCATTTTGCACGGCGTAAATCATCTCCGAAATTTCCTGTGTAGCTGTGGTTGTTCTTTCAGCCAGTTTTTTAACTTCATCGGCAACAACTGCAAAACCTCTGCCGTGTTCGCCGGCGCGTGCGGCTTCTATTGCGGCATTCAAAGCCAAAAGATTGGTTTGATCGGCGATATCGTTAATCACTTTAACTATTTCACCGATTTTTTCGTTACTTTGTTGAAGTTTCTGAACGTTATCGGCAGCTTGCGCAACCACTTCGGCAATGCTTTCCATTTTGTCCACGGTTTCAACAACTTTTTCGCCACCGCTTTGTGCCAGACTCTTTATTTCTTCAGACGAATGAGCTACTGCGCTGGTGTTTTTTGTTGATTCACTGATTGTGTAGTTCATTTCTTCAATTGCACTGGCTATTTCCATGGTTTGTGCCGTTTGTTCCTGCGCACCGGATGAAAGCTCTTCCGCGATTGAAGAAATTTCCGTACTTGCGCTTGCCGTGGCGTGGGTTGCTTCGGTAATTTTATCAATCATCTTCCTGATTTTCTTGACGGTTAAATTGAAACCTTCGAACAGTCTGCTGATCTCGTCATCTTTGCCGGGCGGTGTTACTTCTACGGTAAGATCGCCTTCGGAAAATCTCTCCATCGCTTCCAGAATTGTTTTTGTATTGTCGGCAAGATAATCCTGAATTTCTTTCAGTTTGTTTATATCCACAACATATTCCAACGCTCCGTCAATTTGTCCGTCTTTTGTTTTTGTTGGGGTTCCCGTGTACATAATTGCAGTGTTGCATCCGTTGGCATGTGAAATTGTTTGTTCACCCACAATTCTGTCTTCTTTCATAGCGCGGTACAAAGCACACTTTTCGGTATTGCAATCGTCCGTAAGGAAATTATCGTAACATTTTTGACCTATAAGTGATTTTACCTTTTTGTTCAAGAATGATGCGGTTGCATTGTTTGCATATTTTATGTTGAAATCCCTGTCTATTGAAATAACCGGTGTCGGTAAGTTATTCAAGAAATAAAGTTGTTGTTTTATTTTAAATGCTGAATTTTTCAATGCATCTATAAGAACTTTAATCTCATCGTTATGTTTATATTCTATTTCAGCATTAAAATTATCGTTGCCAATGGCTTCGGCAAATTTACTGGCTTTTTGCAGAGGTGATATTACGGTTTTTTGTAAATAGAAATATGTAAAACCTGAGGCAAAGACAATAAAAAGAAATCCAAGAAGAATATTTTCCCATAATTTTGATCTAAGAGCTTGAAATGAAGCGGTTTCATCGGAAAACAGGGCTATTTTACCTACTTCTTTTTCTGCATAGTCTTTTAAAGGAAATATTGTTGTTGCATATTGCAAATCGTTGAAATTGGTAACTTCGATATTACCAGTTGGTGAGCATTGTTGAAGTAAATTTTTTATTGGTTGAGCTGAGTAATCAAAATAAATAATATTATTTTTTATAATATCTGATTTTTTATTATCAAAACGTCTTGCATTTTCAAAAACCTTCTTCTTTATCCCCACGGCATATTCAAGATTTAACATTTTAGCCGTTTCGGTTAAAATTTTCCGTAAACTCATGCCAAATTCCACACTGCCAACATGTTTTCCTTTATAAAAAACCGGATAAACTATTCTCAGTCCCGGACCGCCTCTGCCCACTTCAATACCAACCACTTCTTTTTTCGTTGCATTGGCATCCAAAACCGTTTGACGGAACGATGACAAATCATCTCCGAATTTTTGTGGTTTGTGCAATCTTAAAAACGACGTAGCCGGAGGTAAATGAAATTGAAATTGTGCTATGTGATATTCGGGTCTTAATTTACCGTTATACAATGTTATTAATTTTTCTTTCAGTGAATCCCTTTTTCTTTCGGCGAATAGTCTTGTTACCGTGTCATCCGCCAAAAGTAATTCCATGCTCATTTCCATATCTTTTTTAAGCAATTCCAATTCTTGTGTAAATACCTTGTCGAATGAATGAAATTTCTGTGCAATTGCTTCGTCATTTTTTTTAACTGCCAAAGAATAATAATAAACGGTAGATGCAATGGAAGTTAATATTATGCCGCTGATTACGATCGTCAATAATTTTGCTCTTAGGGAAAAACTCTTAAACTTCATGGTAACGCCATTTCATTATTAATAATTAAGTATCTAATTATAATAATCGGTAGTCCATCCACTTTTTTTATACTAAAAAGAAATTTTTTTGAAATAAGATACTTTTGTAGTATTTTAGCAGATAAGTTTTAGATTTTAGGTGCATAATGATAAAAGATACTGGTATAATCCCCAAAACCCTCAACGTTCAATTCGAAAATCCACAAAAGTTTTATTTAGTAAAAAGAGGAGAATTCTGATGGGCTGGCTTACAACAAGCTTAAATCGTTCTATTGGTAAAAAATTTGTGATGGCCCTTACCGGAAGTTTGTTAATGTTGTTTTTGATCATCCATTTGATTGGTAACTTAACGCTATACGGTGGGCGCGAAGCTTTTAACGGATATGTTGAAACCTTGGAAGTTGTAAAACCCGTGGTAAGGGTAATTGAAGTTATTTTAGCCGCAATTTTTATATTTCATATTTTTAACGGTGTAAGGCTTTGGTGGGAAAACAAAAAAGCCAATCCGGGTAAATATGCGATTAATGCAAATAAAGAAATCACAACGTTTTCTTCACGCACAACAATTGTAACCGGAAGTATCATTTTCATTTTTTTGGTTCTCCACCTTTCCACGTTTTGGTATCAGTTTAACATTTCCGGTCACCCCGAGACCGGTTCGTTTGAATTTTACGATATTGTTGTTTATTGGTTTAACCAACCGGTTTATTCCATAGTCTACATAATTGCGGTACTGTTGCTTGGTTTTCACCTCAATCACGGTTTCCAAAGTGCGTTTCAAACTTTCGGATGGAATAATAAAAAATATTTTCCGGTCATTAAATTAACCGGAACCATTTATGCAATTGTAATCAGTTTGGGGTTTGCCTCTATCCCACTTTACTTTTTATTAACGGGAGGTAAATAAAATGAAATTAGAATCAAAAGTACCCGAAGGAAATATAGCGGAAAAATGGACTAATCATAAGTTCAAAATGAAGCTGGTTAATCCGGCAAACAAAAGAAAATACGATTTGATAGTTGTAGGAACGGGATTGGCGGGAGCATCGGCGGCAGCTACGTTGGGTGAATTGGGTTACAAAGTTAAAGTTTTTACGTATCACGATTCAAGCCGGAGAGCACACTCAATTGCCGCTCAAGGCGGAATTAATGCCGCAAAAAATTATCAGAACGACGGTGATTCGGTATTCAGATTATTTTACGATACAGTCAAAGGCGGCGATTTCAGATCTCGGGAAGCCAATGTTTACCGCTTGGCAGAAGTATCGAACAATATTATCGATCAGTGTGTTGCACAAGGTGTTCCTTTCGCAAGGGAATACGGAGGTCTCTTGGCAAACCGCTCGTTCGGCGGCGCTCAAGTTTCCCGTACATTCTATGCCCGTGGAGAAACGGGGCAACAATTGTTACTTGGCGCTTACAGTTCACTGAACCGCCAAATTAAAAACGGGAACGTAACCGTTTACCACCGCCGTGAAATGCTCGATTTGGTTTTGGTAAACGGAAGGGCGCAAGGAATTGTTGTACGAAACTTGCTAACCGGTGAAATTGAAAAATATTCCGCACAAGCCGTTATTTTGGCAACCGGCGGTTATTCGAATGTTTATTTCCTTTCCACAAATGCAATGAATTCGAACGCAACCGCCGCATGGCGCGCGCATAAGAGAGGAGCACTATTTGCGAATCCATCTTTTACACAAATTCATCCCACTTGCTTGCCGGTGCACGGTGAAGGTCAATCCAAATTGGTATTGATGAGTGAAAGTTTAAGAAACGACGGTAGAATTTGGGTGCCGAAAAAAGCCGGGGATAACAGACCGCCGAATGAAATTCCCGAAGAAGAAAGGGACTATTATTTGGAAAGAAAATATCCGGCATTCGGAAACCTTGTGCCTCGCGATGTCGCTTCGAGAAATGCCAAATATGTTTGCGACGAAGGACGGGGCGTAAACGGTGAAAGAGCCGTTTATCTCGATTTTTCCGATGCGATTAAACGGGTGGGTAAAAAAGTTATTGAAGAAAAATACGGCAACCTTTTCGAAATGTACGAAAATATTACAGGTGAAAATCCGTACGAAGTACCGATGAAAATTTATCCCGCACCGCATTATACGATGGGCGGTTTGTGGGTCGATTACAACTTGATGAGCAACATTCCCGGATTGTTCGTTTTGGGTGAAGCGAACTTTTCCGATCACGGCGCAAACAGACTTGGAGCCAGTGCGTTGATGCAAGGCTTGGCCGACGGTTATTTCGTCATTCCTTACACCATCGGTAATTATTTGGCATCCGAAAAACCGGAAAAAGTTGATACCGACCGGGCGGAATTCAAAGAAGCTGTTGACAATGTAAAAGAAGGTATTGCAAAGTTATTATCTATCGATGGTAAACAAACCGTTGACGAAATTCATAAACGGCTTGGACATTTGTTAATGGATAAAGTCGGTATGTCCCGCAACGAGAAGGGATTGAAAGAAGTAATTGAACAAATAAGAGAATTAAGAGAAGAATTCTGGAACGATGTGAAAGTAGTGGGAACGGGCGAAGAACTGAACCAAACTTTGGAAAGGGCTGGAAGGGTAGCCGATTTTCTTGAACTTGGTGAGTTAATGGCTGTAGATGCTCTGAACCGTAATGAATCGTGCGGTGCCCATTTCCGTGAAGAATATCAAACGGAAGAAGGTGAAGCTTTAAGAAACGATGAAGAGTATGCTTATGTTGCAGCTTGGGAATTTAAAAAAGTAGGTGAATGGGAATTGCATAAAGAAGACCTCAAATTCGAATATGTAAAACTAGCCACTAGGAGTTATAAATAATGGGTGGAGAAAAATTAAATCTTACGTTGAAAATATGGAGACAGAATTCTCCGGACGATAAGGGGCAATTTGAAGAATTCAAAGTTGAAATTTCGCCCGATGCTTCTATTTTGGAAATGTTGGACGAGCTAAACAACGATTTGGAACGGGAAGGCAAACGCCCTGTCGCATTTGAAAGCGATTGCCGTGAAGGTATTTGCGGAACTTGCGGTATTGTAATTAACGGTCATCCTCACGGACCCTTGCCAAAAACGGCTACGTGCCAGCTGCACATGAGGAATTTTAAGAACGGGGATGTTATTTATTTGGAACCGTTCAGAGCTGCTGCTTTCCCGATTATACGCGATTTGATTGTAGACCGTTCCGGTTTCGATAAAATTCAGCAAGCCGGCGCTTACATTTCGTTTAATACCGGTGGTGCTCCCGATGCCAATTCAATTCCCATAGGTAAAGACGTGGCTGCCGCTGCACTTGATGCAGCCGAATGTATTGGATGCGGCGCATGTGTTGCTGCTTGCAAAAACTCTTCGGCAATGCTGTTCGTTGGTGCTAAAGTATCGCAATATGCGCTTCTTCCCCAAGGTCAACCCGAACGGTATAAAAGAGTTCAAACAATGGTTGCCGCTATGGACGAAGCCGGATTCGGAAGTTGCACCAACACTTATGCCTGCGAAGCCGAATGCCCGAAAGGTATTTCCATTATGAATATTGCGCGCATGAACAGGGATTTTATAAAAGCCAAAATTGTTGAACAAGAAGTGGATATTTGATTTATTGTCAGCTAGTAAATGCAGAAAATATTATTAATATAATGATAGAGAAAGGTATATTAGTTACCGGCTCACACCGCTCAGGTTCAACTTGGGTTGGGCAAATGATTGCTCTTTCACCTTCAGTGGCATATATTCATGAACCTTTTAATATTATTTATAATAGACCGGGAATTTGTAGTGCAAGCTTTAAGCATTGGTTTACTTATATTTGCGAGGAAAACGAAAATTTGTATTACGAAGCATTAAAAGATACTCTGGAATTTAAATATAAGATTTTAAAAGAGCTTGCTGTTATTAAAGCTCCAAAGGATATTGTTAGATTGTTCCGTGCTTGCATACTGTTTACAATGTACAAGTTATCAAATAAACGTCCGCTTATGAAAGATCCGATTGCCATATTTTCTGCAGAATGGCTTGCTAAAAGATTCAATATGGATGTAATAATTTTAATCAGGCATCCGGCGGCTTTTGCCGGAAGTTTAAAAAAAGCCAATTGGACATTTCAATTTAGCAATTTCATTGAGCAACCTTTACTGATGCAACATCATTTGTCGGATTTCCGGCATCAGATTGAAGAATTTGCTAAAAAAGAAAAAGATATAATCGATCAAGCAATTTTACTTTGGAATGTAATTCATTATATGATTCTAAAGTATAAAAAAAGAAATCCCGATTGGAATTATGTAAAGCATGAAACTATTTCAAAGAACCCGATGGTAGAGTTTGGTAAATTATACGATAAACTTAATCTGACCTATTCTAAGGATATTCATGATAAAATTAAAGAATATTCCATTTTAAAAAACAAAAACTTTGAAGATAAAATAAAACGTGATAGCAAATCCAATATTTGGAGTTGGAAAAAAAGATTGACTGAAGATGAAATTGAAAGGATTAAGGATAAAACGTATGATATCGCTAAAAATTTTTACAGTGAAGAAGATTGGTAAGCTATCAAAACTTAATTAACGGAAACTGTATTGGTCATATTGAATTTTTAACATTAATTAATGATAAAGGTTTAGGGAAAAGAACAGCTGGTAACGGTTGTTCTTTTTTATTTTACGGAAGTTTTTTGCGGTTTTTCTTCAAACTTCTGAAAAAATCGACAATGTAAAAAAGAGCAAATCCTTCAAAAGCCGTTTTTATATCCTCCATTCCCATTTGAAAAGTGTAAACTTCGGTTAAAGCAAAATAAAACAACCGGTAAAGCAGCAACAATGTAAATATTACTGCAAACCCGAATAATCCGGTCTGGAAGCAGCCGGTGAAAATTTTAAATGTTACTTTTTTCTTTACAGTGTTGGTATGGAGTGTTGCGTTTAACATTTCAGGCTCCGTTAAATTTCATTTTATAGAAGGGGAATACACTGTTAAAAATCAATGATGTAAATCACAAATTACCTTCCGGTAATATTGGTAGGTAAATTAAATGTGAAATTAAAAAACCGGAACCGGATGTGATTGGTTTTACCGGACATTAATTTCAAGCAAATGTAAAAACTTACTTTCTGTATTTTTGATAAAATTTAGTAAGTTTTATCTTTGTTAACAATTGCATGGAAAAAAAGAAAGTTCCGACAAACAAAGTCAAAACAAGCTCTTTCATTCCGAGGAGCAGATTGTAATCATCCACAATCCTTAATGCAAACATTTTAATAACGAGCATAGTGGAAAGAAAGATTACGGCGCCTACAATCCCGTGAGCGATTGGTGATAAAAGTAAATTTTTCGCATCGTCCACAAAAGATTTTTCCGGTTTGCTAACCACAGTTTGTTTGAATAATATCTTTTCCATTTTGTTGACCCATAAATATTAATTAAATTCTAAGCCCAATAAACAACTTTTTTATCGGTTTGTCTGTGACGGTCGATAAGTTATTGTTGATTTTTAGTCTGTTTTAGCAGTTTTTGTGATGTGGATTACAGAACCGGCGGCTTCAGGGCAGAAGAAAAATAAAAAGGACTTAAACCGGAATCCGGTCTAAGTCCCGGTATTTGTTCATTACTTCTTAGTTGAGGAAAATTTTCTTATCAATCAACGAAGGAGCATAATGGTTTTTCTTTAATTCCCTGTTACGTTTTTCCAGGGTTTCAATCCGTTTTTCCAAGCCGTCCAATTTTCTGTGCAAAGTATTATTTCTGTTGTACATTATTTTAGCTATTTTTTCCATTGTGTTTTCTATATTGAACGGTTTGAGAATATAATCGGATATACCGAGCGAGAGCACTTTTTTCAGTGCCAATTTTTCATTTATTGCGGTAATCATTATAACCGGAATATCGTGAAAATCTTTTTTGTAACGGATTTCCTTCAAAAATTCATAACCGTCCATTTGCGGCATCATGTAATCCAGAATTATGAAATCCGGTTTATGAATTTGCATCATTTTTAATGCTTCAAGACCGTCGTTTGCAGTATAAACTTTGCAGTAAAACTTCCTTGTTAATATTTTCTTTAACAAAATCCTTGTTCCGCTGTTGTCTTCTACGAGTA